>Ga0187856_1001446_pt1 | contig 18955 bp, 14 predicted proteins | sample June2016WEW_8_40_FD_132443 | JGI IMG/M metagenome (GOLD analysis project Ga0187856, IMG submission 132443) | Peatland microbial communities from SPRUCE experiment site at the Marcell Experimental Forest, Minnesota, USA - June2016WEW_8_40 | ecosystem: Environmental > Terrestrial > Soil > Wetlands... | reverse complement strand
CGGCGCCGAAATAGCAGGCGTCGAGGCCCTCGATGTCGGTCGCCAAGAAAGAGTCCAACTCGAACACAGCGACGTGCTGGCCAGCCCCAAAGTCCCCCTCGTTGTAAAGACCGAAGGCGCCGTAGGCGTTGGCGATCTCGTCGTCGGTAAGCCCGCCGGAGGACTCCGCGTCCTGTTGGGCCAGGGTGCACCCGTCGGGCGAGCCTGCAGGGTGGGAGAAAGCCACGGCTTTGGCGGAGGGGAAGGTGCGCTGCACCGAGATGGGACCGGGCCGGACTATGGAGGGCTGGGCGTGGACCAAATCGTCGAGCCCGACCACTCCGATCACCGAGCCGGCGATCGTCGAAGGCACGTGCACAGCAGATGTCGTCGCCTGGCCAATGGCGCCGTCCGCGAGCCGGTAGCGCGCGAGCTCGGTCCGAAAGGCGCTTTCGACGGTGGCGGCAGAACCCGAGAAGCTGACGAGAAGGCCGTCTCTGGACACTTTCGTGACGCGGAGTCCCTCCGCGGTCAGCTGGGCTTTGACCGCCGCGATCGTCGAGGGCGCCGGGCCGAACCGGCTGGCGAACTCGCCGGGGGCGAGGTAGCGGTGGTAGAAGGGCGAGCTCTTGTCCGTCACCGCCGTGATAAAGCTCGTGAGACCGGCCTCGTCCGTCGGCCGGAGCACGACGATGCCGGTCTCGGTCGAACCCGCCTGCACCGAGCCCAGGGCGCTATCTGTGGCGGGGATCCGTGGCGCGGCCGTGACGGCCACCATCGACGGGGACCTCAGGGCGGTGCTGGCCGCGGACGGCAACATCGCCAGGAAGGGGCTGCAGGTGAGCAGTGCCGCGCCCACGCCCAAAAGCCGGCTGGACCAGAGCCGACGGCGTGCCCGCGTCGCTCCTGCAGCAGTGTCGATGTCGAGGTTCGCCTTGAAAGCACTCCCTGACACGGTGTCCCCTCTCCTGGTCTCGCCCGGGCGCGGCACGCGCTTGGTGGTCCCGCCCGGGCGAAGTGATTCCAGCTGCTGTCCCAGGCTGAGTCGCCCGATCATATCTGCAGGACTGTGGCTAACTGCTTCGCAGGCGCCGAAGTCAACCGCTTTTCGACAAGAGCCGCGTGAGCTCGTGAGAAGCGTCAGGCGAAGCGCAAGACGGTGACGTGTCGCATCCGGTCGGCGGCAAGACTCCAGGTGGAGCCGTTGTCACTGGACCGGAAGACAAGGCCGCTGGGCGTGCCGAGGGCAACCCGCCCGGCGCTGGCCGCGAGAGACCCGGTGTCGAGATTGAAGGGGAAGGACGGAGGAAGACCGCCGGAGCATGGCTCGAAACGGTCCCCGAGGCGGCATCGGTACAGGCGGCCGTCGGACGTCTCAGGGCCAGTCGAAGCGGTGACGAAGGCTGTCTCGCCGTCGAGTGCGACCGCCCGCGAGTAGCCGGCGTGCAGCCCGTCGGTCGTCCACTGCCAGGAGTCACCGCCGTCCTCGCTCCATCCGAAGCCGACCGCCGCGGCGACCGCGACACAGTCGCCCTCTCCGGCGACCACCTCGTGGACGTCCGCTTCAGGCGGGATAACGTTCTGCCAGGATTCGCCGCGATCCTTCGACCGCCACAGACCCCCGACGTGGACGCCTGCAAACCAGACGTCGGCGCTCGTGACGGCAACCGAGCGAAGGTCCGGCGCCGGGCCGGCAGGGTTGTGCCAGTCGTCCCTGCCTGCGACCGTGTCGAAGGAGCCGAGCTCGCTGATGACGCCGTCGCTTGACACGGTGAGGAGATGAGCTCCTTCCATCCCGACTACGAGGCTGCCTCCAGGCGAAACGGCCAAGCTCTGCGCGGTCGCAGTCGGCAAGCGCACGAGCGGTGCGATGTCGAACTCCACTAGCTCGACGATGCGCTCTCGGTCGAGGATGCTCCACACCGGGCGGGGACTACTTGGTAACAAGCTTCCGACGCCCCCGGTGAACGAACCGAACGCCAACGCCGTGACAGACACGTCTTCGGCGTAGGTGTACGAGCGATCGAGATCCTCCAGGTGGGCCGTGGTCCCCACGATGAGCATGCGAACCCTCCTTCGCCTGGTCCGCCTTGAACGTCAGCGGTGTACCACGGTCTTTGTACCACGCACACCACCCACAAGGGTGGGCACATCCCATTGTGACATTCGGCCCTGACGGCCGATGCGCCGATGGCGCAGGATGAGCGACAACTACCAAACCGGAGGCAAGGAGCGCCTGAGCAGGCTCCATCTGGGAACGGGGTTTCAAGTCTGTAAGCGAGGAGGCTCGATGAAGGCGAGACACATCGTCTTGATAGGACTGGCGGTCCTGGCGGCGGCCTGTTCCAGCTCCACGCCGGCGGCGACTCCGTCGACTTCGACGTCGACAACTGTCAGTCCGGCTTCGACGTCGACAACTGTCAGCCCGGCTTCGACATCAACAACTGTCAGCCCGGCTTCAACATCGACGACCGTCAGTCCGACGACGTCAACCACGCCGGTCTCGTCGACAAAGGCGTCCCAGCAGTTCCTGGCAGTCGCCACGGTCGCTAAGGCCGCGTACTTCACGTGGAGGGCCGCGATCAAAGGCCTGACCACGGTCAGCCCGGCAATCGGTCCTTGTGACACCTACGCAGGTGAGCTGACGACCTTCGACAACGCGATATCGCGCATCGACGTCACCGGCAAAACGGAAACCGACATTCAGAACTTGGTCGCCGATGACAGGGTCGTCATCAAGAACCTGGAAGCCGTGAAAACAGAAACCGTGGCTCAAATCAAGAAAGATAAGGCTCAACTCATAGCCACTGGGGAGACGGCAATAAGCGCTGGCGACGTTGTTCGGAGCGACCTCGGTCTGCCGCCGAGTTGAGCTTGGCCAGTCCCACGCGACCAGGCTGGTGACAAGGAGTCGCTACGACCACCTACCGCACACGGGGCCGACGCTCGCCAGCTCTTGTCATCACAACGATCGTGCTGTGTCTATGCGCCGGGGGTCTGGTCGGAGTGCTGGTCACCCGTGCCATCAGCCATCGGACGTCCCCTGGCGCGGCTCAGCAAGGTCGCCCGTCCGGCGCCCACAGCGGAGCCACGACTGTCGCTCCCCCGGCGCTGCGCGTGCTCTCGGTCGTCCCAGCAAACGGCGCGACGGGTGTCTCGCCCACCTCGCCGATCACGGTCACCTTGTCTTCCCCGCTTGCGAAGAGCTCGGCTCTGCCGACCGTCACTCCGACGACAGCCGGGTCCTGGCAATCCAGTGGCGCCTCGCTCAGTTTCACTCCGAGCAGCGACTTCGCCCCGCTCGCCGATATCGCCGTCACTGTGCCTGGAGGTCCCAACGGAGTGACGGGTGCGAATGGAGGTCAGCTCGGCACAACGGTCGTCGAGCAGTTCCAGGTCGCGTACGGCTCGGTCGTCCGTATCCAGCAACTCCTTTCCCTTCTCGACTATTCACCGCTCGCTTGGACACCTGATGGCGCACCGATCGCACCGAATGACACAGCTGCCCAGCTGGCCGCGGCCTACAACCCTCCCCGCGGTAGCTATGCCTGGCGGGACAGCGGCTGGCCGGCTGGGCTACGGGCGATGTGGGAGCCCGGCGTCGACGACGTCTTCACGAGGGGCCTCATCATGTCCTTCCAGGCCGACCATGGCCTCGTGCCGAACGGGGACATCCAAGCCGCGCTGTGGAGCTCTCTGATCGGTGCCCTCGCCTCGGACGTCGTAAACACGGGCGGGTACAATTACGCGCTCGCCGACAAGGCGGCCCCGGAGTCGCTCACCATCTACCACGACGGCGTCGTCGTGCTTCACAGCCTCGCGAACACCGGCATCCCCGAGTCCCCGACGCCCGACGGCACGTTCCCCGTCGATGCGCGTCTGCGGCGACAGATCATGCGGGGGACGAACCCGGACGGTCGGCACTACGCGGACCTCGTCCAGTACATCGCGTACTTCAAGGGCAATGACGCGGTGCACTACATGGATCGCTCCGACTACGGCATCCCGCAGAGCCTCGGATGCATCGAGCTGCCGCTCGTCGACGCAGCCAAGGCTTGGCCCTATCTCGCCTACGGAACCCTCGTCACGATCGTCAACTGACAACAGCGCCCGCGCCGGACTCGGCATCGAGGCGAATGAGCAGGTCGGTCACCAATTCTGGCTTTCTGCCACTTCCCGCCGGCTCCGTCCGTGCCCGGGCCGGCCTCCCCGAAGCTTGCGTTGCTACGTGGTTACGTCTTGGTTACGCCCTAGCTTGTTCAATTGTCACTGAGCCAGTAAGGTTTCCCCACTGTCCTCGGACAGGTACTAGGGGGGCAAACGGGAGTCCCCCAAGTGCATACCCAAGTGGAGGAGACCACATGAGGCATTTGCTCATCAAGGCTGCTGCTCCGCTCGTGGCCGGAGCACTCGTGCTCGCCGGCCTGAGCGGAGCAGCGTTCGCGAACGCCAAGCACCAGGCCACAGCAACGCCGACATTCGAGATTGCCTACCAGGGACCGCTTTCGGGTGGCAACGCGCAGCTCGGCCTGAACATGGAGTACGCGGTCGAGTACGCCGTCAATGCCGCGAACTCCGGAATGTCGGCGTTCGGCAAGCTTCCCTTCAAGCTTGTGTTCATCCGCAAGGACGACCAGGGATCGGCGACGCTTTCGCCGACCGACGCCCAGGAGCTCGTCTCCAACCCCGAGGTCATAGCCGTCGTCGGCCCCGCCTTCTCGGGTGCCACCAAGGCGGCTGAGCCGACCTTCAGCTCGCACAGCCTTGCGACCGTGAGCCCGTCGGCGACACTGCCGGCGCTGGCCACCTATGGATGGAAGAACTTCTTCCGAGTCGTCGCGGACGACGCCGTGCAGGGACCGGCTGACGCCAACTGGGTCGTCAACACACTCAAGGACACGAAGGTGTACGTCGTCAACGACGCCGGCACTTACGGCGTGGGCCTTGCCGACGCCTTTGGGGCCCAGGCGAAGAAGGACGGCGCAAAGGTGACAGCCATCGCGTTCCCGGGCACCACCGAGTGCAGCGACGGGACCGCGAGCCCGACTCAGTACCCGGAGGACGCAGCCACGGTCGTGCAGGCCGATCCGCAGCTGCTCTTCTACGGCGGCTACTACTGCGACCTCGGCCTTCTGGTCGGTGCGTTGCACAAGGCGGGCTACAAAGGCAAGATCATGAGTGGCGATGGGAGCGACAGCATCTCGCTCATCACGAGCACCGACCCGCACACAGCCGCCAACGGCGTGTACGCGTCCTGCGCGTGCGCCGTGATCGGCCACAGCGCCGCCGACAAGGCGTTCGCGGCTGGGTTCAAGGCGCTCGCCCACTTCGCTCCGGCCATCTACTCGGCTGAGGCTTTCGACGCAACGAACACGATCATCGACGAGATGAAGATCCTCTCGTCCGGCAAGACCGGCACGATGGCCATAACTCGCGCGGCAATTGTCGCCGGCCTCCACAAGATCACGTACGTCGGCCTCACCAAGACGATTTCCTTCGCGTCCAACGGGAACATCAAGGGCAACGCGATCTACGTGAACCAAGTGCAGAAGGGCAACCTGGTCCAGCTCGGGCTCGAGTAGTACCGCTCAGCATCGTGTGAACGAGCCGGGCACTCCGCGACCTCGCGGAGTGCCCGGCCTTTCGTCACCTGGCCGTGTCGCCACAACTTAGTAATGTGCTGGCCAAGGCCGAGGGGAGTGAATCGGACGCATGCATTGCCCGGGGTTCCTGGCGAACAACAACATCTGGGTCTCGCTCGTGGTTGGCGGACTCGCCAATGGGTTCCTCTACGCGCTCATAGCGCTCGGCTACACCCTGGTCTACGGCGTGCTCAAGCTCATCAACTTCGCTCACTCCGAGGTCGTGATGGCCGGTGGGTTCGGCGGCCTGTTCACGATGCGGGCGCTGCTCGGCACCTCGACACCGGCGGGATTCTGGGCGATCGGGTTCATGCTCATCGGAATCCTCGCCGGCGCCCTCGCCGGCGGCGCGACCGCCTTCGTGCTCGAGCGGGTGGCGTATCGGCCCTTGCGCAAGCGCAACGCCCCCAGGCTCACCTACCTCATCAGCGCCATCGGCGCCTCCTTCTTCCTCTACAACATCGCGGGCAAGGAGTTCGGCCGCTACACGGAGTTCATCCAGACACCCGCCGTGGTCAACGGCAACGCCTTCACCCTCTGCGGCGTGGGTGTCCAGTCCGACTGGGTCCTGACCATGGTCGTCGCGGTGGTCCTGCTGGTCGTGCTCGACGCCGTCGTGAGCAGGACCAAGCTCGGTAAGGGCATACGTGCGGTCGCCCAGGACGCCGAGACCGCGAGCCTCATGGGCGTGCACATCGACCGGACGATCGCACTCACCTTCGTGCTTGGCGGGCTCATGGGTGGCGTCGCAGGATTCCTCTTCGGCCTGCAGTTCGGCGTCATCTACACGATGGGCTTCGTTCCCGGCCTGAAGGCCTTCACCGCCGCGGTCCTCGGTGGCATCGGCAACATCCGGGGAGCCATGATCGGGGGTCTCTTGCTCGGACTGTTCGAGGCCATCCCGTTGCGCTGGATGTCCGCGGAATGGCAGGACGTCGTAGCCTTCGGCGTACTCGTGACGCTCCTTCTCTTCCGCCCGACGGGCATCCTGGGTGAGCGACTGGGGAGGGAGGCATGACTCCGACCGGCTTGGACACCGAGGCACGCCCGGGCCCCGGCCCCGTCGAAGAGGCGCCACGTGCTCAGCTTTCGAAACAACTCGCGCGCCTCGCCACCAGCACGGCTGCGCGGCGGCTCGGCGTTTGCATGGTGACTGCCGTGGTCGTCGCTGTTGTGACCGGACCTCCCGGGACGGTCGATGCACCCACTTCGGGGTTCACCGGCGCCCTGCAGTTCCCGAGGCTGTTCTGGTTCCTCGGCTTCGGTGCCGTCATCTTCGCCGTCCTTTCGATCTGGCAGGCCCTGGGCGGGCCGACGACCTCGGGAGCCAACCGCATCCGCTCCTCGGTCCAGCGCGTGACCGGGCTGCGCAGGACGCGACTGGCCCTCGCCGCGGTGATCCTCGCAGTCGGCTTCATCTGGGTTTCCTTCATCGCACCGGGCGACACCTGGAAGGGCGGCATCTGCGTCCAGGTCGGGGCCGCCCTCGCGGCGATGGAACTGGTCGTCTACCTTCTCCAGTCGCACTCGCTGCGGATCGCGAGATTGGGCGGCTATGTGTTCCTCGCCTTGTACGGGGTGCTCGCCTGGACGCACAACCCCGTCTCGAAGTACCTGAACACGATCGGGGCGGTGCCGCACAGCCGGACCCTGGGCCTCATCCTGCTGTGGCTCGCACTCGGCCTTGGGGTGCTCGAGGGACTGCTCTTCAGCCTCGCCGCTCTCCACAGGCTGGTCCCCCTCCGACGCGACCGTCGGCTCGTCAGGCTCGCGGGCGCAATCCTTGTGGTCTACGGGTGGCTGATGTGGACATCGTGGTCCCTCTGGCGAGCGTCGACACCGCATTCTGTCGCACACTGGTTCGCGTCCATCCACGTCCTGCCACACAGCCACACCGCGGGGTTGGTGGTGATGGCCGTCGGCGCGGTCGTGGTCCTGTACGCCCTCGCGGGGGTGGCGGCCGACCTCGTTCGCGCCCTCAGGGGGTCACCTTCCGAACGGGGCGACCGATTCGAGTTTGTCGGGATCACGAAAAAAGCGAGGTTCGCCTACGGGAAGACGGCGATCACGATCGCGGCTTTGCTCGTGGCGATCCAATGGCCCCTGCACATGAACTCGGGGATCCAGTCGATCCTCACCACCCAGGTTGCGGTCTACGTGCTCTTGTCCATGGGTCTCAACGTCGTCGTCGGCTTCGCCGGCCTGCTCGACCTCGGCTACATCGCCTTCTGGGCGATCGGGTCCTACACAACGGCCTACTTCACCGGCGCGCTGCCCGTACAACCGCCCTTCATCCTCAATCCCTTCTGGATCATCCCCTTCGCCCTGGTGGCCGCGATGCTCACAGGGGTCCTCCTCGGCACTCCCACGCTTCGCCTCCGTGGGGACTACCTCGCCATCGTGACCTTGGGATTCGGGGAGATCATCGAGATCGTGGCGAACAATCTCGACGGGGTGACGGGCGGACCGGCAGGAACCCCGGGCGTCATCCCGCAGTTCTCGGTCCACCTCCTGGGGGTGAACTATGCCTGGACGGGGACGGTGCTGCCCTACTACTACCTGATCCTCGGTGTAGCGGTCGTGTTCATGGTGGGATTCAGCTTCCTCGAGCAGTCCCGGGTGGGGCGGTCCTGGACGGCGATCCGCGAGGACGAGGTCGCGGCCGACTCCGTGGGCATCAACGCCCTCAAGTACAAAGTCATGGCATTCTCCATCGGGGCCTCGACCTCCGGCTTTGCGGGGGTCTTCTTCGCCAGCCAGATTCAAAGTCTCGTGCCGAACGACTTCATCGTCCAGACCTCGATCCTGGTCCTCGTCTTCGTGATCTTCGGGGGCATGGGCTCTATCGCGGGCGCGGTGATCGGTGCCTCCCTGATCCAGTGGCTCCCCCAGTACCTCCAGGTCCGCTCCTTCCAGGACTACCAGTTCCAGGACGAGTTCATCTACCTCGGCGGCCTGCTCCTGCTCATGATGATCTTCCGGCCTCAGGGCATCATCCCCTCGCGGCGGCGGCGCAGGGAGATCCTGCTCACCGAGGAGGGCGTCGGTCACGCCGAGAGTCCGGGAGGCCCCGTGCGCAGCACGTCGCTCGGAGAGACGCTGCCGTCCTCCTACGGCAAGCTGTCGCTCGACGAGCCGGGCTACATAGGCCCGGAGACGAAATGACCGACGCCACGCCGGAGCCGGCCCCGCAGAACGCGACCGACATCGTGTTCTCGGTCAAGAACGTGACCCTCAGGTTCGGAGGCGTCACGAGCCTGAGCGACGTCTCGCTCGACCTGCACCGGGGCGAGCTCCTCTCGATCATCGGTCCCAACGGGGCCGGGAAGACATCTCTGTTCAACTGCCTGACCGGCGTCTACACGCCCCAGGAGGGGACGATCGTGTTCACCTCCGAGAGCGGCCACGCCGTCAGCGTGATCGGGCGCAAGCCCTACAAGGTGAACCGGCTCGGTGTGGCAAGGACCTTTCAGACCTCGCGGATGTTCAGTGCGCTGACGACCTTCGAGAACGTGAAAATCGGCGTCGAGTCCAAACAGCACACCGGGGCCATCGGTGCCATGCTCCGGCTGCCACGGACAAGGCGCGAGGAGCACGAGAGCGACCTCAAGACGCTGGAGCTCTTGAAGTTCGTCGGATTGACGCACCGGGCGAACGAGATCTCGAGCTCGCTCCCCTACGGGGACCGCCGTCGCCTCGAGATCGCGCGGGCCCTCGGCACCAGGCCCGAGGTGCTGCTCTTGGACGAGCCCGCCGCAGGGACAAACCCGGCCGAGAAGGTCGAGCTCGGGGAGCTCATCCGCAAGGTGCGCTCCCAGTTGGGCGTCACCGTGCTCCTTATCGAGCACGACATGAAGCTCGTGATGTCCGTGGCCGAGCGCATCATCGTTCTGAACTTCGGCCAGGTGATCGCGGAAGGTTCTCCGGCGGAGATCCAAAGGGACCCGGTCGTGATCGCCGCCTACCTGGGCACACCCGACAGCGAAGCCGACACCGAGGCGGAGGTGCTCTGATGGCGCTCTTGGAGGTGACAGGCGCGGAGGTCCGCTACGGCACCGTCCCGGCTCTGCACGACTTCACGATCTCTGTCGACAAGGGTGAGATCGTCACTCTGCTCGGCGCGAACGGTGCCGGCAAGACGACGACGCTGCGGATGATCTCGGGACTGCACCACGCGTCTCGGGGTACGGTCCGCTTCGACGGTGCTGACATCTCGCGCCTCGCGGCACACAAGACCGTCGAGCTCGGGATCAGTCACGTGCCTGAAGGGCGGCGGATCTTCCCACAGATGACCGTGATCGAGAATCTTGAGATCGGCGCGTACAACAATCCCCACCACCAGGCCGCGAAGATGGAACAGGTCTTCGACCTGTTCCCGATCATCAAGGAAAGGCGCAAGCAGCAGGGCGGCAACCTCTCCGGCGGCGAACAGCAGATGCTCGCCATCGGTCGCGCCCTCATGGCAGAACCCCGGCTCCTTCTCCTGGACGAACCCTCGATGGGACTAGGCCCGCTGTTCGTCCAGACGATCTTCGAGATCATCAGGACGATCCGGGACCAGGGCGTCACGGTGCTGTTGGTGGAGCAGAACGCGGCCAAGGCGCTCCAGTTGGCCGACCGCGGCTACGTGCTCGAGACGGGGAGGATCGTGCTGCAGGACACCTCTGCCGTTTTGTTGCGCGACGACCGTGTGCGCATGGCGTACCTCGGGGAGGACATCGGGGCTTGACGCGACAGGCGCGTCGGAAGATGTGCCCTCGGGAACGTCCATCAAGACCGGCGGCCGGTCCGGGTCCATGAGGAGCCGCTTGTCCAACCCTGGTCGGCGAAGAGCCGGTTGCCTACAATCTCGCGGGAAGGTTCCGGGGGATTCCAGCTGATCTTGATACGTCGTTGATTGCCGGGACGGCACCGGGACGTCGTGTCCGCGTCCGGTGCCGCGATGAGATCGACCCGCTGGAGCCGTCCACCCTTGTGATGCGATGACAGAGGGCCCGCCCGCCGGCGTATCGGGGACCGGCAGGACCTTACAGATATTGGAGAGGAGCACAAGTGAGCAATGTGCGAGTGCTGGTCGGAACACGAAAGGGTGCTTTCGTCCTGACCTCGGACGGCAAACGCGAGGCCTGGGAGGTCAACGGTCCCTTCTTCGCGGGCTGGGAGATCTACCACGTCAAGGGCTCGCCGGCCGACCCGGACCGGCTCTATGCCTCGCAGTCCACAGGCTGGTTCGGGCAATTGATCCAGCGCTCCGACGACGGTGGCAAGACATGGGAACCGGTCGGCAACCAGTTCCAGTACGAGGGTGTGCCCGGCACGCACCAGTGGTACGACGGAACGCCACACCCGTGGGAGTTCGCCCGGGTGTGGCATATCGAACCGTCGTTGAACGATCCCGACACGGTCCTTGCCGGCGTCGAGGACGCGGGGCTCTTCCGCTCGACCGATGGTGGCAAGAGCTGGCAGGAGCTCGCCGGGCTGCGCCGCCAGGACTCCGGATCCTCGTGGCAACCTGGTGCCGGTGGGATGTGCCTGCATACGATCATCGTTGATCCGAGTGAGCCTGACCGGATCTTCGTCGCGATATCGGCTGCCGGCGTGTTCCGTAGCGACGACGGCGGCGAGACCTGGCACCCGAAGAACCGGGGCCTTCGTTCCGGGTCGATCCCGGACGAGGACGCGGAGGTCGGCCATTGCGTTCACCACCTCGCCATGCACCCGTCGCGTCCGAACGTGCTCTACATGCAAAAGCATTGGGACATCATGCGCACCGACAACAGCGCCGAGTCCTGGGAGGAGGTCAGCGGCAATCTCCCGACCGACTTCGGCTTCGCCATCGACGTGCACGCCCACGAGCCGGAGACCATCTACGTCGTTCCCATCAAGAGCGACTCGGAGCATTTCCCCCTCGACGGGAAGCTGCGCGTCTACCGCAGCCGGACCGGCGGCAACGAATGGGAGCCGCTCACGAATGGTCTTCCCCAAGAGCACTGCTATGTGAACGTGCTCCGCGACGCGATGGCCGTGGACTCGATGGACGAGTGCGGCGTGTACTTCGGCACGACGGGCGGTCAGGTCTACGCCACGGCCAACGCCGGGGACAGCTGGGCGCCGATCGTCAGAGACCTGCCCGCAGTGCTGTCGGTCGAAGTCCAGACTTTGCCGTGATCCGGGTTGTGCTGCCGGCACACCTGCGGACCCTCGCCCACGTCGGCCTGGAGGTCGAGATCGAGACCACCGGTGTGCCCACGCAGCGTTCGCTGCTGGACGCGCTCGAGGCACGTTATCCGGTGCTTCTCGGAACGATCCGCGACCCCGTTACGCAGAACCGGCGGCCGTTCATTCGTTTCTTTGCTTGCGAGGAAGACCTTTCCCACGAGGCGCCCGATACGGCTCTTCCCGAGTCTGTCGTGACTGGGGCGGAGCCCTTCTTCGTCATAGGTGCAATGGCAGGCGGGTGACAACTCGGTCAAAGGTGGCCACCGAGCCCGGAGTCACCAGGTCGTCGCCTGAGACCTGCCCGCACGTCGGTCAGAACGCCTCCGGGTTCGTCCGGGCGCTCTGAGCACGGCAGGCCGGGTCGCCTTGCCATCGAAAGGTGTTCAACTCGCGCCAGCCGTGAGCGCCGTCGGCGGCAGTTTCCGCGGGCTTGTCGAATTGGCGCACCGATGACGTCGACGTCGACGGCTAGCTGCAGGCAAGCCTGGCGGCACGGAGCGCGTGCTGAGAGCCTGCAGCTGCCGACCGTCCCGGCCCGTGCCGGGGCCCTCAAGCCAACTTTGTTCTGTGGGGGTTCGCCCGAAAGCCGTGAAGCGCGCACTCACCCGCGATCGCCCCATGACTCCGCAGGAAGTCAGCTCGTGGGTTTCTTGCGCGACGCGTCATAGACGGCACCGACGAAGGCGGGACTCGCAGTTTCGTTGGAGTAGTCGGCAGTGAAGCCCTTGCCAAGGTGGCCGAAGGTGGCCTTGAAGGTCCCGCCCGAGAGCAGGAACAGCGGGAACTCGGTGTTGGGCGCCGGCGCGTGCCCGCCCACCAGCACGGGAAGAAGGTTGCCACCGGCAGTGAACTCTCCCGGGCCTCCACAGCACGGGTTGATCAGCTGGAAGCGCCCGAAGCTCTTCGTGCTCTCGATCTGCGGCACGATCGTGCCGTCCTTCTCGTTCGTGAACGCCGAACCGGCCTGAAGTAGGTACAGGCCTTGGGCGTCGATCTTCACGGTCCCGTCGTTGGTCACCGGAGTTCCACCGTCGTCGTTGAACGTGCCGCTCGTCACCGTCAGTGTGCCCGCGCGGGTGTTTGCGAGCCCGGCTTGGTACTGCACCGTCCACGACGGGTCCTGGACCACGGCCTCGATCGTGCCGTCGTTGCGGATCGAGCCGTCGCTGACGATCGCGGGGCCGCCGCTCTTGTCGCCCGAGCCGTGTGCGACAAGCACGACAGTGCCGTCATTGACAACGGTGCCACCGTCCAGCCCCAGAGTGGTGCCGTTGTAGTTGTCCCCGTTGGAGTTGTAGGCCTCGCCCACGACCGTGATCTCTTGGCCGGCGGGGATCGTGCCTGTGATCTTGGCCGATATCAAGTTGACCAGGAACTGGCCTGTCCCAGCTCTATCGTCGAGTGTGGTACCACCCTGAAGGGTCACTTCATTGCCCTTGATGGAACCCCCCGTCTGGGCCCAAGTGATCGGTCCCGCCTCCTGACTGGCCGTGATCGTCCCTTTATTCAAGAGCTCCCCGTCGTTGGTGAAGCTTGCTGGGTCTCCGTAGACGCCCTGGAGCGGGACGACACCAAGCGAGGCGCCCGGAGAAACCGTGAAGGTGCCGTCGTTGGTGATCGCGGTCGCCTCCAGCAGGCCCAGGCGATCGTCAACGCTTCCTCGCGCCTCGTTGGTCAAGGCCGCCTCGAACTGCGTGAAGTTCGCGTACTTGTTCTTGGGATCCTGGATCTCGGTCGTGATCGTGCCGTAGTTGAGCACACCGGCACCGCTGACCGCGGCGTAACCGCCGGACGGATTCCCCGGAAGGGTGCTGCCACCGTCGGTCGAGTCAAGAACCAGGTTGCCGTGAGCAGTGATGGTGCTGCCTGCGGAAAGGTTCAAGAAGACCTCGCTGAGCTGTTCGTTGCTGTTCGAAGTGCTGCCCTGACCCGCGATGTCCAGGGTCTGTTTCCCCGTCCCGCTCGCCTGCCCCAAAGTAAGCGAATTGATGCTTGCGCCGTTGCTGTTGGGATCGGCGGTGCCGATGCTCCATGGCGCGAGGCTCACGGTGTAGGTGCCCGGAACGGTGATGGAGACGTTGTCGGTGGAGGTCGGGATCCCGTTGGTCCAGTTGGCGGCAACGCCCCAGAAGCCGCTCACGGGGCTCTTCCAGCTATCAGAGCCGATGGCCGTGCGGGGATGCGTTGCCGCGGCCACGGCCGTCGCCGGCAACACCAGGCAGCCGACCATGGCGGCGCCTATCAAAAGCGAGTGACGGCGAGTCATCTGTGACGCCTTTCGAGGTAGGTGGGAACGACCACTCAAAACGGGTGACGCCAGACAGCCGGACCGCTTCGTGCCGCCAGGTCGAAGCAGCCTATAGGCGCATCGCGGCCGGACCAGCGCGCTTGTGACGCTGAGGGCCCACAAAGAACAACCCGATCCTGTTCTGACTCGTGGCGCTTTCTTGGCTGCGAACTTGGGAATTCGACCGGTCAGCCCAGGCACCGGCCCCGGTCCGGCGCCTGCGAGTTCGGTCGGTCCCCACCGGTCCCGACGCGAGTGCGTCTCACCACTTTCGGAGCCCGGACGTACGAACCCACCGCCCGTCGGACAGGTACGGTGAGCCCATGACAGATCTTGCTGCTTTCACGAGGGGCCTCCCCAAAGTCGAGTTGCACCTGCACATCGAGGGCACGCTCGAGCCTGAACTGAGGTTCGCGCTCGCGCAGCGCAACGGGATCCAGCTTGCCTACGCGGATGTCGCCCAGATACGGGCGTCCTACCGCTTCAACGACCTGACTTCCTTCCTCGCGAGCTACTACGAGGGTATGGGAGTGCTCAAGACGGCCGACGACTTCCACGACCTCGCGTGGGCCTACCTTCGGCGTGCGCACGAGGAGAATGTCCGCTACGTGGAGATGTTCTTCGATCCCCAGGCGCATACCTCGCGCGGCATTGCGTTCGACACCGTGATCGGCGGGCTGCGGCAGGCAATCGTGGCCGCCCGCCGGCAGCTGGGGCTGCGCGCCGAACTGATCATGTGCTTGCTGCGCGACTATTCGGCCGAGTATGCGATGGCGACTCTGGTGCAGTCACTTCCCTACCGGGAATTGATCACCGGAGTCGGGTTGGACTCCGACGAGCGGGACAACCCCCCGAGCAAGTTCGCCGGGGTGTTCGCCCGCGCCCGGTCCGAGGGCTTCCAGATCACCATGCACTGCGACGTGGACCAGGCCAACACGGTCGAGCACATTCGCCAGTGCCTCGAGGTGATCGGAGTGGACCGGATCGATCACGGTGTGAACATCCTCGAGAGCGAGGAGCTGACCGATGAGCTCGCGCGGCGCGGCCTTGGGCTCACGGTGTGCCCGATATCCAACCGGTGGGTAACCGGCGACCTGAAGGCGGCCGAGATAAGGCGGCTCTTGGAGCTCGGCATCCGGGTGACGGTGAACTCCGACGATCCGGCCTACTTCGGGGGCTACGTCACCGACAACCTTCTCGCCTTGCAGGAGGCGGCAGACCTCGGGCCGGCCGAGCTCGTGCAGCTGCAACGCAACGCCATCGAGATCTCGTGGATGACCTCCGGTGCCAAGGACCATCTGATCGCCGAGCTCGAAAGCTATGCCGAGACCGCATAATCGGTTCGTTCGCCCCGGCGCGCTCGCGCGGAGTTGACCTCGATCGGGCGACTCCCTGGCACTTCGAGCGCCGGCACGGTTCTCGCCCACGGGCCGCCGACGAGGGCCACGTTCCCGGACGACTTTCTCGCCTTGGCGAAGCCGGCCTCAAGACGACGGCGGTCGGTGTCCGGGCCGGACCTGCTGCGGGTCGCTCCTTGATCCGGCTCAGCTGGTGGCAGGAGCACGCCACAGGTCGATGCCGCTCTCGACGGCGTGCCTGTCTATCTCCGCGAGCTCGTCGGCGGAGAGACCAGTCTGCTCCAACGCCGCGACGTTCTCCTCCAACTGGGTGACGCTGCTCGCCCCGATCAGGACCGATGTGACACGAGGGTCGCGCAGCACCCAGGCGATGGCCATCTGGGCCAGGCTCTGTCCCCGGCGCTGCGCGATGACATTGAGGGCGCGCACGCGCGACAGGTTGTCTTCGTTGAGCATCTCGCGCGACAGCGAGCCTTGCCTTGAAGCACGCGAGCCTTGAGGTACGCCGTCGAGGTAGCGGTCGGTGAGGAGGCCCTGGGCCAGCGGCGAGAAGGCGATGCAACCGACGCCTTCGGTCCCGAGGACGTCGAGCAGGTCCTCTTCTACCCATCGGTTGAGCATCGAGTACGACGGCTGGTGGATGAGAAGCGGTGTGCCCAGCCGGCCGAGGATGGCGATGGCCTCCCGGGTGCGCTCGGCGGAGTAGGAGGAGATCCCGATGTAGAGGGCCTTGCCCTGTTGGACCGCAGAATGGAGCGCGCCGATGCTCTCGTCGAGGGGCGTGCCAGGATCGAAATGGTGATGGTAGAAGATGTCGACGTAGTCGACGCCCAGGCGACGAAGGCTCTGGTCCAAGCTGGCCAGGAGGTACTTGCGGGAACCGAGATCACCATAGGGGCCCGGCCACATGTCCCACCCGGCCTTGGTGGATATGACCAGCTCATCGCGATGGTCGCGGAAATCGGAGTGGAGGATCCGGCCGAAGTTGGACTCGGCGCTGCCGTACGGGGGGCCATAGTTGTTGGCCAGGTCGAAATGCGTGATGCCCAGGTCGAAGGCCCGGCGCAGGACGGCGCGCTGGGTCTCGAGCGGTTGCTCGTCGCCGAAGTTCTGCCAGAGCCCGAGCGAGACACCCGGCAACAGCAGGCCGCTGCGCCCGCAGCGGCGGTAGGTCATGGAGTCGTAGCGGTCGTCGGCGGGAAGGTAGCGGGTCACAATTAATCACGTTCCGTTTCTGTGTGGTGGCGACTGACGCGCGCCTTTCATCGGTTGGCCCGAAATCATGACAGCCTCGGCGCCCGGACGGCAAGGGCCTGACAACGCGGCCTCGATTCAGGTCACCGCTCCGCGAAGCCGCTACGCACCCAGAGTTGCCCCCACCACGACATGTGAAGTCCCCGGCGGCGGCAGCGCCACGACGTCACCTGGGACCGGCATACCGTCCACCGTGAGGGAGACCGCGTTCCCCGGACCCTGCCGCGTCACTGTTACCTCGTACCAGGCGCCACGGAACAGGCGCCTCGCGGAGAACCCGGGCCACGAGGACGGGATAGAAGGGGCTATCCGAAGCCCGGCATGGGTGGGCCTGATGCCCAGGATCCACTGGGTGATGGCGACGTACATCCATGCCGAGGCGCCGGTGAGCCAGGCATTGCGCCCCAGGCCGTACTGGGGATGGGCCGGCCCGCAGATGTTCTGGCAATAGACGTAGGGCTCCACCGCCGCCCGCTCGACGTCAGGCCGGGACAAGGGGAGGAGCTGGCGGTAGTACTCATAGGCCCGGTCGCCGTCACCGAGCTTGGCGGCGGCCACGACCGACCACGAAGCGGCGTGGCAGAAGATCCCTCCATTCTCCTTGGCACCCGGCGGGAAGGTGCTCGTCCCGTTCACGCGCGGGTCGCCGCCGTCATAGGGCGGCCACATCAGGCTGGGCCCGCATGGCGTGCCCAGGATGTCGTGAGCCGAGGCCATCGCGAGCTCGGCCCGCTCGCGCGGGGCAACCTCGCCGATCACGCACCAGCTCTGGGGGATCAAGTTGATGCGGTGCCGGTCCTCCGAGGACACGCCGATCAGCCTGCCGTCATCATCGAAGGCACGCCCGTACCAGGAGCCGTCCCAGGCACAGGAATTGACGGCATCGGCCATCTCCCTGTGCATTCGCCGGAAACGCTCCGCCTCCGCGCCCCGTCCTAGATGCTCCGCCAGCTCCCCGAGGTCCAGCACAGCCCGGCAGAACTGCATCGCGCACCAGACGCTCTCGGCCAAGCCCGAGCCGTGGTCGACATTCAAGGTGTCGTCCCAGTCGGAAAAGCCGGATCTGGGGAGACCGTGCGGACCGCGGTTGGCAAGCGTAAAACCCAACGCCGCCATCACGTGGCCCCAGACCGTGTCATCTGTGCCCGCGCCGCCGGATCCGCTGCGCCGGGGGCCGGCCATCTCTTCTTGCGCGTAAGGAACGCGCCGTTCCAGGTAGGCGTAGTCGCCCGTCTCCTTGAGGTAGGAGCAGGTGGCAATGACCAACCACAGGTGGTCGTCGGAGAACCACTGGGGCCAAGTCGGCCTTTCCGCGGCCAGCCCTGGGCCACCTTTGCCCGTGAAGGGGAAGAACTGGTGCCAGGTGTGCCCGTCCGCGAACTGCACCCCCCACAACCGCTCAATGCGGGAGGCGACCTCCGCCGGTGTTGCGTGGACCACTCCCAATGTGTCCTGGGCGGTGTCTCTGGTACCGATACCCCGCCCGAGGCCGGTCTCGTAGCCCGACACGAACCGCGACCAGTGCAGGGCGGTACGGCATTGCAGCGGGCTCCAGCAATTGAGCATGGCGGTCGTGTCAGCGTCTGGGGTCTGCACGCTGAAAGCCTCAAAGTATGCCTCCCAGTCCGACCCGAGCGCGTCAAAGGCGAGCCCCACCTGAGCCGGATCCCCGTATCGCCTTGTGACCTCGCCGATGTCATCGGGAGAGTCGGTGATACCCAGCACGTAGACAACCTTCGCCTCCGCCCCCGGCTCCAGGCAGACCTCGTGGTAGAGCGACCCGATGTTGTTGCCGCGCGCAGCCACGCTCCCATTCGGGATACCAGCCACAACAGCTGCCGGCTCCTCCAATCCCCGGCACCGGCCCACGAAGGACTCGCGGTCGCAATCGTAGCCGAGCGGGGGACGGTCCGAAGCGAAGAACTGGGTGGTGGGCGAGAACCTTGTCCTTGCCATGATCGCCTGGCAGGTTTCGTCGTAGTGGGAGCTCAGTATGTGCTGGCTCCAGTCGAGGTTGTGAAGGTCACTGGAGGCGTCCTTGAAGCTCAGCTCCACGTAGCTGAAGACCTGGATCACCTGGCTGGTCTGCGAGTTGTTGGTCAGGCGCAGCACCCACAGCTCCGCCGGGCACGGGTCATCTTCTGGCGTGGGAGGCACGAAATACAAGATCTCGGCCCGGGTACCGCCTCTCTCGGTGGTGATCTTGGTGTAGCCGG
>Ga0187856_1001442_pt1 | contig 18966 bp, 15 predicted proteins | sample June2016WEW_8_40_FD_132443 | JGI IMG/M metagenome (GOLD analysis project Ga0187856, IMG submission 132443) | Peatland microbial communities from SPRUCE experiment site at the Marcell Experimental Forest, Minnesota, USA - June2016WEW_8_40 | ecosystem: Environmental > Terrestrial > Soil > Wetlands... | reverse complement strand
CTTGGCAGCGGTCGCGGGCGGCATTTCCGAAGCGCTCGTAACCACCGCCGTCGGCCTGTTCGTGGCGATTCCGGCCGTCATGATGTTCAACTATCTGACCGGCCGCGTGGAAGCGTTCGACGTGGAGATGGATAACTCCTCGAGCGAACTGATCGATTACTTCCTCAAACGCCGGAGCATGCGCCGGTCCTAAGGCCGCGGTTTTGGGCCGTCGCAAAAACGGCGGTCGCAAGAACGAGGGTTGCAAACATTGAGTTGCTGAAGAGGCGCCGCTTTTCCCGCCGGCGCCTGCTCTCCCTCATCGCTGCGATCCGCAGCCAAGGGCAAGCACACGCAGGAGACAGAATTCTATGGCATTAGCAAAGCGAGACGAAGGGTCGAAAGTCAGTTCCGACATAAATGTCACACCCATGGTGGACGTGATGCTGGTACTGCTGATCATCTTCATGGTGGTCACCCCCATGTTGCAACATGGCGTTCCCGTGGACATGGCCAAAGTCAATAATCCCACGGATATGCACGACGCCGACAAGGAAGACGCGCTGCTGGTTGCCATCACTCGCGATGACCACGTCTTCTTCGGGACGGATCCCGTCAAGGTGGATGAACTGACGCAGAAGATCAAGGATCGCTTGGCGAACCGGACCGACAAACGGGTCTTTCTCAAGGCCGACATGCGGGCGAAGTTCGGCTGGGTGGTCGAAGTGGTGGACAATGTTCGGGCGGCCGGCGTGGACCAACTCGGCCTTTTGACAGATCAAAAGAAGTCCGGAAGCATGGCCCCGCCGCCGCCGGGCGCAACTACGCCGACGGGCGGGCAATAGCACTAGCGCAAGAGCAATACTAGCAATACTAAGGAGATTGATTATGAGTATGGTAGTCGGCGCCAAAGGGGGCCAGAACGCGAACATGAACGTCACGCCGCTGATTGACGTGTTGCTGGTGCTGCTGATCATTTTCATGGTGATCACACCGCTGACGCCCAAGGGATTAGAAGCGTTGGTGCCCCAGCCTCCGCCGCCCAATCAGAAACAACCGCCGTCCACGCCCGATCGCACCATCGTGGTGCAGTTGATTGACCGCGGTGCCGGCAACCCTCCGGGTCTCAAGATCAATCAGGACGAGGCCACTTGGGAATCTCTGCAGGGCCGCTTGGAAGATATTTTCAAAACCCGCGCCGAGAAGGTCATGTTCGTGAAGGGCGACGACAATGTGCCCTTCGCCGACGTGGCCAGCGTCATTGATATCGCGCATTCGGCCGGCGTCGACAAAGTCGGCTTGATCACAGCCAAAATCGAAGCGGGCGGCTAGAATACTCACCGAGCGATGAAGCGGAAAGCGGCGAGGCTACAATTGTTTCGATGGTTGCGCTCCCGCACCGTCTCGGCTCGGGTTCTTACACTCCGCTGCAAGGGAGATTCATAAAGCAATGAAAACGACTCAAAGGCTCTTGGTGGTATTCGCCGCCGCACTGGTGATCCTCTCCGGCACCGGCTGCAACAAGCTGAAAGCGCGTGACCACCTCAACAAAGGTGTGCAGGCTTACAAGAACTCGAAATTCGAACAAGCAATCGACCACTTCCAGCAAGCTGTCGCCCTCGACCCCACACTTATCAATGCCCGCTTGTATCTGGCCACAGCGTTTGCCCAGCAGTACATTCCGGGGGCCGATACCCCCGACAACAACCGCTATGGCGAGCAGGCGATTGACCAGTACAAGCAAGTGCTGCAGGTCGATCCCAAAAACATCAACAGCATCAAGGGCATCGCTTATCTCTATCTGCAGATGAAGAAATTCCCCCTGGCCAAGGAGTACTACAAGAAAGCCTCCGAGGTCGATCCCAACGACCCCGAGCCTTATTACTCGGTGGCCGTCATCGACTGGACGCAGACCTACGTGCCTCGTCAGGAAGAGCGCGCCAAGCTCGGCATGAAACCCGATGAGTCCCTGCCTGCTAAGGACAAGAAGGTCTGTGCCATCATGAAAGAACAGAATACGGCCAACATTCAGGAAGGTATCGATAACCTGAACAAAGCGCTCCAGCTTCGTCCTGACTACGACGACGCCATGGCCTACATGAACCTGATGTACCGGGAACGCGCCGATGTCCAGTGCGATGACCCGGTAGCTCGCTCCGCCGACTTAAAGACCGCCGACGAGTGGGTCGACAAAACCATGGCCACCAAGAAGGCCAAGGCAGAAAAGCAGCCTGGCGCCGGCGGCATTGTCATGGACCAGAACAAGTAAATACTTTCGCTCGTGTGGGGACGGGCGGCCTCGCCCGTCCCAGCCGAGCGCAGCTCGGCCTCGCCTCCAGCGCCATCTTCTCCCGACACTGAAAGAAACTCCGGTTTCGTATCAGGGCGTCGCTTTAGCGATGCCGAAAGTCTTCCGACCGTAGAGACGCGGCAAGCCGCGTCTCTACCAGGCTGAATCCGGCAATCCCGAAATCCCCACCCCAAGCGATTTGTGGCATGCACATCTCTGCTCCTACAGGTAAAATCAGTGCGGCACGGCGCGTCCAACTGAAATGTTCAAGAAGATTCTGATCGCCAATCGGGGAGAGATCGCGGTGCGCGTCATACGCGCCTGCCGCGAAATGGGCATCGCCACCGTCGCCGTCTATTCCGACGTCGACCGCGCCGCACTCCATGTCCGTAAGTCCGACGAGGCCTACCCCATCGGCCCGGCACCGGCAGGCGAGTCTTATCTTCGGATGGACAAGATCCTCGACGTAGCGAAACGCTCTGGCGCCGAGGCCATCCATCCCGGCTACGGCTTCCTCTCGGAAAACGCGAAGTTCGCCCAGGCGTGCGCCGATGCGGGCGTGAAATTTATCGGACCAACTCCGCACTCCATGGAAATGATGGGCTCGAAAACTCGCGCCCGTCAGGAGATGGAAAAAGCCGGCGTGCCCTTTGTTCCCGGAACCTCGCGCGGCCTCGCCTCTCCCGAAGAAGGCGAAAAAGTCGCCGAGCGCATCGGCTACCCCGTGATGCTGAAAGCCGCAGCCGGCGGCGGTGGAAAGGGCATGCGCTTGGTGCATACTCACCGGGAACTTCATGCGTCCTTCGCATCCGCCCAGAGCGAAGCGCAGCGTTCTTTCGGCGACAGCGAAGTCTATATCGAAAAGGCGATCGTCAACCCCCGCCACATCGAGATGCAGGTGCTGGCCGACGAGTACGGCAATACCGTCTGGCTCGGCGAGCGCGAATGTTCCATCCAGCGCCGCCACCAGAAAGTTCTCGAGGAGGCGCCTTCGCCGATGGTCGATCCCGACATGCGCTGGTGCATGGGCGAGGTTGCCGTCAAAGCCGCGCAGGCGGCCAACTACACCAATGCCGGCACCGTCGAATTCCTGGTCGATCGGCAAAAAAACTTCTACTTCCTCGAGATGAACACGCGCCTGCAGGTAGAACATCCGGTCACCGAGTTGACCACCGGACTCGATCTCGTGCACCTGCAGATCCGGATCGCGGCCGGGGAGAAGCTGCCCTTCGCGCAGTCCGACGTGGCGATTCGCGGGCACGCCATCGAGTGCCGTATCTACGCCGAAGACCCCGACAACAATTATTTCCCCAGCCCCGGCAAGATCACGGTGCTGCTCTCGCCCTCGGGACCGGGAATCCGCCGCGATAGCGGCATGTACGAAGGCTGGAATGTTCCCATGGATTACGATCCGTTGCTCGGCAAACTGATCGGCTACGGAACCGATCGGCAGCAGGCCATCATGCGGCTGCAGCGAGCGCTCTACGAATATTTTGTGGCCGGCATCAAGACCAACATTTCTCTATTCCAGCGCATCCTGTGCGATGCCGATTTCCAAGCCGGAAAGCTCGATACGGGATACCTGGATCGCTTGCTCGCGAAAAGCAACCAGGCCGTCACCACGGGCGCACCGCAGCGTGAGATCGAAGCGCTGGAGACGATCGCCGCGATTGCCGCCGGAATGTTTGCCGTGCTCGACCCAGCTTCACCCGTCAGTAAGAATGGCGGCACCGGTGGGCCGGCAGCGGTTCCATCCAACTGGAAACAGAAGGGACGCTCGGAAGCGTTGCGCCGATCTTATGGTGTATGAAGTCATCGTCGTCGGCAAACCACACCGGCTCGAGCTTGAAAAAGCCGCCGGTGGATGGGAGTGCCGCTTGGATGGGCAACCGGTCCACATCGACGCGGTCCTCCCGCGCCGCGACGTTTTGTCCCTGTTGGTCGATGGGCACGCCTACGAAATTAAGCGCGAGCAGACGGCTACTGATCTCCACATGTGGGTAGGCAGCACCCGTTTCGCGGTCGAGTTGCGCGATCCGCGCTCCCTGCGCTCGCGCCAACACGCCGCCGGAGACGAGAAGGGCCCCAGGAAAATTTTGGCTCCCATGCCCGGTCGCATCGTGCGTCTGCTGGTCGCGGAAAATTCCGAGGTCGAAGCCGGGCAGGGCATCGTCGTCGTCGAAGCGATGAAAATGCAGAACGAAATCAAGTCGCCAAAAAAGGGAGTCGTGAAAACTATCAGCCACCCCAGGCGCGGCGGTGAACCCCGGCGACATCTTAGCCATTGTGGAATGAAAACGCTCGTGTAGGGACGGGCGCCCTCGCCCGTCCAGGCCGAGCGCAGCTCGGCTTCGCCTCTGGCGCCGCAATCATACAGTCCCCAGGCCCACAACGCGCGGCCCAAACCATCCCACAGCCCCAGCACCTACGTCATCTCAAACCAGTCTCTCGCCGCGCGTACCATAGAAGGCAGCGACAGATAGAAGCTGGCAACGGCGGAGGTATCCTCGTGAAGCTGCAGCGGATCATCAGTTTCGCAACCCTGGCAATCTCGATTCTTACGCTCGTCCTTGTTTTGAAGCGCCCCGCGCCGGTTGCGCCCGCGCTCGCGCCCGCTGCGGCTGCCGCCAATGCGCAGTCCTTCCAGGAGAAAGTAAACCGTCTCGCGCAGCCCAAGGTGCCTGGCGAAGGTGAGAGCGAAGTCCGCATGAATTCCGGCGAATTGTCGGCTGCGCTCGCGCAAGCTGCCGGCCTGCTGCCCTCCGCAGCGCCGGCGAATACTTCCACCAGTTCTCCCTCCGGCTCTTCCCCCGCAAGCCCTGCAATGGAGTTCCCCGGCGCGGTTCCCAATATCAAGGATTACCAGGTCTCCATGGATGGAGACATCGTGCGTGGTCAATTCCTCACCCAGATCGCCGGCAAAGACGTCTACCTCACACTGGCCGGACATCTCGGCGCCAAAGATGGTTACGCCACCTTCGATGCCACCGAGGTCAAGGTCGGCGATCTCTCCGTGCCCGCATCGCTGGTCAACGAAGTGTTGCAGAAAAAACTGGCAGAGCAGCGTGATCAGCTCAAGCTGCCCAACAACGTCAAAGACATCAAAGTCGAAAACGGTGAGCTGGTCTTCGTCGAGAAATAAGCTTCCCCCTATGTCCCCTGTGCTCCCGGTGGTCAAGAATCCCGGCGGCCACGAGCTACGAGCTTCGAGCCACGCGCAAACAGATGTTGGGGTTTGCTCGTAGCTCGCAGCTCGAACCACAGAGGAGCACAGCGCCGCACATCCCATTGACGATAATTGGAAGTTGTCGCCTTGCTGTTCGGGCGTTGCCCATTGCACTGCAAATGTAGTCCCGTTGTGGCATTCCGGTAGCTCTCCTGGATTCAAGATGGGACCAGCAATCGAACGTGTGAGGTTGTGGCTCGGATGTCCTAAAGGCTGGCAAGGACCGACACCAGTTTGAATACAACTAACTTAATCGGTTGCTGCCGAGCTACGTCCTTCCGTTCTCCTCGATAGGCAAACACCTTGCAACTCCTCACCCTGGGAGACCATGCCCTGATCTCATCCTGCTTGACATGGGTTTGCCCAAAGTCACGGGGCTCGATGTGCTTCAGGGTCCTAAGAGCGCCGTGCGCACGAGAAACATTTCCGGAAAAAATGCTAAACAACGATTCGGCAGATTTGATTGAAGCAGTCAAAGGTGTCGGCGAACGCCAACAAGCAGGAGCGGGGAGCAAATCACTGCAGCCAGCTTCCGTAAGGCTTGGCATTCGCTTGTCAAACGTAAATTGCTGCGACCAAGAGGTTACCTGACATGAGTAACATGAATGCACCTACACCTTCTGTATCCATCGCAGATGCGCTGCTTGTATCCAATGATGCGGTCACGATCAACCAACTCAGCCAATCGATGCAACAACTCGCCATGTCCCCGGAGGTATGTGTCGAGGTTCCCAGTGCGCTGGTCCTGTTGAACCAGCGAAAGTTTGAAGCCGTAATTGTCGATCTCCAGCTGGGAGGTCAGGCGAACGCAGTCCTGGAACAAACACGCCGTTCCCCTTCGAATCGAACTGCCGTGATATTCACCGTCAGCGACAGCGATGCCGAAACCGTCAGTGCGTTCAACGCGGGTTCCAGCTTCGTGCTGAGGAGACCTCTTTCCCTGACTTCGATCGGCCGAAGTTTGAAGGTTGCCTATGGTCTGATCCTACGGGAGCGCCGCCGCTACTTCCGCTGCCCGGTTAAGATTCCGGCGGCGATTTGCAGGGCCGGCATGCCGGAAGTTCATGGCCAGACCATGAACATCAGCGAAGGTGGGATGGCAATCACTACCTCGGCCTCACTCTTGCCCGGCGTCAAAGTGCAGGTGCACTTCACCCTTCCGGGTCACGAATCGCGGTTCGTCGTTGGGGCGGCGATCTGCTGGTGCAAGAAGACCTACCTCGGATTGCAGTTCACTTCCCTTTCGCCGCACCTAACCTCTGAATTACAAGAGTGGCTCTTATGCCGGTTGGAAGAAACTCTCCCCGAGTCCATCGCCGACAAATTCAGAAACCTTGAGAACGTTCCGCATTGAATGGACAAGCCTCCAGAAGTCGAAAACGGCGAGCTGATGTTCGTGGAGAAATAGCTTCGTCGAGAACGAGCTTCGCAGCAGCTTCATATCCATCCCCAGACACCCGCCGCTGACAAATGTGGAAATGACCACCCTGCAGAAAATGCCGGACAACTACTAAAACATCCGCCTGTAAAGCAAAATGTGCGCCTTCGCCACACGATGGTTTCCTTCGGACAGAGTCTTCTAATCTCCATCTAATCTCTTTCTAACCCCAGGCGTTTCAGATCAACGTATGACGGGTTTCCCAATCCCGGACAACTACGTTGACCACATCCTGGTGGCCAGTCCCAGTACCGTGCGTCAGCGCGTCCTCGAAAGTCTACGTTCACCCGTCCGCCGCTTCGAACAGGCCACCGGAGGCGCCGAAGCCCTGGTCCATTTGGAGAGCGGCTTCTGGCAGGTGCTCTTTCTCGAATCGCCGCCTACCCGACCTCGACGCCGAGGAACTGAGCCAGACCGTCAGGCAGCGCTTTCCCGGAACGGAGCGATGAATACGGTGCGAACGGCCGGGACTCCAAATCGGCACTCAACCAAACGGTTCGACCTGGAGATTGACCAGAAGGTCGACCGGGAAATTGACCCGGAAAAAACGACTAACGACCAGCGACTAACGACCGAAGGCGAACAGCGAACGACGAAAGCCGACCAACGATTTAACGAAAGAGGGTTTCCCTCATGACCAAACATCCTGCCGACGCTTATCGCCGCGTTCAGGCAAACGCCGAACGCGAGCGCGTCCTCATGGAACAGCTTCCCCATGTCCGCTACATCGCCCGCCGCATTCACGAGCGGCTGCCCCGCCACGTGCCCTTCGAAGACCTGGTCCATGCCGGCGTCCTCGGACTCATCGACGCCCTCAACAAGTTCGATCTGTCCAAGCACGTGCAGTTCAGTTCTTACGCCAAGTTCCGCATCCGTGGCGCCATCCTCGACAGCCTCCGCGAACTCGACTGGAGCCCGCGCGATTTGCGCCGCAAAGGGCGCCTGGTCGAATCCACCTACTGCCAGCTTTCCGGCAAGCTCGGACGCGCGCCCAGCGAAAATGAAATCGCCCATGAGATGGGCATCGACCTTCACGAACTGCAATCCCTGCTCGCCGAACTCGACGGCCTCGAACTCGGCAGCCTGCACGTCGAGTTTCGCCGCGATGGCAAAGAAGAAGATCTCATCGACCACGTCCCATCCAAGCCCGAGGAAACACCCTTCTTCCTATGCCTCCGCTCGGAGACGAAACATTTGCTCGAGCTGGCCATCTCCGAATTGCCGGAAAAAGAACAGCGCGTTCTCGCGCTTTACTACTACGATGAATTCACTATGAGGGAAGTCGGAGCCGCGCTCGGCATTGGCGAATCGCGCGTTTCCCAGATTCATTCTCTCGCCCTGGTTCGCCTGCGTGCCCGGCTCAATTTTCTGACCGCGCGCACCGCGCCCGGCGCTCGTGCCAAAGCTGCCGGAACCATCTAGCAGGCTGCGGAAAAGCTAGGGTTTCGTATCAGGGCACGCTTTAGCGATGCCGTAAGTTCTTCGAAACCAGACGCTTCTTTAGGGGCTGGAGTTCAAAACTTGAATCTCACCACACACTAGAGGCCCCATGGAAAAAGTGCTCATTGACGTCATGCTCGGAGGTGAAGGCAAGAACAGCGAGATTACCCGCGACCTCACCGAGATCGAAGAACAGGTTCTCGAAGGCATCGTCCGCATCATGTGCCGCGAGCTGCAAACCAGCTGGCAGGCGATTTCGCTCGGACGGACGGCAGCCCCCGTGCTCGTGTGGGGACGGGGCGCCCTCGCGCGCCTACCCTGAGCGAAGTCGAAGGGTCCGGCCGCGCGCATCAGCAACGCACGATTCGCCGGAACTGATTTCAGAAATTGGTTCTAGTATTTAGTTACGTAGACCAGCGTGCTCTTTTCAACAAGCTCTTGGATTACGGGCAGGAAAGACTTTCAGTCTGACGCTTGAACTTGCAAGGTTTCGGTAATCCAGAGCTGTGCCGGAGCGCCTTTCGTGGTGCGAGTGGCAGTCGCCCGAAAGCTGCCGGAATTGATTTCGACATCGTAAATATATGGAGGGCGCTCGCCCTTGATGCTGATGTAGTTGCCTGAAATCAGCTCATCCAGCGAAGCATACTTCCCTTGCGACGCCAGGTACCCACGCTCGGCGTTGGCGATGCCGATCAGATCATTCTTCACGCCCGTGATGGTGGCAACTTCTTCAGGATTGCCGCTCCCGGCGCCCGGAGTCAGAGTCTTGACTTGCAGAGAGTAGATGTACATGCCGATCGCCATCGTGACGATCGTCCCCACAAACCCAAAAACACGTCCCATAATTTCGCTCCCTAAGTGCCATTGCACCGCGAAACCGGGCCGGCGGCAAGTAACCAGAGTGCAGGTGCTGGGATGATCTGGGGCTGTCGTTTACAGGAACGTCTGCAGGACTGTTTGCCGGAATGGCAAACCGGCTTTTCAAATGGCGACCCCGGAGGGAGTCGAACCCCCAACCCTCAGATCCGAAGTCTGATGCTCTATCCAATTGAGCTACGGGGCCGTCCGCCGGAAGTCACATCGCCGTGAACCGGCGCTGTTGATTCTACACCGCCAACAGCTCCGAATCATCATGGCCAACGGAAAGGTAGTGTTCTAAATTCATCCACCACAAAGGACACGAAGTCACACAAAGGTGTGAATCCCGCGAGGGTTTCCTTCGTGCTCCTTTGTGTCCTTTGTGGTTAATTAGGATGCTACCAACGGAAAATTGCTCTGCATTGTACCATCAAAACGTAACATCAAGACGGATGACGTTCATGTCCAATCCGCTGAGCCACACCAGTTCGCGCCTGCTTGAGTTCGAAACGCTGCGCGACTTGCTCGCCGGCTACGCTTCTTCGCCTTTGGGCCAACGCCGCATCGCGGAACTTCTGCCTTCGCTCGATCCCGCGTGGATTGAAACCCAGCAGCAGCTCACCACGGAAATCCGCGAGTATCGCCGTGTCGGCGGACGTTTCGAATTCGCCGGGCTGCCCGAAGTCCGGAAGCTGATCGAGAAATCCCGCATTGCCGGAGCCGCTCTTGAAACCAGCGAGATCCGCGACGTTGTCCTCGTTGCCGACCCGGAGCCGAGTGGCGCGAAATCGTGCGTCAACCTCCCGCCGCGATGCGCTCCGAGTGGACCGCCGTAGCCGCGCTCTCCGCCGGCATCCAGGATTTCACCGGCTTCCTGCGCTCGTTCCGCAACAAGATCCTGCCCGACGGCACGCTCGACGATCGAGCTTCCCCCGAACTGAGCCGCATTCGCCGTGAGATCGAGAAGCAGAAGCGTCAGATCCAGGAATCGCTGCGCGGCTACCTGCGAAAACTCGCCGAAGGCGGTGCCGTGCAGGACGAACTGATCACCATCCGCGGCGAGCGTTTTGTGATCCCAGTGAAAGTCGAGCAGAAACGCCGCGTGCAGGGCGTCGTGCACGGCGCCAGTTCCAGCGGACAGACCGTCTTTGTCGAACCGCTCGAAACCATCGAGCAGAACAACGAACTGGTGCGCCTGCTGGATGAAGAACTCGCCGAGGTTCATCGCGTCCTGCTGGAGATGACGCGCCACATCGGTGAGAACGCCGACGCAATCCTGGCCGCCGCCGACATCCTCGCCGAACTCGAACTCCAGTTCGCCAAAGCCCGCTTCGCCGAAGACTACAACTGCGTAGCGGTAACGCTGACGACCTCGCCCGAACCCATCCGTAGAGACGCGGCTTGCCGCGTCTCAGGCCCCATCTCCGACCCCGCTCGCCTGCTTCTCCATCGCGCCCGCCATCCTCTCCTTGAGCGCAACCTAAAGCTCAAGAACGCGAAGATCGTCCCCATTACCATCGAGCTCGAAGGCGAGCGCCGCCAGCTGGTGATCACCGGACCAAACACCGGCGGCAAAACCGTCACCCTGAAAACGCTAGGCCTGCTAGCCCTGATGGCCCAGTCCGGCATCCCCGTTCCCGCGGACCGCGCCGACATGCCCGTCTTCGACGCCGTTCTCGCCGACATCGGCGACTATCAATCGATCGAGCAGAATCTCTCGACGTTTTCGGCGCATGTCACGAACATCGATTTCATTTCGCGCACCGCGACGGCGAATTCGCTGGTGCTGCTCGACGAACTCGGTTCCGCGACCGATCCCGAAGAAGGCGCGGCGCTGGCGGTTGCGATCGCCGAGCATTTTCGTAAAGGCGGATGCATGATCGCGATCGCGACGCACCACACTTCGCTAAAAGTTTATGGCGCGAATACGCCCGGAGTGACCAACGCCTCGGTGGGCTTCGACGAAACCACGCTGCAGCCGACTTATGAACTCAAGATCGGCGTGCCCGGAGCCTCCGCCGGAATCAACATCGCGCAACGGCTCGGACTGAATCAGGCAATCATCGCTTCGGCTCGATCGCGCCTGGGCTCGCAAACTCAGGATGTAGCGCGCTTCCTCGACCGCCTGCACGCCGACCTTCGCGACCTGGAATCCGAGCGCTCCCGCATGAAAGCCCGCGAGCAGGAACTCGAACGGGAGAAGTCGCTGCTCGTCGCCGAGGGCCGCAAAGAGCAGCAGGCTAAAATTCGCGAGATGGAGAGCAAGCTCGAAGCTCTCTTCCGCGAGTTCGAATACCACGCGCGCGAGACCGTAAACGCCGTGCAGGATCGCGCCGCCGCGCAGAAACTATCGAAAGACGCCGAACGCCGCATCGCCAAAATGCGCCGCGAATTTCGCGAGCAATTCGATTCCACCGTAGTCGCGCACGCGACCGGCGCCGATCGCGGCGACCCGAACGCGCAGCCCAGCCTGGTCAAGCACGTCTCCGAAGGCGACACCGTCAAGCTCAAATCAATGGGCCGCGCCGCCGTTGTCAAAAAGAAAGTTGGCGACAATCACTTCGATGTCGAGATCGGCTCGATGAAAATGCGCATCGCCCGCGAAGATATTGCCGAGGTGCTAGCGCGCGCTTCCGAATCGCCGGTGCAAGCCGCTCGCGCCCGCGGTATCAGCGTCACGCTGCAAAACGAAACGAGCGGCCTCAACATGCCCACCGAAATCAACGTCATCGGCCGCACCGTGGACGAAGCCACCAGCGAAGTCGAGAAATTCATCGACCGCGCATTTCTAGCTGGCATGCCGCGGGTGCGCATCGTCCACGGGAGTGGCATGGGCATCCTGCGCAAAGCCCTGCGCCAGTATCTGCAGAAGCACCCGCACGTGGAGTCCGTTACGGAACCCCCTATCAACGAGGGCGGAGGCGGAGCCACGGTGGTGGAGTTGAGGGTCTAGCAGGCTCGTGGGCTCTTTCTTTGGATGTTTACTACTTTGACAACATGCCGCTAGTTTTGAAAAAACTCACCCCTCGATCTTTTGGAATCATAGAGTTACGCAAAAAATCCCGCAAGATCTTTGAGTTTAAAGGACTTATTTGCAAAATATTCCGGAATAAGGACTTAGCTTGTCAAAGAGCGCTGAAAATGGCTTTGGGGCAGCTTCGAGGTCTGTCTTGGGAGACGGGCCACTCTTCACTGCCCCAATCAGGTCACTATTGTCGCGCGAGGCGAGTTAGATGTCTGTGATGCGGCTCACAGATGGATTGTGATGAAAAAGGTCCGAGGCCGGGAAATTGTCCCAAATAGAGTGATGCCGAACAGGCGGGTGCCCCGCCGGTCGGTGCGCTCTATGGACCAGTGTACTTCAGGGTCAGCGAGAAATCCCACGCGGGAGACGATGATGCCCGCCACCCCCTTTTCGCAAAGCGCGCGAAAAGGATGAGGTACCCGCACCCGCATCCCTGCCAGGTTGATCCGCGAAAAGTTATTTGCTTTTTGTTCACCCTATGACATACTGCGTTGTGGGTGTCGGCGAAGGCGACCTCCTAAGAGCCCGTGGCGAAGGTCGGGAGCGGTGCACGAGCGGCTTTCATGAAATTGTCATCAAGCGAGGGATCTGCATCTTGCGGCGTACTGCAGATCCCTCGCTTCGCTCGGGATGACAAAATCTGGAAGGACAAAATCTGGGGGTTGAGAGCTGGAGAGCGGGGTCTCACTTTCGCCGCGCGCTGCTAATTGCACAGCAGTTCAGCCGCCGAAAATAATTAAGTTTCGGACGAGTTTTCCGTCTCTGTCCTCATGTTCACACAGGCGGAACAAAGGTTACGATGCAACGCACTCACCTCAACATCGTGGCTACTCTCGAAACCAGCATCGGTCGTTTGCCGGCTAACATTGAAGCCGAGCGCTCCATCCTGGGCGCCGTTCTGCTTGACAATCACGCCTTCAACGACGCCGCCGAGCACCTTAAGCCTGAAGACTTCTCCATCGACTCGCACCGGCGCATTTATTCGCGGATGATGGATCTGGCCGAATCTTCGCGGCCTATTGACATCATCACGCTGGTCGAAGAGCTGGAGCAAAAGAAGGATCTGCAAGCCGTCGGCGATGTCGGCTACATCTCCGGCCTGCTTGACGGCGTACCTGACCGGCCCTCCATCGAGCATTACGTCAGAATCGTCCGCGACAAGGCCATTCTGCGTGGGCTGATCAACGTGTCCAACACCGCGATTGCCAAAGCCAGCGAGCAGGCCGATCCCGCCGACGAAATTCTCAACGAAGCCGAAGCCGCCGTCTTCCAGCTCTCCGAGAAGCGCATTGGCAAGGGCTTTCAGGGATTCCAGGAGATCGTCCGCAACTCGTTCGGATCGGTGGATGCCCTGCTAAAGCGGGGGCAGCGGATCACCGGCCTCGCCACCCACTACACGATCTTGGACGAGATGACAACTGGGTTGCAGAGATCTGACCTCGTTATCCTCGCCGGGCGCCCCTCCATGGGCAAAACCTCGCTCGCGATGAATATCGCCGAAAATGCCGCCATCGTCGACGGCAAGGTGGTCGGCATCTTCTCGCTCGAAATGTCGAACGAGGCCCTGGTGCAGCGTTTGCTCTGCTCGCGCGCCACAGTGGACGCGCAGAGGTTTCGCACAGGCACATTTTTTTCGTCCGACATGCCCAAGATTCAACGGGCTGCTGAAGAACTGGGGGCTTCCGCTCTCTTTATAGATGACACGCCGGGGACCTCGATCAGCGAAATGCGCGCCAAAGCCCGCCGCCTGAAACAGTCGCAAGGACGCCTCGACCTGCTGGTCGTCGACTACCTGCAGCTCATGTCCGGCGGCAGCAAGCGCTTCGAAAACCGCACCCAGGAAGTCTCCTCCATCTCGCGCGGACTGAAAGCCATCGCCAAAGAACTTCAGGTTCCCGTGCTCGCCTTGTCGCAGCTCAGCCGCGCTCCCGAAAGCCGGGGCGGCGACCACCGGCCGCAGCTCTCCGATCTGCGCGAATCCGGGTCGATTGAGCAGGACGCCGACGTTGTCATGTTCATCTTCCGCGAAGAGCTCTACAAGCAGGAAGACCCCGACCTTAAGGGCCGCGCCGAAATCATCATCGCCAAACAGCGCAACGGCCCCATCGGCAAGTTCAATCTCGCTTTTATGCACAATTCCACGCGCTTCGGGAACCTGGTCGAAGGCAACAACGAACCCGGCGAGTAGGCTGGAATCGGCCTGCCGAAAGACCGATCAAAGGCCGGTAAAGTCCGGCCCGCAGACACCTCTAGCCTGTGGAAAAGTTTGTGGATGAGAAGGACGTAGCCCGCAATCCAGCGATACCGACCGGCCGGTTGGGATATTTCAGAGCTGCCTGAGCCTTTCCTAAAGCTATGTTTCTAAGTTGGTTAACTCTCGCTTGCACGCCAATCGGCGGAACCGCTTGCGAATCAGCACTTCGTCGCAAAATCTGAGATTTGCACATAATCCGAAAGGCTGTAGCCCGCGTCCCCAGCGGCTGGCGGTCGCGCAGACTGTCCCTCAGAGTCTGCCAGGGTGCGGAAAAACTGGGGTCTTATCAGGATGGGTTCCTCTATTGGCACGACACCGTGAAACGATCGACCGACGCCCCGTTCCAGCCGGCTCCAGTCGTTGGGTAGCGAGTGTAGAAGATGTAAAACTGCTTGCCTAGAATTCTGGGGTCGTCTCCCATGCCGACGGGAGCGACGTAAGTTGTCGGTTGATCCTTTTCGTTGCGGAAGTCGAAGAGCAGGGTGGGGAGCGACCAGTTCATTCCGTCCGGAGACTCCGAGTAGACCACGACCGCCCCTTCACCGACGATCATCTGGTAGCGCTGCAGGTCGGCGTTATAAGCAACCTGAAGCTCACCGCTGTATTGCGCATTGGGATTCAAGTCCTGGGAATACCCCCCGAGACCCTGCTCCAGATGCCAGCCGTCGTAGTATTTCTGGAACGCAACCGCATGTGGCTTGCTGCCAAACACGGCTTCGAGCACGGCGCTAATGGGCGCGCGGGCTACGGAAACGAGTGTGATCGTGGGTGGGATGCCCCAGTGCGTGGTGCCGTTGGCCAGCCAATCGCGAAAGTAGAGGTAGAAGTATTTGCCGTCGGGAGAGACGACGAGGGGCGCATCGCCGATATCGAAGCCGTCCATGTCCGTCCGGTAACCTTGATTGACGCGAATGATCTCGCCTAGATCGGTCCAGCTCATACCGTGATCGGTCGATGCCGCCAAGGCATATACGGAGTCAAAACTTTGTGTCTGGATGGTGGGAATCTCGGCGTGGTAGACCATGAGCAGATTGCCGGCTCCAACCATGCCGGCTGGAACTTGGTAAACCGGCCCCCCGCCCATGTAGTCATAACTCTGGTAGAAGGGATTGACTGCCGGATCGGGATTCGGACTGATCGTCACGTCAATCGGAGGATCGGAGCCGAGCGGGTTGTCCAGCGTTCCGAGGGTGCGGGTGACGGATCCATACTTGTTGTTTCCGTACCAGTGGCCTTGCCACAGCTGGCGGGAGTGCTTGCCGCCATCGCTGCCGAAAAACGCGTAACCGTTGTCGGTTTTGATGGCGCCCAAGGGGGTGTCCGGCCAAGCGAAGCCGTCTGCCTGGTCGGTGAGCGGCGGCCGCGCGATGTCCCCGGCAGCTTCGCGTTGCGCAGGAGTAACCAATTCTTTGTTAGCGACAATCTTGGGCGTACACAATGGAGTGACGTTTTGCGCGCCGGATGCGGCAGACAAAGCAGCCAGAACACCGTAAAGAGTGATGAGGGTTGAGGCGAGGGATACTCGGCAGCCAGTCCGCATAAAAACCTCCGGTCGAGAAGATAGAACACCAGCCTTGGTGGGATGTTGCGGCAGGGTTGCGTGTTTCGGCCAGTATCGTTGTTACCCGTAGAGACGCGGCTTGGCGCGTCTCCTTTTGTGCACTCGGGGCGTTGGTTCCGGGTGGCAATCGTGAAAGCGCTTAGCCGCTGCCCTCGCCCACCTTCAGCACTGCCAGAAACGCTTCCTGCGGAATATCCACGCGCCCGATGCGCTTCATCCGCTTCTTGCCTGCCTTCTGTTTTTCCAGCAGCTTGCGTTTGCGGGAAATGTCGCCGCCGTAGCACTTGGCGATCACATTCTTGCGGATCGCCGGCACGGTTTCGCGGGCAATAACCTTGGCCCCAATCGCCGCCTGGATCGCGACCTCAAACATCTGCCGCGGGATCAGCTCTTTCATCTTTGCCGCCAGCGCCCGCCCCCGGTCGTAAGCAAAGTCGCGATGAATGATGGTCGACAACGCATCCACGGGCTCGCCCGCTACCATGATGTCGAGCTTGGCCATCGGCGAAACCCAGTTGCCCGACAGATGATAGTCGAGCGAAGCGTATCCCCGCGACACCGACTTCAGCCGGTCGTAAAAATCGAGCACGATTTCATTCAGCGGCAGTTCGTACTGCAGCATCACCCGCGAAGAACTGACATATTCGAAACTTTTCTGCTTGCCGCGTTTTTCCTCGACCAGCTTCAGAATGCCGCCCACATATTCCTCGTTGGTCAAAATCACCGCGAGAATCACCGGCTCTTCTACCTTCGCAATCTCGCTGGTATCGGGCCAGCGCGAAGGATTATCCACCTCGATCACCTCTCCATCGGTCTTGGTGATCTGGTAGCGCACACCCGGCGCCGTCGTGATCAGGTCGAGATTGTACTCGCGCTCCAGCCGTTCCTGGATGATCTCCATATGCAGCAGCCCCAGAAAGCCGCACCGGAAGCCGAATCCGAGCGCCACCGAAGTTTCCGGCTCGAAGAAAAACGACGAATCGTTCAGCCGCAATTTTTCCAGCGCCTCGCGCAGTTGCGTGTGTTCGTGCGCGTCCACCGTGTACAGTCCCGCGAAAACCATGGGCTTGATTTCTTCAAACCCCGGCAAGGGCTGCAGCGCGGGCCGGTCATCGTCCGTGATGGTGTCGCCGATCTTAGTATCCGCGACGTTCTTGATACCCGCGATCAGGAATCCAACTTCGCCCGCCACCAGTTCGTCGATCTCCACCGGTTTCGGCGTGAGCACACCCAGCGTTTCCACCTGAAAAACGTGCCCGTTCGACCATAGCCGGATCTTCTGCCCCTTGCGCAACCTGCCCTCGAAGACACGCGCCAGCACCACCACACCCCGATACGGATCGAACCATGAATCGAAGAGCAGCGCCTGCAGGTGCCGCTCCGGCGCGCCTTTCGGCGGCGGAATTCGCTTCACCACCGCCTCGAGCACATCCGGCACTCCCTGCCCGGTTTTCGCGCTGATCAGCAACGCATCGGACGCATCCAGCCCCACCGCACTCTCGATCATCTCCTTGGTGCGCGCAACATCGGCGCTCTGCAGGTCGATCTTGTTGATCACCGGAATAATTTCCAGCCCGTGATTGATCGCCAGATAAGAGTTCGCCAGCGTCTGCGCTTCTACTCCCTGCGACGCGTCCACCACCAGGAGCGCGCCTTCGCAGGCGGCCAGCGAGCGCGAGACCTCGTAAGAAAAATCCACGTGCCCCGGCGTATCGATCAGGTTGAGCTGGTAAATCTGTCCGTCCTGCGCCGGATATAACATGCGGACGGCATGAGCCTTGATCGTAATGCCGCGCTCACGCTCCAGGTCCATCGAGTCGAGGACCTGCTCCTGCATTTCGCGCATGGCGAGCGACCCGGTCAACTCCAGCAGCCGGTCGGCCAGCGTGGATTTCCCGTGATCAATATGCGCAATGATCGCAAAATTGCGGATGCGAGCGGCTTCCATGAGGATAGTTCGATTCTAACAGGGGCCTGGGGCGGGTACTTTTGTCCGCGACCTCGTAGCTACCTGGTACCGGGGGAGTCGTGGAGCAAAAACAAAGGCGCGATTGCTCGCGCCCTTAAGATTCTGCGGAGCTTCCCTCCGCCGGACGGGGCAGAGCCCCGTCCCCACACATGCCCTAGTCTCTTACTCCGTCCATGAACGCCCGCAGCTTTCGCGAGCGCGATGGATGACGCAGCTTTCTTAGTGCTTTGGCTTCGATTTGCCGGATGCGTTCGCGGGTTACTGCGAACGACTGTCCGACTTCTTCTAGCGTGTGCTCCGAACCGTCTTCGAGGCCGAAGCGCATCTTGATGACCTTCTCCTCGCGCGGTGTCAGCGTACGCAGCACCTGCGAAGTCTGGTCTTTGAGGTTGACGTTGATCACTGCCTCGGCCGGCGAAACTACCGCACGGTCCTCGATGAAGTCGCCCAGGTGGGAATCTTCCTCTTCGCCAATCGGCGTTTCGAGGGAGATCGGCTCCTGCGCAATCTTCAGGACTTTGCGGACCTTTGCTACCGGGATGTCCATCCGCTTGGCAATTTCTTCCGACGTTGGTTCGCGTCCCAGTTCCTGCACCAACTGCCTTGACGTGCGGATCAGCTTGTTGATGGTCTCAATCATGTGCACCGGGATGCGAATCGTACGTGCCTGATCCGCGATGGCGCGAGTGATTGCCTGCCGAATCCACCAGGTGGCATACGTCGAGAACTTATAGCCGCGGCGGTATTCGAACTTGTCGACCGCCTTCATCAGGCCGATGTTGCCCTCCTGAATCAGGTCTAGGAACTGCAAGCCGCGATTGGTGTACTTCTTCGCAATCGAGACCACCAGGCGCAAGTTGGCTTCGATCAGCTCGCGCTTGGCGTGCTCGGCGTCCATGTCGCCCTGGATGATCTCGCGCTGGGTG
>Ga0187856_1001436_pt1 | contig 19010 bp, 19 predicted proteins | sample June2016WEW_8_40_FD_132443 | JGI IMG/M metagenome (GOLD analysis project Ga0187856, IMG submission 132443) | Peatland microbial communities from SPRUCE experiment site at the Marcell Experimental Forest, Minnesota, USA - June2016WEW_8_40 | ecosystem: Environmental > Terrestrial > Soil > Wetlands... | reverse complement strand
GTAAACTTTCGTACACAATCGTAAACCCCCCTTCGGAAAGGCTTGTAAGAGAAGGGAATCAGGAGAGGGGTGCTAAAGACGGTGAGTGAACAATCCGTGCTGAAAAGGGTAAAATGAGGGTAAAACGCAGTAAAAATGCTACAAAACGACCGTTTTTGCGCTTCTTTGTGCACCCTTCCCTCCCTAGGGTCGGGTGGGTACCCGGGCGCCCGGCCGGCCTAACTCCGCAACAACATGGTTGTAATTGCCGGTGTAACCTGTATAATCTTTAGCGATATTTATGGACAAACCCTTTACCATACATGATCTCCCCAAGGCTGAAAGACCGCGGGAGCGGCTGCAGGCACTCGGGGCCGAAGCGCTTTCGTCGCTGGAGCTGCTCGCCCTGATTATCGGTAGGGGCGTCTCCGGTAAATCGGCCATGCATATCGCCCAGGAACTCTTGACAACGTTTGGAAACATCCATGCCGTCAGCCTTGCAACAATCGAGGAGCTCTCCCGGGTAAAAGGCATAGGGCTTGCGAAGGCTGCCCAGATCAAGGCCGCCTTCGAGCTGGGCAGGCGCCAGGACCTGGAGCCCGATGTGGGGCAGTACAGCATAAGCGAACCGGGGCGTCTCGTAAAGGCCCTTCGAAAAGGCATTCAGGAGAAAGCAAAGGAGCACTTCAAGCTTGTCCTTCTCAACACGAGGAACAAGATCATCGGCATATCGACCATCTCCGTGGGGACCTTGAACGCGAGTCTTGTCCATCCCCGTGAGGTTTTCAAGGACGCCCTGACGCACAACGCTTCGTCGATCATACTCGTCCACAACCACCCTTCGGACGACCCGGAGCCTTCGGACGACGACCTTACGGTGACCCGCAGGCTGGTCGATGCAGGCCGGCTCATGGGGGTAGAGGTACTCGACCATATTATCATCACCCGGAGCGGCTACACGAGCCTCAAAGAAAGGGACCTGCTGTGATTCGGCCGCGAGAGGAGACCGGCGCATGTTGCGCATGAACATCGTCTGCAAGAGGAAAAAGGAGGGCGCCTTAGCTGCCGCCCGAGGCATTATCGATCGGTACGGTCCATCTTTCGAGATCGCCCTCGATGAAGAGTGCGCGAGGCAGATCGGCCACGGGAAGGCGTTCGAGCTGGAGCATGTGGCGGACAATACCGACCTCATCGTGGTGCTCGGCGGCGACGGCACCCTGCTCTCGGTTGCCCGGCAAGTAAAAGGGAGAGACGTGCCTATCCTTGCGGTGAACCTGGGGGGCCTCGGCTTCCTTACGGAGATAACCCTCGAAGAGCTGCCGGAAATGCTGACCCGGGTCTTCGCGGGTGACTACCACACCTCAACCAGGGCCATGCTCGATGTGGCGGTGAAGAGAGAGGGAGAGGAGATTTTTGTCCTTTCTCTCCTCAATGACGCGGTGATCGCAAAGGATGCCCTGGCGCGCATTATCAATATCGAGACGTATGTGGACAACGACTATCTGACGACCTTCCGCGGCGACGGTCTCATCGTCTCCACCCCTACCGGTTCCACGGGTTATTCCCTGGCCGCGGGCGGCCCTATCCTCTATCCTTCCCTGGAGCAGATCGTCCTCACCCCCATCTGCCCGCACATGCTGACCAATCGTCCCATCATCCTCTCCCGGGAAGTGATGGTGCGGGCAAGGCTCGTCTCCCCTAACGAAAAGGTGATACTGACCCTGGATGGCCAGGTGGGACTGCCCCTCGATTACATGGACGAGGTAATGATAAGAAAATCCGCATTTTCCGTGACCTTGATAAAATCGGAGGCACGAGGTTATTTCGAAGTGCTGCGGAATAAGCTGAAGTGGGGTGAGAGGTAGCATGCTCGCTTTCCTGCGGGTGAAGGGTTTTGCCACTATCGATGAGCTGGATGTGGAGTTCAAGGAAGGGTTCAACGTGATAACGGGCGAAACGGGCGCAGGAAAATCGATCATCATCAACGCCCTTGCGTCGCTGCTCAATGCGAGGGTGCCGACCGATGTGGTCCGGGGAGCGGCGGAGCGCGCGGAGATAGTCGGCCATTGCTTTCAGGACGGCGAGGAATATATCTTAAGAAGGATTATAGGCAGCCAGGGGAAGTCGCGGGCTTTTATCAATGACAACCCCGTCACGGTGAAGAGCCTGGAGGAGCGTGGGAGTCTGCTCATCCACGTGTACGGCCAGAACGAGTCGCAGCAGCTTCTCAGCAAGGAGAACTATGTCTCCATGGTTGACCGTTTTCTCCATCTGGAGGGGGAGAGGCAGGCCCTCTCCGAGCGGGTGAGACGCCTCGATGAGGTAGGCCGGCTTCTGGAGGCGCGGAAGTCGGCTGCTGCCGGTCAGGGCAAGGAGATAGACCTCCTCACGTACCAGCTTCAGGAGATCGAGCGGGAGCGGATCGGGACCGGCGAGGAAGAGAGGGTCAGGGAGAGGCTGAAGGTGCTCAAGGATGCGGCGAGGATAAAGAGCAGCATCGAGGGCGTCGTGAGAGGGTTATATGAAGACGAGCAATCGGCGCACGCGCTGGCCGCCGGGTGCTCGGCGCTCCTCAGACCGTTTTCCGGTATTGCGTGGGTAGATGCCCTCAGGAAGAGGATGGAAGGCATATCGTTTGAGGTAGAAGACATAGTCCGGTCGATCAGGGAAGAGGAGAAGTCCCTCGATGACGAGCCGGGCGAGATGGAAGGGCTCGGGGAGCGGCTGGCGGCGATCACCAGGCTCAAAGAGAAGTACGGCAAGACTTACGGCGGCATCGCAGAGTTTGAAAACTGGGCGCAAAAAAGGCTCGAAGAGCTTCTCCATATGAAGACGGATGAAGAGGAGCAGGAATTGGAGAAGGCATCCCTCGAAGCCGCCGTCGGGGAGATGGCGGGCGGCCTTTCGGCGCGGAGGAGGAACGGAGTGCGGGAGATCGAAGAGCTCGTGAGGGGAGAGCTCGCGTTCCTTTCCATGAAGGGCGTTCAATTCAAGGTCGAGATCGCAGACAAGGGCTGGATCGGCGAAGACGGCAGGGACGAGGTGGAGTTCCTGCTCACGACGAACCCGGGAGAGCCTCTGAGGCCGCTGCGGAGGGTCGCGTCAGGCGGCGAGCTTTCGCGGATCATGCTCGCCATCAAGAAGGTCACGGGCGGTGAAGAGGACAAGACCTTTGTCTTCGACGAGATCGATGCGGGCATCGGGGGCAGGGTGGCCGAGGTGGTGGGCAGAAGGCTCGGGGAGCTTTCAGGAAAACACCAGATCATCTGCATTACCCATCTCCCGCAGATAGCGGTCTACGCGGACCACCATTTCCTTGTGGAGAAACACCAGGAAGAGGCGGCGACCCGCACCTCGATCAGGCAGCTCGCAGGTCAAGAGCGGATCGAAGAGGTCGCAAGGATGCTCGGGGGCATCACGATTACCGGGAAGACACGAGGGCAGGCAGAGGAGATGCTGAGGAATGCTCAGGAAAGCACGCATTAGCGACATCGCCCTCATCCACCGGTTGATCAACTCGTGCGCCGAGCGCGGGGAGATGCTTCCGCGGTCCCTGGCCGAACTGTATGATAACATGCGCGACTATTTTGTGTACGAGCATCCGGAGACGGGCGAGGTCGGAGGCGCGTGCAGCCTCCACATCTGCTGGGAAGACCTGGCCGAGATAAGGTCTCTCTGCGTCATGGAACACCTGCGGCGCCTGGGTGTGGGTGCGGACCTTGTGCGGGCATGTATGGAGGAGGCGACGCAGCTTGCCATAGAGAAGCTCTTCGTTTTGACGTATCGACGTGAATTCTTCAGGCGGTTCGGGTTCGCAGAGGTGGAGAAAACGCAACTCCCCCAGAAGATCTGGACCGATTGCGTGAAATGCCCGAAATTCCCCCTCTGCGACGAAGTCGCAATGATCACCCGTCTGCCGTAATATGCCGCGCCGGCAAAAGGAGGCTCGCTGTGGACGCCCGGTTCTGGACAGAACGTTTGGAGACGATCTTTGAAGACTGGGAGGTCTGCCTGGTAAAGGAGCGGGACAAGAAGTACGAGGCCGCTGACGGCGAGATCCTTACCATGGAGCTGAAGGAGGAGGAGGGCATCTCGCTCCGGGCCATGAAAGACGGAAAGAGGTGTTTTTCCTACACCTTCGAAAAAGGGGAGAAGGCGGTCTCCAGCCTCTTAGGGAATATCACCGCGTTGATGCCCTTTGTCGATGCAGACCCTTGTGACGCGTTCCCGCCCGGATCCGAGCAATATCCCGACCTCGACCTCTATGATGAGGCGGGCTTGAGGACCGCTGACGGCGTGAAAATCGACGCGCTCCTGCAGATGGAATCGACCATCCGCGCGGTCGACCGGCGGATCACGCACACGAGAAATTGCGAGCTCCACGAATCGGAGCTGCACGTGGGGATCATCAATTCGCGCGGCGTAAGGGCACACGCAAAGAAGACCGTTTACACCCTGGGCGCCATGGCGGTTGCGCAGGACGGCAGCGACGAGGTCTCCTGGTACGACTGGTCATGGGCGTCCCGGTACCGTGATCTGGACGGACCGAAACTAGGAAGCCGGATAGCGGAAAAGGCGCTCTCCTGCCTCTCGGGGGAGGTCCTTACGACAGGCGTCTATCACGGCCTTCTGACCCCGGCGGCCGCGTGCCAGATACTGGAGGTTCTCTCCCCCTCCTTCCTGTCCGAGAACCTGTACAAGAATAAGACGTGCCTCAGAGACAAGGTCGGCACGCGGTGCTTTTCCGCGCATCTCACGGTCATCGATTCGGGCCTCCGGGGAATGGACGCGTTCCCTTTTGACGGGGAGGGCGTTCCCTCTCAGGAGAACGTGCTGGTGAAGGAGGGTGTGCTTCAGACCTTCCTCTACGACACATATTATGCAAAAAGGATGGAGAAGGCGTCGACCGGTAATTCAGTGCGGCATGGCATCAAAGAGCCGCCGAGATGCGGGTCGCGAGGTTTTTTTATCGACCGCGGCCGCGGGGACGACCCCGAGGTGGGGAGCGGCGGTGTCGTGGTCGAGGAGTTGATGGGCGCCCACATGGCAAACACCATCACGGGCGATTTTTCCCTCGGCGCTGTCGGTCACTACTATTCGGGGGCTGCGCCGACGCCCTTCAAGGGCGTCATCCTTTCGGGAAATCTGTTCGACCTGCTCGGGCAGGTGTCGGCCGTGGGGAAAGACCTCACCTTCTACGGCCCGTATGGCTCGCCGACGCTTCTTGTGGAGGGTCTCAAGATAAGCGGAAGGTAGCTTTGCAGCAAAAGTAAGGAAGGCAGACGAGTTTTAGGGGAAAAGGTTTGGCATCACTCGCATCGCTTGTCACCATGATTAAATCGCGCATTTTTGCCTTTGCCGCCCTGGAGGACCGGTATTTCTTCACGTTTTTGTCCCCCGCCATCCGGAGCTTTCGCGTTGTGGATGGTTTTGTGCGCAACGTCTTCGTCCTGATGACGGGATCGACCATTGCCATGATCATCCCGGTCATTGCCGCTCCGATCCTGACGCGTCTTTACAGCCCTGCGGATTACGGCGTGCTCGCGCTCTACGTCTCCATCGTCTCCATCGTCTACGTGCCCCTGACCGCGAATTATGACTCGGCCATTATGCTGCCGGAGAAAGACGGAGACGCCCTCAATCTCGCGGCCGTCTGCGTTGCCATCGCCTTTCTCCTGAGCGCAGTTCTCCTCTTCGCGTCGTGGTGCTTTGCCGGGCAGATTTCCACACTTCTGGGCAACGGGCGCATCGCGCCATACCTCCCCCTGGCGCCGCTCATGGCGTTCATGATGGCTCTCCACGGGACGTTCATATTCTGGGTCAACCGGAAAAGAGACTACCGGTCCCTGGCGGCCAACAAAATAGTCGAATCGGTCGTGACCCCCCTCGCTTCGCTCGTATTGGGCATCTATTCATGGGGTGCAGCCGGACTTATCGCCTCCTTGCTCGGAGGCAAGACCGTGGCTGCCTTGATGCTGGGACAAAGGGCATGGCGCGAGAAGAAGCAATCGCGCATATCTCTCAAAAAAGAGGTTATGTTCGAGCAGGCGAGGCGCTATAGTGATTTTCCTTTATTCTCGGCACCCACGTCGTTTCTCGACATGGTAGCCTTGCAGGTTCCCGTGCTCCTCTTGACAAAATCCTTCGGCCCCGCTGTCGTGGGACTCTTCGCGTTGACCGCAAGGGTGCTCGGGGCGCCTTTGGCACTGGCCAGCCAGTCTATCGCGCAGGTCTATTATCAATGGATCACCGAAGCGGGGCACAGAAACAACAAGACGTCTTACGTGCTTAAGGTCGCGGGATATCTGGCGCTCATCGCGTCAGGTCCCGTTCTCGCGGCTATCCTTTTTTCCCCGTCGTTATTCGCGTTCATCTTTGGAGCGCAATGGAGAATTGCGGGCGACTACGCGAGGATCCTTGTCATTCCTCTCGCCATAAAATTTGTCGTCTCTCCGCTGGCCGTGATCATGCCCGCCACCGGAAACATCAGGGTTGGGTCGGTATGGAAGGCGACGAATTTCGTGACCACCTGGGTGACCCTCTGCATCGCGTCCCATTTCCAGGCAAAAACTTTCCTCTATGTCTATTCTGTCCATGATTCGATCCTCTACGCATGCTACTTCTTTTTGATCGTGAAAGCGTCAGCCGGCTTGGGCACGGTCCGGGACGGCGCAATGAACGTTCCGGGCCCTGTGTAGCTGCCATGGCGATGACAGAAAAAACCGCTGCCGGTCCATTCCCCTACGAGGGGATGTGCCTTTTCGTTGCCCTGGCCGTTGGTCTGGTGCTCCGTCTTGTTATTCTCCTGAGCGCCCCGGCCATCGAGCTCGACGGGATAGGCTATGCGACCATGGCCGGGCAATTCGCGAAAGGCCTTTTCAGCCAGGCCCTTGGCGGCGTTTTCCCCCCCGTTTACCCCCTCATCGTCGCGTCTTTCCACCTTGTCGTACCCGACGTGGAGCTTGCCGGCCGCCTGGTCTCTCTCGTCGCCGGCATGCTGACGATCTACGTCTCTTTCCTCTTTGCAAAGCGGATGCTCCATGACGGGACGAAGGCCGTGTGGGTTGCCTTTCTGCTCGCCTTTCAGCCATACCTGGTGCGATACTCGGGGGCTGTGCTCTCCGAGTCCCTCGCCGTCTTTCTCTTTGCCATCACTGTTTTCGCCTTCTACACGGGATGGCAGGGGCACCAGCGATGGTGCATTGTCGTCTCCGGCCTCTGTCTCACCCTGACCTATTTGACCAGGCCGGAATACGTGGTGTTTTACGCGCCCTTTCTATTCTTTTTGTTGGCCGGCAGGCGCGTCCGCGACAGCCTCCTGTTTCTGCTGCCCTTTCTCGTCCTCGGTTTTCTCTATATATGCTACCTGTGGTGGCAGACCGGCATGTGGATGGTGAGCAGGAAAGCGACCCTTTCGCCCTTTGTCCCGCTCAGGGCTACTTTTAGGAACGTGCCTCTTGTCGCCTATGAATTCTTTGTCGCCATCTTTCCCCTGTTCTTTGTCTTCGCGGTCTTCGGCTGGCGCAGGGTCGAAAAACCTTACAAGAACCTCGTCCTCCTCCTGGTGGTATTCCATGTAGTGAGCCTCTCCTTCGTGAGCCACGCGACGCGGAGGTATTCCGTCGAGTTCATCCCCGTTTCCATGATTTTTGTCGTCGAAGGCATCTACGCGGTGAACGCGTATCTCGCGAACTTTTTCCGAAAACGCACCAGCGGTCATCTACTTGCCGGCGGCATCAACGGTGCCATAGTTGCCCTCATTATCGTATCAGCGGTCTTTCAAGCCTATGCCCCTCCCCACGTCGAGAGGGCGCTCCACAAGAAAGCCGGGCTTTTCCTGCTCCACTCGCACCCGGGCAGCGTCGTGGCCTCCCGGCTCCCCCTAGTCGCGTTCTACGAAAAGGGTACGTCGGTCGATCTGTTGTCCGCGATGTCGGAGGAGAAGAGTCTGGACCACTTCAAGAGGGTTGTCGCGGAGAGGAAGGTAGACTACCTGGTTTTCGATGAGCAGGTGGCGGAGGAGCTGCCCTTTTTGAAGGCGTATGTGTTACGGTGCGCACCCGTCTATGCGGTTACTGACCGGGATGCGTTCGTCAGGGTATACAGGCTTTGATTGATATGAGCGCGCTTGTTTCCGTAATCGTCTTGAACTGGAACGGCTGCATGCATGTGCGGTCATGCCTCGACAGCCTCGCCGGCCAGGATTACGACAACCTCGAAGTCATCATCGTCGACAACGGGTCGAGCGACGGCTCTGTCGAGATGATAAGAGCGCGTTACCCGGGCGTGCAGCTCATCGAAAACCACGCGAACCTCGGCTTTGCAGCAGGGAATAACGTGGGCATCCGCCATTCGCGCGGTGAGTACGTGGTGATCCTGAACAACGACGCCGAGCTGGATGCGCACGCGATCAGCGCGATGCAGCGGGCCATAGATAAAGACAGGAGGTACGGCGCCTGTGCCTCCAGGATTTACCTGAAATTCGAGCAGGATCTATTGGATGCGGCGGGAATTGTGGTGTGTCCGGACGGGCTGTCGATCGGACGGGGGAGGCTCGAGAGGGGTGAGTGCTACAACCGGGAAGAAGAGGTGTTTTTCGGAAGCGGCTGCTGCCTCATGGCTAGGAGGGAGATGTTCGAGGACGTAAGGATGGGGGACGAGTATTTCGACGAGAGCTTTTTCATGTACGCGGACGATACGGACCTCGGCTGGCGGGCGAGGGTGCGAGGGTGGAGATCCATCTATGCCCCGGGGGCATTGGTATATCATCTGCATTCGGCCTCGTCAGAGAGCTATTCCCCCCTTAAGGCATTCCTGGTTGAGAGGAACAGGATTTGGGTCCAGGTGAAGTATTTCCCCTTCCCGATGATTTGGCGAGCGCAGCTCTTTACGGCCCTTCGCTATTTCTTTCAGGCATATGGGGCGCTCGCGGGCAGAGGGGCGCCGGGGGCATTTTCAAAGGCGCATTCGAGGGGCGAGCTTGTGAAAATCCTTTTCAGGGCCTGGGCCTCAGCGTTAAAGGGCCTGCCCGCCGTCTGGAAGAAGAGAAGGACCATCCGGAAGAGAAGGACTCTCAGCAACGCTGAAATTAGCGCCCTGGTGAAAACATACGGGATCAGCGCCTCGGAGATCGCCCTGAAGGGGTAGGGGTGCTCCCCTCGTTACAATACCGGCCGGCAGCTTATTTCCCTACACGGTCGTCAAGCGAAAATGGTCGTGGGTCGCCGGCAGCGATTTTGGAGAAATCGGGGTGTCCAGGATTGATAACAAGGTTGTGCTCTGTAGGGACGATCGCCGAGGGCACACGGAGTATGGCCGACACACCTTCCCGTACCCATTTCGTTCCAAGGTCCCTTGTAAAATCGAGTGCGGGCGACGAGTCCCAACCCGATTTCAGGTCTTCAAGGAAAACCTCGGTCCTTGTTACAGAATCCGGAATCTCGACAGGAATTGCCAGGAGAGACCTGCTGATCGTGATGTCCTTTCTGGTAAAATGAACGAACAATTCAAGAGCGGCGAGCGAGAGCGTCTCGCAGGCATAAACAACAGGTATGCCCACGTTGTTCCAGCGGCCCCCTCCCAGACGGGCGCCTTCTCCTGAAAGGGCCTCGGTAGCGTGCTTCTTCTTCACGAGCCTCCATGCGACTGTCAAGAAATGACACCATATTCTATGCGGAGAAGCAGTTCTTCGACCTCGCGCGACCCCGCGTCGGTCTGGAGCATGTTGATCGGTATGGCGCCGCCTAGTCCATGCTGCTTACTGTTCAACCATTCAATTGCGTCTTCCCTGCTCTCGAACACGTCTTCCGCCAGCGCGACTATCCTTGCGAAGCGGTAGAGTCTGTCGCTTTCCACCGGCGACAGCCTCTTGGTAGTCGGCTCATTCCCTTTCTGTGAGACGCTTCGTCTTCTCGCAACGGTACGAAGGCTCACGCCGATAATCCGCGCGAGAGCTTCGTCGGGAAGATCGAATGTTTTCTTGACATGGTAGAGCGTGGCCCAGGGCATCCCCTTCCTGATGAGTTTGTCAAAATCGATGGGCTTTTGAATTTTCTGCCCTAATTCTCTTTCTCCACCTAAAATGGATACCACTTTCGTCATTTTATTACCTCCACTGCCATATGGCCCATATTATAGATGACATTTGACATGTTGTCAATGCCACGGTTCCGGCTTTTTCTGCGCCGAAACAGGCCGAATGGGCAAAATAGACAGACAGACGGCAGCCCTTATTGCGAGGTGGTACGCGAGAAAAAAGCGCCATGTTATCTGCTGCCCGACCGTGAATCGCCGGAAACTCCTGTTTAACGGGTGGCGGCGGTAAAGGATCGTCTTTTCCCTGACGAACTCCACCGTGCCGTAAAGCTCGCTCAACAGGCCTAGCCAGGAATCGTGCATGGGGATATGACGGGGAAAGGGCAGGGCGACCTTGAGCAGCTCCCGGGAAAAGGCCATGCAGCACCCCATATACGTGTTGTCGTAGAGGTTCTTGATGATGCCCCTGCCTGACCCGAGGCCCGCGAATATGGAATCCTCGATTACGTGACCCTGCTCGTCGATGATAGCGCCGTCGAGGACGAGGGTGTTGATGCCCGGTTTCCTTGATGAAAACCAGCGGCGCACCAGGTCGAGCTTGTTTTCGAGCCAGACGTCATCCTGGTCGGAAAGCACGATCACCTCTCCGTCCGATCGTCTGATCGCGTTTTCTATATTGTAGATTGGATTATGGAAGGTGTTGCCGGGAAGGATTTTGACTCGGGGGTCGTGAAGGCGCTCGATGACGGCGATGGTAGCGTCGGTCGATGAATCGTCGGAGACGACCAGCTCATCGCGCCCATCGAGTTGAGACAGTATGGAGGCGAGCTGCTCGGCGATATACCTCTCGCCGTTAAAAGTCGCCATGGAGACGGAGAGCTTCATCCGGCGGCACCTGGAGCGGTCAATTCCGGAGGAAAGTGCGGAAAAGCAGCCGGAGGAACCGCAGGGTCCTGAATCTCGCGGAGAGTCGTGCCGCCCGCAGAAATGACACGGGCGCCAGGGAAAACGCGTCTGCGACGCCCTTGATCGAGTGCCTCGCCCCTTGGCAGTACTAGCCGAAGCGGGTGAGTGCCTTGCCGGCGTCGAGGTTCTCCTTGTCCGAAAAACCGTGCTCGCAGGCCATGTCGAGGAGAAAGAAACTGTCGAAATGTGTCCGGTACCTTTTCATGAAATCATGGTCGGCGAAATCGAGCGGTATCTTCTCGTCGAAGCCGCCTGCCTTATCAAACGCATCAAGCCTGATGCACATGCCGCTATTTAGAAGGCTCCTGTTCTTGGTCGACACTCGGCCCGGCAGAACATTTCGCAAGGGCAGATAGATATTGAACCCGTGCCAGCAAGGCGAGAATATCTGGCCATCGCACTCGAGCACAGGGGCGAACAGGGCGCAATCCTCATGGGCCTTGATGGCTTCGACGTAGCCGGATATCGCGTCTTTTGGGAATACGGTATCCTGATCAAGCAGCAGGATGTACTGCTTTTTGAGGCTTTGCGCGAGTCGAGCCCCCGTATTATAAGCCTTGCTGACTCCTGGGTTGGATTTGTCAGAGAGATACTGAATGGTTGTGGAGTAAGAGGCGAACTCCGCGAGATCGTGCATGGGAATCGGACTGTTATCATAAACGAAAAGGAATATGTCTTCTATCCGCGACAGCGATCCGAAGAGAGATAGAAATGTCTTTGACTGGTCCAGTTTCTGTTTGTAGAGCACAAGAATCGCTAGAATCATCGTATGCGCAATCAGCCTCAATATGTCGATGTGAGGAACAATGCAAATGCATGAAAGCTCTCGGGATCAGGAGATGTAAGGAGTGACGGCTCAGGCTGTCGTTGACGGCGGTTACTGCGCGTGCCATCAAGATCAGACAAGGTAGGAACGGTGAAAGCTGTCTTCATTGACCGAGACGGAACAATTAATGTTGAAAGAGACTTTGTTCATAGAGTCGAAGACTGGGAGTTTAAAGATCAGCCTGACGTAAGTGTGCACGGATTCAAGCCCTCCAACTGTAGAGACGATACCATCTGGGCGTGTTGGATAGGTGGTGTCAGACTTCCTGTTTGACCGCCTTGATGATGGAATCATATTCCAGAAACCCTTTCAGCAAGGATAGAGTCATCCAATTGGCGATCTTCGCTCTGCCGAAATGAAGCATATTTGTTGCGACAACCGCTTCGACTTTCAATCTCTGGGACTCGATCAGCTCAACAGCGTTCTTCCGGGTAAAAAACCTCAAATGTGTTCTGTCGAGGATCCCCTCATGGCAGTAATCCCATTTGCCCGTGACAAGCTGAAACACCACCGGCAAACAGCGAACATTGGGAATTATGGCGAGCATGATCCCGCCCTGCGTCAGCAGACTGCCCAACTTCTGTACGGTACTCCACAGGTCTATGAGGTGCTCCAAAACATCCAGACACAGAATCACGTCGATCGAGTTTGGTGCAATGGGCAATTCCATTTGCTCGATATTGCCTTCCAGGAGCAAATCCAGCTTGTTTCTTGCGGCCTCGGCGGCGTCGTGATCGATTTCCACGCCGCACGTCCACTCGCATCGACCGCTCTTCTTAAGAAACTCGAGAGTATTGCCGGCAGCGCATCCGATTTCGAGAACCCTTTCCGTGTGTAACGGCAGGAAGGGAAGGATTTCGCTTCTGGTCCGCTGGAAATAGGCTGCATCCTTTTTGAAGGTCATACCAGTCCGTCTGTCCCGGTTGCACAAGTCTTCATCTGAGAATCGAATGGACGAATTCGAGTAGTTCATGCTTCTCGATACAATAACGCATTATTAAGTCCGATGCAAAGGGCCGATTCTTGTCCATTGATGGGTATTCATTCGTTTGCGGTGAAGACAGTTTGTTTTAGATTGACCACATACCGGTCCACACCGCTTGTCCAGCCCGGTATCCCGGCGCCGAGGGTGACAGCGAGCTTCTCGTTCGACAGGGCGGAGAAGCGGGGCCGCTTCGCAGGGGAGGGGAAATAATCCGTGGAAACGGGTATGAGCGTGTTCGTCACGCCCATCTTCGTCAGGAAGTAACGCGCGACCTCAAAGCGTGAGGCGTAGCCGCTCGGCGTCATGTGGTAAATGCCGTTCAGGCCCGCATGCATTGCGAGCAGGGTGAGACGCACGATGTCCCACGTCGGGGTAGGTATCGAGATTTGATCGTCAACGACCCTGAGCACGCCGCCGCCATCCGCCCATTGGAGAAGCTTATGAAGGAAGTTCTGCTTCCCCTCTCCGAAGACCCAGCTTACGCGCAGCAGAAGGAATCGGCTCAAGGCTTCCCGGAGGATTTGCTCGCCCGCCAATTTGCTCCGTCCATAGTTGTTGAGAGGGCGGGGTGCGTCCTCCTCCGTATAGGGTGCGCCTTTCTGCCCGTCGAATACGTAGTCGGTGCCGTAGTGAACGAGAAGGGCGCCGGTCTCCCTGCATGCGGCCGCCAGATTGCCGACGCCCGTCGCGTTTATCGCGAAGGCCGGACCGGGATCCCATTCCGCGTCGTCCACGAGGTTGTAGGCCGCGCAGTTGAGGACCACATCCGGCCGGCAACCGGCGATTATGGTAGTGACCGCGTCGGCGTTCGTCACGTCCAGCTTCTCCTCGTCCGGCGCCTCCACCTCGAATTCCGGCGCGGCCAGTGCCTTTGCAAACTCCCGTCCAAGCTGACCGTTCTTTCCTGCAATGAGGATTTTCATATGATCAGGCCACCGCTCAGGGCCCTCTTTTTCAACCTTTCTTCCTCGGTTTTCCGGTGAGGGCGAGGAGGTATTGTCCGTAGCCGTTCTTCTTCAGAGGCTCCGCGAGTGCGATCAGTTGTTGCTCGTCTATGTATCCCAGGGTATAGGCGATCTCCTCTATGCAGGCCACTTTGAGACCCTGCCGCTTTTCTATGGTCGCCATGAATTCCGCCGCCTCAAGAAGGGTTTCGTGGGTGCCCGTGTCGAGCCAGGCATAGCCCCTGCCGAGAAGCTCGGCCCTCAGCTTCCCCCTTTCGAGATATGCCTTGTTCACGTCCGTAATCTCCAGCTCTCCCCGCGCCGAGGGGCTGATATTCCTTGCTATCTCTATCACTTCGTTGTCGTAGAAATAGAGGCCGGTCACCGCGTAGTTTGACTTGGGCTTTTTGGGTTTTTCCTCGATCGATATGACCCTCTGGTTTTCATCGAATTCGGCTATGCCGTACCGTTCCGGGTCGCTTACATAGTAGCTGAAAACCGTCGCGCCGCCCCTTGCGCTTACGTCCGAGACCGCCTTTCTTAGGAGCTCCGTCAGACCATGTCCATAGAAGATATTGTCGCCCAGTATCAGGCAGACATCCTCGCTGTCCACAAAGTCCGCCCCTATGATGAACGCCTCAGCGAGCCCGTTTGGCCGCGGCTGTTCCTTGTAAGAGAAGTGAAGACCCAAATGGGCGCCGTCTCTGAAGATGCCTTCGAAGCGTCCCAGGTCCTGGGGCGTGGAAATTATAAGGATATCCCTGATACCGGCGAGCATGAGCACCGACAAGGGGAAATAGATCATCGGTTTGTCGTAAACGGGTAATAACTGCTTGCAGACGCCGAGGGTGACAGGGAAAAGCCTTGTGCCGCTGCCTCCTGCCAATATGATGCCTTTCATAGCGATTTGATCCTCCTTGTCACGGCGATGCGGCAACCGATGCGTGCCGGCCCCCCCTTGCCTGTATCCGGAAAAGGCTGACGATGGAGCGCATAGCTGAAGCGACAGGTTTTTGATATGCTACCGCCTTGAATGTCCTTTGTCATCCCGCTGCGACCACACATGTTGTCAATTCAAAGCCATCTTAGAGCCGGTAAGTTATCTGCCGGAATACCTAATCTTACAAGAAATTGGCGGACTCTGCAACCGTGTAATTGGACCAACCGTGAACACGAATATCCGGAAATAACAGGAATTGCACGATTTCGTAAAAAGCGGCCCGGGGATCGCCGTCTCATCGTTCTTAAGGTTCCTACGGCAGCTTCCCCGCGGACAAGCTCGTTCTCCTGAAGAGCTGGGTAAAATAGTAGGTAGAGACGAGGAGGACATAGTAAATAAGGACGGATGAAAGGGCAAAGCCGAAAAGATAGGGTATGACATGAAGCCTGAACGCGACGTACATGCAAAAAGCGGCGAGGCCGTACCCCGCGACGTAGGCCACAAGGACCTCTTTTACCGCACCCGCTATCTTCTCGAACTCGAAGGCCCTGCGCACGTCCGTGTCCTGTACGGAGGTGCAGAAGGCGAAGGGGAGAAAGAAGGAACAAAAGATGAAGGTGAGGACTGCGAGGACCTTCATGATGCCCCCGGTGAAAACGGTGATGACGTTGCCGAAACTCGACAAAAGGAAGCTGAAAGAGAAAAGGAAGCAGGGAAGGGCTTCGTAAAGGATGACGATATAGGCGAGTCTTGCCCCCTCCCTCCATAGCTCGTTTTTCCGCTCCCACGTGGGGAGCCCGATGCCGCCTATCATGGTAAGACTGGACGACCGTGAGAGATACCCCAGGGAGAGGAAGTTTACAATGGGGATAAAGAGAATGATCCCGGCCGAGATCCAGCGTTTTATGTAGCGCCCGTTGAAGGTGAAGGTCACGAAAGAGATAATATCCATTATTTCATTTGCCCGAAGAAACCCTTTTCGTTGAATCTCATGCGAAAGAACCTCCGTAGAACTCGCCTATTCTCCTGTCAAAACATGCCGTCAGATCCTCAGTCGTCTCTATCTCTCTGCCGGTCGCCTGGCGCCACACATCCGCCCTCTCCATGCAAAGGTAGACGAAAAGACCGGGCTCCTTTTCCAGGAGCCGCTCGTAAAGCATCCTGTAGACTTTTACCCTTTCCGCCTTGATGTAGCGGAACTTACCGTCCTCGCCCATGATAAATTCGCTATGGAGCAGGTTTGCGCGCTTCTCACGCAAGAACAGGTTCATGAGAGGCGGCGTAAACCGCAAGCAGCCCACGCTGACCCAGATAACCCTCTTTAGATCGAGTGTTCCTGCGATCTCATCTATCAGATCGGCGTAATCCTTTTCGAATCCTTCATAGATGACTACCGGGTCAAAGTGGAGGCCGACAAAACAGCCCCAATCCTGAGCCTTCTTGAGCGTCTTGAGTCGCGCGGAAATAGGGCTTGTCCTTTTTTCCTCCATGTCTATCATCCTCTGCGGTGCGACCGAGAAGGAGATGACCACGTAAGGATTGAGGTAGGGCTTCAGGTGGTCGATGGAAGCCCATTTCGATTTCAGCTCCAAAAGCGCTTTTTTCCTCTCTCCGAAGAACTGCGCGACCGGTCCGTTCACGTGCAGCTCATCGTCGAGGGCCAGGCTGTCCGAAAGCTCCCCGGTCCCAAAGCGGAGCACGTGGGTCCCGATGCGTGCGATCAGCCGGTCGATCTCTTTGATGACGGCGCCCGAGTCTGTCCGGACGGCAATGCCGGGGTTATTCAGATAGCCCCTGAGGATGCAGTAAGAGCAGGAAAGCGGGCATCCCTCTATAAGGTCTATCGTCTTATACCCGCAGCAAATATGCTTTCTGGTTCCCGGGCAGTCCCTGACGACACTGCCTTTAGACTCTATGCGGCGTACCGTGGGTGAGCTCAAATATGCTCCTGAAAAGGCCTTGCCCCGTAAGACATTCCAGTTTTTTCAGCGCCTCTTCGATTTCTTGGCTGCTACCGGCCCGTAGTGAAATATCGATCGATTCCTTTTCAAAGGCGGGGTCCACCCGCACCTTTATATGTGGGGGAAGGGCGCACGAGGAGAGCAGCACCTTGAGCTTTTCCTCAAGGTCGGAGAGAAGCGGATGGGTCTGCCTCTTCAGCCTCTGTCGTATCGCGTCCGCATCTTTCGCACCATCGAGCTGCTGAAAATCGATAGCCCCCCGCTTCACCTTCAAGAGCATCATGAGCCGCAGCATCTCCCTGTAAGAGCTTACGGTCCCGTGCACGGAGTCAGCGAGGCGGATGATACCATACCGCTCCTCCGGTTCGAACCAGAAAAGCCGCTCGACCAGAGTCAGGGGGAGTTGGTGCCTCACAATAAACGATTTTGCCTGCTCCTCCGCCCAGGCGGTCGAAATGACTGTTCTAAGGATAGACTCCCGCGGAGGAAGGCCAAGCATCGTCATGACCTCGTAGACTTCCTCCACCTTGAAGCCTGCCGTGAGCATTTTGTCGATGCACAAGGCTTTTTCAACCGTGTTGAGGGGTCTTGTCATGTTGTCGTGTATCGCGGTGAGCAGCGCCTGCCTCTCGCTGATATCCAGGAACACATAAGGAAGTTCCCTGATGCCCAGTCTCCTTGCCGCATCGAGCCTCTTGAAACCGGTCACGATGATCGGATGTCCCTTTCGGAGTAGACTTAAGGGGACAAGAACGCCTAATTTGGCTACGGAGGCGAGGAGGAGCGCGTCTTCCAGAGGATAGGAGACGCAGAATGACCTGTCATTGACGTGAATTTTATCGATCTCAACCGTTTCCATCTTTCGCAACTGTCGGAGCCCGGCCCGTCTTTTTGGCGTCAGGTCCCCATCTCCCAGGAAGAGAGATACTTCTGCTGTTCCCGCGTCAGCTTGTCGATGGTCACACCTTTGGTCTTCAGCTTGAGCAGCGCCACCTGCTTGTCTATCTCCACAGGCACGCCGTAGACCTTCTTCTCCAGGCTGCCGCCCTTCTTCCACACGTACTCGGCGACCAGGGACTGGTTCGCGAAGCTCATGTCCATTACTTCCGACGGGTGGCCCTCGGCGGCGGCAAGGTTGATAAGCCTTCCTTCTCCCAAAAGATAGATCTTTTTCCCACCGGCCAGCGTGTACTCATCGAGGAAAGGTCTCAGCCTCCTCTTCCCGGTTTTCATCGTCTCCAGGGTCGCTATGTCGACCTCCACGTTGAAGTGGCCCGAGTTGCAGACGATGGCGCCGTCTTTCATGCGCTCGAAATGCTCTTTCCGCAGCACGTGGATATCGCCGGTCACCGTCACGAATATGTCTCCCGTCCTGGCCGCCTGGGCCATCTCCATCACCTCGAAGCCGTCCATAAGGGCTTCGAGCGCCCGGAGCGGGTCAACCTCGGTGACGATGACGTGGGCCCCGTGACCCTTGGCCCTCATGGCCACGCCTTTCCCGCACCAGCCGTAGCCCGACACTACGAAGCGCGAACCCGCGACCAGCATGTTCGTGGCCCTTAAGATTCCGTCCATCGTACTCTGGCCCGTGCCGTAGCGGTTATCAAACATGTGCTTGGTGGACGCGTCGTTCACCGCGATGACGGGGAACCTGAGCACCCCTTCCTTCTCCATGCTCTTCAGCCGGATAACCCCGGTGGTCGTCTCTTCCGAACTACCTATCACGCCCTCCAGCAATGCCTTCTTCCGGTTAGACGCAAGCTTCGTCACCCAGTCCTTTACCTTCGGGTGGAGCCCCTCATACCGCTCAAAGGCGATCATGTGGAGCGCGCCGACGAGGTCGGCGCCGTCGTCCATGGTAAGATTCGGCCCGAAGGCGAGGGCCTTCATGATATGCGTGTAGTACTGGTCTTCATCCTCTCCCTTGATGGCGAAGACGGGCACGCCCGTATATTTCACCATGCTCGCCGCCACGTCGTCCTGGGTGCTCAGAGGGTTCGAGGCGCATACCAGCACCTCGGCGCCGCCCGCCTTCAGGGTAGCCGCCAGATTGGCCGTCTCCGTCGTCACATGGAGGCAGCAGGAGACGCGAACCCCTTTCAAGGGCTGCTCCTTCCGGAACCTTTCCCGTATCTCCCTCAGCACGGGCATCCTGCGCTCAGCCCATTCTACCTTGTCCCGCCCGGCATCGGCGGCCTTGATATCCTTCACATCGAATTCCATATCGCCTCCATTATTGGGGTTCAGCACTCCCTCCAGCGGCAAAGCCGCCGGAGCCTCCCCGCTCAACCTCGCTTCGCTCGTTATTGGGGTTCAGCACCCCCTCCAGCGGCAAAGCCGCCGGAGCCTCCCCGCTCAACCTCGCTTCGCTCGT
>Ga0187856_1001435_pt1 | contig 19031 bp, 18 predicted proteins | sample June2016WEW_8_40_FD_132443 | JGI IMG/M metagenome (GOLD analysis project Ga0187856, IMG submission 132443) | Peatland microbial communities from SPRUCE experiment site at the Marcell Experimental Forest, Minnesota, USA - June2016WEW_8_40 | ecosystem: Environmental > Terrestrial > Soil > Wetlands... | reverse complement strand
TCCGCAGCACGCGCGAACTCGAAACCGTGATCAAGCGCTATCTGCAAATCAACAATGACCATCCTAAACCCTTCGTCTGGACCAAAACCGCTGACCAAATCCTCGACTCCGTTGCCCGATTTTATCAACGAACTTCTGAAACAGGACACTAGCATCAACGCGCCAAAGAGTCGCCGCGTGGTCATCACACCTTCGGCAGGATGTCTTCCTTGAGTCTCCGCAGATCGACAATCGTCTTCGCCGTAGGCACTCCCCTAAACGGCGGCCAGAGCAGCGGGAAGGTCAGACCCGCGTCCTTGTAGCGCTTGAGGTTGTCGAGAATCTGCTGCGGGGTACCGGTCATCGTCGGCGTCAGCTTGCCCTTCGGCGTCTGATCCGTCTTTTCGCTCGTGATATCGAAGAAGAGCATGCTCGAAATTTCGAGGTCATCAACCGAGCGCGAGCTGCCGATCGCTTCGAGTTCCCGCTTAATCGACGCCTTCCATAGCGCAATGTCCTCGGGAGTATCCTGGATGCCGATCCAGCCGGCCAATCCGTACTTCGCGATCCGCTTGGCCGCAATCTTCGGCACTTTAAGCCCACCTACATAGATCGGCGGATGGGGCTTCTGCACCGGCTTTACGCCAAAACCGCATTTTGGGAACGACGCGAACTCGCCGTGATACTCAAAGAGATCCTGCGTCCAGATGCCCTGCATGATCTCGATCGTCTCGATAACGTGCTTGTTGCGCTTTTCGTAGATATGCGTCGCGCTTGCAGCATCGAACTCTTCGGGCATCCATCCTGACCCCACCCCCACGTTAACCCTGCCGCCCGCAAGATGGTCCCATGTCGCAATCTCAGCCGCCAGAACTCCCGGCGCCCGATACGGCGTATCGATGACACTGACGCCTACGCGAATCTTCTTAGTGAGCGCTGAGAGATAGGGGATGAGCGGCATTCCTTGCAGAAACTCGCCTCGTGCAATGACTGGCAGGGCACGCGGAAATTCGGTCATGAAGCCAAACGGCTTAATCAACTCCTGACGATCAGAAGCTTCGGGAACCACGATCCGGTCGAGTGTCCAGATTGAATCGAATTCGAGTTCTTCCGCCGTGCGGGCGAGATCGACGATCTCACTGACGGTTACTTTGTCCCTGAAGTTAGGTAGATAAAGTGCGAGTTTCACGTCGAACCGACCTTCTTTTAGTTTCGGATGACAAGGCGCAGGTATCCGAGATTGACTTTTTCACTTTTCAATTAGAACCCGTTAGATAAATCGAACGGCACTCCTTTGCAAGGTTTCAGCCGTTCTTGGTCACGCTTTTCCCAGCGGCGCCGGAAGGGATCAGTTTCACGTCTCGCACGCTTAATGGGTAGGCTGGCAATGCCCGAATAACGGGAGTGTTGCAAGTTTGGCGGGGATGGCTGGTAGGGTGACACGATCGTGAAGCATGCAACCCGACCGGCAATCTTCAAGTGGCGGCAGACGGCGCCCGGGCGCAGATCAACGCGACCGGCCGCAATGCCAGTCGCATTCCGGCGGCTCGCTTGGCGGACCATAATTTCCGAATGATCAACGCCTATCACCTTGCCCCGTTTGGCGAGCTCCGCTGCCCGTTCAATGGCAATACCTGGACCGAAGCCAATCTCAAGGATGCGGTCGTCCGGCTGAATGTCGACCTGAGCCAACGTTCGCATGTTGCGCTCGAGGTTCGACGGGCAAGTTACCATGATGAGACCGACGAGTCGGCCGAGCAAGCCGGTCGGTCTCCCGAACTGTCTAACCAACGCGCTACGAATTTTCAATTTCACGCGAACGTTCCTTCACGACATCGGTTCCAAGTCGTGCGTCCACTTCCGCTAGCGCCTCGCCAATGTTGCGCAGTGTGCGCCCCGTGCGTTCGAGGTCTACGGGCCTGACGCCGAGGCCCAGCGCTGCTCGCGTCGCCTGATTCGCTCCATGTTCTCTTCGCCCAAGGGCGGGCATAGTCCACCAAGGGGTTTGCAAACGCGAAGCTCGAGCCCGCGGTTGAGTCCGGACGCCCTTCCTCGCGGATCATCCTCATTTTGCGACCGGCGCGATCGCGCGATCGGGCTTGTTCGATCTCAATAACGCGTCGAACATTTGTCCTGCAGAGCGCGGCCCGATTCGCTCCTTCAATGCAAATTCAAAATCAATTTGTCGCTGCTGCTTAAATTCCGCTTCAGATGGAATTTTTAGCAGGGACACCACGCCGGACGCTTCTCACTCAACTTAATACGCAGCTCGCAGACTCGCCTGCTCGGCTGCGCTGCGCCCCGCCTAGTGTCGCCCTCTCCTAGTCACGGGAGAGGGATCAGAACGGGCGCGCTTACTGTCAAAATGACCCACTACTGGCGAGTCGCCCCGCTTGAAGCAAACGCCCCCTAAAGTGGTATGCTGCGCCGAATAAACGCTAGCCAGGAGGGCTGACGTCATGAGCGAAGCAGTCACTCAATCCACTCCGAATCGCATCCCGACGCCGGAGGAGCTGGGTTTCGACCCCGGATTCTTGCGCGAAAAATACGCCGCGGAGCGTTCCAAGCGGCTCCGCGCCGACGCGAACAATCAGTATCAGGAGATCACCGGCAAGTTTGCGCATTTCAACGTCGATCCCTACGTGAAGCCCGTCACACGCGCCGCGTTGAACGAAGAACTTGACGTGCTCATCATCGGCGGCGGCTTCGGCGGGATGCTCGCTGCGGTTCGACTACAGGAAGTGGGTATCACCAACTTCCGGATCGTCGAAAAAGCGGGCGATTTTGGCGGCACCTGGTACTGGAATCGCTATCCCGGCGCACAGTGCGACGTCGAAGGTTATCTGTATCTGCCGCTGCTCGAAGAGACCGGCTATATCCCGACAGAGCGGTACTCCTTCCAGCCCGAAATTTTCGCTCACGCGCAACGGATCGGAAAGCACTTTCATCTTTACGAGAAGGCCTGCTTCCAGACGAAGATCAAAGAAGCGCGCTGGGACGAAGAGGCCGGACGCTGGACCGTCACGACCGATCGCAACGACGTCTTCAAGGCGCGTTTCGTAATCATGTCGAGCGGGCCGCTCAACAGACCTAAATTGCCGGGAATCCCGGGTATCGAGAAGTTCAAAGGTCACACCTTCCATACCAGCCGTTGGGATTACGCTTACACTGGCGGCGATACGACCGGCGGACTGACTAAACTCAAGGACAAGCGCGTCGGGATTATCGGGACGGGCGCGACGGCGATTCAGTGTATCCCGCATCTCGGCGAACACGCCAAGCAGCTGTATGTATTTCAGCGGACGCCATCCTCGGTCGACGAGCGTAACAACACGCCGACTGATCCCAACTGGGCGAAGAAGCTGAAGCCCGGATGGCAGGAGTATCGGAATCGCAACTTCACCGCGCTGCTCGATGGCGTCGAGCTGGAGAAGGACGAGGTTCGCGACAAGTGGACCAGTCCGCTCAAGAAGCTGAGCGATCTGCTCTCGAGCAAGGGCGACGGGACCCTCTCGGCCGAAGACAAGATGGCGCTGGCTGAGATCGCGGATTTTCAGAAGATGAACGAGATTCGCGCGCGCGTCGCATCCAACGTTAAGGATTCGGCGACCGCTGAAGCGCTCAAGCCCTGGTTCGGACAATGGTGCAAGCGCCCGACCTTCAATGACGAGTACCTGCCGACCTTCAATCGGCCCAACGTTAAGCTGGTCGACACGAGCGGCAAGGGCGCTGATCGGATAAGCGAGGATGGCATCGTCGTCGATGGGGTCGAATACAAGGTCGATTGCATCATCTTCGCCACCGGCTTCGAGGTCGGCACTGCATACACGCGTCGCGCCGAATCCGGGATGTACGGCCGCGATGGCTTATCGCTCGCCGATTACTGGGCTAACGGGATGAAGACCTTCCATGGCTTCCTCACCCACGGCTTCCCGAACTGTTTCCACATGGGATTGACGCAGACGGGACTCACCGCGAACTTCACTTACATGCTCAACAAGCAGGCGTTTCACGTTGCTCATTTGATCAAGATGGTGGACGAGCGCAAGGCCAAGTCGATCGAGCCAACGCGGGAGGCCGAAGCGGAATGGGTGAAGATCGTTAACAGCCCGAATCCGATGACGAAGTATCAGAGCGTCTGCACCCCCGGCTACTATAACGGCGAGGGCCTGGGCGACGGCGGCTTCCTGCAGACCGTCTATCCGAAGGGCGCGCTGGCCTTTTTCGATCTGCTCGCCCAATGGCGCGAACAGGGCGACTTCGCCAGTCTGATCGTTAAGTAAGTCTACTAAGAGTAATCACTGAAAGGAGATGATCGGGATGAAAATCGGAGTGATGATCGCGGCGACGGCCGAGAGCGGGAATCTCGCTGAAATCGCGCGCGATGCAGAAAACCTTGGCTATGAATCGCTTTTCATCCCGGAGCATCCGGTGGTCCCGATCGGCTTCAAGACCCCCACACCCGGCGGCGGCAAGCTGCCCGAGCATTACGGCCGCTGGATGGATCCCTTCGTCGGCCTCGCGCTGGCCGCCGGCGTTACGAAGCATATCAAGCTCGGCACCGGCATCTGTCTCCTGCCGGAACGCGAGGTTCTGATTACTGCGAAAGCGATCGCCACGCTCGATATCGTATCGGGCGGGCGCGTCATCCTGGGCGTCGGCGCCGGATGGCTCAAAGAAGAGACCGAGGCGACCGGCGCGGTCTTCGCCACACGATGGAAGCGGCTGCGCGAAACGGTCGAAGCCCTGCGGATCCTGTGGACCAAGCCCGAAGCGAGTTACTCCGGCGAGATCGTCCGCTTCCCGGCGCTGCGATGCGATCCCAAACCGGTGCAGCGCGGAGGTCCGCCGATCTTTCTCGGTGCGCACGGCCCTAAAGCCCTCGAGCGCGTGGTGCGCACTTACGACGGATGGTGCCCGGTTTTCGGCAACGCCGAGACCTTCAAGCGCGACGTCGCCGAGCTGCGCAAGCTCGCGGCCGCAAAGGGCCGCGATCCCGCGTCACTGCGAATCATGGCCTTTGCCTCACCCGGCGAGGATGGCGTCCCGGCAGATCAACTCAAACTCTACGCAGAGGCTGGCGCCGAGCGAATCGTGCTCTTCTCGCAGCGCGATGCGATCGCGATGGCGCAGGGCCAAACGCTCGAGATTATCCGGCGCCTCGCACCAACGATCGACCGCGCCGCCCGCATCTAGGAACGAAAATCCTACGCGATTTAAAGTTATTTAGCGGGACTCAACGATTGCTGTTCGGTAAGATTATGCGAGGTAGGTAGCCAGGATAAAGTTCCGAGACGAGCACGAGAATACGAGCAACAAGTACGGAGGCATCCGGGACCACATCGTTTCAAAAGATACTAAGCCAATGCCGGAGCAATAAATAACTACCTCACCAACCCGGACTTTTTCCGCAGCCTGTTAGGGCGCAAGCTACGCAAGCACCATGGCGTTCGGTTAAGGTGCTCCACCGTCGTCAACGGAGGCGTCAACGGTTTTCTTTGAACGGCAAGTTCGGACGCCACAAATTCCCCGAGCTGTGCTGGCCTCGAAACGGGGTTGGCCGCAATTTGAAGGGAGCGTTTACGCTGGCGACGAACCCATGACAGATAGTATTGTGAGTGCTCTGTGGACCTGAAGGAACTCCTAGCTCAAGCGCCTACTGCTGTTGACTCTTACTTCCCAGGACATTGGGAACGGATGCGTGAATTGGAGCAACGCGCCCAACGGATCGTTGCCGATCAGGACCGTGAAAACTTTGTCAGATTTCTGTGCGATGTTGCTTTCTTAAAGCAGCCGCGTGCGGATCACACGGGGCTGCTGCCCGCGATTGAAAAGAGCCCGGAAGAGACCTGGAACTCGGCAGCGTGCGGGAATTGAAAAACGACCTCGACCAACGCGGAATAGTCTCGGCGGTCAAGCTGTCAAGGAAGGGCAGACGCCGGGGCGGGAAGCCGTTCTCACGCGGAGCGCTCTACTGCCTGCTCTCCAACCGCATCTACCTGGGCGAGATCCGCCACAAGCAGCAGTCTCACCCGGGACAGCACGAGCCGATCATGAGTCGCGAGTTATGGGAGCGGGTGCAGGCGAAGCTGTTCGGTCATGCCGATCACCGAGCATCGTCCGGGCGCCGGCTGAGACTGCTCGCTCGATCTCGGCTGCGGACAGCCGCCACCGCTGTTCCGGTTCCTGTGACTCGCCTCTTACCAGCCGCTTGGAAACGTAATAGCGATAACGTCGTTGACCCTTGACCGCGCCCTGAACGTACAGCGGCTCGCCGTTCGCATCGAACAGCTTGCCCGCGTCTGAGTGGACCTGAGCACCGGCACCAGGTGGCTCGAATCGATGCCTGACTCTTCCGATCTGCGCGTAGCAAAGCCTCTGGCGACTGTCCTGCCTGGTGGGATCGGCGGCCGTCCTTGCCTATGCTTGCCGCGACCGGCCGAGCTTACGACGACGGCCGGGTCCACCACTTCGACCTCGATCGCAGGAAGCTCAGTCACGCTCATCGATTGGACTTTTTCTGGTGTCTCGATCCCGCGCTGCTTGATGCGGTCGCTGTCGGGAAATCGCTTGGCATAGTCGAAAGTTCGCGCCTTGAGCTCGAGCTGTATCGTCGCGCAAAGCCTCCTGGCCTCGGCGATGGTCTGCTTGTTTGCCGACACCCCGAGCGGCTCGCGACGTCGGAAGTAGTGCGCGGGCAGCTTTCTGCAGCTCGCATTTTGGAAAACCTTCTGCAATCGGAGGAGTGCCATTAAGGCATTCAGCGGCAGCACAGACAGATATTCTGGTAGATGGTCCAGAGTCTTCGCGCGACCTTGGAACCAGCGAACCATGCTCTCAAACTTTTGTCGGAACAATGGGACCCCTGACGGCGGAACACTCCCTCTGCCGTACGAGGGCAGAGTAGTGCGCTCGACGACTGCCCGCCACCTGCTCATCTCAGGGTACAGGACCAGGCCGGACGACCGACTCGGCTACCTGCGCTAAGCTGGCACACAATGGGTGCTGTCTTCGACAATGCCCCGATTCAGCCGGCCGGCGTCGCCGTTCAGGTCGCGAAGATTCACTTCGACGCGTCCTATCGATACTGCAGGGACGGTAGGCGCGCGACGACGAACATTTGTCCGGTCGATCCGAGCGGGCGTCCAGCGGGTGACCTGAACGGGTGCAGCGCTCACGCGAAGCTCCTCGTCGAGCAGGCGCGCGCGAAGGATCTGACGGTGGGGATGCGCGACTGAAACAGACTGACAGACTGCCTGCAACGCGCCGAAGATGCTGGCATGATCGACTAAGGAAGCCAAATGGGCAAGCAGGCGCGGGAACGCTCGTACTCACCATCCGACTCAGTTCCCGCGCCTCTGGTAGCGGGGCAGCGTAGACTCGAGAGCGACTCGCTCAAGGGGGCGTCAAATGATAGTTGCCGAATTGATGACCAGTAATCCGCTGACGGTCGTGCCCGGCGATACATTGCAGTTGGCGCACGAGAGAATGGAAGCCGGCCGGTTCCGACAGGTTCCGGTGGTGGATGAAGAAAGACTAGTCGGTATTCTGACCGACCGCGATACGCGCCAGCACATCGGGCAACTGGCTCAGACGCGGGTCGATGCGGTCATGAGCACCCATCCGTTTTCGGTCCATCCTTCCGCGCCGGTTGAAAAGGCTGCTCATCTGCTTATGACAAACAAGATCGGCAGTCTTCCGGTGGTCGAGGATGGCAGGCTGGCGGCATCATAACCGCCACCGATATGTTGCGGGCACTGGAGGCGGTGCTTGGAGCTGATGGCAGTTCCAGAATTGATCTCAACCTGGATGGCTCGGGAGAGATTGCGGCCGCAACCAGCCTGGTCCAGACGATCTGCCCGCTCCTCGGTATGGGGACGTACCGCCGAAAGAACGCGGAACGCGAGGTTCTATACCTGCAAGTCTCTTCGACCAGCGCGCAACGCGCGGCAGACGCCTTGAAGGAGTACGGCTTTAAGGTCCTTGCCGTCCATACCTGACGTGCCGTCTGCGAATCGTTCGCCGCCACCGGCGGGTGGGATTTTCTGATGGCCGATCGCTTCTATGACCTGATTATTGTCGGTTACGGGCCCGGCGGTTCGGTCGCAGCCAATCTCGCAGGCCATTACGGGCTTGAGACAGCGGTCATCGAGGAGAGCGCTTCCGTCTATCATCTTCCGCGAGCGGCCCATTTCGACAACGAGATCATGCGGCGCTTTCGCCGGCTCGGGCTCGCCGACGAGATCTCTCCTGCGGTAAGGCCGGCGACCGGAATAGATTTCGTCAACGCCGCCGGACGCAGACTGTTTCGCTTCTTTGAACGGGCCGGACTCGTAGCGCTGGAAGATATGTCTGACCGTGTCGGCTTCGGATTCGTCGACCACGAGTTGCCGGTCGCGCACCTCGTAGCCGAGCGGGACCAAACCACCCATTCACATGCCTTTGCGCTTGGAGGCCGCAATTTTGTCGCGGATGCGCTCGCCGGTTACTTCACGTTCGAACTGCGCGAACGAGAGCAAGACGTTGAGCGTCAAACGCCCCATCGAGGTCTCCACCTTCGCCACCACTCGCCGCGCCCATGGCGATACCACCGCGGCACGACGGGCTCAAAGGGGCGCAACGCCGAATTAGTACGGAAGTCAATGAGCGATAACAGAGCCACGCGGTTGTCGCGACTGGTGGACGAATTGACGGAAGCGGCTACACGGCTTGGCCTCGAAGTGCGCCGCGAGCGGATTTTGCGCGAAGTTGACTATCGCGCGCGAGACTGGGCGTGCCGGTTGCGCGAAAAGTACCTGATCATAATCGACCGCGACCAACCGCCTTCCGAGCAGATCGAGTTGCTAGTCGAGGCCCTAAGTGACTGCGACTTGGAGCAGCTATACCTATCGCCGGAGGCGCGGATCGCGATAGCGAGTGCGGCGCAGACCTCCGACCGTTTTCATCCTACAGCCTTGGGAGAAAAATCCCGTAGCAGCGGGGTCGCCGCGGCAATCCTGGTTGCCGGTAACCGTTGGATCACACTTCCTGTCCACCAGCGCGCGCATGAAGGAGCTTCTTGATCACCGAAGCGATACTCGAGGCGTTTCTCAAATGCCCCCTGAAGGCCCACTACCTGCTTTCGGGGCGCACGCCGCCCAAGAGCGAGCACGACGAGTTCGACGAACGGATCGAGCGCATATACGCCGACAAAGTTCGACTCGCTCTTGGTTCAATCCTCTCCACTGAAGTGTCGAATGCCATGCCGCTCGTTCACGAGGATCTTTCTACTCACCCTGACGCTTTGCAGCGCGTCGGCAAGAGCAAAATGGTCGTGTCGATTCGGATCTTCCCGCGAGCGCGCATCTCGGACCTCGACAGGCTGAGGCTGGGGTTCGATGGACTCGTGATCGGGCACGTCCACGGAAGAGTCCCAACGCACGGCCTCGCCATCATCGGCCCCGCCTTTAGGAAGGCTCGGGTCGCCCTGCCACCGCTGGTTCGCCATGCACGCAGAGCTGTGGAGGCTCTTCGCGTTCTGGCATCCGGTCCCGCCCCGCGGCTAGTGATCAATAGGCACTGCGAAACCTGCGGCTTCCGCGACGAGTGTCGACGGCGCGCGGTAGATACCGACGATCTCAGCCTCATGTCTGGACTCAAGAAGGCTGAACTCGCGACGGCGCAAAAGAAGGGTATCTTTACGATCACCCAATTCTCGTACACGTTCCGCCCGAACCGACGCCGGAAACGCATTCGCCACGAGTGGGCGCTCCAGGCACTCTCGATTCGCGAAAAGCTCACCCACGTCCTCGTCCCCCTGGAGCTGCCGTCGAGGGATCCTGCCGAGCACCTCCTCTTCCTGGACATCGAGGGCGATACCGAAGCCAACTCCTACTACCTCGTCGGCGTGCTTTTGGTATCGGCGGCGGGGACCGCGCAGCATTCGTTCTGGGCCGACTCCCCCGAGCAGGAGGAAACCATCTGGCAACGTCTTGTCGATCTTGCCGAAGGTCTCGCGGACTTCAGGGTCTTCCACTACGGGAGCTACGAGACGACCTTCTTTCGCCGCATGCGGCAGCGGTACCCGGCTTACAAACCGGCCATCGCTGCACGGCTGCGTGAACGTGCCACGAATGCGCTCGGACTGATCCACGGGCACGTTCACTTCCCAACTCTCTCGAACGGGTTGAAGGACATCGCCGTCCACCTCGGCTTTCGGTGGACCGAATCCGGGGTGACGGGTCTTCGATGCGCACTTTGGCGCCGCAAGTGGGAACACGAACCCGACGTGCGGCTGCACGACGCCATCACCAGGTACAACGCCGAGGACTGCGCCGCTCTCAGGGTCGTTGTCGACGCCTTGTACGCGATCCGCGATGGCGGCCTCGGGAGCGACGTCGTGGATGCAGGCACGCTGAAAACACAGAGCCTATCGTGTCGGAAGACGTGGTACCTCAAGAAGTACCTGGCCATCGGCACGAAGTACGGTCGCAACCTGGGATGCTGGCTCGTCTACCAAACTATCGCGCACAAGCAATCGTCGGGGGCCATCATCGAGATCCTCGGAGAAGCGTTCGGAATCCACATTCATCGGCAGAAGGTTCAGATCCAAAAGCACGAGTTCGCAGAGTTCTATCGCGGGACATACCGGCGCATCTTGCGACGAATCGCCAACGCACCGATGGTCCAGGTCGACGAGACGAAGGCCGACATCCTCGGCGCAATGGGCTACGTTTGGGTCTTCGCCACACACGACGACGTGGCGTTCGTCTACACGGGCAGCCGTGATGGTTCGATCCTCGGGCGCGTGCTTGAGGGGTTTGGAGGCGTGCTTGTCTCCGACTTTTATGCAGCCTACGACTCGATGCCATGCGCACAGCAGAAGTGCCTGGTGCATTTGATCCGCGACATGAACGACGACCTCTTCCGCAACCAACTCGATGCCGATCTTCGAGACCTCGTCCAAGGTTTCTCCGGTGTCCTGAAACCGATCATCTCGACGATTGATGAACACGGGCTCAAGCGTCGACGGCTCAGGAAGCATAAGGAATCGGTGGAGGGGTTTCTCGATGATCTGGCGGTTCGCGAATACCGGTCCGAGGTCGCTGAAAAGTGTCGTACGCGGATCGTGAAATGCGGAGAAAAGCTCTTCACCTTTCTGGATCATGATGGGGTTCCGTGGAACAACAACGGGGCGGAGAACGCGATCAAGGACTTCGCGATGCTCCGTCGGAACATCGGCGGCGTCTCAACCGAGAGCGGCATGTGCGATTACCTCGTCCTCTTGAGCATCCGCCAGACATTGAAGCGGCGGGGCGTCGGATTCCTTAGTTTCTTGGTCTCACGTAAGAAAGACTTGGAGCGCTTTGCTGTTCGTTAGCCGGCTCCCCTGCCACGGCCCCCAAAATCCCAGCGGGAAAACCGTCCTCGAAAGCAACCCCCAGCCGAACCTGAGCCCGGGGCGGTACGCTCCCGCGCTTTTCACGCGGGTCGGTGCTCGGGGGCGAAGTCGGCGGGGAGGAGGACCACGCCGGGGCTGCGCCCGGGGCCGGTCGCAAGTTCCACGAGCTACGCGATGGGATCTGCGCCGGCCACCTTCGCCGGTCCAAGGACTCTATCAGCCTCAATTAACGATGCGCTGTTTCTCCACGGGACGGACACTGTCCAACCAGTTCAGATCTTATCAGGAACCTCTTACGCCACTATTGGCTGCGTCAAGTCCTCCCGCGCGGAAACCGAATCTTTCCGCCGCCGAAACGCTCGCGAATAAAGCCGCGTCCAGGCCAAGCGTCTGCCGTCAGGATCCTGGACAGTAGCGGAGAACGCAAAGCGGCAAGAATCCCCCCGTTTTTGCGCCGAACCAGCGGCACCGAGAGTTCGAATCCACTTTCCTCCGCCACCGACCGATATTCCTTGGGAACGGCTGGAGGGGGTCGAGCTGCCCGAAGCGACCGGCAAAGCGCTCTCGCAATTGATGACGTTCCTTACCGAAGTCGAGATGATCGCAACCGATACACCCGCGATGTGGCTGCCCCGGCTCAATCCCGAGTTCATCGAGGTCAGAGCCTTTATTGCGGCTCAGGCGATGGACGAGGCGCGCCACGCCGAGGTCTTCCGGAAGCGCGCGCTGACGACCGGCCATGGTCTGATGAAGGCGAGCCCGATGAACGAGATGGCGCTCAAGCATCTGCGCGATGCCGACTCCTTCAGCGAGATGTCCGTAGCGCTCCATCTGGTTGCCGAGGGCAACGTCCTGACATTGTTTCGCTTTAGCGAATTTCTCTCGCCGACTGACGTGGACAAGCGGATTTTCCGCCTTGTGATGCAGGACGAGGCGCGCCATGTCGGCTATGGCATGCAGCATTTCAAGTGGGTGCTCGATCATTTCCCGCAGAAGCGAGAGGTCCTGCACAGCCATCTTGATGAGGCTGAGAACATTTCGTTCGCGTCGGGCGCTGCGACCGAGCTTACCGAGTCGTTTATCGTGCTCGCCGGCGGCGGCCTCAAGCAGGAGAACATCGCGCAGGGTGTGAAGGTCACCACCGCCTTCCAACTCAAGCAAATGTACGAGCACTTCGAGCGACTCGACAAGTGCGGGATGCCCGAGCGCAAGAGCGGAGATCGCTCGCGCCTCTGGAACATGTTCGAGATGGGCAAGGCAGCAGCAGCGGAAGCTGGAATCAAGTTCTAAACTTTTGGTAGCAATTGGAAAATAGCGGGCGAATCAAGTGGCCTTTTACGCCGACAAGGATTACACCGAAGACCAGGCAGTCCTCGATGCGATGAACGCGGTCATGCAGGGCAAGCTGTCGTTGCATTGGTACGACGCCCGTACCGAGAAAATCAAGGGTCGCCCGCGTGATCCGCGCCGGGGGCTCGTATACCAGGACCTCGACGTCGGTACCTACGGGTATACCGATATCCCGGATTCGGTGCGTACCAGCCAGTCAATGGCCGCGCGCGGCAGCGAGAAGTGGGGCAAGCTTCCCGACATGGGATACGTCGTCAACCGCAAGTCCGACGTTTGGTCGGACAATGTTGTTGCGCTTTACGAGGAAAGCAAGGCGCGGCGATGGGCGCCGGCGCTGGATATCCCTTGGACCGAGATCGACGCTCATCCGCTGGCGCCGGAACTCGAAGCCGCCTGCTCGCAGCTCTATACGTTTTTGCAAGAATGCGCGGTGGTCGCGCTGGATTTTCCATCTCGCTGGGTCGCCCTGATCAATCAGGAATTTATCGAGCAAAAGAGTTTCATGTGTGCGCAGATGCTTGATGGCGCACGGCTGCTTGAGGCGTTTCGCAAGCGGGCGCTATATGGCGGCGCTGGACTGGGACGAGCCAATGTGGCGGCTGAGCAAGGACTTAAGCAATGGCTATGGGCGGATGAGTATCCGCGCGGTTCGCTCGCGATCAATCTCACGCTCGGCGGCTTCTTGCTCGCGCTCTATCGCCACGTCGCGGCGTTCGCGCCGACCCGCACGGATCGCGCAATCATGGGCTTCGCCATGCAGGATGCGGCACGTCACGTGGCGTATGGGGCCAGCGCATTACGCTACCATCTCGCACATCAGCCGGAGGAGCGCGCCGTACTTGACACATGGCTCGACGACGAGGAGCACGTGGTCCTCGCGCTGCTCGGCAGTCCCGAGGTGATCGAGCCCCTAATCATCATCTCGGGTGGTGGTCTGAAGATCGCGCAGATACAGGAGGGCAGAAAGGCGGCATTGAAGTTTATAAGACTCGTTACACTCGAATATTTCGAACGGCTCGAAGGGGCCGGTCTTTGCGGCCGCGCCTCGCGCAGCCGCCTCTCCGCCATCATCTCCCGCGTCCGCATCTGATTGGCTCGGGAGCAAGGGGCGGGCCCGATCGGACTAACTTGAGCGTGTCGACGTCGTTATGTCGGATGGCTAATCGGCTGCCCTAGCAGGCTGCGGAAAAACGCCGGTAGGTCATGAGTTACTGGGTACTGATGTAGTGATATCGGGAGTGGTCGGAGAGTTAAGCGGTTGAGAGTGGCGGGGTCGGGCGGTTCACCGATTGACTTAGGTGGCGACTAACAGCAGGTTACGCATTCTCACCAGGTTGTAAGCCGCAGCCGCGAAAGTGAAGGTCCAACCGACGCGGGCGATTCCACGATGACGAGTTTTGCGCAGGCCGGCGACGGTCTTGAGCCAGCCGAAGATCTCTTCCACTCGTTTGCGCCGCCACTGGCTGAGCAGGTAGCCGGGATGGCGAGTGCTGCGTCGGTCGATCGCGCTGTTGACCTTTTGCGCGACGTGCGGGGTGACTCGATACTCACGCAATGCGCGCACCAACTCCTTTTGATCGTAACCCTTGTCGGCGCCCAGCGTGACCCGACCCTGGCCCGTGATCTCTGCCGCCATCGCCAACGCCGCCATCGGCTCGGCGATGCCGCTGGCTTGAGTCAGGCGAGTGTTGACCACCAAGCCGTGGCGATTGTCCATCTGCACGTGCCCCGCGTAGCAGAGCCGGGCCTCTTTACCCGGCCCTTTCCGTGCCAGGCGCGCTTGCGGATCGGTGGTCGATTGGTGAGTCGCATTGGAGCGCCGCTCACCATGAAAGTCCACGCTCGGGTTGCCCGGATCGTCGGGCGGGGTTGGCTGGTCATCCCCTTTGCGCTTGAAACTCTTGTGTCCCGCCCAGGCCTCGATCAGCGTGCCGTCGACCGTAAAATGTTCGTTAGAAAGCAGTCCTCGGGCGCCCGCTTGCTCGACTACCGCGTTGAAAAAGCCCTGTGCTACCTCGCCCACCAGCAAGCGCTCCCGGTTCTTCGTGAAGACCGTCACGTCCCAGACCGGGTCGTCGATGTTGAGTCCCACAAACCAGCGAAACAGGAAGTTGTAATCGAGTTGCTCCATCAGAAGCCGCTCACTGCGCACCGTGTACAGCATCTGCAACAGCGGCGCGCGTAGAAGCTTCTCCGGCGGAATCGACGGCCGCCCGCTGCTGGCGTACACCGCGTCGAATGTAGCCGCCGGTGCAAAACTGACCCGGGTCGCCGATTGAAAACTGACCCACGCCGGCGTGGGGTACTCCGCAATGGAGGTCCTCATGCTGGTGGCGGAGGGAGCGGTGGAGATCCGGGTTTTGAGCAGGCAGGGCAAGAGCATTCGCGACATCGCGCGAATGCTGAAGGTGTCGCGCAACACGGTGCGGCGCTATGTACGCAGCGAAGGGTTGCCGCGGTACGAGCGTGAAGCGCGGCCCAGCAAGCTCGATCAGTACAAGCAGTACATCGCTGAACGAGTAAAGGCGGCTGCGCCGGAATGGATTCCGGCGACGGTGCTGCTGCGCGAACTAAGGACGCTCGGCTATCCGGGCGGAGTGAGTATCCTGAAGGATCACCTCGCGACGCTGAAGCCAGTGGCCCTGCCGGAGCCGCTGATTCGGTTCGAGACCGAACCGGGGCGCCAGATGCAGGCCGACTTCGCGACCCTTCGCCGCGGGAAGGATCGGCTGGCGGTGTTCATCGCGACGCTCGGCTGGAGCCGGACGACCTACGTCGAGTTCGTCACCGACGAGCGGATGGAGACGCTGCTCGGCTGCCACGAGCGGGCGTTTTACTTCTTCGGCGGCATCCCGCGCGAAGTGCTCTACGACAACATGCGGACCGTGGTGACCGATCGCGATCGTTACGGACCGGGGCTGCATCGCTACAACCGCACCTTCCTCGACTTCGCGCACCATCACGGCTTCGTGCCGCGGCTGTGTCAGCCTTATCGACCCCGGACCAAGGGCAAGGTCGAGCGCTTCATCCGCTATCTGCGCGCGAGCTTCTACGTGCCGCTGGCGAGCCAGCTCAGTCCCGAAGGACTCAAGGTCGATCGCGACACCGCCAATGCGCGCGTCGGGACCTGGTTGCGCGAGGTCGCCAACGCCCGCGTGCACGCGACCACCGGCGAGGTCCCGGCCGCACGGCTCGAGCATGAACGCGAGCGCCTGCAATCGATCCCCGCGCCGTGGCCGGGGGCGATTCCCGCCGCACCCTCAAAGCGTCCGGCGCCGCTGCCGCGCGGCTACCAGCATCCGCTGCGGGTCTACGAAGAACTGATCACTGCGGTGGAGGCTGGATGAGCGTACAGCACGAACGACTGATCGATCTATGTAACGAGCTGCGGCTCGGCGGGGTCGCAGCGCAGTATCCGGCGCTGGCGCAAAACGCCGCCGAAAAGCGCACTTCGTTTACCGACTTCCTCGAGGAGTTACTGGTCGCCGAGCGCGAGTCGCGCCGGGCACGGGCGCGCGAAATGTTCGCGCGGGTGGCCGGCTTCCCCGCCATCAAGACCCTTGACCAATATGACTTCGGCTTCGCCACCGGCGCGCCGCGCAAGCAGATCATGGAGTTGGCCAGCCTCGCCTTCGTCGAGCGCGCCGAGAACGTGGTCTTCCTCGGTCCATCCGGCGTCGGCAAAACGCACCTCGCGATCGCGCTCGGCTACCTCGCCACCCAGAAGGGCTACAAGACCCGCTTCTTCAGTGCGGCCGATCTGGTGCTGATGCTGGAAGCCGCGCAGCGCCAGGGCCGCTATCGCGAGGTCATGCATCGTGCGGTTAACGCCTATCTGTCCCTATCAAAAATTCCGGCTGAACGGAATTTGAGCAATGGCTGTCAGTGATGTCGAATTGAAGGGACTGAAACGCAGCCGCTAGTGGAACCTCCTATGGCCAGGCCGGGTTCGAGATCGAAACCTCCGACAAGAGATTCCTCGGGCGGCGGCGTTCCGGCAACGATATTGGCGAGCAGGGGATGGGACGAATCAGGCGGCGAGACGTTCGTAGCGGTGATGCAAGCCAGTGACTTGCGGGATCGCGACGACTCTCCCGATCCTGCGTGTCATGACCGGGCGAGGGTCCGGACAATCCTTGTCGAGTGAAAGATGGGTGCGCGTTCGGTGGTAATAATCGACGTATGAGGAGAGGACGCGGCGTAGGTGACGCTCGTTGAAGATCACGATGTAATCGAGGCACTCGCGGCGAATCGAACCGATGACGCGCTCGACGAAAGCGTTTTGCCAAGGTGAACGTGAAGCGGTGACGACTTCCGTGATCCCCATCGCATCGACTTGCCTGCGGAAGCTCTCGCCATACGAGGAATCGCGATCGCGCAGAAGATAGCGTGGAGCAGTGTCCCACGGGAATGCCTCGGTTACCTGTCGCGCTAGCCAGCCTGCGGTCGGGTGCCGGGTAACATCAAAGCGCACAATCTTCCTGCGATCGTGGGCCAGAATGATCAACACATACAGCAACCGAAATGAGGCGGACGCCACAACGAACATGTCGATCGCAGCGATGCCGGCGGCCTGATTGCGCAGAAAGCTGCGCCAGGTCGGCGAAGGCGTCCCTCGTCTTCGCACCATGTACTTGGCGACGGTGGCTTGGCTGATCTCGATGCCGAGCTTGAGCAGTTCGCCATGGATCCGCGGCGCACCCCAGAGCGGGTTGGTGGTGTTCATCTGCCGAATCAAATCCCGAACTTCGCGATCTACTGACGGCCGTCCCGATCGCGAACGCCAGCGCCAGAACAAGCGGAAGCCCTGGCGGTGCCATTGGACGACGGTGGCCGGCTTGACCAATACCATCGTGTCCAGACAGCGCGGCCATAATCGGTAGAGCCAGACCCAGAGCAAACGGTCGATCGTGATCAGTCGGAGCCGACGCGGCCGCTGGCGACGAAGAACGTGCAGCTGATGACGCAGAGCAAGGTTCTCCAGTTCAAGAACGGCCCGACTGCGGAACCGGCGGGCAATAGCGGCGACGATGGAATGCACATGCTTAAGCATGCCGGCGACACTACGTTGACTCTTCCCAAAACTCTAGACTTTTCGCTGCTTTCGGAGTTTTTGGTAGCCACAGGTCGCTGCGGACGGCTCAGTCTATGTCGGGTGGGAAGCGATCGGCCTGGGTGGCGGGGATCCGAGCGTACGCGAGATCGATATCGCAAAGTCAGGAATGGGGGGCACGTTATTCGGCGCTCCCCGCAAGATCACCAACGTCAACTGTGTCGGCGACTGCGTCGATGGCATCTTGCAGGGATCGATCCGCATCCTTGAACTTCCGAGCCTCGTGATGGGCGAGGGCAGTCAAAGCGGCAAACTCTTCATGGCCTGGAACGATGGTGACAATCCACAGAATGACGCCCTGATTGGCACCTACAATTTCGCCGACGTTAAGCTGGTAAGTTCGAGCGACGGCGTGACGTGGTCGGCACCGGTCAAAGCCAACACCAACGCGGCCAGCAATACGGACCATTTTCAGCCAGCGGTGTCGTCCGATAAGTCGGGCCGGGTCGCCGTATGTTTTTACGACCGGCGCAACGATCCGAACAACTTCATGATCGACCGCTACTGCGCGAATTCGACCAACGGCGGCGCAAGCTTCACGAACACGCGAATCACCACCAAGAGCTTTCTGTCGGTGGTTAGCCAGGATGTGCTCATCGCGGCCAACTACATGGGCGACTACGACACGCTGGCGTCGGATACGATGAATTCGATGAAGGGCTTCCGTGGCGCATTCGCGAACAATATCAGCGGGGCACCCAACGTGCAGTCGAACAAGTTCTAGTGTTCGCGCGAAGCACAGAGTTGGCCGGCTTGACCGCTCGTAACCGATTGAGTGGTTGACGCGGATCGGCCAACCGGAAGAAGTCGGCGAGGCGGGCGAAGTAGAAAAGCTTCTCGATGGTGATGACACCCGTCCGGTAGGAATTTTAGCCGAATATCCTAAGCCGCTTCGGATCCTTTGCCGCGAGCGGGTCGCCAGACAGCGCGAGGAGTAATTACCCCCTGGCGCTGTTGGGCGGGGCACGTGGCGGGCTATGATGCGCCGATGAATCAGGCGACGGCGTCCAGTAGAAACCAGCTCAGGAGCATCGCGCGACGAGCGATGCTTGAACGAGACCTGCTACCGGACTTCTCCGCCGCAGTCGTGGCGGAGACCGGTTCCATCGCGAGCGCGGCTGCCGCGACGGATTCATCGCTGAGAGACCTTCGGCATCTGCTGTGGGCGTCAATCGACAACGATGATTCGCTCGACCTCGATCAGCTTTC
>Ga0187856_1001427_pt1 | contig 19077 bp, 15 predicted proteins | sample June2016WEW_8_40_FD_132443 | JGI IMG/M metagenome (GOLD analysis project Ga0187856, IMG submission 132443) | Peatland microbial communities from SPRUCE experiment site at the Marcell Experimental Forest, Minnesota, USA - June2016WEW_8_40 | ecosystem: Environmental > Terrestrial > Soil > Wetlands... | reverse complement strand
TTGGCCGAAGGCGTGCCCGGCGTTGTCAGTGTTTCGGATGAAATGATTCCGGGGTACTGAGCGAGCGTAGGCGCGCAACGCCGCTCATTGCACGTGCGACCACGTCCAGAGCTGGCGGCGCAGCGCGATGTTGACCGTCATCAGCACCTGCTGCACCGGCGAATAGCCGTAGACCTTGTGGGCGCGCACGTTGCGCGGCCGGTAGATAATGTCGCGCGCCGAGTAATTGACGGCCGGCATGCCCTTGAGCACCTGCTGATAGGCCGGCGGATAAACGATGGCGCCGTCGGCGTCGTAATAAGGCTGCGGCGTGCGTCCCCAATCGTCGATCACCCGCTTGATGGTGGCGCCGTCGAGCTGATGCAGCGCGAACAGTTGCCCGCTGCGCGTGCGCTGGCAAAACAATGTCGCCGCGTCGATGACGAACATGTCCTCCAGCAACGCGCGCAGCCAGGTTTTCCAGCGCGTCACGCCGTCGGGTTTTTGGAAGAAATGTTCGATCGCGGCGATGCGCGCGCGCGTGTCGGCGTCGAGGCTGGCGCCGCTGCGCCCCCTCCCTAACCCTCCCCCGCGAGCGGGGGAGGAAGGGGAATGGCGCGGCCGGATGCGCCAGCGTTGGCGCTCCATCTGGTCCTTGCGCGTCTCGATGACGAGGCGCAGCAGATCGTAGGCGTCGGCAAAGCCGCGCAGCTCATGAAAGCCGATCGGCTCGTAGGCGCGCGGCCGGGTATTGAGGTTGTAACCCGGCGGATAGTCGAAACGCCGGCCGGCGACGTCCGGCGGGGCGATCGGGCTCAGCGGATTGAGCGGCCCGAACCAATCGGCGCCGGTGCCGCGGGCGATCCCTTGGCTGGCGCCGTACGACACCTGGATCTGGTACGGCGACACAAGCTCGGTCCGCTGGCCGGCTCCGGTCATCTGTTTGCTCATCCGAGTGCTGCTTTGTTTGATTGAGAGCCGACGCGTGGCGCCGCGTAAAAGGTGGGTCGGGGTCCCCGAAGCGCGGCTTAAAAGGGACCCCGACCCGATGACCCACCTCGCCTCCTCGCTGCCCCCCGCTGTGCCGGTGGCGATGCACTCCGCCGGGTGGGGCGGCGAACGTGCATGGGGCGTTCACAGCGGGGACGAGAAGGCGACGGGTGGGTCAGGCCCGCAAAAAGCGGGCCGGCACATGCCCATACAAATGGCGCTCCGCACGGGCATGTTTGTGAATAGGTGCAATTTCCGTTCGTCCCCGCGGACGCAGAGACCCAGCCTTTGCTCGAACTGGATTCCCGCCTTCGCGGAATGAGCGGAGAGTGTACGAACTAGCCACTCTCCTCAGTGATACGGACAAAGCCGGCGCCAAGGAGCGCGGCAGCGTCTTCTTGTTTCACGACGACCACGCCGTCGGCGCCGACGACGTAGTAGGCGCCGGAGAAGCCATGCACGATTGAGACGCCGACGCGTACTTGCAATCTGACCACCGGCTCGCCCTCGCGCTTGCCCACGTCCGCTTGCACGCGTTGCCGGTGTTGCTCTCGTTCTTGGGCCTGGCGGCGATAGAATTCGAGAATGGCCGCGTTCTCCTTGAGCATCAGCTCGGTGATGGCGAAGACCAGCGCGTCGGCGTGATCGGGACTGCCTTCGCCGCGGTAGCCCTGCGTGGTGAAGGCGCAGAGCTGGTCCTCGAGCACGGTAAAGCGGCCGACGTGATGCACCAGGCCCTGCTCGTAGAGCGCCGAGACCGGCTCGGCGCGCAGCACTTTTCCGCGCGAGGCGGTAATCACCTGCACCCGCGCGTGCTTGTCGGCGGCGCGGATGACGAAGCGCACCATGTCGCCGCCGAAATTTTCCTCGGCGATGATGCAATCGGCGTCGAAGTCACGATACGCCTGCACCACCGCGCGCCCCCAAACGGCGGGCGCATCGCGCAGCGAGCGGTCGGCGAGCACGTAGGCGTGGCCGTCATCGCCTCTCGCCGCAACGACGATGCCGATCTCGTCGGCGCGCTCGTCGTCCCTCCCTGCGGCGCCGGAAGGATCGACCGCCACCACCACTCGGCGGCAGCGCGCCAGCGCAAACTCGGCGACGCGCGCGCGCGCGATTCCCTCGTAGCTGAACAGCGCGCCATCAAGCTCATCGATATAGACGCCTTCGAAAAAGCGCCTGCGCTGCCGCTCCGGCAGGTTCTCCAGGCTTTTCAGGTACGCCGCCGTGAGGTTGGCGGCGTTATCGCCCGGATTGAGAAACATCCGCGCGTAATCGTCGGGATCGGCGAGCGGCTGCCGCGAAATCGGATCGCGCTTCTCGCCGAACAGAACGTTGGTCCAATGGCCTTTGCTGGTTGGGTTGAGATCGTAATAGGCGACCTGGGTCAGGTCTCCCACCACTTGCGCCAGCCGCGTCAGCGCGATGAGAACCGAGGAATAGGGAATCTGCGAACATTCGTTCAAAAAAATCGTCGCGTATTCCTTTCCCAGAATCTTTTCGACGCGATCCTGGTCGTCGAGGCCGCCGATCCAGATTTCCGAGCCATTTCTCAGCGAGAAGTAACCTTCCGTGCGATGGCGCTTGAGCGGATCGTTGGGAAAGGCGTGGCTAAAGACCTTCGGCAGCGTATCGAGCGCGATCGAGGCCCGCGCCGCATTGGCGTGCAGCCGCAGGATGGCGTGCCGCGAATTGCCGACGTGGAGCGCGCGCTCGGCAATCTCGTGAACCAGCAGCGTGGTCTTGCCCGACCGCGAACCGCCGACCAGGAGCGTATGCCGGTGCGACTGCAGCAGCTTCCGCGCCTCGCCTTGCTTGGGCGTGAGCTGCAACTGTGACGCCGACGGCACTACCGATGCAGCGGTCTTGTCTTCCATTCGCGTCCGGAATTCTCAGAAATGGATTTGTCATTGTCATCGGATTTAAGGCCAAAGCTACGGACGGATCGAAAGCACAGATAAAACCAGACGGAACGGTCGCCTGCGTTCAGGCGAGCTTGATGTTCACCGCACGAAAGCCCCGCGTCGTCTTCTCGACGTCGAAGCTTACCGGCTGTCCTTCGTAGAGGAGCTTGATATCGACCGGCAGCTCGGAGCGATGCACGAAAACATCGCCCGTGCCGTCGTCGCGCGTAAAAAATCCAAAACCCTTGGTCTCGTTATAAAACTTCACCTTGCCCGTGACGCTCACGTGCTCTCCCCCGTTGGATGTGAAGGAATTCGCTGTTTCAACCATCGTCCCCTATTCCGAGACGCGCGAAAGCTCGGCGTCACCAGTCGGCGACGTCGGGTTTTCTTTTGCGCGGGGATTGTGGGGCGCCGCGGGCGCAGTTCTGCAAGGCCCGCATGCACGCGAGGACATGCCGCATAAAATCCGGCATGTCAACCGGCCGAAATTCGAAAACACGGCAATCTATGCGCCATCGTATTGAGTTTCAAAAACAAATTTTTTTCATCGATCCCCACCGGACCGGGCGCCGAGAGCCGCAGCACTACTGCGCACTCGGAAATGATTCTCAGCTGTACCTCAACGCCGCCGCGAGCTGGCGCACCAGCTTTTCCTTGTATTTGCCGATCCATTCCGCATAGCGGAGGATTTTCTCGCCGCGCGCCGAAGCTTCCGTTCTGTAGGTCCGGTACGACCGGTTGATGGATCTTAATTCTCCCGCCCGTTGCAGCGTTTCGATCTCGTCGTTTACGCGGGCGATGATTCTCGTCGCCTCGAAGGAAACTTCTTCGTCCGAATGCAGAGCGACGTTGAGTCGCTTCGCAGCGGCCGCGACCGCCTTGCAGCCAAGCAAAAGCGCGACGGGAATATTGCCTTGCGAATGGGATAAGCCGGTTGTGGATGGGCTCGACGCGCCGTCGCGTGATTCGCGACGCCGTACTCGGGCCATCGCCGCAGTGACGACGCGCCCGGCGTCGGCGGCGCGCCGACACCACCAACGTGCCTCGACCACGTCCCCAGCCGCGAGCAGGTCGTCGCCGCCCTGCTCGACGGCCACGATGCGAATCCCGGCCGCACCGCGAATCACCGCCACGGCCGCAAGCCCCAATCCTTCACGATAAGCCGCGACCAGCGCCGCTTGGCTCCTCGGTTCGCACCGAGCAGCAGACGGCGAAAGCGGCTCGCCGGCGCTCACCGGATTGGAACGCGGCGGCGGATAAGCTCGCGGGCGATGATTCGCAGCCCCTGCAGTTTGCGCGCGTTGAACGTGCGTCGCGTGATCTTCATCCGCTTCAAGCCTGCATCGACGTTGGCATCGAATGCCGCCCACAGCGAACCGAGATTGACTGCGCGGGCGACATGATGAAATTCAGCGCCCGCGAGATAAGCCGTCGGCCAGTGCAGCGCTTCTTCCATGCGGGCGATCTCGGCCGGCGAGGGAGGGATACGCACGCGGTTTCGGAGTTGCGCCATGCGTTCGAGCTCGTAGGTTTCCAGCTGCGCGTTGAGGTCGCCGCGGTCATAAACATAAAAGGGCATTGAATTGACGTAGCCGCGCGGGCGCGTGGCTATCGGCAACCGCGCGAGCGTACGAAACGCCTCCTCCATGCGCTCCATGACGTGGACGAGCGACCAGCGTTCCGGGACGCGCTGCATTCGCGCGAGCGGCAGCGGCGGTGCGGAACTGGCGATCGCGCCGAGAATCCCCGTCCGCTCGCCGCGCAATTCGGCACGCGCCGCCCTCGCCGCGCGTTCTGCCAACGGCCGGCCCGCTTCGGCAAGCTCATCGGCCCGCCGTCCCGCTCGATTTTGTTGTTCGGCCAAGATCAAGATCACAGCTATCTCCATTGTTCGCCGGCACGGCACAAAAGGATGACGAAGCGCATCAGGCTGCGACGCCAACCGCAGTGATCGCTATTGGCGTTTCCGGCAATTGCGCGCCGGCGAGAATCCTGATTCAGACCTGCCGCGGCCGGACGCGCTGCGCCGAAATGACGAGAGCAGGTCGCGGGTCAAATCTCCCCGGCGCAAACGACGATGGACGCAAACCCGTCGATGCCGCGGAACCGCCTTCTCCGACGCTTGCGGATGCACCATAGGCGCGCCGCATGTGCCGCGCGCAGTACGGGATGCCGTGTTCCAGATCAGCGTCCGCTGCGCCGCAGAAGAAGAATTTGCTTGTCCCCGGACGGCCGTGTGGCCAGCGGCAGGTATTGTTGGTCAATTCGAGCAGCGTCGTGCGCTGGGTGCCCGCCGCCGGCGCGGACGGCGATCGTTTGTCGCGTTTGCCGCCGCGGCGACGCCGCGCAGGCGGCCTGGCCCTCTCGCCGCGCTTAGGGGCCGCGGATTTTTGCTTTTCCCGCGGGGTACCCGCAGCACTATCAGCGTGCAGACGAAGTCGATAAACCTTTCCCAACACTGCCGATCGCGACATCCCGCCAAGACGGGCGGCGATTGCGGCAGCCGTCTCCCCCTCGGCCCAAAGCTGTCTCAGTAACGCGATGCGCTCAACCGTCCACGCCTCGTCTCGCATCGTCTCGACTCCGATGAGCTGCCTGCGCTTTGAACGCGCCGGTTATTGCTGGGGAAAGTCTCGATGTTTCCGTCGCGCCGGCGGCGCCTTTACGCGACGGCGCACTGGTCGGGAATCCGTCACTGTTTATGACTATAGTCGCACAAAACGAGACGGTCAAGTCACTATTTTAGACGCTAGGCGACGTGAACGGAATCGGTGACAATAGTCGCATGGCACGACGCACGCGACCCAGTAAGCAAATGACCGGGCTGTACTACGCGCGAGAAGCGCGCGGCATGTCGCGCACGGAACTCGTCAAGCGATCGGGGATTTCCAAACAGCAGCTCTCGCGTCTGGAGAACGGCCATATCCGGCTGCGGCTGGACCACCTTAAGCCGTACGCCGCGGTCCTTGGCTACACGCCGGAGCAGATTCTGCTGTGGGGACGCTACCCCGGCACCCCCGGCAGCCATATCGAATCAAGCGACGTGCTGCGCGAGGAACCCGCACAAGACGAGCCGTTCGGCCCGGCGCCCGGCCAGGTGCCGGAACTCGACACCCGCGCCGGCCTCGGCGGCGGGGGAGTGCCAGCACGCGAGATGCGTAAGGAGGGGAAACACGCCGACCCCTTAAAGGCCGAAGGGTGGCTGTTTCCCGCGAATTTCGTGCGCGACCAATTGCACACCTCGCCCGGCCGGCTGCTCGTGCTCGATACGACCGGCGACAGCATGGCCCCGACGATCGTCTCCGGCGAACGCGTCATCGTCGATGCCGGCTACAAGACCCCGACCCCCGACGGGCTTTATGCCATTCGCGATACCTTCGAGTGCATCGTCGTCAAGCGCCTGCAGGTGCTGCGTTCGGCGCGCCCGACCCGCGTAAAGATCATTTCCGACAATCCCAATCATCCGAGCGAAGAAGCTCCGCTCGCAGAACTCGAGATCGTCGGCAAGGTGCTCTGCTGCCTCAAGCTGTTCTGAGGCACGTGCCCTCCCTCCGGTAACGAGCGGCAAGCGATAGGCTTGATTCGGCGCGGGCGGCGCACCGCTCGGCGCGCGACTCAGCCTGCACAGGAGCTTTCGATTCGTTCCTGACGCCGTCACATTTTCATTGACTATCGTCACCGTTTGCGCTACATTATTGCAACCCGACCATAGCCCCCAAAGGCCGCAAATGCCCCTCGCCGAACGCTGGCCCGCACTGCGCACGCCGCGCCAGGAGCGCGACATTCAACGCATTCGCCGCGCATGCGCGGCGGCGCGCGCCGGACCAAAGTCGGCCATGGCGGTCGCGCTCGCACAAATCGGCGCAGCATTCGACGAAGCCGCAACCATCAACGCCTTCAAAATCAAAGTCGAGCGACTGCTCCGGCTCGGACCTCACCACGCCGCCATGCGCGCACGCTTTGGGGCGCGGGCAGAGCTGCTCTCCGGCCGCAGCCTCGAAGCGGCGATTGCCATTGTCGAGCGTTGGTGGCGCGACGAGCGAAAGGCGTTTCAGATCGCCAGCGCATTCGGCTGCGCCACCCGGCTCTCCCTCGAAGTCTTAAGCGAGCTACGCCTCATTCTGCGGCTCTTGCGCTTCAAGCGGATGCAAACGGAGTATGCGGTCATCCTCGCGGCGCTGGACGAGGTGCCGATCGCGGCGGCGGCGGAATGATCTTGCCGGACATGCAATGTACGAAGTACGCGCGCGCCGGAAAGCTAAGCCTCAGCGCTTATGGCGGCCCCGGACTAACGACGCGGATGTGGAGTTCGCGCAATTGCTTGGCAGTGGCCTCCGACGGCGCCCCCATCAGCAAATCCTCCGCGCGCTGGTTCATCGGGAACAGCACGACTTCGCGCAGATTCTCCTCGCCGCACAGCAACATGACAATCCGGTCGATGCCCGGCGCAATTCCGCCATGCGGCGGCGCGCCCAGCGAGAACGCATGCAACATGCCGCCGAATTTCTGTTCCAGCACGCTTTCGTCGTAGCCGGCGATGGCAAAAGCCTTCTTCATCACGTCGGGACGATGATTGCGAATCGCGCCGGAGGACAGTTCCACGCCATTGCAGACGATGTCGTATTGGATCGCCTTGAGACCGAGAATTCTTTCGCGGTCTGCTGGGTCGAGCGCGAGGAATTCTTCCGCGGCCAAATTCGGCATCGAGAACGGATTGTGGGAGAAATCGATTTTTTTCTCCTCCTCATTCCATTCGTACATGGGAAAATCGACGATCCAACACAGCTCGAATCGCTCTTTGTCGATCAAGCTCAAATCTTCGCCGATCTTGGTGCGCGCGGCGCCGGCAAATTTGTAGAAATCCTTTGGATTGCCAGCTACGAAGAAGCAGGCGTCACCGACGCGGAGTCCGAGTTGATTCGCGATTTCCTTGGTGCGTTCCGGACCGATATTCTTGGCGAGCGGTCCGACGCCCTCGCCCTGCTTCAGCCATTCAGCGCGAATTTCTTCAGCTTCCTGGCGATGCCCCTTGTCGAGGGCTCTCTTGATTCTCAGCTTAATATCCTCGTCGTCGACAGACAAAGAACTTTCGCGTTCGCGCCAGAAAATGTAGCCGAGGCCAGGTTGACCTTCGCCCTGTGCCCACGAATTCATGCGATCGCAGAAGGCGCGGTTACCACCGGTCGGCGCCGGAATCGTCCACACTTGGTTCGCAGGATCAGCGGCGAGAAGGTTCGCGAAAATCTTGAAGCCCGAGCCGTGGAAAATCTCCGACACATCGGCCATCGCGATCGGATTGCGCAAATCCGGCTTGTCAGTGCCGTATTTGGCTATCGCCTCGCCATAGGGAATGCGCGGCAATTTCTGTGTCACCGGCTTGCCGCCGCCGAACTCCTCGAACACGCCGCGAATGACCGGCTCGACCGCGTCAAACACGTCCTCCTGGGTGACAAAACTCATCTCCAGATCGAGCTGATAGAACTCGCCGGGCGAGCGGTCGGCGCGCGCGTCCTCGTCGCGGAAGCACGGCGCGATCTGGAAATAGCGGTCGAAGCCGGAGATCATGATCAGCTGCTTGAACTGCTGCGGGGCCTGCGGCAGGGCGTAGAATTTTCCCGGATGCAGGCGCGAGGGCACGAGATAGTCGCGCGCGCCCTCCGGCGACGATGCGGTGAGGATCGGCGTCTGGAACTCGAAGAAGCCCTGCTCCTTCATCCGCCGCCGCAGCGAATCGATAACGGCGCCGCGTTTCATGATGTTCCGGTGCAAGTGCTCGCGGCGCAGATCGAGGAAGCGGTATTTGAGCCTGATGTCTTCGGGATACTCCTGCTCGCCGAACACCGGCAGGGGCAGTTCGCCGGCACGCCCCAAAACCTCGATCTCGCGGACGTAAACCTCGACCGCGCCGGTCGGCATGTCAGGGTTCTCGGTGCCGTCCGGCCGCCGGCGCACCTTGCCGTCGATGCGCACCACCCATTCCGAGCGCAGCGTCTCGGCCACTTTGAAGGCCGGGCTGTCGGGATCGGCCACCACCTGGGTGAGGCCATAGTGGTCGCGCAGATCGATGAACAGCACGCCGCCATGGTCGCGGATGCGATGGCACCAGCCCGAAAGGCGCACCTTGCTGCCGATGTCGCTCGCCCTCAGTGCGCCGCAGGTATGGCTGCGATAGCGGTGCATCGTCGCTTGCATTCTCTCTTTGAGCTTTTCGGACCGGAACGCGGAAAGCGCATGCGAGAGTGCCTTTGTCAAGGCGCGCATGGCGCCAGTTCCTCATTGCCGGTCCCGGCCGGGCGACGCATGCTGCTGCGCGGCGACACGGGTGCGAACGGCTCGCGCGTGACGCTAAAGATAGGTCCTCATATGGCCAAGGCACGAACCAGAAGGACAAGCACAGGCACCACCCGCATAACCACGGCGGAGGCTGCCGTCAGTGCGCTGTTGGCTCACGGGCTCGACACGATCTACGTGCTGCCCGGCGTACACAACGACGATTTTTTCGATGCGCTCGCCAAAAACGCGGCAACAATCCGCACCGTCCACACCCGCCACGAGCAGGGCGCCGCCTACATGGCGCTCGGCGCCGCGTTGGCGACGGGAAAGCCGCAGGCCTATTGCGTCGTCCCCGGACCGGGCCTGCTCAACTCTGCGGCGGCGCTGCTCACCGCCTATGGCATGAATGCTCCAGTCCTCGCGCTCTTCGGCCAGATTCCGCAGGACGCCATTGGCCGCGGCTTGGCGCATCTCCACGAAATCCGCGACCAGGCCGGCATTGTCGCGCGGCTCGTCGACTGGTCAGCGCGCATCCGCGCACCGCATGAGGCGCCGCGCCTGATTGCCGAGGCGATACGGTCCATGTTCATGGGCCGTCCCGGCCCGGCGGCGCTTGAATGCGCCATCGATGTCTGGGGGCGCTCGGCCCCGGTGCCGGCGCAAGCGCCACTTCCGGTGCCCGAACCGCCGATCGATGAAGACGCCGTTAAAGCCGCCGCGAAGCGCCTCGGCGCCGCCAAAAGACCGCTCATCGTGGCCGGCGGCGGCGCTCAGGAAGCCTCCGCCGAGGTGACGCGCCTTGCCCATCTTCTGCAGGCGCCCGTCGTCTCCTATCGGCGCGGCCGCGGCGTCATCGATGACCGCGACCCGTTTTCCGTCAACCTGCCGCTCGGCCGCGAGTTGTGGGCCGAGGCGGACGTCGTGCTCGCCGTGGGTACCCACCTGCACGCGCCGCTGCTGCATTGGGGAGTTGACGGCGATCTGGCGATCATCCGCATCGATGCAGATCCCGAGGAGCCCACGCGCCTGGCCAAGCCCGACGCCGCGCTGATCGGCCTGGCGGCGCCGATATTGCGGCGCCTGCTCGACGTCGTGCCGGCACACAATGTGCGGCGGTCATCGCGTTTGGGCGAGATGCAAGAGCGCCATGCCCGCATGCACAAGCGCCTCGCCAAGCTCAAGCCGCAACTCGCCTATCTTGCGGCAATTCGCGCCGAATTGCCGGAGGACGGCATCTTTGTCGATGAGGTCACCCAGCTCGGCTTCGCTGCGCGGCTAGCGTTCCCCGTCTACAAACCGCGCACGTTTCTTTCGCCCGGCTATCAGGATCCGCTGGGCTGGGGCTTTGCCACCGCGCTCGGGGCGCAGGACGCGCGCCGGGACGTGCCGGTGCTTGCGATCTCTGGCGACGGCGGTTTCATGTTCACGGCAACGGAGTTAGCGACCGCGATACGTCACCGCATTCCGCTGGTGACGGTCGTGTTCAATGATGGCGCCTTCGGCAATGTCCGCCGCATCCAGGAGGAGCGCTACGGCAACCGCCTCATCGCCTGCGACCTCGCCAATCCGGATTTCGTCGCGTTCGCCGAAAGCTTCGGCGCCGCGGCCATGCGCGTAAACAGCCCGGACGAATTTCGGACGGCGCTGCGGCGCGCCTTGGCGAACCGCGACGGACCTACCCTCATCGAAGTGCCCGTCGGAGCCATGCCGAGCCCGTGGGAGTTCATCCTCATGGGCAGGGTACGCGGAGGTTGAGCGCGGATCACAAATATATATTGCCGCGCCGATTAGAGCATTGGTCTTGCCACGCGTGCAGCATCTGAACGACACTGTCCGGCGACAATGGTATTTGATTCCGCTATCTCATCCTCAATGCATCCGATCACGACAACCTCGGAACTTGCCGCCACGTGCCGGCGGATGGCTGCCCACCCCTTCGTCACCGTCGACACCGAATTCCTGCGCGAGACCACCTACTATCCGCTGCTGTGCGTTGCGCAAATCGCCTCGACCGACGAGGCCGTGGTCATCGACGCGCTGGCGCCCGGTATTGACCTTGCTCCCTTCTTCTCACTGCTGGCGGACGAGAAGGTCATGAAAGTCTTTCATGCCGCGCGCCAGGACATCGAAATCGTGTGGCACCGCGCCAAGCTTATTCCCCATCCCATCTTCGACACCCAGGTCGCGGCCATGGTGCTGGGCTACGGCGATTCCATCTCCTACGACCAGCTTGTGCAGCGCATCACCGGCGATGCGCTCGACAAATCGCACCGCTTCACCGATTGGACGCGCCGGCCGCTCTCTGAAGCGCAGCTTTCCTACGCGATCTCCGACGTGACGCATCTGCGGGATGTCTATCTGGCGCTGGTCGACGACCTCGGGCGGCGCGGCCGCGTCGATTGGGTGCAGGATGAGATGCGCGTGCTGACTTCGGCCGACACCTACCGCATGGATCCGGAGAACGCCTGGCAGCGGCTGAAGACGCGCGTGCGCAAGCCCAGGGAACTCGCCGTGCTGATCGAGGTCGCAGCCTGGCGCGAGCGCGAGGCGCAGTCGCGCGACGTGCCGCGCTCGCGGGTACTCAAGGACGATGTGATCGCCGACATCGCCGTGCAGGCACCGACGACGACCGACAAGCTCAAGAGCCTGCGCTCGCTGCCCAAAGGCTTCGAACGCTCGCGCTGGGGCGAGGCGATCGTCGCCGCAGTGGCGCGCGGGCTCGCGCGCGACGTAAAAACGCTGCCGCGCTTGGCGCGCCTGCAGTCCTCGGCGAATGGCACTGCGGTCGTCGAGCTGCTCAAGGTGCTGTTGCGCATGATTTCGGAGCGCCACCACGTTGCCGCCAAGGTGATCGCCACGGTCGACGACCTCGAGCGCATCGCCGCCGACGATGCCGCCGACGTCCCCGCGCTCACCGGCTGGCGCCGCGAGCTGTTCGGCGAAAAGGCGCTCGCGCTCAAGCATGGCAAACTCGCGCTCGCGATCGAAAAGGGCAAGGTCGCCACGGTCGAGCGTGGATGAAGGTCTCCTCTGCCCACGAGCGGGCAAAGGAACGGCGGTGAAATTCAACTGGTGCCGAATTTTCGCGAACCGGCCCAAAGGGAATAAAGGTATCCGAGCAACAGAACGCCGTAAGTCAGAACGAACAACCACCCCGCCCCGTTGATAACACCCCTAAAGATTGCCCATAGCGACACCACAATTCCGACGGCGTTCCCGATCGAAGCGCCGAGCAAGAGGCCGCGCAGCGCGGTCCAATCGTGTGACTGCCTGACAAACCAGAGGATCGGACCGAACGTCAGCAATGCCGCACCGAAAAGTCTGAATCCGAGCACCGCGCCGGGGCTGACTGCAACGCCGTAGTTCGGGAGCAGAGCGCCTGGGACCAGCGTATAGCTCAGTCCGTTGAGCACGGTTATGATCGCGGCAAACGCCAAAAAGCGCCTAAGATTTTCCATATCGTCCCCCTTTGTTGCCCGTCACCGCCTGCGAAATTCGCCGTGCATGTGCCGATGCCCGCCGATCCAGTAGTGATTTTGCAGCGTCCGCTTGGACCCTGATTTTTGCTGCGAGCCACTGCATTCAACCGCACGGCACTCACCTTGGCAACGTCCCGCGTGCCGTTCGCCAGGCTTATTTTTAGCTGCCGGCCCACAACGCAGCGTCAGGCCTTTCCTAACGGCGGCAGCTGTACGCGGACAAGAGAACCTCGGCTACCCCATCAGCATCACCGGCTCGCGCCCAATGAGGCGCGCCAGCGAGCGCAGCCGGTTCAAAACCCGTTCGCCGGAAAGCGCCGCGAATTCGCCGGGAAGGCGCAGAGCAAGCCGGTGCCGCTCCACTGCGAGCGGCGTCCTCGGCAGCACTCCGGGCATGGCCGCGGACACGACATAGGCGAGCCGCAGCGCCGCGCCGAGCACGCGCGCGCGGTCGAGCATGCGCGTCGAAGCCAGCTCGCGCAGCCGCGGCGACAGCTCGTCGTCCATGACCAATCCGACGTGGCGGTAAAATACGGCGAGCGCCAGATAGGCGCGGCCCGGATGGTCGATCGCGGTGAAGGCGGCATTAGCGATGATATTGAGCGATTGCTCGCCGCGGTAATCGGGATGCGCACGCCAGCCGACATCGGCCAAGAGGCACGCGGCGTGACGAAGACGACGTTCCTCGCCCGTTTCATCGAGGCCCGAGGAGGCCATGAAACGGTCGGTCCATTCGATCAGCTCTTCACCGTGGCGCGGCGAGCGCGAACGCAATTGGTTGAGACCGCGTGCCGCTTCGATGAGCGCATCCTTCTCCTTGTCCTTCTGTTTGAGCAGCGAATAGAGCAGACCCTCGCGCACGCCAAGCGCGGAGAACATCACCTGCCGCGGCTTGCCGATGCGCAGGACGTATTCGAGGACCAGCGCGGCATAGGCAAGCAGCGGCCGCCGTGCATTGGCCACCACTTCGATGTTGGAGAGCGTCTCGACATCGACGCGATGCAGCAGGCGCGCGAATTCAAGCGCCTCATTGGTCGCAATGGCGTAGCCATGCATCACGTGCAGCGGATATCCGGTCTGCCACATGTGCAGCCGCGCCAGCGCCCGCCAGGTGCCACCGACGGCGTAGAAGTTGCGGTCCTCGCAGTCTCTGAGCACTGGCAGGGCGCCGAGTGTTTTCTTGACGAACTTTTCCGCCTTCTTGAGCGATTTTGTCGAAATGTCCGCCAAGGCGAGGCCGCCGAGCGGCCGGGTCACGCCGCGCCCCGCGTGCGTGTCGTGAACATCGACGAGCTCGAGCGAGCCGCCGCCAAGGTCCCCGACCACTCCGTCTGCCTGATGCACGCCCGAAATAACGCCGAGTGCGGTCAACTCCGCCTCGCGCGCGCCCGACAGCACGTCGATCTCGGTCCCTATGATTCGCTCGGCGAGCTTGATGAAGGCGCGGCCGTTCCTGGCGTCGCGGCAGGCTGCGGTGGCGATTGCCAAAATTCTCTTCACGCCGATTGTCGTACACAGCGCGCGGTAGCGCTTGAGTGCGGACAAGGCCTGCTCGACCGCGTCGGCAGCGAGCAGTCCGGTGGACTGCACCTCGCGGCCAAGCCCGCACAACGCCTTCTCGTTGAACAGCACCGTCGGGCTGCGGGTGAGCCCCTCGTAGACCAAGAGCCGCACGGAATTCGAGCCGACGTCGATGACGGCCAGCGGCGGACCATGGTCGAGGCGTCCGTGTGCGTCGATCTTGGCGCGGCTCATCTCTTGCAATCAGCGCAGGGCAACAGGTGATGCGTTCCGCCTTCGCTCACGCCCGCTCCGAGCGATGTCGCAACCGGGGAATGGAATCTTTAGGCGACTTTCCGCGCCCCGACAGGCTTGGATTGGTCATGAAGTAGGTTTGGACATTGAACGCCTCCTCGCGCGCGCCGGGCTTGATGCGGGACGAGGAGCCGTCGGCGAGGAGCTGCCAGCTCTGCTCGTTGTCCTTGAAGTTAGCCACCATGATCTGATCGAGGACCTGCGCGTGCACGGTGGGATTGAGGAGGGGGCAGAGGACTTCGACGCGGCGGTCGAGGTTGCGCGGCATCATGTCGGCGGAGGAGATATAAACCGCAGCCTTCGGATGCGGCAGACTGTGACCGGAGCCGAAGCAATAGATGCGGCCATGTTCGAGGAAGCGGCCGACGATGGACTTGACGCGGATATTTTCGGACAGGCCCGGAACCCCTGGCCGCAGGCAGCAGATGCCGCGCACCACAAGTTCAATCGCCACGCCCGCGCTCGAAGCGCGATAGAGCGCGTCGATGATATCGGGATCGACCAGCGCATTCATCTTCATCCAGATAGAAGCCGGACGGCCGGCCTTGGCGTGCACGATCTCCTCTTCGATGTGCATGTGGATGCGCTTGCGCAAGGTGAGCGGTGAGACCGCCATGCGCTCGAGCCCGGCGGGCTCGGCGTAACCGGTCACGTAATTGAACACGCGCGCAACATCGCGGGCGATGACGGGATCGGCGGTGAAGAACGACAGATCGGTATAGATGCGCGCCGTCACCGGATGATAATTGCCGGTGCCGACATGCACATAGGAGGCGAGTGCAGCACCCTCGCGGCGGACCACGAGGGAGAGCTTGGCATGGGTCTTGAGCTCGATGAACCCGTATACCACCTGCACGCCGGCGCGTTCGAGATCGCGCGCCCAGCGGATATTGGCCTCCTCGTCGAAGCGCGCCTTGAGTTCGACGACCGCGGTGACCGATTTGCCGGCTTCGGCGGCTTCTGCGAGCGTCTTGACGATCGGAGAATCGGCCGAGGTGCGGTAGAGCGTTTGCTTGATGGCGACGACATCCGGATCGCCCGTCGCCTGATGCAGAAAATCCACCACCACGTCGAAGGATTCGTAGGGATGGTGGACGATGAGATCCTTCTGCCGGATCGCGGCGAAGCAATCGCCGCCATGGTCGCGGATGCGGTCGGGATAGCGCGGGGTATAGGGCACAAATTCGAGGTCCGGCCTGTCGAGGCTGGCAAGCTGCGCCATCTCGTTGAGCGCGAGCACCCCATCGACCTTGAACACGCTTTCATCCGTGGCGCCGAGCGCGCGCAGCACGAAGCGCTGCAACTCCGCCGGCATCATCGCTTCGATGTCGAGCCTGATCACCAAGCCGCGGCGGCGACGCTTGAGCGCGGTTTCGAATAGCCGCACCAGATCTTCCGCCTCTTCGAGGATTTCCAGCTCCGAATCGCGGATGACGCGGAAGGCACCGACCCCCTTCACCGCATAGCCGGGGAACAGCTTGCCGATGAAAAGGCTGGTCTCGGCCTCGATTGAGATCAAGCGCACTTCCCCGCCCTCCCCGGCCTGTGGCAGCCGCACGAAGCGTTCGATGCGGTTCGGCATGCGGATCAGCGCGTTCATCGCCTTGCCGTCTTTGGCGCGCGAAAGCTGAAGCGCGATCGAGAAGCCGAGATTGGGAATGAACGGGAACGGATGCGCCGGATCGACGGCGAGCGGCGTCAACAGGGGGAAAACATGGGCCAGAAAATGGTCTTCGAGCCAGGCCCGCTCCGACTTGGCGACGTCGGGGCCATCGACCAGCACGATGCTGGCTTGGGCGAGTGCTGCGCGCAGCTCGCGCCACTGCGCCTGCTGGTCTTCAACGAGGAGCTCCACGGCCTCGGCAATGCGCACGAGCTGCTCGGCCGGGGTCAGTCCCTCGGGGCTCTTCGTACCGATGCCGGCGCGCACCTGCGCCCGAAGGCCGGCAACGCGCACCATGAAGAACTCGTCGAGGTTGTTCGCCGAGATCGACAGGAATTTCAATCGCTCCAGCAGCGGATGTCCGCGATTGGCGGATTCTTCGAGGACGCGGCGGTTGAAGTTGAGCCACGACAGCTCACGGTTGATGAAGCGTTCCGGGCTGGAAGCCAGAGCCGACGCCGCGTGCCGTTCCGCCGGTTCGGCGAGCCGCCCCGGGGCTTCCAGCCGCAGCGCCTGGCCGGATTCGAGCGCAACAGCAGTCGCTTGGCCGCGGTCGACCATGGCTGCTCCTTGTTCCTCGAGCCTCACACTCGCTATCCCCGATAATGATTCGATGACTTCACAGCATTGAGATAAGGCGGCGCGGTGTCGCTCCGTCAAGCCTTCCCCTCACGCCGGACCGGCGGCCGTCGTTCACGGCCTGCAAGATCAAAGAGTTACGGCCCTTTAATGCTTGACGGCTTGAGCAAGGAAGCCTATGTGCCCCTCGTCGGTCAGAAAAGCAACTGAACGACTTCCAAACCCGGCAAATAAGCCATGGGCAGTACCAACTCTGGTGCGGCCGGCACTCCAGACTTCGTGTCGGTCGCACTGGTAAGCATCACGACCGTGCGCGGCATCGACGGCTGCGCGATGGCAAAAGATCGCGGATAGCGATCTCTTGCCAACGCTCACGCCGAACCCGCAAGCGCGGTAAGGAGGTGAGCGATGGTCGCAAGACTCGCAAAAAGGTTGAACGGTGTCCGCCGGCGCGCCATGCCGGTTGGCCCCATCGATGAAAAACTCGACGAGCTGGGCGTTGCGGAAGCGCGGGCTGTGCTCATTGCGCCTTCCGAAGCTTCGCATTTACCTCATTATACGAGCAAACCGGAGCCTCTCGGCAATGAACTCGACCGCCTCTACGCCTCGCTCGAAGCGGTCACGCCGGAGAACCATCCACGCACGGCGAGGTTGCTTGGGTCGAGCAACCGGAAGGTGGCGCAAAAAGTAATCGAGGAGGCGGGCGAGGTCGCGCTCGCAGCCGTCAAGCACAATGACCGGGCGATCGTGCGCGAGAGTGCCGACCTGCTCTACCATCTCGCCGTGCTGTGGCGCCGCACCGGAATCGGTCCCGCCGACATCTGGGCCGAGATGCGCCGCCGCGCCGACAGTCTCGGGATCGCGGAGAAGCTACCGAAGTCAAAAGCGTAAGCGCGGCGCTTAGCGCGTGTTTGCACAGCCTGCAAAAAAGGCCGGGAAACTCCCCGACCGCTTCTGAGGGCCTTGGCGTCAGGGCGGCGTTTCAAGCTGTTTTGAAACACCGCCCTGATTTCCTATTCATGGCTTCCACAGGCTTGCGTTGGATTTGCGTAGCCTCGACCGGATCCTGATCGCCAAATATTCGGTTGTGGCTGCGCTCTAGAAGCCCTCGAAGGAAGACCGTTCAGCTGAGATCAGGCAAGGTCGAAGCGATCGGCGTTCATCACCTTGTTCCAGGCCGCCACAAAGTCACGCACGAACTTCTTTTGCGAGTCGTCGCATGCATAGACTTCCGCAAGCGCGCGGAGCTGCGAGTTCGAACCGAAGACGAGGTCGACACGGGTGCCGGTCCACTTCAGTTTGCCCGTTGCGCGGTCGCGGCCCTCGAACACGTCTTCGGCCGAGGTCGCCTTCCACTCGGTGCTCATGTCGAGCAGGTTGACGAAGAAGTCGTTGGTGAGCGTCTCTGGCTGCTTCGTGAAGACGCCGTGTTGGGACTGCCCGAAGTTCGCATTCAGGACGCGCATGCCGCCAACGAGAACCGTCATCTCAGGCGCGGTCAGCGTCAGCAATTGCGCCTTGTCGACCAGAAGCTCCTCTGCCGATACGGCGTATTTGGTCTTGAGGTAGTTGCGGAACCCGTCTGCAGCCGGTTCGAGGACGGCAAAGGACTCCACATCGGTTTGCTCCTGCGACGCGTCCGTTCGGCCCGGCGTGAAGGGAACCTCCACCTCGTGCCCGGCCTTCTTCGCCGCTTGCTCGACGGCTGCGCAACCGCCGAGGACGATCAGGTCGGCAAGCGAAACCTTCTTCCCGCCGGACTGCGCGGCGTTGAACTCCTTCTGGATGCCCTGGAGGGTTTTGAGCACCTTCGCCAGTTGGGCAGGCTGGTTGACCTCCCAATCCTTCTGCGGCGCGAGGCGGATGCGCGCCCCGTTCGCCCCACCGCGCTTGTCGGAGCCGCGGAAGGTTGCCGCCGAGGCCCAAGCGGTCGAGACCAGTTCGGAGATCGACAGCCCCGATGCGAGGATCTTTCCCTTGAGTGCAGCGATGTCCTTCGCGTCGATCAGCTTGTGATCGACTGCGGGGACGGGGTCCTGCCATGGCAGTTCCTCGGCCGGAACCTCCGGGCCGAGATAGCGCGAGCGGGGACCCATATCGCGGTGCGTCAGCTTGAACCACGCCCGGGCAAACGCGTCGGCGAGCTGATCCGGGTTCTCGTAGAAGTGCCTCGAAATCTTTTCGTAAACGGGGTCGAACCGCAACGAGAGGTCGGTGGTCAGCATGGTCGGCCGGCGATGCTTGGACGGATCATGCGCATACGGGATCGATTCCGGGGCATCCTTCGCCACCCACTGATATGCACCGGCCGGGCTCTTGGTCAGTTCCCATTCGTAGCCGAACAGGTTCTCGAAGAAGTTGTTGCTCCACTTCGTCGGCGTCGTGCTCCAGG
>Ga0187856_1001419_pt1 | contig 19121 bp, 16 predicted proteins | sample June2016WEW_8_40_FD_132443 | JGI IMG/M metagenome (GOLD analysis project Ga0187856, IMG submission 132443) | Peatland microbial communities from SPRUCE experiment site at the Marcell Experimental Forest, Minnesota, USA - June2016WEW_8_40 | ecosystem: Environmental > Terrestrial > Soil > Wetlands... | reverse complement strand
GGCGGTGGTTCGTCCTTCAGCACAACGGCATGGAGATGTGGGAACTGACAACGGATGAGGTGGCTGCCATCCGGCCCAGGACGCAGCGGCTTTTGGAGCTGCTGAGTTCCTGCCGCGAGGTCCGCGTCACCTCGCCGGCAGGCACGGACTTCCGGTACGAGATGGGGCCGGGTTCCACAGCGACCCCGATCCTGGGGATCATACCGCTCTACGGGGAGGTGGCGACGGCGCCGCGGCAGGGGAGCGAGTCGGGCGTGCTGATGATTGACGGCCCCTCGCAGATGGGGGTGCGGCCGGCGACGGAGTTGGACCGCCAGCCCCTGCGAATCGAGGTGGTGGGCGGCAAGGCGGTGCGCTGGACCGGCGACGCGGAGCAAGTGGCCAGGCTGGAGGCGTTCCTGGCCGTAGGGGAGCCTGCCCCGTACTATACCGACGAGGTCGGCATCCCCACCTCGCGGGTCATGGACAATGACCGGTACTATTGGAGCGACGGCACACACCACCTGGAGCGGGTGCATATTGCGTTGGGCAACAATCTGCGCCGTGAGAGCCGCGTACACGGCGCGCGGCACATGGATCTGGAGGTGGGCCGTCCGACGATCACGCTGGACGGGACAATGATCCTCCAGGACGCCCGAATGGTCGGCCCCTTGGTGGAGTGAGGATCGTCCTGTTCCCCGGGAAAGACTGGACGGAATCGCCCCCGGAAAAGGAGGGGTTGGACGCCCGCAAGCTCCAGGCGGCGACGGACGTGATCGCCCGCATCTCCGGCCCGCAGGGGGTCCGCCAGTGCGTGGTGATTCGCGACGGCCGCCTCGTGTGGCGCGGCGAGGGCATTGACGACCTCCACAGCGTCTGGTCATGCACCAAGAGCATCCTGAGTCTGACGCTGGGGCTGCTCATCGAGGACGGCCGCTGCTCGCTCCAAACACGGGCCGCGGACATCTACTCGCCGCTGGAGGAGCACTACCCGACGGTGACGCTACGGCACCTGGTGACGTTCACGTCGGGCTACCGCCCGCGAGAAGCTTCCGCATCGGTTGCGCCGTTCGAGCCAGCGCCGCCGCACTTCGCGCCGGGCGAGAAGTTCCACTATTCATGGGAGTCGTACCTGCTGTCGCTGCTCTTGACGAAGATCGCAGGTGAGCCGCTGCGGGACCTTTTCCGCCGGCGCGTCGCCGAGCCGATCGGGCTGGACGCTTCCGTGTGGCGATGGGGCGACTGGGGCGCGTTCGACCACCTCACGGGCCTGCGCGGCGTGGCGGTGTGCGGCGGGTCGGGCCTGTACGAGCGCGGCGTGTGGATGACGGCCCGCGCGATGGCCCGCGTGGGCTGGCTGCTGGCGTGCGGAGGCCGGTGGGACGGGCGGCAGATCGTCGCGCGAGAGTGGATCGAGCAGGCGACCCATTCACAGGTGCCGGCCGGCATGCCGCCCTACGAGCCCGCGGCCTGGTACCGCCGCCTGCCCGGCACGTACGGCTACTACTGGTGGACCAACGGCATCGACTCGGCGGGGAAGCGGATGTGGCCGGCCGCGCCGGAGCGGACCTTCGCCATGCAGGGCCATCTCAACAACATCTGCTTCATCCTCCCGCCGTGGCGGCTGGTGGTCGTGCGGCTGGGGATGGATCTCGCCATCGACAACGATCTGTACGATGAGTTCTTCGCGGCCCTGCGCCAAGCGGTGGTCTAGGGATGCTTTACCAGAGGCGATCCAGCACCAGCAGCGGCGCATCCAACGCACGCACGAGGCCGAGAACATCCCGTCCATAGCGATGGACTCAGCACCCGATCAGCTGCCCGAGGGCGGCGAAACCTGAGACGTCTTTACATATTGGCTGGCGCAGATTTCCGCGCATGGCGCTTGACGCGATCAGAAGTAGCTGTCGGGTTGCGGTCATCGGGCAAACCGCTCAGGCTTCTCGTCCCAGGCAGACGCGCGAGTGGCGCGCATGGGCGGATCGTTGTACAGAATAGCGGCGCACACACCTGCTGATGGGCAACTCCCCCAAGATTTGCCACAGACACTATGAAATCCTTGCGCGCGAGTGCTTGACCGACACGGTTGTTACCCTTGTCAAGCGGGATTCTGATGGTCAGAATCCGACACTTTATGGCGGACCGTCATGCGGCGGGAGGGATTTCGTCGCCCACGCCACTAAAATACTATGGATCAATAGACAAATTTGCCCTCGACTGGCATCATCTTTGTAGAGAGGAACATGGAAAAGCCGGATGCGGACTGGACGGACTGGTTCAACTGCCACGGGCCGCGCCTGCTGCTTTTTGCGCGACAATGGGCCGGCGGGCACGTGGAGGCGCAGGATATCATGCAGGAAGCCTTCATGCGATTCTGGCAGGCGCGCGAGCGAGCGCGAGATCCGGCGGCCTACATGTACGCTTGCGTCAGGCAGTGCGCGTTGGAGTCGTGCCGTTCCGGTCGTCGCCGGGAACGCTGGGAGCAGACAGCGATACGCGAACGACCCGCGCACGTCGAGGCCGCGTTCGAGGCGTTGCCTGAGAAGGACGAGTTTCGCCGTTCCGTCGAGGCCGCACTCGAACGATTGCCTGAAGAGCAACGCCATGTTTTGGTTCTGAAGATATGGGGTGAATTAACGTTCGAGCAGATCGGCGAGGTGATGGAAGTCTCTCCGAACACGGCGGCATCACGGTGGCGTTACGGGTTGACGGCCTTGCGCCAGGAGTTGAAGGAGTGGGCGCCATGAATGGTCTTGAGAAGTTCGAGGAATCTCTGCGCGCATTGAAGCCTCGCCGCCCTGATTCCGACGCGGCTGAGCGAATCGAGGCGCATTTGCGTAAGGAGCGCCCGGCAATCCAAAGACGTCACATGCCTCACGCATGGGCGGCGGCCGCGTTGGCAGCCTGCGCGCTGATCGCGGTAGGTGTCTGGTTCGTGACGCACGCTCCGCCGCGTCAACCGGCCCCGCGCACAGGATCGGTGGCCAGCGCTCTTCCCCTCCCGCGCCTTGAGCCGACTTTGATGGCCGATCTCATGGCCCTGGCGCGTTCGCCGGAGGCGCTTGACGCGTTACTGCTGGAGCAGGCGAAAACGTCTTTGATGCCCACTCACGGAAGTGACATTTTGTCCCCCATTTGAGGGCGGAAAGGGAAGCCCATGAAGTCTGTACTGGCGCTCATGTTGACGATAACGCTCTTCTCGACCGGCATGGCGGCATTGGAAGACGCACCTTCGGCGGACCTGGGGCAGAACGCCGCGCTCCGCTATTGGACCGCTTTCGCCCTGATGTCCGTCCCGAGTTCGGAACAGGATAAAATTATCGGGCAATGGAAAACCGCGCCCATGGACGATAAGGCGGCGGAGATCATCCAGCAGAACCGCCATGCGCTCGACTATCTGCAACTGGCGGCGGAGGTCAAGCCTTGTGACTGGGGGATTGTGCAGGCAGGACCGGACACACCCCTCCCACATCTGGGCAAGGCCCGGCAGATCACTCGACTGGCCTGCCTGCGCGCGAGATACCGCTTCAGCCGGGGTGACGACGTGGACGGCGTCCGGAACTTGTGCGCCGTGTTGACCCTGGCCTCTCAATGCGATAGCGGAGACTCGCGCACGCTGATCTCATTGCTGGTGAAATGCGCGATTCAGAACGCGGTGGTAGAGGCCGTCTCGGCCCGCCTGCCGAGGCTGGATGCGAAGGCGCTCAAGATGCTCATCAGCCAGATGGACGCCTCGCCACAACACCCGGACTTTGCGGGGGCCTTGCGAGTGGAACGAAAAGATTTTCTTGGAGGGTTCCTTCGGCTCGTGCGCGGCGGCGACTTGGCGGCCACACAGAGACTGCTGGATGAAATGAGAGATGAGAAGCAAATTCCACGCGACTGGATCCCAGCCGGGAACGCCACGCCTGAAATGGCCCAACAGTTCTCCCGACAATTGGAGGAATTGGACGCTTCGTATGAGCACCTGATTGACGCGGCGGGACTGCCGCCGAGTGAATTCGAAGGGCGGACGGCGATGGAGACAAAAAAGCTGGCCGAGACGCGGAATCCCTTCGGCACCTGGTGCGCCCCGGCGGTTGTGGGTGCACGCTATACCAGCGCCAAGGCCGAAACCCTCATGCTGATGCTGCGTGCGGCGGCGGCCATCGTCCTGGAAGGTCCGGAGAGTCTCAAGAACTTCAAAGACCCCTATGGCTCCAGGCCGTTAGAGTATCACGCCATGCAGTCCGGCTTCGAGTTGAAGTCAGAATTGCTCGATAAAGGCAGGCCGGTCACGCTGACGGTGGGCGGGCAATCAACCAAATAAGGTATCCTGGCAACTGAACCCGAGCTAGTGGAAAGGCCCCGTTTTCTCGCGATTCGATCCGGCTCGTCATGGCCTGCTGTGCCGGCTATCGCATCTGCCAGACGCTGATTGACTCCAGCGACCTGTACTTCGCCCCTGCTGAGAAAGGGTCTCGGAGTTATGCCTGTGCCTTCGAGCGGGGCGTCATTAAATTCAAGCAGGTGGCCGCCGTTGCAGCGGCCACCAGGGGTAAAATTGGTCGGGGCGGGCGGATTTGCACTTGCTGACGCTTGAATTATCAAGAGCGGATATGCAGAGTTTTTTCGCAGCGTAAAGCGTACTCACGACACCCTCGCGCTACCATGTCACCTCCGCCCAGGGCCCATATCCAAATCGTAAAAGCATTGTAGAGTCCCTCTTTGCCATAAGTGGTTCTTGGTCAAGGCTGGAACAAAAGCGTCCGCATGGCATAATGAGGATTGACTTCGGGCGGCAATCAGCGTACAGTGCGGTTGACTAATGGCGCAACGAAGGAGCGGTGAAGCGCAGATTAGCGCGGAACCGGCGTTGAGACAGTCGCAGATGCCTGCACAAACAGGCGCTTCCTGCCTCTCTTTCCCACCGGCAACGATTTGCCTTTCATGTTCTCCGACCCGCTAGGCTCGTGGTATTGACGTCGTCCGGGTAGCCGATAGGAGATGCTCGCCGAAGGTCAGCCCGACGGAACGGCAACCAGTCATTTGAGCCACTCAGATGACGTTTCCAGACCAACGGCGGCTGATTTTTGAGACCGCAGCATGGCAGGGCACGGCGGGATATTTAGCGGAGGGACAAGTAATGTGGCGAAGGACGGTGCAGGTCATGCGGTGGTTTTGTAGCTGGGGTAACGGCCCCGTTCGAAGTCAGCCCGAGGGGCGGAAGATTTCTGGGACTTCTCCTTCCGCAGCGATTTCCTCAACCGAAGTCCTCACAGAGGAGAGTGCCGTGAACGAAACGATAGCAACTGCGTCGAAGCCTACAGTCAAAGCCCTCACACAGGAGAAGACCATGAACGAAGCGATTGTGTCTGCCGTAGGGAAAGTATGGAAGCATCTGAATGACAACGGTACAGCCAGTTTTCCCGAACTCCGGCGCAAGACGGGTCTTTCAACTGACTTGGTCAATCGGGCAATCGGGTGGCTCGCTCGTGAGGACAAACTCTGTTTCGAGACGGCGAATGGGCCGGAACAGATTCGACTGAGGTGATGACCGACTCCACGCATCCGGACAGGCACAAAGAGGCAAGTGATGTCATGGCCGTTCCATCTTGCACAAACAATCCGCTATCAGGAAGCGCGCCAAAGCCGACGATGATTCTCTGGCGCGCGACAGGGGCCGAAGATTCCCTTCCCCCCTTGACCTGTTCGAGATGCAAGAAGGAAGAGGTACTGACCAGGGGCCTGTGCCGGAGATGCTATATTCGTTCATGGATGCTGAATGCAGTTCGGCCATGGTCGTTTGAAAGAGGCTCGGGTCGGTCAAGGACATGGTGGGTGATGTGATGACCATTACGCTCTGCAAAAACAACCCACTTTTCAGGAGCGCACCGCGGCACCAGAAGGGATAAGAATGAAACCCCAGATGACCATGGAGCCGAAGCCCCGAATCGCACACATCGTCCAAATCGGCATCCTGCAACGGAAGCTCGCAGTCGCCAAGGCTCCCACCGGACGCAAAGCGATTCAAGCCAAAATCGCCCACCTGACCGGTGCCCTCGGAGGCTGGGTCCGGGACGGGCAGATATTGTCGCAACAGGTCAGAGACGGGTTCGAGGCTGAGGGTGTGGACCTGGGAGCATTGGACATTGGGTTGGTGCGGTTGTTGAGCAATAAGAACGAGAGGAAGCCAGCGTCCGCTGCCTGTAGAGTGTTGCAGGCACAAACCGTGCGCCATACTGCACAGCCGTACGTTGGCGATAGTCCGAGAAAACTGAAGCGGCCATTTGACAAGCGGCAATACGTGGGGTACCCTCCTTATTGAAACTGGGTCAGAGGCCCAGGGAGGGCCTTGCCGAGTGATTCGGCAGGATATAGGTTGAAGCGGAACGTAAGCGGTATCGGTAGTCGTTGCAAGCGGTATCGAGAACGGAAAGCAGAAACCTGCCGAGGCCATTCGACAAGGCCCATATTACGTCTACATCCTGCCTAGCCTCCTCGTCGTCTTTTTCATTGCGCTACGGTGAGATGAAACCTCGGCAACTACGCGCTCTCGGCACGGGGTCCCATACGCTTTCTATTCGGTCAAGAAACGTTATGGCTGGTTTTGCGGCGCAGGTCGGCGACTGTACGTGGTGACGTCCAAGAGGAGCGAAGCCTTAGCGAAGTACCCCGAACTGGTTCGCCACTACCGTTCCTCCTCAGGCAGATAACCTGACTTAACGTCTTCTCTCACGCTCCACCTCTATTCGTTTCACTAAGCTGTCTGTAAACGCATCCTGAATGCTCGTGAGCTTACTGTCAATCTCGTGTATGCGCTTGACCGCTATCGCATTGTCGGGACTCGTTTCGCTTATCTTATCCAGCAAGCACTTCTTTTCTTTCTCCAGCGAGTCCACAATCTTCAGAAAGGGTTCCAACCTGACAGTAGCGTCAACACTGTGCTTATTTCCCTGCTTCTCCGCCATTGCGTTGCACCTTCTACCGCTAAGCCCTGTTGACCCTGGCCTGTCTGAGACCGTACCATCCCTGGCAGACGGCGTCAATAGCCCCGGATATCCCTAAAAAGCGTTTCTGCTGGAACGCTGAATGCCGCGCCGTCGGTTTCCAAAGGCTCCGGAGACAGGGACTGCCTCAGCCGGCGGCAGTGACTTCCCCAAAGCTGCGCTTTGCCCAATGCATGGCGGCCAGGTAGACCGCCGGGATGCCGGACTCGTCGAGCCCCAGAGCGTCGGCCTTTGCGCTCAAATCATCCCAGTCCCCTTTTTCGTAAGCCAGGGCGTAGTCAAAGACGGCGCGCAGGCGGTTCGGCTTTCCGGAAAGTGCGTCCTTGATCTCATCGGACAAGGGAAGGTTTTTGAGGATCTCTTCCAGCGGGCGGCCCAGGATTGCGTCAATCACTGAGAACATTCCCAGGAGGAAGAGCTCCTGCGACCGCGGCTTCATGCCGAGCATCGGGGCGAGGGACTCGCAGAACCTCCCGCGGGTGAGCGCCTGGACGACGAGCTCGTCGGGCTTGTCGCTGCCCATGCTGGCCATGAGGAGGAGCGAGGCCCATTGTTTAAACTGCCGCGGCCCCAGTAGCCTTATGGCATGCAGGATGGAAGTGACCTTGTTGCTCAGGCCGAAATACGCGGAGTTGATGTATCGCAGCAACTTGAAAGAGAGGGCCATGTCGCGCTTGATAATCGTTTCCAGCCGATGGAAGTTAACGTCGGGCCACTGAAGTTCCTGGAGCATATGCAGGTAGTTGAGCTTAAAGCCCGGCACGTCTCGCGACGAGATGATCAGGGGCTTGCTGAAGAAGTCCCCTTGAAAATAAGTGTATCCCATGTTGATCGCCTGCTTGAAGACTTCCTGCGTTTCGACTTTCTCGGCCAGGAAACGGACGTTGGGGGCGGTGAATCGTGACAGAACCCGCCCGCGCTCCTCCACCGGCGTGGACAGGAAATCCACCTTGACGATGTCCGCCAGGTTCATGAGGTCCGCGTACTGCTCTCCGTAGACAAAGTCGTCCAGGACGAGCATGTAGCCGGCCTCCTTGAGCCTGCCGCAGGCGTTAATGACCTCCGGGTCGGGTTCGACGGTCTCCGGGATCTCCGCCGCGGTCAGGCCCCTGGGCAGAAGGTTGATATAGTCGTTGAGCAGGATGTCGCGCGTGACGTTGATGAAAGCCAGCTTGCCCTCGCTGATGGCCTCCATGCTGAGGATCAGGGTGCTGTCGGTCATAACTTTGGCGCTGGCTTGGTTAAGTTCCGCATGTCTGAAGACGTTGTCGAGGCTGGAGCGGAAGAGGAGCTCGTAGCCGTAGACCTTCTGCTTCCGGTCGAAGATGGGCTGCCGGGCGACGAAGATCTTGGATAGGGATACGCTGGCGACCCCGGCGCCTTCCGGTATGGTTGTTGCGGTAAGACTGCCCATAGCGACCTCAGGTAAACCGCAATCTCACTGGAAAAGGCATACTGAAACTCATTCTTGTATGCTGCTGCGACAATTTCCGACGGATACAGCGCCCAATCTCACGTTGTCACTCCTTTGGCCGCAGTCTGTTGCGCGACCATGCTTTTGAAGGCCGAGGTACGCCGGTTGGTCCGGGCTGATCTGCTTGGCAAGAGCCGCAACTGGCGTACCGGACGAGAATACCGAGGCGATTGCCGAATGAGTTAGTCACGATGCAATCGGTAATCTGAATGGGCATTATTATTGTCCAGTTGGGGAAATCGAGTGTCTTAGAACCCAAGAGGCAGGGCGGCTTTACCCCTATCCCTGTCTCTTGGTTGTTTCTCTGCGGCTTGCAGGCTCTATGCAGTGCAGAATCAGGCTGATAATCATAGTCCAGCACTGTGCAAATCCGCTTGTCCCAACCATCTGTGTTGATGGCCTACTACCGTCCTCCTAAAATGAACCAGGCAGAGGGGGTCCAATACTCCGGGCCGCCCCACTACTGGTTGGAATAATACGTGCCCAGTTCTGAACCGAGTTGGTTGATCTGGTAGTACTGGCTGGTCCTGGTGGTCAGCGAAGGCGGTCCGGCTTGGATCGTGTAGGTCGAGGCAGTGACAGCGAGCAGCGAGTAGTCCGTCTGCGCGAAATATTTGCCTTGCAGGTCGTTCTGTCCGATCGCAAGGCTGGTCATAGTCGCACCGGTGTAGCTGCCGTTCTGGGAGTACCAGGTCCGCATCGCGCTGCGGATCGTGCCTGCGCCCGCGATGCCCTCGGACATGATCGCGGCGGTCGTGTTCGCCGAATAGAGCGGAATGGCGATCAAGGCCAGAATAGCCACGATCGTGACGACGATCATCAACTCAACCAACGTAAACGCCTGTTTCCGCCGCACATCTCGAATGAGTTTTCTCATTCGCATTCGCTGCCTCCTCCTAAAAACACCGAGAAAAACCCCTAAACCCGCGGTCACCGCGATCGGCACCGCACCTGACACCTGAAGAGAAAGAACAACACGGCCCTCTGGAACATGGGCCTTCTTGCGGTCCTCCACCTATTGATGCTCCGTCGACGTTGCGCCCGCGCCATCGACGGACTGCACCAGCCGCCCTCCTTTTACAAGTAAAGATTTGTCCCATTTCAAACGGCTTCCCTATCCACAGGGCGCGTACTGCAAAGGCCATGCCTTAGTGACGTATTTAGTGCATTTGAGGCCAACTTGCGTCGGCATAAGGCCTTAGCCAGCAGCGAACGGAAGGAGTTGCATTGCAACTTGTTACAAAGCGTTCTATTGTGGCACGAACGCTCGTAATATGAACCCTGCTTTCTGCTCTTTCTGTGCCCGACGGGAAAGGTACCGCGCGTTTGTCCTCGGAGGAGAAGCGCCCGCATTCGGCCGCGTCTCGGCGCAACTACTCAGCACGCAAGCGGGATTTCGTGCCGCACAGCATAGCGAGGTGCAGATGAGGGACCTGTTCAGCACGCGCAACCTCATCGCTTTGGAGTCGCCAACTAGATGGTGGCGTAGCACGTGTAGTTTCAGCCGTCCCGCTTTGCCTGGTACATGCACTTGTCCGCCTCATCGAAGATAACGCCCTCGTCGAAGGATGGCGAGTCAGGTTGGGAGTGGACCATGCCCACGCTGACGGTGATGCCGGGCATTCCCTGGGTCCATCCCTTTGAGGACTCGGCAAGGCCGAAACGCAGCTTTTCGGCGGCGGCGATTGCGCCGTCGAGGTCTGTCTCGGGCAGCAGCACCACGAACTCATCCCCGCCCACGCGGGCAGCCACGTCCGACTGGCGGATTTCGGTTTGCAAAAAGCCGCCCGGATGCCTCAGCACTTCGTCACCGGCCGCTTGACCGTAGGTGTCGTTGACCGACTTGAAGTCGTCAACGGCCGAACTGCATTTACCGGGTCAGGTGGCGGCCACAGGCCCAAAGGGCCGGGTGGCCGTTGCCGATAGCCACGTGGGCTGCCGAAAAAACTTGGTGGCGATGCTGCGCGAGAATGGTTACGTTGTGCTGGAAGCGCAGGGTGGGCGGACAGACACTCTCGAGCCTTCCTTACGTTACGGCGCGGACCAGATGACCTTGTCGTTCTCGTCGAGCAGGCCCAGCTTCGCCCCGTCCTTATCCACGCCCAGCCCGGCGCGAGTCTTTCCGTTCTCGCCGCGCAGGCTCAGCTTCGGGCCGTCCTTGTCCACGCTCAGCTTGGCGCGGCCCTTGCCGTTCTCGTCGTACAGGTGCAGCCCCGGCCTGTTCTTGTACATGACCAGCGCGGCGCGGAGATTTCCGTTCTCGTCGCCCAGGTCCACCCTCGGCCCGTCCTTCATCATGCCCAGACCGGCGCGGATCTTGCCGTTCTTGTCAAGCAGTCTCAGCTTCGGCCCCTCCTTGTGGATGGCCAGCTTGGCGCAGAGATTTTCGTTCTCGTCGCACAGGCTCAGCTCCGGTCCGTCCTTGTCCACACTCAGCTTGGCGCGGAGATTTTCGTTCTCGTCGCGCAGGCTCAACTCCGGGCCGTTCTTGTACATGACCAGCGCGGCGCGTAGATTGCCATTCTCGTCGCCTAAGTCCAGACTCGCTCCGTCCTTCGTCATGCCCAGTACGGCGCGGGTCTTGCCGTTGTCGTCATACAGGCCCAGCCACGGCCCGTCCTCAGTCACGTCCAGCTTGGCGCGGGTCCTGCCCTTCTCATCCACCAGAATGAACCTCCGCGCCCGCACCTCAGCCGGCCGCGCCCGCGCCAGTTCGGCCCTCAGCTTGGCCAGAGCCTGCTCCAGCGTCGCCAGCCGCTCTTCCGTAGTCATGGCCCCTTCCTCCTTCAGGCGTTCGCTGTGAGTGCGACTCCGGAGCTACTGTTGCCGTCCCTGTGCGCGTCCGTATTTTACCTCACGCCCCTGGCAGCCACCGCCAAGGACGTATGGGAAGCAATGTCGACGCCTTTTACCGCGCCGCTCCGTGCTAATACGGCGGGGGTGGGAGTGGTTCCGCCCACGGCCAAGGTCTGCCTGTCACCGGGTCAAGGTTCCTCGTTTCCCAAGGTTCCCATTGCTCCACCTGCCACTTCGCCAACGCACGCGATCGCTCCTGCCGGTCCAATGTATCACCGAGGTCCTTCTTCATAAGCCAGTCAAAACACCTCGGATTCGCGTTGAGCTCGCGCCAGTCGGGGACGAAGACGTTCAGGTCAGCCCAGAACATCGCATCTCTTTCTCTGCGTTGCTTCTCAGCGGGCGTCACCCAATCGTTTCCCGACTTCACCAGTTTCTTTTCCTTCCGGTCCGCCTCAAACGACGCCTGCTCTTCGCGCATCCCCAACCCCAGGCTTTTGCGCGCTTCGTCGGGGAGCGAGTCGAGCGGAACCGTTTCCGATCCTTCGGCGTCAATCAAGAGTACTCTGTCACCGATGATAAGGCCGTCGCCGACGCGGGGCACGAGCGCGAAGACCCTCACATCTTTGAAGGTGCGCCCGTCGGTCGTCGTGATAGATGCCACCGGCTCCTGAGTCTGAGCACCCGACGCCGGAACCGCCAGTACCTGCGCGGTGCGTGCGACGGGGAGCCCTTGCCCGTTTCCGGCGCCGTTCGTCCCGTTGCCCAGACTGGTCGCCGAGGCGACGTAAGCCCAGTTCTGCGGGCCGGTGAGAACGACGAGCAGCGGCACCAGGTCGTTCGCCGGCTGAATGCCGGTGGTCGAGTTGTTCGTCGCGTTGGAATTATTCCTGGTCTGAGCGGCCAGCGGCGCGGCGAGGATTCCCGCGAGCATGCATGTGATGCCGAGCCGCAACGTCATCGAGAGGAGGTTCATGGCAACCTTCACTTCTTCCACGGCTCCTTTGGCGGAAGTATATCCCACGGTTAGGCCGGGCGCAAATTCAAGGAGGCAAACCTGGGGCGACGCTCCGGAACGTCTCGAAGGATCGTTTGCGCGTCCCGGCAGGCGCCCCAGGAAGGCCGTAAGCTCCCGCCGCCGTTTTACAGGCAGCAGGGGCCTTTCAACACAGATGGTCGGGGCGGGCGGATTTGTACTGTGTTGAACTACGATTATAAGCCTGATTCTGACGCCGCATAAAGCCTGAGAGCCGTAGAGACCGCCAGCGCTGCAAAGTGTACCACCCGCTAATTCACTATTCCCCACAGCATCGCTGGCCAAACGGCCGGTGTAAGCACACCTGACTCCGGATCAGGCATTCCTGGTTTGAGTCCCGCGTGGCCAGCCATCTAATGCGTTTCGCCAAACGGCCTGATCGCTCTTCAATAGGTCAGAACGCGCGTCTCGCCGCGCTGGATGGGCAGTGAAAGTTTCGGCCCATCGCCGACGATTTCGCCCGTCAGCACGTCCCGCACCGGTCCGGCTGCTCCCGTGTCAATCGCCAGCGGGCCGTCCTGGACCGCATGCAACGCCAGAAATCGGCCGTTGGCATATACGACGCAGTTCGCCTGCGTGAACAGGTGCACCCCGGCCGTGTGCGCCACCTGACCCAACGTCTCGCTCGTCAGTCCTGTAGCCTCGACAAACAAGGACAGCCCCGGCACGGCACCAGCCAACCGTTTGCGCTCGTCGGACGAGTAACACCACCCGTTCACGAACACGTACAACTTTGCCCGCACCCGCCCGGCCAGCACGTCGTCGAGTAAATACTGGCCGTAGGGCGCGCCCATCCGGCCGAGCGGCGCGCGCACTTCGTAGAGGGTCTTCCGCACCGCAACGCATCCACCTGGGGCGACGCGCAACATTCTGTTTTCATCAATCACCACGGCCACTTCCGGGCGAAACGGCGTCGGCTTTTTCAGAAACTGTTCGTCAAGTTCCTGGAGCCGCTGCATTTCGGCCCACATGCCGGGATCGTTGAACCAGCCCGTCTCGCCGAGGTCCATCCACCACGTCCCGAAATTGCGCAGCGCTTCTTGCGCGACGTTACGTACGAGTTCTGCATTCGTGTCGGCCAACGTCGCCACGTGATCTTGCCATCCCGGTGGGTTGCCGCTGGCGAGGTAGGTGTAGGTATCGTCCTCGTTCAACCACAGCTTGCCCGCCAGCGCGACGCTTTCCGCCGCCGTCATGGACGGCGCGCTCTGGCCGAGGCCACGATCGAAATAAGAAATCGGCGAGCACAAGACATCAATGTCCGGGCAATCCAGCACGCGTCGCAACGCGTAATGTCCCGACGTCGCCGGCCCGTTCGCGACCGGCCCGAATTCGAACACATAGCCGTAGAAGAACACCACCAGCTTCCGGCCCCGCGACGCCTCGCGCGCGGCCTTTGCCAACTCGCACACGCAGTCCGCCATCGCCTCCTGCTGGAACTGTGCCCAGTCAACCAGAGACGGCGACGCGAAAACCTCTGCGGAGCGCCGCTCGGCCGGAGTCGGCACAGGCGCGTCCGGTTTGCGGTGCGCTTTCAGCCACTGCCGCCACGCGGTGAAGTCAGCGGGCGCGTAACCGTTGAGCGGCCGCTCCCACGTCCCCTCGTAAAACCACTCCCCTGTGTTCTGGCCGGACGGATGATACCCGGCGACATTCTCACCGAATTTCATTTCCAAGTGTCCGACCAAGGCGGCCAGTCGTTCCGCAGCGTCGCGCCGATATTGCGGCGAAGCCGGGACGGCCTTGGCGCGCCGGCCATCGTCCCACTGCATCACGTCGTCGGGATGCGTCTGGCCCCACCAATCTGGCGGGTCCATGTCAATGCGCGGCAGCAGCAACGCATGCGGATTCACCTGTAGCACCATCTGGCAAGCGCTGTCCACCTGGGTCCAATCGGCTGGTTCACCTGGTTCGGGCCACGGCAGGGCGACCGGAAAGCTGACGAAGTTTACCCCCACGCCGGCGGCAAGTTTGATCTGCGACTCGAACACACCCCCCGGACCACCGAGCCGCACGTAGGGTTGCCCGGGCCGGTAGACTGCTGTAATCAGTTCTCGCGCCACATCCGCGCGCACACGGAAACTGACCCGATATCGGTGTCCTTCAGTGATCACAAGGTCCGGCCGCGAGTAAACGTGGAAGTCCGGCCGCTGGCCGTCCGTTGGCGCGATGAGTTGCACGTGGATCGCGCCATTGGCGCACTGCGCTGCGGCGGCCATCTGGGGCGGCCAGGCCACCCAGTCCCGCAGCGCCACGGCGCGCCCGCTATCCAGATCCGCGATGACAATCGCATCGAGATCGACCGCACCCAGCTTGGGGCCGAAACGGAAGTGAAGCGTACCGGTGGTTGCGTTGCCGCTGGCGGTGAACTCGAAACTTTCCTCTTTTGCGACAGGCCCGATTTGCAACGGGGCGCTGCCTGCGCAGCCCCAGAACATTCTGGCGCGAACCGGTTTGCCGTTCACGACAAGTCGCGGCGCGCCGTCGGGCGACTCGACTCGCACGGTCAGCGCAAAGAGCGGACGTATGCCAAACGAGCCGAGAAGCGACAAAGTGATCCACGCGGCGAGGAATTTCGTGGTGGATGTTCTATTGATCAAAATGGAAAGTTTCCTACTCGGCGCCATCAGGCTGGTATCCGGTTCTTGCCAATTGACCGTCCTCCGGTCGACAACCCTCATTCAAACATGAGATTCTAAACTTATGCTGCCGGCTGTCAAATGGCTTTTGGGCTGTTCTAGAAAAAACGATACGCCCGCGCGCGCCCCTCGCGCGCCTGATTGAAAAGAGGAGCCGGAGCGGTTTGTCGTAGGACCTATGTGGCCAGCCATTTAGAGCGTTACGACAAACCGGAGCCTTGCCGAGAAACGTGTCTATGGCGATCTCGTCGGCGCAGATGGTCACGCGCACTACGACGGCGCGGAGCCAGCCTCGGCGCTCTTCACCCCCATCTTTTTGGACTCAGGCGTCGTCACCTGCCCTCCCAAAGGTGCGGCTAAGTGTTGACTTCCTTTGATACTCTAAGTAGCGCATGTTGACATTTCTCGGCACATTACGGTGATTTTGGTGGAGCAGTGGAATAGCCCTTTAGCCATAAGACGTTACCACTACAACTATTACGACCTGGTTCGATAAATCATGGGCCGGATCTGTGGGAGGAACAATAATTGCGGCGACTCTTTAATGGCCCTAGGGTGATGTCTTCCCTTCGGAGCACGCGGCGATGGATGGCGCATAAGTTAACGAGGACAGACCCCGTTTTCTGGGGAATTCGGGGGATACCATACATAACTACTTGCGCCCCTTCTTTTTCGGGCCAGTTTTCTGCTTTGCAGGAAACGGCTGACAAGCCCTTTGCGCCGACATCAAAATAATCACAAAGCTCCCGCCGTCAAGCGATTTCTCGGCTATTCTCGAAAACGATACGCCCACGCGCGCCCCGCGCGCGCCTGATTGGAACGAGGATTCGGAGCGGTTTACCTGATGACCGAGATGGACAGGCGGTGTGTGCCAAAACCATTTCCTTTTGAGACGCGATTTTCAGACGAGAAAAACGTAAGAAACCCCAAGGATTTCGACCTCCGTTTCAGATACCCTTTTGAGACACACTCCTACTGAGCATCAAAAACGACTCGTCTGGCGGCGAAGGCATGAGCCGGAGTTACCGCCACAGAGGTAAAGTGGCATAATCGTCCGGGATTGCATGAGTTGACGCTGCTGGAGGAGGGCCCGCAGGTGAGCCGACCGATTACCGCCTCGATGCTCTATGACCTTATCCAATGTCCACACCGCGTCAGCATGGACCTGTTCGGCGATCCGAAGCAGAGGAATGCCATCACTCCGTTCGTGCAGCTTCTCTGGGAAAGAGGCCAGGAGTATGAGCAGGAAGTCATCGCTAAGCTGGCGCTGCCGTTCACTAACCTTCGTCCTTACCCGGCGCACGAGAGAACACGGTTGACGTTGGAGGCGATGGCGCGTGCCAAATGACCTTGCCGTTCTCGTCACGCAACCTCATGCTTGGCCGGACTTTGCCCGCGCTCATCCAGGCGCGGACGTTGTGGTTCATCGCTCTTTCGTGGCGGCGTAGGCGAAGTAGAGCGGCAGGAACTTCACCTTCTGCTCTGGCAACTCGGCATAAGGGGCCGTCGAAAAGACGAGTCCTTCCCCGCAGTTGGGATAGGTTTGCAAGAGCAGGTGCAGGCTTTTCAACCGTCCAGATGCACCGCTCTTCACTTCCACCGGATGAATCGTCTTATTGACCACAGCCAGATAATCCACCTCCGCTGCACTGCTTCGGGCTTCGCGTGCCCAGTAGTAGAGGTCGGGGCCTTGAGCCGCCCTCATCTCCTGCCCGACGAACTGCTCAGCCATCGCTCCCCGATAGATGTCCAGAAGGTCGTCCTTGGCATACTCCACGTCCGCCTTCAGACCGCAAACGCTCTGCCACAATCCCACGTCGACCATCAGGGCTTTGAACCGGCGGGAAGAGGCGGTCGCCCCCAGCGGCAGCCCCGATGGATTGGCCGACGGGACTCTCTGAATGACCCGTGCCATACAAAGCAGGTCGAAAGCCCTCTTGATGGTCGGGTGTGCATAGCCTTCGGCCAAGTGCGTGTAGTGAACCTGTTGACCGATGCTTTGGGCCACGCCCTTGAAGACCGCATCGAGACAATGCACATCGGCACGAGGAGCGTATTTGGAGAAGTCCTGCCGGTAGGATTCCGTCAACTCCTGTTGAACCGCGAAGGAGTCCTGAAGCGACTGACTGCGTGCAAAGGCTGCGATGCTCTCGGGCATTCCTCCGACGAAAAGGTATTTGCGCAGTTCATCCAGCAGGAGCTTGTGAACCGCATCTTCCACTTTTTTCGGGGTAGACAGCACGACCTCCGCCGCCATCTCCTTTCCTGTCGCCCAGAGATACTCGGCAAAGGTCATCGGATACATCTCAAGGAACTGAACTCGTCCAACGGGGAAGGAAATTTCGGACATTGCGAAGTCCAAGAGCGAGCCAACCGCCACGACGTGCAGGTCGGGGAGTTCCTCGTAGAAGTACCGCAGGGCCGCCAATGCACGGGGGCAGCTTTGAATCTCGTCAAAGAACAGCAGAGTCTTCTTCGGGGTGATTCTGGCGTTGGCGAGGAGTTCCAGTTGCGGAAGAATGTCTTTGGGCGAGAGTCCGTTGGCAAAGAGGCGATGCCAATCTCGATTTCGTTCCAAGTCCACCCGCACGACATTGGCGAAATGCTCTCGGCCAAAAGCATCGACCGAGAAGGTCTTGCCCACCTGCCGTGCCCCACGGAGGATGAGCGGCTTTCGTCTTGAAGCGTTCTTCCACGCCAGGAGATGCGCGTCAATCAGGCGTTTCAAGGCACTGCCTCCCGAACTGACCTCTGCACAATGAACACCAGACGTTCAAAAATCAACCCTATTCTGCACTGAATCCGTTCAAAAGTCAATGATATTATCGGTTTGGTGCTGCGGTCTTCCATTTCAGGTGCTCGGCTGAAGCGGCGTTGGAGCGGAGAGGGTGCGGAGAGGGTGAAGAGCGGGTGGCCACGCTCAGGTGCGACCGTGCAGAATACCGGCACGAAGAGGCTGGAGCCGATCCCCGTTCCATTAGCAGGGTAGGCATGGCCAGTTCAGAAGGCAATGCGTCCAGCGCAGATCACACAGACGACCAGGCGAGGTTCGGGTGGGGATCGAGTTTCCGACAGTTCCACGGGACGCCAGCGGTCGTGGTTCAAGGACGCTTGGAGCAGTTCATACGCGATGCAGGTGATGCACAGAAGCACGCCTGGGCCGAATCGGTTCCTGCCCTTCAGCGGGAAGTGGGCGAAGTCATACGCGCGGATGCGGGCGCGCCAAGCTATGCAGCCATCCTGGAGTACGAGTTGCCTCTTGAATCGCGTCGAACCGACGTCATCCTCCTGGCGCGTGGCGCCGTCGTCGTCCTTGAACTCAAGGGCAAGACCATCCCATCACAGGCTGACTTGGATCAGGCTGCCGCCTACCTTCCCGCTCGGTCGTCACCCCTGACCGTCTCTGCTCACCACTTCTCGCGCCGATAGACCGGCACTGGGCGTAACTGAGAACACAGCCCGTGTTTGAGCCGCACTCGGCGCCTTAGAACTCTGTTCAAGACTGGCAGATCGCCGAAGAATTGCTTGACGCGAGTAACCTCAGTCGTCAGACTACGACATCCGACGCTTGGCCGTCGCGTGGAGGGCGGCCATCTGAAATCCCGAGTACGATGCCGCGGTCAGGAAACAAGCTGGAGCGCTGCGGTGACGCACAAGGAGCGAATGCTGGCGACGCTGCGCGGTGAGCCGACTGACGCGATTCCGTGGGCGCCGCGGCTGGACCTTTGGTACAACGCCCGCAAGCGCGCCGGCACGCTGCCGCCGAAGTACCGCAACGCGGCGCTGTACGAGATCACCGACGAGCTCGGCTGGGGCTTGCACGCGATCGTGCCGAACTTCAAGGACCTGCGCGACCCGAGCGATGACGCGCACCGCGCGCTGGGCGTTTACAATCTCTGGACGATGCCCTATGCAACGAAGTTCGAGGATGTTGACATCGCCGTGACGACTGAAGGCGACCGGACGCACGTGCAGTATCGCACGCCCGCCGGCTCTGTCTCGACGACGGTGGTGTATGACGAGAGCATGCGGCAGGCCGGCGCGACTATCACGCATATTTCCGAGCATGCGATCAAGGGCCGCCAGGACTACGCCGCCGTCGCGCACCTTTTCGACCACGCGCGCGTCGTGCCCAACGCACAGGGCTACGACGAATTCGCGGCGCGCGTTGGCCAGCGCGGGATGGCGTGCGCGGTCCTGAACGGGGC
>Ga0187856_1001400_pt1 | contig 19235 bp, 15 predicted proteins | sample June2016WEW_8_40_FD_132443 | JGI IMG/M metagenome (GOLD analysis project Ga0187856, IMG submission 132443) | Peatland microbial communities from SPRUCE experiment site at the Marcell Experimental Forest, Minnesota, USA - June2016WEW_8_40 | ecosystem: Environmental > Terrestrial > Soil > Wetlands... | reverse complement strand
GGCAAGTGAAAGCCCTTTGGATCGAGCGCTGCACCTTGCCGTCCATGTCGTTAAATTCTTGTCCCCCCGCGGCGTCGCCCCTCACTACGCCGCCCTCTCGAAATTCATCCCCCACAGCATGCCGCCCACGCCTGCAATGGTCTTTTCGGCAATTCGCTTGCCCTGGTGTTTCGCCTTCAGTAGATCGACACTCCTCATAAGCCTACGCATCGATCCCGCCGTGGCTTTGAACCACAAATCGAAAGCCGCTTCGTCCACATCTGTGAGGCCTTCTTGTTTGAGAATCGCTGCCATCTCGCTTCTGGTAAGTCCGCTCAGCGGCGCGAATATCGCCACTCGAGAAGTCAGCGCGCCCAGATCCGACAGCTTGCCACTCATGAGGCGCGCCAGCAGAATCGGCGCCGCCAGCATCACTACGCCCACACCCGCGTCGTGAGTCCGGTCCCAAATCTGCCGAATCACCTGCACCACTCGGGGTCTCAGAGTCTCACACTGGTCATAGATCAGCAGGCAGGGATTCTCCCGCAGGTACTCGCACAAGTCGCGGAACACCAGGCCGCCGTTCTGCGAGCCCACCTGGTTCGCCAGGCCAAAGTGCCGCGCCATCACGCGCACAAAGTCCACTTTGTTAGTCGAGCTGAACTCATCGAACTCGAACACCACGCTTTCTACCTTGCCGGCGTTCGCGCGCCGCCAGGCCTTCACGGCCTCCGTCTTACCCACTCCGAAGTCCGCGGTGATGACGCCGATCGCGCATTGCTCCGCGCAGTAGTCGAGCACTTCGCCGATCCGCTTTACGGTTTGCGTTTCGTAGAACTGGCCGCTGCTGGCCACCTTGCGCACGCGCTTCTCGGCATCCACTGTGAGCACGATCGATTCACGGCCGCCTGGCGTCAGCAACTCACCCGCTTTCGCTTTCCGTACCACGCCGAGGATCTGCCCGACCACATCCCGGCCGCCCGGAAAGTTACCTGCGATCCACGCGCGTACAGTGGCGTCGGAAAGCGTTGTGAACTGGCCGATGTGCGCCGCCGTCACATCGGGCCGATCCTTCATCCATCCCCGCACTTCCGCGCGGGCCGCGTTGACTTCGTCGTCGCTCAATTGCCTTGTCATCGTCAGTCCCCCTGATCCGACCAGAAATTGAACTCCACATCGGCGTCCGCATCGGGCGCCCGCTCGATAGCCTGAATCGACGGCTCCGTGGCCGCGAAAGAAAACTCCGCTTCGGCCGCCTGCGCCGCGGCAGCCTCGGCAATCGGCGCCGGTAACTGGACAGGCGTTTCTGTGGAGAAGGCTGCCAACCGCGTCGGCAGCACTTCCCGCCGGCGCGCCAAGCGCTCTTCCGGACTGGCCACTGGAATCTGTTGTTGGTGGAACACGGTAACTGCTTTTTTTATGTCGCGACGGGCGGCGCGGCGCGTCTTCTCGTCTTCGATGAACAAATCCTCGCCCTGTTTGCGCAGAGCAATACAGTGTGCCAGGCCTGCGAATCGATCTCTCCAGTAAATCGCCACCTGGGAAAGTTCGTTGGGGTCGAACGCAACCTCGACGAGCTGTCCGTTCAGTGACATGAGCTGTGTGGGCTCCCCCTCGATCCGATAGTGGAACTTCTGGCCGCCGAACGTCGCACAGATTTCGCCATGCTTGACGGTGAGCTCCCGCCTCTTGGTGAAAACCACATGGAGGTCTTCCGTGCGAACGGTCCGGCGCTCAACACGTCCAATGAGAAGGTCGAAGCACTCGGCCGGCGACATCCAGCCCCTTCCAGTAGGGAGCGGCTTTTGCATGCCGTCCCCCTGAAGGGGCCTTTCGTTGATGTCCCGGATCGCGGCGTCGTACAAGTCGGCCATTTCCTGAAGCGTTCGAAACGGCGATTGTGCCCGCTCTCCCCGCTCCCAGGCCCGGTGCTGCCTGAGCATTTCGTCAAGGCGCTCCGGGCGCGCCGAAGGGCGATGGCCTATCCATTCCGGGAGTTGGCGGTCAAAATTGGAGATTCGGTTGAAACAAGGTTCGATTATTTTGGCGCGGGCGTTATAGGCAAGGGCGTGAGTCACACGTACGCCCAGGGTCCCGAGTATCCCTCGCCAGCTCGGATCAAGGTCTCCCACGGGGCCGGCCTGTTGTTTGCGAATGTGCTTCCCTTCAAGATATGCTGCCCGGAAATCTCTGCCCCGGTCGAAATAAAAATTTCTCGGGACACCATGCTCGATGAAGACCTTTTTCAAAACCGTCGCGATGCTGTCTGAGGAGGGTACTTCGAACAGCCCCCACGCAAGAAAGAGGCGCGATCTCATGTCCAAGGCCGCGGTTAACCAAGGCCTTGCCAGTGCCCAACCGCCTCTCACCGGAACTCTAACGAACGCGTCGAGGACCCGGTGATCCATGACGCAGTATTCTAAAATCTCTATCGCTTTCAGGTCTCGGTGAGATATGATCTCCTGTGTGTTTCGGTAAGCCTCCTCCCCATCCCGAGCCAGTGTTCGCACAGGCTCGGGAATTGTCCTTTCGATGAATCGTCGCAGCGTCATACAGGAGACTTCAGGGAGCCGCGCTTTCTCCGCGAGCTTGCCCCCCGCATCGAGATAGCGGGCGTATTTCGCCGCGTCCTCTTTGCTGAGCGCCTGGCCGATTCTTTCATTGCGCCACTCTCGCTCGTCGTTGTAAGCCCGATAGATCTCACTGACCCTCAACGCGCCGAATACGCCGCGCTTCGGAATCGCCAGGGCGGTGATCTCCTCCCGCGCCGCCCTGTTCAAACTTGGAAAGGTTCCCTTGTCTGCGCGGTCTTTCTCGACCAGCCCCATCATCCCGTAGCGCGTGTACTTCTTCACCCAATTGCGAATCGTGCGCGCTTTGCAGCCGTGCTCAACGGCCAGCCGCGCCCCCACGGCGAGCTTGCGGCCGTTGCATTCCCGCAACAAATCCTGGAACTTGTCGGGGAATAACAGGGGTTCGATGATACGAAAGCGCCTCTCGGCATCGGCCTTATCGGCGACACTTAAGTTGAGAGCAGGGGCGTCGTCCTCAGACGCGGGGCGCCGGTTCCATTCTTGGACGCCCAGCACGAGAGCAGGCGAATTGCTCAAATCTAACGGAGGGGCTTTTTGGAGTGGGGATGCCATGGGCTATGCGGCGATTTTGAGTGCGCTCCTCTTGCGAATGCAGTCGAGGAATCTGACCAGTAGATCCCCGCGCAACACACCCAAGCAATGTCCCGCGATATCGAGGGCCGCCGCTGGATTCTCGCCAGTGGAGAGCTTCAACCATATCCGGTTGTCGGCTGTGTCCGGCCGCTCCCGAAAAGCAACGAAGATCGGCTCCCGGTCTGCGGCCGTCAGATCGGCAGACGCAAGAGCGCAGGTCTCCGCGGAGGGGAGCCAACCCAGAAAATGAGAGCTTCGATACCCATAGGGCTGGAGAGTGTCCCCGATCCCTGCAGTCACCTGCGTATCCTGGCCGCTCTCATGGACCCGGAGTTCAGCCCCGCTCAGCTCGCCGGGGTCAGCCGGATCGAGTTCTTCCATGCGCACAAACAAGTCCGTGTTGCTATCCGCCAGGCGCCTTGCATAGCACGGATCGGCGATGTCGGCACTGAATGGTCTGTCGCCTTCACGCCGAGGCGAAATCCCGGCGGCTGCGGTTGACAACACAGCCGTCGTGGAAAGGGACCGTCTATTCTTCATTTTACTTTTCTGCCTTTCTGTCTTTCACACGCGAAGTAATGCACACCACAGATGCGAGCCTGCGCGCGGAGGGTTTTTGCTGCCCTGCTGGCTCTAATACATGAACGTCGTACCCGGCATTGCCCAACCGATGCTGAATCTCCCCGATTCGAACAGGGTCGAAGACGAAGGCGGGATAGCCGCCCTCTATGTGCCACTCATCGCCCGTCACCTCTAGAAGTGCTCCCACTGTTATCGCGTCGTGGATGTAGCACGCGGCCACGGAGCCGTAATTGAAAACAAAAACGTCAAGCGCCCCCCACTCGCCGACCGCGTTGCGAAACCAGGTTCGAATTTCGGACGGCCAGGTGCGCGGGTCCGGGATCGGTAGCGCGGCGATCCCGCCGCCAGCGCCCAATTGCCGCCTCTGCGGGACCATCCGGCGAACGTTGGAAGAAGCAGGCATCAAGCGCGCCTCCTCAGCTCCGCGGCGCGTGCCGTCCACTCGCGGAAGGTCTCGTACGAGAAGGGCGGATTGAGACGCCGGAACTCCCGCGAAAGATCACCGTGACGACGGACGCGCGCCGCGGCTTCTGCTATCCGTAGCAGCCAGGGCTCGGTGCGCGGCGAGGGGCGCCCAGCGTCGGTCCGACGCTGCCGGTCGAGGCCGGCGACGCCAGAAAGCAGATACCGCGAACGCCAGTGGTACAGCGAGCGGATCGACGCCCTCAGATGCTTGGATTCGAGGTCGATTACGAGAGAGCGCGCCGTGGCCACCTTGGAGCCGCGTGGCGCAGCGAGCAAAAGCAGCACCGCGCGGAACCGCAATAGGTCGCTGGACAGCCTCTCTGGGTCGCGCGGAAATGCCTTCACTTGGTGCTGAGAGGTTGTCAAAGGCGCTGAAGATTTAGCCATTCCCTTGCTCCAGACCAATTGAGGTTGTCATTCTGTTGTCACGCGGTGTCCTGGATGCGGTCCGAAGCCCCGGTTCCACGAGGGTTCGGCTGGTGCTCTGTTGGCCGCCTAGGTTGTCGCCACCACAGGCAGACGTTGCCTCCGCTGAACCTGGCGCGATACCATCATCCTGGAGGACCAGAATGGTCCCACGCCGGGATGGAAGATGTAGCTCGGTCTCAACGCCAACCTCGTCGATACCGCGTGCTTTCAGCGCCTGGAGAATCGGCGACCGCTCTTCGGACACTTCGGCCAGCCTCAGGAGGCGCAAGAGGTTCTTGGTGGAGGGCACAATCTGCCCGCTTTCCCATCGGCTGACGGCGCCGGTTACATATCTGCCAAGAACGAGTTTCGTGAACTTGACTTGGCCCATACGGCGGCGCCGACGCATAGACCGGATCGCCCACGTCAACGGCGTGTCTTTGATGCCGGAAGTCTGGGGACGTTCCATACAGTATGAGTTTAGGACTTTGCATAATGTATGTCAAGCCATAACCGTGAAAATGTCGCTCAGGATCTCGGGCCAACGATCCGCGTGATTCGCAAGGCGCACGGCATGACCACCGGAGAATTCGCCGCGGCGCTGCGGGTCGATCAGTCGATGGTGAGCAGATATGAATCTGGGAAGCGTGTGCCGCGTGCACCCGTTTTGCTCCGGCTGCTTCGGCTCGCGAAGGGAGTCGAGAAGAACCCGATTCTTGAACAGCTTTCAATAGTGCGGGGGCGCCCCGTCGAAGAACACGATGCGCTCCGCGAAGCGGCCGCCATGATTTCTGAATCTGAGGCCTTGAGTCGAGAGTTGAAAATTCTGGCCGACGCCCGGCCAAACTTGGCGCGCTTCGCCTATCTTGCCCCCACCATTCTTCATGCCCAAAAAGAAATAGACGCATCACTCAACACCATCCTGAAACTGTGGCTGTCCACGCCCGACTTTCCCGAAAAGGTTCAGTGTTTCAGGGATTCCGCCCGGTTCTTGGAGATAGCTATCGGCCGCGCAGTTTTGGATTCGCCAGGGGAAAAACAAAAATACAAGGTGCTCCTTCCAGTGGACTTTGGAGATGGTGTGAGGCATCGCACCGGTGAAATCGTGGACCTCACCGTCACAGCCGCAAAACACTACTCACACGCGTTGCGCTCGATTGAGGATGAGGCGGTCGCAGATACAGGGAAGAAATCAGCGTAAGGTGCCAACCAGGCAGGCCGCGCCGAACCTAGCCAGTGGGACGCTCCGCGAGCTGGCGGCGGCCCGACGCTCCCGCTTTCGATGACGGATTGAAGTAGTAGGCGCGCGCTGCCACATGCTGTGGCTATCTATATCAGATTCTCGGGCCTGAAAAGATTAAACTCCTCCACCTACTACTAGTGTCGATTGTCGGATTCCTTTAGTGTCGCCACTTCTTTTGGCGTTGGCACTTAACTCGATGTTTGCCAATCGCTTAGCGACATATACACCGAAATTCCCGGCATTCGCTCTATCTTATTGATTCTTCGTTCGGGGTTTCGTGTCCACGGTCCGATTCCCCTGCGATTGGCAACGTATCGTGTTACTTTCGGCGCCCAGACCGGCCGCCTCCCTCGCCATTCAGAACTGGCTATAAGTGTCTCTCACTTCAATCACATACATTCAGTTGCGCGACCGCAGACACCCCACGCCGCCTACAGCCGCGATTGGCCACTTACCTTGTTACTATTTATCCGCGCCTATTCCTCGCGCAAGGCCACGATCGGGTCTACCCGCATGGCGCGGCGGGCGGGCAGATAACTGGCCACAGCGGCAGTGAACAGCAGCATCGCTGCAGCCGCAATATACGTTGCCGTATCCGCGGGTTTTACTCCGTACAGCACGCTGCTGAGGAGGCGCGAGAGGGCCAGCGACCCAACCGCCCCGATCGCGGAGCCAGTCACGGCAAGCCTGATGCCATGGCCGACGATGCGCCGCATCACGTTCGCGGGAGCCGCGCCCAGAGCCATGCGCAGGCCGATCTCCGGGATCTGCCGGGTCACGCTGTAGGCCAGCACCCCATAGAGCCCAATTGCCGCCAGCAGCAGCGCTAACCCCGCGAACACGGTGAGCAGCGTCGTCTGCACCCGCCGTCCAGCGACCTCCTTGTCCAAAATCTCTTCCATGCTGGCCACCTCCGTGATGGGCTGGTCCGGGTCGATGGACCAGATGGCCCGCCGCACGGCCCCCGCCAGGCTGGTAGGTTCGACTTTAGTCTGGATGGCGAGCGAAGTTGGGGGGTACGGAGCTTGGAGCGCGGAAATATACAGCTCCGGCTTGGGCGGAACATCCAGACCGGACTGGTGAATATCGCCCACCACACCTACCACCGTCATTTGCAGTTCCGTTCCGAACACGACACGGCGGCCAATCGGATCCTGGTTCGGCCAGAGCATGCGGGCCAGGCTTTCATTAATCAAAAGCACGTAGGGAGCACCCACTGCGTCGGTCTCTTCAATGTCCCTTCCCCTGTGGAGCGGAATTCCCATGGTGGGCAAATACCCGGGACCGATCATGCGCCGGTTGCACTGGAACCGCTCTGTAGAATCGTGCCCCTCGGCGCCAACGCCCACTACATCGCCCTTGATCACCAGCGGTATGTGATCGGTGACGCCGGCTGAGACCACTCCCGGAATGGCGCTCACGCGCCGCAGCACTTCGCGCTGGTATGCCAGGATCTCGCCTGGCCAATGGCGCGTATGAGAAGGCGGCATGCGCAACGTCAGCACGTTCTCGGTGCGGCATCCCAAATCGACGCTGCGTAACCGGACAAAGGTCCGAACCAACAGGCCGGCCCCCACCAGCAGCACAAACGCCAACGCCACCTCCGAGCAGATGAGCAAAGCCCGCAGATTACTGGAGCCCGCAGCAGCAGCCAGAGTGCGGGAACTCTGCTTGAGCGATTGGCTCACATCCAGGCGGCGGACTTGCAGCAGCGGAACCAGCCCGAAAGCCACTGCCGTCAAAACCGCGATTGCCAGAGTGAACCCAAGCACGCGCCCGTCCACCCCCAATGCCTTGAACCCGGCCATGTCCCCCGGAGCCAAACGCGCCAAAAACCCGAACGTCATGGTCGCCAGCAGAAGTCCGGCGCCTCCTCCGGCAGCGCATAGTAGCAGGCTTTCACAAACGGACTGGCGCACCAACTGCCAGGCGCCGCCGCCCAGCGCGGTGCGGACCGCGACTTCTTTGCTCCGGTTGGCCGCCCTCGCCAGCAGCAGGTTGGCCAGGTTGGCGCAAGCGATCAGCAGCACACAGGCGACAGCCGCCAGCATGATGAACAACACGCGACGAGTGGAACCGACGAAATGATCGCGCAGGGGCGCCACGAAGGCGCCCACCTTTTCGTTGGTCTCCGGGTATTCGCGGGCCAGGCCGGCCCCGATGGCCTTCATCTCTGCGTCGGCCTGCGCCAGTGCCACACCGCGTCGCAGACGCGCGATCACCATCCAGTTGTGGCGTCCGCGGTCCGCCCACTCCCGGGCAGTATACGCGCTCCGCAAGGGCGTCCAAATCTCGCCCAACACCCCGCTGTACTCCGCCGGCGGTTCGGTTCTGGCGGCCAGCACACCGACGATCGTGTGTTTCTCGTCATTTAGCAGAATCGACTGCCCGATGATGCGCGGATCGGCGGCGAAGCGGCGTCGCCAGAAGCCTTCGCTGATCACCGCAACCTTCGCCGCGCCCGGCTGGTCTTCATCTTCCCGGAACGTCCGCCCCAGCATCGGCCGCGTTTGCAGGGCCCGGAACAGGCCGGCGGTGGCCTCGCTCCCTTCTACGACCTCCGGAGTGCCATTGCCGGTCAGGCGATAGGAATGATCTTCCAGAGCGCCCATCTCTTCAAACGAGTGGCTGCGGGCTTTCCAATCCACGTAGTTGGCCGGCGCCACCGGGCTGTCCCGCAATCCAAAAAACGGCGCGCTTTCCCAAACCAGAACCAGCCGGTCCGGCTGCGCATAGGGCAAGGGGCGCAATAGAACTGCATTGATGAGACTGAAGACGGCGGTGTTGGCCCCAATTCCGAGCGCCAGGGTGAGCACGGCCACCAGCGTAAAGCCGGGCGACTTTCGCAGACGGCGGATGCCATAGCGAAGATCTTGCAGAGTATCCAACATGGTTTCAGGCCTATTAATCTGCAATTGGTGTACCACCGTAGCAGCGTTTTCGAGACACATCGCTCTGCCAGCCTCCTCAACAAGGTGGAGGCAGATAGACCTTCGTCGGCGGCGTCGCGAGCTGTCCGATCGCGGGACGGCCTGTCCGGCACGGGACAGCGTGAAAACACTCCAGCCCGCCGACAGTCCTTCTACAGGGCCGTCTGTTCCGTCTTCGCCAGTTGGGTATCCGGCACCGAGCGGCACATATGGACCGCGAAATCCGCGACATTGTGCAAGGCGAAGATGGGCGTATCCGCCTCGCGCGGCGCGCGGATGCGGAAGAAGTCGGCGTCGCGCACGTCGTCCATCACAAACGCCGGCCGCAGGTCCGGCTTCTCGGCCACGATCTCGACGTTGTCGAACCGGATGCCGTTGGCATGGCGGATGTAGAACCCCTGGGCGGGCATGCCCCCGAACATGCTCGGCTCCGGATAGCCGGTCTCTTTTTCGGGCGGCTTGATGGCCGCCTGCTCCTTCGTGCCGCCGCCCTGGTGCCATATCTGCACGTGGCTGATGGTGACGTCTTCGACGGCGTGATCCGGAATCCCGCTGATGATGGAGCCCAGCCGGGAGGCGGAATTGGAGCAGACCAGGTTGCTGATGATCACGCGTTTCAGAGTGCCCACGGGCGTGCCCGCCGGGCCGCGCATGCGGCTTCCCAGCCGCAGGAAGATGGGCGCGCTGGTGATGTCCCGCATGGAAATGTTGGTAATAGTCACGTCTTCCAGCAGCGCGCCATCGACGGATTCCAGAGCCAGCCCTTGACAACCCTCGAAGACGCAGTTAGAGACGGTAATGTTGCGGAAACCGCCATTGGATTCGGTGCCGAACTTGATTCGCCCGGTGCGGGGAACGCGCGCGTTCGGGGCAAAGTGCTTGTAAGTGCCGTCGAGCAGCGTGCCTTCTTCAAAACATCCGCTGACATAGCAATTGGTGATGGTGACAAACTCGGTGGGTTTGGCCCAGCCAAGCGCGTAGCAGCTTTTCAGGCAGATACCGTCGTCCCACGGAGAGTTGACGTAACAATTCGAGATGCGCACGTTATGGCAGCAATCGACATCCATTCCGTCGCGGTTGGTGTCGATGCGCAGGTTGTCGACGGTGAGGTTATCGACTCCGGTCGCCAGAATGCCGAAGTGCCCGCCGTGCAGGATGGAGAAGTCGCGCAGCAGCACATTGTGGCAGTTCTTGAGACTGATGCTCTTGTTGGCGACTCCGGCGTGTTCGGCAACCGGCCCCGCCCCGTATCCCCTGCTGAGGCCCTTTCCCCAGATGCGTCCGGGACCGAGGATGGCGACGTTCTCGATTCCTTCGCCCCACAGCAGGCTGTTGTGCCAGTGGCTATGGCCGAAGTCCTGATATTCGCTCCATTGGTTGGGCTCTGCCGGATCGTAACCGCCGCTCTCCCCGGGCGCCGCGGCGTCAGCCGCCACGATGGTGGAACCTTGATCGAGATACAGATCCACGTTGCTGGTGAGATGAATCGAGCGGCATAAGTAACTGCCGGCGGGGAACAATACGGTTCCGCCTCCCGCCGCGGCAGCGGCGCCTATGGCCTTGTTGACGGCCTCGGTGTCGAGCGATTTGCCGTCGCCCGCCGCCCCAAATGTCCGCACGTCGAAGATCCCGCTTTTCTGCGCCGGTTCGGCTGCCCCGGCAGTGCCTTGGCCCGCCTGAACGGCGAGTGCCGTGCCGGCCAAGCCTGTCCCGGCACTTTTCAGAAATTCCCGACGCAATCTGTTGTCAGTGAGCATACACTCTCCTGCGCGTATGTGAAGAGAGAAGTATAGCGGCGCCCGGCCCAAACCTGCACCGCACTTTCACTAAAATGATTCTTTAGAAATACTCACTCAGTGTTCCAGGCGGTAAAATAGCCAAAACCTCTCCGCAGGTGACTCTAACAGATCGAAGAATCTGCCCCCACGACGTTGGCCCCCGGTCGCCGCGCCTGTAAAAAAATCATAACACCGTCTTAATCTCAGCCTAATAAGTATCAGATATCATCTATTGGCATGAGTCAGGAACTAATGGAGTGCGAGGTAGCGTCTGTCCTTTTTCAAGGCGCGCAAGGGAAAGTGCCGGACGATCACATAGGCCGATCGCTTGCTGGTACCGCCCAAGCGCAGCCAGCGCGGCCCCTAAATTCGCATGTGCCGGAGGGACATCCGGCCGGATTTTCAGGATCTGCTCGTAGATCTTGATGGCGCCCGGCAGATCGCCGCTCTGCTGCAAGGCTAGCGCCTTCCGAAAGAGCTGGGGAACGTCTTCGGCATTCTGCGCCAGGCCGCACCAAACGATCGCACACAGCAGCGTTGCCCGAACCATGCCCCTCACTGCGAACCGGAATCTCCTCTAACCAGTTCCTCTGACCAGTATAACGAGCGGCTTACGCGAACCACGATCCTCACGCTGCGCGTGGTGCTCGTCTTCCGGACAACGAAGGAGTAGCGCCGAGCCGCTGTCTTGCCGGGGCGCGGGGAGGTCGCAGGAGCGATGGCCGACACGTTCTGCAGGTCTGAGGATCTGTGGCAATCCCGCCGGGGACGTTAGCCACGCGTCAGACTTCAGGTCGACAGTGCGCCGCGACCTCCCAGATCAAGTGTACCAACACCATCACCCACGCGATACCCTGCCACACCGCGACCGCACCGGAAGGCGGGTTACCCTACAGAGCATGACGCTTCGATTTGCGATTGTGCTCCTGGCGCTGGGCGGCGGCTGGGCTCAGGATGTCGCGCGCATGGAACAGGTGGTTCAGTCTTACGCCACGAACCGGCAGTTTATGGGGTCGGTGCTGGTGGCCAAGGGCAACCACGTGCTGCTGAGCAAGGGGTACGGATTTGCGAACGTGGAATGGGATGTGCCGGATTCGCCGGCGACGAAATTCCGGCTGGGGTCGATCACCAAGCAGTTCACGGCGGCTTCGATTCTGCTACTCCAGGAGCGCGGCAAATTGAACGTGGAAGACCCGGTCAAGAAGTACATGGCCGATGCTCCGGCGGCGTGGGACAAAATCACCATTTACAACCTGCTAACGCACACCTCGGGGATCCCCAGTTTCACCAGCTTTCCGGAATACGCCAAATGGGAGCCGTTCGCGACGACGCCCATGGAAGAGGTGGCGCGCTTCCGCGACAAGCCGTTGGATTTCGCGCCGGGCGAGAAGTGGAGCTACAGCAATTCGGGATATGTGCTGCTCGGGTACCTGATCGAGAAGATCACCGGCGGCAGCTATGAAAAGTTTGTGGGCGAGAATATTTTCGCGCCGCTTGGCATGAAGGATTCGGGCTACGATTCAAACTCGGCCATCCTCCCGAAGCGTGCGGCGGGTTACACGCCCGGTAAGGACGGGCTGGTGAACGCCGGATTCGTGAACATGACCATCCCATTCGCGGCCGGTGCGCTGTATTCCACAACCGAAGACCTGCTGAAGTGGGAACAGGGGCTGTTCGGCGGCAAGCTGCTCACGGCGGCGTCGCTGGCCAGGATGACCACGCCGTACAAGGACGACTACGCATGCGGGCTGTTTGTGCAGACCAAGGACGGGCGCAAGGTGATCCAGCACGGTGGGGGTATCGAAGGCTTCAACACGCAACTGACCTACTACCCGGACGACAAGCTGACGGTGGTGGTGCTGGGGAACGTAAACGGCTCGGCGCCGGAGGAGATTGCTGCGAAGCTGGCGGCAATCGCGCATGGCGAAGCGGTGACGCTGCCCGCGGAGCGGAAGGAAATCACGCTGGACCCGAAGCTGCTGGCGCAGTATGTCGGGACCTATGAATTGATGCCGAGCGCTAACATCCTGATCACGCTGGAAGGCAATCAGCTTTCGGAGAAGCTGGCGAGCCAGCCGGCGTTTCCGATTTTTCCGGAATCGGCGACGATGTTCTTCCTGAAGGTAGTGGATGCACAGATCGAGTTCGTAAAGGATGCGAACGGCACGGTGACGCACCTGGTGCTGCATCAGGGCGGGCGGGATCAGAAGGCGCCACGGTTCAGCGACAAAGCGGAGCTGCCGCCTCCGCGGAAGGAAATTCAGGTTTCGCCGCAACTGCTGGCGAGGTATGCGGGGACGTACGGGCTGGGGCCGGGCGTCGACGTGACGATGACGGTAGAAGGCGGCCGGCTCATGACACAGATCACCGGTCAACCGAAATTCGAATTGTTCGCCGAGTCGGAGACCAAGTTCTTCCTGAAGATAATCGACGCGCAGGTGGAGTTCTTTACGGACGCGAGCGGAGCCGTGACGCACCTGGTCATTTATCAGGGCGGGCGGGACACGAAAGCGACGCGGAAGTAAGTGCCAGCCGCAATCCGCCTCCCGCGGGCCGCAGTTTTCTGGTAACCTGGGCGCATCGAATTACGTCGCTATACTATTCGTGTGCCTCAGCTTCGTGACGGCAAGACCAACACAGCACGCTACGGGTGGCTCTTCATGAGAAAACTGCTCGTGCTCCTGTTGCTGTGTCTGATCGTCGCCGTCCAGTCCTTCGCCCTTGCCTCGGGACACGAATCACACCACGCGGCGGGCCATTGCTGCCTGTTGTGCCACGTGGGGTCGCTGCCTTTCCTGCGGACCATCGTGCCGGTAGCCGTGACGCCCGTTTTCCTGGTGACCTGGCTGGCCCCCACGCCGGATTTCCGGCCTTTCCACGAAGTACTGCTGACCGCGAGCTCTTCACGGGCTCCTCCAGTCGCTTAGCTCCTCCACTGTTGCTCTGACGGCCTGGCATCGCTTATGCGGTGCCGGATCGTATTGTTTTCAAGCTGGAACGAGGAGAAGAGTAGCCATGCAGGCAGCATCAAGCATAGGCACGCGGCGATTCCGAATTGCCGCGTGTACCCCCGCAGTTCTCGTGGCGGCGCTGGGACTATTTCAATTGGCTTGCGGACAATTGAAGAGGGTCGAAAGCGAACCCGCGGACCAGTCCAATCTGCCCGCCGGCCTTTTCACCGTTCCGCCGGACCAGTTGGCTCATCTGAAGATCGCCCAGGTGGCGAAGACTTCCTGGGGCGTCGCGATCCACACCACCGGTACGGTGGATTGGGACCAGGACCACACTACGCAGGCCATCACCCAGGTGAATGGACCCATCACGCGAATTCTGGTGGACGTGGGCACGCCGGTGCAAAAGGGCCAGCCGTTGGTCTATGTATCCAGCCCCGATGTCGCCAACGCCATCGCCACCTATCGCAAGGCCCGCAACCGCGAGCGATTCAACAAAACCATCGTCGACCGCATGAAGGAAATGCTGGACCGCGGCGCGGTCGCCACCAAGGACTACGAAAGCAGCCTGGCGGACTACAACGATGCTGCAACCGACGTCCAGAACAGCCTGCAGCCGCTAAGAATCTTCGGCATCACCGCCCAGGAGATCGACCAGGCGGAGAGGCAGGGCGCATCCATCAATACCGAGCTGGCCGTCCGCTCTCCCATCTCCGGAATGATCGTGCAGAAACTCATTTCGCCCGGCATGTTGATCCAGGCCGGCCAGACCGTTTGCTTCCAGGTCAGCGATACTTCCACCGTCTGGGTGCAGGGCCACATTTTCGATCGCGATTTGCTATCGGTGCGGGTCGGGGATCGAGTCGAGGAGACGAATCCATCCTTCAACCGCAGTTTCCGCGGAACTATTGCTTACATCGGTTCCTTCGTGGAGCCCAACACCCGCACCACGCCAGTTCGCATTGTCACGGCGAACCCCGGCGGCCTGCTGAAGAAGGATATGTTCGTCGACGCGGTGATTCAGACCAGCACGCAAAGCAACATTCTGGTGGTCCCGGTGGCCGCTGTATTGCGCGACGACAAGAACGAGCCCATCGTCTACGTTCAGGTCTCGCCCGGCAAGTTTGCGCAGCGTTCGGTCGCGATCGGGCCGCAGCAGAATGGACTGGTCGCCATCACCAGTGGATTGCGGGAGGGGGAAGCCATCGTTTCCGACGGAAGCCTCTTCCTCCAGTTCGCCAACGCCATTCAATAAAGGCGCAAACGGCATGATCGCGAAAATAGTCTCCTTCGCCCTTCGGCAGCGGTTCCTGATCGTGATCGCCTCGCTGGCGCTGATGATCTGGGGAGCGTTCTCCTTTCTCAAGCTGCCGATTGACGCCTACCCGGATCTTTCGCCGCCGCACGTGGAAATTATCACGCAGTGGCCCGGCCACGCCGCCGAGGAAGTCGAGCGCCTCGTCACCATTCCGCTCGAGATCGAGATGAACGGCATTCCGCGGCTGGATGCGCTGCGCTCGATTTCGCTCTACGGCCTTTCCGCCATCGAGATGAATTTCGATTTTGGCGCCGACCCTTACTTCGTCCGTGAGCAGGCGTTTGAACGCATGGCGAACGCCGCCGTGCCCTCCGGCCTGCAGCCCACCATCTCGCCGTTATACAGCCCCAGCGGCCTGATCTACCGCTACGTTTTGCAGAGTCCCGATCGCTCGCCGCAAGACCTGAAGGTCATCGAAGACTGGGTGCTGGAGCGGCGTTACCGCTCCATCCAGGGAGTGGCGGATGACTCGGGCTTTGGCGGCACCACCATGCAGTATCAGGTGCTGCTCGATCCCAACAAACTGTTTTCTTACGGCGTAACCGTCCCGCAAGTCACACAGCAACTGGCCAACAACAATGCCAATGCGGGCGGCGGATTCTATTCCCTGGGCGGCCAGTTTTATTATGTCCGCGGGTTGGGGCTAGTGCGCGATACGGCCGATATCGGGAATATCGTTCTGCAGGAGAAGAACGGGATTCCAGTGTATGTGAAAGATATCGCCAAGGTGGAAATCGGCCACGCGCCGAGGCTCGGCCAGTTCGGGTACATGAAGCAGGATGAGGCTGTGGAGGGCGTCATCCTGATGCGCGTCGGCGAGCAGGCCCAGGTTATTCTGCGGCGCGTGGAAGCCATGACCAAGGATCTCAACGAACACGTGCTGCCGCCGGACGTGAAGGTGGTGCCCTATTACGACCGCCAGGGGCTGATCGAGGAGACCACCAAAACGGTGGAGGACAACCTGCTCCGAGGCATGTTGCTGGTGCTGATCATTCTTGGCCTTTTCCTGTTCAGCGTGCGGACGGCATTGATCGTCGCCGTCACTATTCCGTTTGCGCTGATGTTCTCCTTCATCTGCCTGGATTGGAGGCACATTCCCGCGAACCTGCTGTCTATCGGCGCCATCGATTTCGGCATCATCGTGGATGGATCGGTGGTCATGGTGGAGAATATCTTCCGCGAGCTGGCAGCCCGCTACGGCGAGGAGTACAACTTCCTCGATGTCATCCGGGCCGCGGCGCATGATGTCGAACGGCCTATCTTCTACGCAATTGCGGTGATCATCGCCGGCTATCTGCCGATTTACGTGCTCGCCGGGCCCGCGGGACGGCTCTTCCAGCCGATGGCGAGCACCATGTCGTTCGCGCTGTTGGGCTCGCTGCTGTGCACCCTTACGCTGCTTCCGGTGCTCTGCGCCTTCTTTCTGCGAAACCACGTGCACGAACCGCGGGCTCGTCTCTACGAATGGGTTCGCGACATCTACGGCAAAATGCTTGGCTGGTGCCTGCGCAACCGGCTGATCACGGTGGCGATCATACTGGCGATCTTCGGCGCTTCGCTGCTGCTGATTCCCTTTATAGGCGGCGAGTTCATGCCCCACCTGGACGAAGGCGCGCTGTGGGTGCGCGCCACCACGCCTTACACCATTTCCTTCGAAGAAGCGTCCAAGTTATCTCCGCAGATTCGCGATACGCTGTCCAGTTTCCCGCAGGTGACGACCGTCGCCAATGAGTTAGGACGGCCCGATGACGGCACCGACCCCATCGGCTTTTTCAACAATGAATTCTACGTGGGCTTGAAGCCCTACAGCGACAGGGCATGGCAGGGCAGCATCCATACCAAGCCCGAGTTGATTGAAGCCATCCAACATAAGCTGGCGGCGTTTCCCGGCATCATCTTCAACTACACGCAGCCGGCCGAGGACGCCGTGGACGAAGCCGAGACCGGATTGAAAAGTTCTCTGGCGGTAAAAATTTTCGGCCTCGATCTGGCCACGCTGGAAGACAAGGCCGTGCAAGTTAAGAACAATCTCAGCAAGGTGCCGGGCATCAAAGAAATCACGGTGGTGAGGGAATTGGGCCAGCCCAGCCTGGTGATCACGCCGGATCGCGCCAAGCTGGCTCGCTTCGGCCTCAATGTGAGCGACGTCAATACGCTGGTGGGCACCGCCATCGGCGGCTCGGCCGCGACTCAAGTGATTCAGGGCGAGCGCCAGTTTGACTTGGTGGTGCGTATGCAGGAGCCATTCCGCAGCGATGAGACCGCCATTCGGAACCTGCTCATCGCCACGCCCGACGGCCAGTATCTGCCGCTCTCGCAGTTCTGCGAAATCAAGGTGGAAAGCGGAGCTTCCTTCATTTATCGGGAAGCAAATTCGCGCTTCATCGGAGTCCAGTTCAGCGTGGAAGGCCGCGACCTGGCCGGCGCCGTAACCGAAGCCCGTCAGAGAGTCGGGACGGCCGTCCAACTTCCCATCGGCTACCAATTCGATTGGGGCGGGGAATACAAGGAGTACCTGTCGTCGCGGCAGCAGATGAAGGTGATCTTGCCCTTGACCGCGCTGCTGATCCTCCTCATCCTGTTCGCCCTGTACGGAAATCTGAAGCTCCCGCTTATCATCTTCTTCAGCGTGATGGTGACTGAGCCGGTTGGCGGATTGCTGGCGCTGTGGATTACTCACACCAACTTCAGCGTATCGTCAATGTTGGGTTTCGTGGCTCTGATGGGCGTTGCCGTGCAGACCAGTGTGATTCTGTATTCGTTCATCAACAAACTGCGTCTCGAAGGAAGAGACATCCCGACTGCAACGCTTGAAGCCTCGCTGCTGCGGCTGCGGCCGATTATGATGACGGCGCTGGTGGCCTGTTTCGGTCTGCTGCCGGCGGCCCTGTCCACGGGCATCGGCAGCGACTCGCAGAAGCCGTTCGCTATCGTGATCGTAGCCGGCCTGGCTTCCCGGCTGTTCCTGTCCATCTTCCTTTCGCCTGTGCTCTACGCGCTGACCGCGCGGGAAGGCGATACCTTGCAAGTTTGAGGAATAACATGCGGCGATCCATGCAGTACCTATCAGTCGGCTTGTTAGTGGGCGCGTGCTTGTGCCCCGGGGCATTCGCGCAGACCTCGTTGACATGGCAGCAGGTGAAAGACAAATTCGAAGCGGATAACCCTAACCTGCGCGCCGGCCAACTCAACATCCAGGAATCCAAGGCGCAGGAGGTGACGGCATATCTGCGGCCCAATCCGAACCTCACTGCGGGTCTGGACCAGTTAGACCCTTTCACTGGCAGTCCCTATCGTCCGTTTGCCTATGCGTTTCCCCTCGTCGCCTTCGACTATCTGCACGAGCGGCAGCACAAGCGAGAGCTCCGCCTGGAAAGCGCGCAGAAGGGCACCGCCATCGCCGAGTCGCAGCAACTGGATCTGGAGCGCTCGCTGCTTTTCAATTTACGCAGCGCCTTCGTACAGGTTTTGCAGGCCAAGGCCCTGCTGGCGAATGCCAAAGAGAACCTGGATTACTTTGAGAAGGAGCTGTCGATTAACCGCGCGCGTTTCAAGTCCGGCGATATTGCGCGTGTCGATTTGGACCGGCTGGCCTTGCAGCGCGCGCAATATGAATCCGACTATCAAACCGCGATCGTCAACGCCCGAACCGCGAAAATCACCTTACTGACGCTGCTCAACGACCGGACTCCGGTGGACCAATTCGACGTGACCGGTCCGTTCGAGTTCAAGGAGCAGGTTATGGCGCTCGAAGAGTTTCGCTCCGCGGCGCTCGCCACCAGGCCGGATTTGAAGGCCGCTATCGAAACCATCGACAAAGCCGAAACCGACCACAAGTTGGCCGTTGCGAACGGTTCCACGGATCCCACCTTTGGCGTCGACTTTGGGCGCAATCCACCGATCGCCGTCTACATAGGATTCAGCGTAAACATCCCGCTACGTATCTTCGATAAGAACCAGGGGGAGAAGGAACGCACCCAAATCGACATCACCCACGCCCAGCGGCAAAGGGACGCTGCAACGGCGCAGGTATTCAGCGACGTCGATTCGGCTTACTATACGCTGCTGAGCTCGGCGAATCTCTTGCGGCCGTATCGAAGCGCGGACGGTTATCTGGCGACGGCCTCGCGAATCCGCGACACCATGTCATTTGCTTACCAGCGGGGCCAGGCGGCGCTCCTCGATTATCTGGATGCTCAAAGAGACTACCGTGCAACCGAAGTGGCTTACATCAACCTGGTGGGATCGTACCTGACCGCTGCGGGCCAGTTGAATATGGCAGTAGGCCGCGAGGTCATCCAATAGCGCGCCCAAGAGGGTCACTTACCCAGCCGGCGACAACGCCGGCGCCGGACTCCCGCCGGTCGCCTCAGTTACCATGATGAGTTGCCGCTTATGCTGGAGGACCACTTCG
>Ga0187856_1001390_pt1 | contig 19302 bp, 17 predicted proteins | sample June2016WEW_8_40_FD_132443 | JGI IMG/M metagenome (GOLD analysis project Ga0187856, IMG submission 132443) | Peatland microbial communities from SPRUCE experiment site at the Marcell Experimental Forest, Minnesota, USA - June2016WEW_8_40 | ecosystem: Environmental > Terrestrial > Soil > Wetlands... | reverse complement strand
TCTGTTTCGGGAAACTTTTCGCTATGCGGTAGCTGTGTGTGATGAGCCACGCGAACGATACCCTGTATATCCGTTCACCCGGAATTTACTCAGGTGGTCCGTACCGGACCCCGAAGCTGCGGCTGCGGAACCAGAGGCGAGAAAGCAGGTATTCCGCCAAGTTCGGGATCAAATAAGAAGTAGGGTGGAGGAATTAATTGAAACGACGAACCAACCCGACAGGGCCTTCGCAAATGCCCATGCCGCAGCTGCATGAGGACTTGAGGTGTTATTCGGATTTGACGCCATCTGTTGCTAAAGCCCCGCAAATCGAGATGTGAGGGCGAACTTTCCGCGCTAGTTCCCGATAAACGTGCTAACTAAAAACGCGAATCCACCAATCAGCCCTAACGAGGCAGGACGTCTTGTAATTCTCAGCGGGCCGTCCTGTGTCGGGAAGAGTCCGCTCTACAAGTCCCTTGGCAAGTTTTATCCTGAGCTGCGCAACCAGTTTCACAAACTAGTGCTCGTTAATAGCCGCGCTCCGCGTCCCGGCGAGCGCGACGGCGTGGACTATCATTTTCGCACGCGGGCTCAGGTTGATGCGTTGAGGGCGGACAATCGATACGCCGTACTGGAGGTGCGGAGTGACCTACATGCACTGGATGTTCAGGAGCTCGAGTCTTTACTTCGACGCGGCGATGCCTTCTTCGAAGGAAATCCATTTGTGGGCCGGGCATTGCAGACGCACCCTCGCCTCACTGGTGTTGACCGACTCAGTATTTTTCTCTCGCCGCTTTCGAAGGAAGAGATCGCTCACTTAAAGGCGCCCGAGCGCAACGTATCCCTTCAGGAACTGCTCACAGACATCATGCGGCGCAAGCTCTTGCGGCGGACTCGGCACCAAAAAGGAGACCTATCGGCTAAGGATTTAGAAAACGTGGAGACTCGCGCTTCGAGTGCCTACCGCGAACTGCAAGAGGCGTGGCACTTCCAATATGTGATTCCGAATCACGACGGCGAGGATAGTGATAACTGGGAAGCGTTTTATTACCTGATTGGTGACGCTCGCAAAACACTCGACGCTTTCGTCGCCTTGCTCAAGGGCTTCGTTCAGCCAGGCGTGGAGAAGTGGGAAGAGGATCTCTTGCCGTCGGAGAGCTTAAGGTGAGTCGCCCCGATTTTGGGATCCACCTGGAGGGTTAATTTTTCAATGGGATCTGGAAGGGGAACAGGATTTATCACCGGCCAAGAAGGGAATAAGGGAGGAGCGGTATGTCGTTTGAGGAGTTTTCATTTGGCTCGATTCAGATCGATGGCGTGACCTACGAGCACGACGTGGTGATCGACCACGGCGAAGTACGCAAGCGGAAGAAAAAACCGTCAAAGAAATTCCGCGAAGCATTCGGACACACACCCGTCTCACTTGAGGAGGAGATACCTTGGAAGTGCACGCGTCTCGTCATCGGCACTGGAACAGGCAGGTTGCCGGTCATGGACGAAGTGAAGCACGAAGCAGAACGCCGCGGAATCAACTTGGTCATTCTGCCCACGGCCAAGGCCATCGAGATATTGCGGAAGGGACGCGCCGACACCAACGCCATTTTGCATGTGACCTGCTGACGGACCCTGAGACAAGTCATACGAGCTGCCGCGCGGATATCGGAGCGCGAGGAAGCCACCAATTTCGTTTGTGTAGATGGCGAGTAAACGGTCGGACGCTCGAACGACAATTCGGCGGCCTCCACAAACTCAATCTTCTGTTGGAAGCGACTGCGCTTTTGCATTCGAGGCTCCCTCTTGACTCGGTGCTCAGCACGGTGGTCGACCACGCGATTGCGATCACTGACGCCGACCGTGGTCTCTTTCTTGAGGCCGATTCTGCGGGACTGCTGAGCGGGCGTCTGGCGCGCAGGAGCGGGGCCAAGCACCTGCCGCCCGAAGAAGTGGCCCCCAGCCAGACGGCTTTGCGTCTGGCTCTTGGACAGCAGTCAACCGTCATCACAGGAGACCTCGCGGAAGCTGCCCTTGACCTGCAGGCAGCCGCAAGCATCGTTGGACAACGCCTTCGGGCCGTGGTTGTGATCCCACTCTATGCGATGCTGAGGGCCGGATCCACCGAATCTGCCGTTGGCAGCAAGCCGGGCGAGCTTCTTGGCGCCGTCTATCTGGACTCTCGCCGCTCGGCCGCTTTCTCGAACCTCGATCGCAGGATTCTCGACGCACTTGCCGTAGAAGCTGCCAGCATCCTGGAGAATGCGCGGCTCGTTGAGCACGACCGGGAGCGCCGACGCCTCGAGCAGCAAATGGACATTGCCCGCGAGATCCAGCAGGCCTTGCTCCCGCGCAACTTCAGCGATTTTCCCCATCTAGCGGTGAGCGGCACGAATATTCCCTGCCTCGCGGTCGGCGGGGACTACTTCGACGTTTTCCCAGTGGATGAGGATCGGACGGCGTTCCTAATAGCCGACGTCTCGGGAAAGGGGCTTGGGGCGGCGCTTCTGGCCACGATGCTTCAGGGGGCGCTTTTGGGGATTAAGATTGGCGCCGACCCGGCCCGCGTTTTTGAACATATCAGCAGCTTCCTTTATGAGCATCCCGAAGTCGACCGCTACGCCACAGTATTTTTTGGCGTCCTGGATCGTGGCGGTCAAATCGAATTCGTCAACGCCGGACATCCGTCTCCGATCCTTCTTCGATGCGGACAGATCTCCGAACCCTTTGCCGAAGGCTCGTTTCCCCTTGGAATGATGCCAGAGGCGAACTACCACGTCGCTCGCATGCAACTCGAACCGGGCGATACACTCGTCCTCTTCAGCGATGGAGTCACCGAGGCAGAAAATCCCGACCAGCAGCTGTTCGGTGTGCCTCGTCTCCGGAAGGCTCTTGAGGGTCAGCACGGCACATCCCTCAATCAGCTCCAGAAGGCTCTTCTCGACTCCGTCGAGGATTTTGCCCGGGGGGCGGACCAGGCAGACGACATCACGCTTGTTCTCCTGCGCTACCGAGCGGCCGTGGCGAATTGATAGCCTGTACAAACGCAACATAAGAGAGCAGCGCGACGAAATCGCCCTTGGGGTCGGGAGAGCCGAATGTTCGCGAGGGACTTGCGGGCATGATTCCGGGATTCTGTCGCACCATTTCTTTGGCCGAGTGTGCCTGTGGTCTTGAGGCAGTGCTTCACTAGGCTGTATGCTCGCTGCATGGTAATAGGCCAAAGGATTCGGGAACTTCGCAAATCGAAGAATCTCAGCCAAGGCGACATCGAGCAGCGCACCGGCCTGCTTCGCTGCTACACGTCACGTGTCGAGAACGGTCACACCGTCCTGTCAATCGATACGCTTGAGAAGTATGCGAGGGCGCTCGAAGTTCCGCTGTACAAGTTTTTCTACGAAGGCGAGGAGCCGCCAAGGAGGTCGAAACTGCCTTCTGCCGAGAAAACGGAACCGCTGTGGCGAACAAGCGGCAAGGAATGGCCAGAGCTACGCAGGTTTGCCAAGGCGTTATCTCGAATGAATGACCGCGAGCGAATGCTGCTGCTCGCAATGGCTCAGCGGATGGCCAGTCGCAACCGAATCAAATAGCCGAAGACTGCGTCGGCTTGCGGAAGAGGTGTCCTATGAAACGCAAAGCATCGTTCTTTTTGGGGCTTGTACTGGCGACGATCGTTTGCTCCCTCAACTCGGCAGCGCAGGACCTCAAGCCCGTCAAACTCCCGCCGCCGCAGACCGACGGAGGCCGCCCTCTGATGCAGGTGCTCAAGGACCGGAAATCGACCCGCGAGTTTGGCCCCGCCACCCTTTCGCCGCAAACGCTTTCCAACCTGCTCTGGGCTGCATTCGGAATCAACAGGCCGGATGGGCATCGCACTGCGCCCTCCGCCATGAACTGGCAGGAGGTGAGCATCTACGTAGCGACGCCCGATGGCGTGCGCATTTACGATCCCAAGGCGAACGCGCTGAACCCTGTGTTGGCGGGCGACTTTCGGGCGGCAACCGGCACGCAGTCATTTGTGAAGGACGCGGCTGTGAACCTAGTGTATGTCTCGGACCTTTCGAAGACCGGTCGTGCTGCTTCCTCCGAGGCGGAGACGTTCACCGCTGCGGACGTGGGCTTCATCGCGCAGAACGTCTATCTCTACTGCGCCTCCGAGGGGCTTGTCACGGTGGTGCGGGGTAGCATCGATAAGCCCGCGCTGGCCAAGACCTTGAATTTGCAGCCGAACCAGAAAATCATCTTGGCGCAATCGGTCGGGTATCCAAAGAAGTAGGGAGGCCCACAATATCGTGCCTCGCATCCTTTTGATATCCGGGCCTGACGACTGGCAGAAAATGCTGGCTGACCCTAAGAAGCACTGGCGATCGGGCTATTCCGCGCGCGCTCGCGTATTGCTGGGAAGCTTCGGATGGATTACCTCACTGACGACTCGTGGCCCGCCTGCTGTATATGGTCACCTTTCCGTCAACCACGTTCGCCACATAGCGGCCCTCGCTGAGGAACTGCATTACCTTCTTGCCAGCACGTGCCATTTGTGCCCACCGGGATTTCGTTTCGGGGTTCTGTTCCAGCCCACGAATCTCGTTCCCGTCGAAAACGAAATCCACCTGCCGCAAGGCGGTGCTTGGGAGTTCTGCGAACGGGATATAAAATGCCTTTTGTGCCAGTGCCCCGACGAAATCCAGAAATGTCCTACTGCGAAGTGCGCAAATCGATGCGTGATTCCTTGGGTGTTCCCAGGACAATTGAAGTCGTGGCTGTGGTAAAGGGCGTAGCGCGGGCGCAAGCGGCCATAGACGACTTTACAAAACATCTGACTGAAGAGGAAAAGAAGTCAGGAATCTTCTTTTGCTGGGAATACACGTCACGTCGAGTCGGTCGAGGATGACCGCGGCACGGTGACCCACGTTTCTGGAAATCATCCTACTCGCCGCCCTATTGACCGCCGTAGATACGTCCAAACGCTCGGGCCAACATGACTGCCATCAACAGGCCCCCGGCCCCGAGAATAAGGACGTCGGATATTTGATGGATGTGGAACTCTCCCGCATGGTCCACGAGCAGATACCGGAAACGTTCCGCACCGGCATGATCCGCTCATTCACTACTCTTTATCCAGATACTCGCCGGGAACATCATCCTGCGGCACCTCATGCGTGCGAACTTCCCCCTCGTCAGCGTCCCCGGCGTCTTCCACGCCCTTCACCACCTCGGCCTCGAACGCGTTTCCTTCCTCGATCAACTCGTCCACACTTTCCGAATCCGCACCTGCGTAATTGGACAATCCCTGCAAATCTCCCGGTTGCTCGCCCGACCGCACTCCCAGTCCCTCCAGTGCGAATGCCACCGTATCCACATCCACGCTTTGGCTTTCTCCCCGAACCTGCTTCTTAGGTGCGCCCGCCGTTTTCCCACCGGTTGTCTTCTTGCCGCCGACCTTCGTTTTCAATTCCGCCTTTTTTGGAGCTGCCTTCTTCTTCGCCACCTTCTTGCCCGCAATTCTCTTAGACTTCGTCTGCTTCTTCTTGGTTTTCTTTTTGGTAGCCATACGCGCAGTCTAGCACCGGTTGGTCATTCCTACCCCTGACGCACGTCAGGCATCACTCTAGCACCTCCCCAAAGGACTTGTGCATCGGCCATCAATTGTCTAGTCCGGGACCCTTTCCCTCACGCGGCCGTTCCCTCTCGATGATAGACTCAGCGCCGGAGGGAGTTTTCATGAGCACACCCGGCATTGAGATAATGATTCCAAACTTTCGTGATACACCCTTGCTTATCACACGCATCGTGTCTGATTACACGGGCACCCTCTCCTTCGACGGAAGGCTTATCCCGGGCGTCGAAGACCGACTGAGGAGGCTCAAGGAACTTGTCAAAATCGACGTGCTTTCCGCCGATTCATTCGGTACCGCAAGTGGACAACTGGCCGGAGTGCCTTTGACGCCGGAGATATATAAACAGGCTGGGTGCCACGACGTTCTGAAGCAAAATCACGCAAAGCAGAATAATCCCGCTCAGATAGCTGCCTTCGGCAATGGCAATAATGATGAGCTGCTCCTAAAAACAGTCAGGGATGCCGGGGGACTAGCAGTAGCAGTGGATAACGGTGAAGGTTGTTCGGTCTCTGCGATGCAAAATGCGACCATCTTCGTCGTGGGCATCGTGAACGGCCTCGATTTGTTGCTCCATCCGACCCGGTGCAAGGCAACCCTCCGCAGATAATCCAGTGATCGAGTAGAGGTTTACATTCCGATGACCGGGACCGTAGCCACCATCGGGTTTGGGCTTCGTGTAAAACGTGGCGCAGAAGTCGTCCCGGCAGCCGCACCGCTCCAGAATCATCAATCCCGGCACCTGTGAAGCCAATTCGGGTTCGTCCTTCTCGATGAGAAGTTGTTGAAACTCGGTTGCCGGGCCGCTTCAAGTGAAACCAGAATCTGTTACCATTTTGTTACCGTTTTTGGCATACTTTGGCGCGATTGGAGACGAAATCAGACGAAAGCGTACTAAAGTCTTCGTCGCTCAAGTGGAAGAAAAAGCAAGGATTTCCTCAGTTTTGCCGCTTTTTTAAGTTTGACGCTGCCGAATCCCGGTATCGCTACCAAATGCAGAGAACCCCAATAAAACCGGTAAAACCCATCAACTGTTACCAGTACTGCTGCATACGACGTAAAAGATGGGCTAGGCGCGGGGAGCCTCGGAAAAGTGAACCGAGGCGTCTGCGGAGAGGCAGCCCAGGTGGCCACCCAATGATCCTGTGCGTTTGCTCCTGCTGCGAGACCTGCCAAACCGAAAATCAAGACAACCGCCCAGGCGATTGCACGACAAATCGATTGTTGCGTCGTCACCTTCCCTGCTCTCTCATCTCTTGAGCACTCGGTTCAGAACTGCGGGCAAAGTCGATTCGCAAAACCCCGTCCTAGAATTCAGTCGAAATGGCAAACGCCGGCCTCTCCATGCCTCTGAGCATCGATGTCCGCGCTGCGTAGAGGAGCACTCTACTTCGCGTTCGCGGCGTTCTGGGCTGCGACGGCGGCATATTTCTTGCAATTGTCCTGCATGCTGCCGGGGATCTGCGCGCAGCGATTGAAAGCATCCGCCGCTTCCTTGTATTTGGCTAGGTTCTCGAGGTCCGCTCCCAGAATGAAAAAATCGGTCGGGTCGGGCGTTGCTTCATTCTGAGTCGCCGTCTCAAGTTCCTTGGCGGAAGTTTCGTATTGCTCGCGGCGGAAGTAGACCAAGCCAAGGCCGCTGTGTGCGATAGCCATCTCGCCCGTCTTGAACAGGGCAAATTGGTCATCCGGTAGGCCGGTTGGTTTTACCATTTTGTCCATCACGTCGAGAGCGTGTTTTTCGTACACCTCGGCCCTGTCCAGATTCTTGTCGGCATCGGGCGCGTTAGCGTCAAAGACGCGGGGAATTATCCATCCGCTCAGCGCAAGCAGATGCACATCATCCGGAAACAACGAAAGACCCTTCGCCGAGTAGGTGTAGAAGCTCGGCAAATCCTTCTTGTCATAATAGGTTTGCGAAAGTTCCTCGTAAACTGCTGCGCTGTAGCGGTCCCCCGGATATTTCGCCAGGAAAGCGATGCCGAGGTGAATCTTTTTGTCGCCGTCCGTTTCGCTAGCTTTATGAAACGCTTGGTAGGCGGCTTCTTCCTTCGGATCGCCCAGTTGCTGGAGCAGGTACTTCTCTGTCACGTCCGTTTGTGCCTGCCGGCCATCCATCGTCGTCAACGAATTGTTCACGGGTCCCGCGGGGCTTGTCCCTCCCTGCGCGTGGGAGATTCCGGAGAACATGGCCGTAGCTGCAAGGAACGCTGCAACGGCAAAAGCCAAATCGTAAGCTGTCTTCTTCATGGCGCAATTTTCCTTTGTTGAACCAGTTTACTCCCCCCGGGCAGCGCGCGCTTATTCCCAACCTGTCTTTGAATTGTACGGCATCGTGAAGCCCATGGCTTCGATTTCGTGCATTTTCCCGCCGCTGACTTTGAAAATGTGCGCGGCGGGAAGATCGAACGGCTTGAAATTCATGGGCACCTCGTCCACGCCAGGCACGCCGACGATCTTCAGCGTCTTTTCCTCCATGGGATGGCGGAATTGCGAGAGCCCGAAGACGAGGCCGGTTTCGGGATCGGCAATCCAGACGCGGCGAGGCTCGATGCGCTTAATGTAGTCGAAGGTGCGCGTACGCAGTTGAGGCGCGCAGCCCATCGCCCCAATCGTTCCGCGGCCCGGAGTCGCCGACGGGGGATTGCCGGTCGTCTGCATTCCGTTCTCCCGGCGGACGCAATCATCGGCAAACGGCGCATCGTTGGCGTCGGCAGTGACCAGCGCCTCGTAATACGAGGCACCGATTGTCAGCATCTGTTCCCGGGGAACTCGCTGGTCGGGCGGAACCGTGGCGAGCAAGCCCGGGCGCGGCACCACAAGATTCACTAGGCTCGTTGCGCCCAGATTGCGCGCGATTAGGTGCTCAGCTTCCACGATTTGACCGTCGACGATCTTCAGACGAAGACCGATCTCAATCGGTCGATCGTTTTCCTGCATGACGCCCAAGAATCCAATTTGCTGAGCAACGACATCGGGCACATAGATCTTGAAAGTCGTCGGTATGGCCGAGGCCGTCTTCCAAAGCCCTTCGCCCGGCTTCATTGGCACCGTGTTTTCGACGAACTTTACATCCGGTGAAAACTTCACGATCGAGGGATCATGCGCCACGAGGGCGGCCAAATAGATATTCGTGGTCATGATCAGACATGCGCGGTCGCACTGCACCGAGGCAGCTTGCGGCCCGTTTGCAGCTCCGAGCGCACCACTTGAGAGAAGAACAATTACAATTGCTTTCAGTATCGCTTTCAATGGATTCCCCCCTGCTTCTGCAAAATCACTTCACGGCTTGAAGCGCTGCGAAGTATCTCCTACGGCGTGTGCGCTGCGGCTGCGTCCCCGCCTTGCTGACTCTGCACGATCTTCTGATAGGACGCCTCGGAGCGAGCAACATACGCCTGATAGCCGGCCGGATCAATAAACGGATTCGGGTCCGCGCCCTTCATCAGCGCGTCGTGCTTTTGCTGCATTTGGAAGAACGCACCATTCGACGCGAGGAAGACGTCGCAAGGGAGCGCCTTGATCACAGCGAACGCGTGGTCGAAATCGGCCTTGATCCCCGGATAGGTCGCAGGAGAGTCGGGTTTATCGAAAAGCTTGTTTGTGGGAACCCCGACAACCGAACCCAAGAAAACAACGTTGTACGACTTACCCTTTTCTTCGGTCGTCATGGTCCAGGTGGTCGTACCCGGCGTGTGGCCCGCGGTGAGATAGGCTTTGAGCGTGACGCCGCCGAGTGCCACAGTGTCGCCATCGTGGATCACGCGATCTACCTTGACCGGTGGAAACAGGTTCTGATCGTGAAACAACACGTCATTATGGCCGCCGCTTTCGAGATACGTCACATCCTGGGCCATCGCGACCAACTGAGCGCCGGTTGCGTTTTTCAATTCCGCGAGACCGCCACCGTGGTCGATATGGGCATGGCTATTGATCAGAAACTTGATGTCCGAGAGCTTGAAGCCGAGCTTCTTGATGTTGTCTTCGATCTGCGGAGCCATATCGGGATAGCCCGTGTCGAGGAGAATGTCGCCCGAGGGCGTGGTGATCACGTAGCAGGCGATACCAGTTGAGCCAACGTAGTAGATATTGCCGATGATGTGAAACGGCTCAAAGGGAGCTTTCATCGCCGCCGCAGCCGCGGCGGCCCTGTCCGCCGGACTGCCGCCCGGTTGAGCCGGAGGCGCTCCCGACTGCGCCGTAGCGGAGGGCGCCTGCCCCTGAGCCAAGAGCGGGATGCTCGCAGCCATTGCAATGATCAATGCAAGGACGAGACGTGGACGCGAATTCATCTTTCCCCCTTGGTCTCGGTAGGACGAATGCCCTGTAGAGTCGGTTTCCAGGAAGCTGCGAAAATCAAGCGCTCTTGCCTTTGCCCCAGAGTTCCGCGCTGGCGATCCGCGCGCCCTCGACCAGCGCCTCGAATTTCGCCCACATAACGGACGGGGCCGCGCGCTGGATGAATTCAGCCTGCGCGAAGCCGCAGTCTGTTCCTGCGATTACATTCTCCCGTCCCACGAGTCGAGCGAATCTCAGAATGCGGTCGGCCACGAGGCGCGGATGTTCTACCGTGATGGTGTGGTGCGTCACAACCCCAGGGATCAGAATCTTTCCCGCGGGCAGCTTTTTGCCCTCCCAGACACGCCACTCGTGCTCATGACGGGGATTGGCGGCCTCAATCGAGTATGCACCGGCGTGCACGCTGAGGATGAATCCGACAATCTCCTCGAGCGGAGCGTCTGAAAGATGCGGGACGTGCCAACTGCCGAAGCAGACGTGGTAGCGAACGCGGTTCTCTGGTATGCCCTGGAGAGCATGATTGAGGGCTTCGATGCGGAGGCCCGCCCACTGACGGTACTTCTCCGGGCTCTGCTCTACGTAGTGATCGTACATGTTGGCGAGAACTGCGTCGTCGATTTGAACGATCAGTCCGGACTCGTAGATCGCCCGGTATTCTTCGCGAAGGGCGTCTGCGATGGCGTACACATACTCTTTTTCCGTCGGATAGTATTCGTTGACGCCGTCGTACGCCGAGCTGGCGGGCGCCACGACCGGAAGGAAACCTTCTTCGACGTTGACTGAACGCAGCGCCGCTTTCAGGTTAGCGATGTCGCGGTCGATGCTGCTGTGGTCGCGATATTTGATCGGGCCAACGCACGCTTCCGTGGGCACTCCCTTTGTCATCCACGGAAATTCTGCCGCCATCACTTCGGGAAAGCGGTCGCGGTCTCTTCCGAGCCAGTAGACCGGGCGCAACTGATCGGGTCGGTGCTCGAAGCCGGTGATCCGCTCCAGGATATAGTTCGACCAGCTGGATTTTCCGAATTCGCCGTCATTGACGATGTCAACGCCGACTTTCGCCTGCATCTTTACAATCTCAGCAACTGATTCTCGCAGGCAATCTTCATAGCGCTGCTTGTTCTCCGGTGATTGCTGTGCGGTTTCGGCGAGTTCCCGCAGCTTCTGTGGGCGAACGATGCTGCCGACATGCGTAGTGAGAATTCGATTCTCGCTTCGTTTCATGGGTTAGGTTCTCGATTCTGCCGGGCGCCTAGGAGCGAGATGTCGCCATGGCTGGGGCCACAATGGGTTCCAGAGTGGCAAGAATTTCTTCGCGGCGATCCTCAAACCACGGAGGTAGATGAAGTTTTGTGCCCAACCGATCCGCGGGCTCGTCCTTCTCGAAACCTCCAGGAACGTTGCAGCAGCACTCCACTAGGATTCCACCGGGCGAGCGGACGTACATCGAGTGGAAGTAATAGCGATCTTTGATCTCTGAAGCGTCCGTATAGCCGAGCTCTTCGTAAATTGCCTTTTGCGCTGCCATCGCCTCATCATCGGCGACCCAGAGCGCGATATGGTGGAACGTACCCGCACCGAAAGTCCAACTGCCGGGCGCGCGATCAGGCTCGTGCACAAGGATCAGCGTCTTGTTCGCGCCGCCGCTTCCGATTTCGAAACGATGATAGCGACCGTCCGCGCCGGTTTTGCGGAAACCCAGGGCTTCGGTGAGGAACCGCTCCTGTTCACTGACATCACGCACGGAGAGCACCGTGCCGTGGAAACCGCGGACCGATTCGGATTGGGCGATTTCATCGGTCGTCCAGCCGATTCTGGCGTCGTCTTTGTCTTCCAGCACCTCGAAGCTCAAACCCGCGGGATGGCTGAAGCGAACGAAATGCTGTCCGAAGCGTTCTTCGATAGGCCCGTGCTCGACCCTATGGCGTTTGAAGTGCTCCTGCCAGAAGGGCAACGTGCCTCTGGCCACTGTGTAAGTAATGGACTGCACCTGGCCGGATCCGCGCCGACCCATGAGGCGGCTGTACGGAAACGTAGTCATGATCGAGCCGGGCTCGATGTTCGCATTTGAGTAGTACAGGTGGTAGTGCGGAAACTTACCGTCCATCAGGACAGTTTGTTTGGCCAGACGCTGGCCCACGATTCCAGTAAAGAAATCGACGTCTTCCTGCGCGCCGCCAGCACACGCGGTGATGTGGTGATATCCGGTAGCGGGATAATTCATAGCGCCCTCCTAGCTGGGCGACGACGCGTGACGGGTTCCAAGGGATTCACTGTGAGAAGAACCTGCATTGCGGCCCCACACTTCGTTTGCAACTTCGACGACCAATCGCAGCTTGGCGAACTGTTCGTCTTCGGTGAGGCGATTGCCTTCGGTCGAGCTTGCGAAACCGCATTGTGGGCTGAGCGAGAGCTGGTCGAGGTCGATATACTTGGCCGCTTCGTCGATGCGACGCTTCAGCATGTCCTTAGATTCGAGCTGAGGAAGCTTGCTCGAGACGAGGCCGAGCACGACCGTCTTGTTTTTTGGCACGAAGCGCAACGGTTGGAAATTGCCTGCACGCGCGGATTCGTATTCAAGAAAATAGGAATCGACGTTGACCTTGTTGAAAAGAACATCCGCAATCGGATCATAGCTTCCCTCGCCGAACCAACCGCTCTGGTTGTTTCCCCGGCACAGGTGCATCGCCAAGTGAAGCGAAGACGGGCGATTGGCGAATGCCCGGTTAATCATTTCCGGATACAGTTCGTTGAGGGCATGTTGAGGATCATCACCGCGGGCCTTCATCATCCCCTGAAACTTTTCGTCGCACAGCGTGGCCATCGGCGGATCGTCCACCTGCAGGTAGCGGCATCCCACTTCGTAAAGCGATCGCATCTCTTTCTGGTACGCGTCGGTGATGTCTGCCCAGAAAAGATCCATATCCGGGTAGGCAGCCTTGCGAATTGCCGCCTCTCCGCACGTGAAATGCAGGATGATCGGCGAAGGGACGGTTACCTTGGGAGTGCGCTTCGTAAGCGAGCTGAGGAACTTGAAATGCTCGGCGTAAATCGGCTTGCGCCATCGCAGCCGCGAAACCACCTGCGTCCATGGAACGGGAATCTTGCGGCCTTCGTGGTCGACGAAATAGGCAACCGTAGCTTCCTGGCGAACTTCGACGCCGCCCAATCCTCGGACGAAGAAGTCGGTGTAGAAATCCTCGCGGCGGAACTCGCCGTCGGTGATGGATCGCAGCCCGACCTGCTCCTGCTGGGCAACAACTCGCCGAATAGCTGTGTCTTCGGCGGAACGAAGCTCATCCGCCGAGATTCTTCCCGCAGCGTGCTCTTGGCGGAGTCTCTTGAGTTCCGCGGGCCGCAGCAGACTGCCCACGTGGTCAGCGCGAAAGGGCGGATTATGCGGGGCTGGCGCTGTCATGGGGGCCTCTTGTGTCACCGATCAGCTAGACTGTTTTCCCAGAAATAGCATGATCAGAATGAAAACTTCGCCGCGAACTGGAACTGCCGCGGGTTCAGCATCGTTCTCGGCAGCCCAAAGGTCGCGTTCGGGCTATCCGGAATGAATAGCGAGTCGCCTGCTATAGGCGTAACAGCTGTGTTCCCCACCTGAAAGGGGCCCGCAAGGACTGGAGTCTCGCCAGCCAATCCGTTGGGGCATGTAATGCCTCCCCCCGATCCCGCCTGAATGAGGCGGCTGACCGCGTCCCGGTAATGCCGAGGGATAGCCGGGGTTGCTCCGTTGGTGCCACCACAGAAAACGGGCGAGCCGTAAACTGAGGTCACCTCGTCCACATTCGAGCGGTTCAACAGGTTGAAAGCATCCACGCTGACGTCAAGCTTCATCCGCTCCGTGAGCCGGAAATATCGCCCAAGGTGGAAGTCCCAGGAGTACAACGGATCACCGATATACGTGTTCCGCGAGATCATGGTTGAGCAATTGCTTACCGAAGGGCAGTTGCTCTTCACCGCTGGGCCGCCCACACGATCCGTTGCGCCGCCCGCCACGTCGTTTAGCGTGTTGTTTCCGTAATACATAGTAAAGGGCCGGCCAGACTGTAAGGTGATGATGCTGCTGAGAGTGAAATGCCGCGTCCACCACATATCTTCGGGTCCCGTCGCGGTGAAGTTGGTCACCAGGCGGTGGCGAGCGTCCTGGTTGGAATTGGCGCGCTCGGCCTTGTAATCGAACTGGTTGACTGGCAGGTTGATAAAGGTCGTGAAATTGCCGTTGTCAATCGTGTGCGAATAGGTGTAGTTGGCGGTCAGGTTGAAATTCTTGATCCGCTCGATAGCCGTCAACGTTCCGCCGTGGTAGACCGCATTCGCCACATCGTTGTTATAGTCCTCGAGTCCGCCACTCAGCGTTTGCAAGCCTGAATTAAAGGCCCCTCCGAACCACGGCCCCAAGCCCGCGAGTGCTGCCGAGCCGGTACCGGGCCCGCTGTCAGCGAGCACCGGCACGCCGGTGCACGTCGACAGCGTTCCGTTCGGGTTGACCAGCCCCGGCACTGCAGCCGCATCAACTGGCCCCGACTTCGTCGCACCCACCGGGCAGGGGATATTGATGTTGTTGCCACGAACCAGCTTGTGCGCACCTACAAAGAGGTAAGAAGCGTTGAGTGCGAACCCACCGCCGAACTGATGGTCGACCTCGAGGCTGGCCTGCTCGGCGTAGGGAGTTCGGGAGTTGTGGTCCATCCCGCCTTCACCAACGCCGCAAGCGCCATCTGAAAAGCACGTTCCGGCCAACGCAACCGTGCCCGTGGGCAGGCCGCTGCCGGTGTACGAATCGTAGCCGCCCGTCGCTATCACGTGGGCGGCTTTAAACGCAGCGCCCTGAGAAGCGGGGAATCCGAAAAGTTGGTAGCCTTGGACGGACTGACCCAGGTTGGACTGGATATTTGGAAATTCCATGGGAACCACACCCTCGCTAGCACAGAAGGTTTGAACCAGCGCACTGGCTTCAGCCAGATGGTTGCCGCACTGGTAGCCCGCCACGATCTTCTGTGTATTCGGTACAAAGAAGAACGTCAGGTTCTGCCGATCGAAGAAGATTCCGAATCCGGCTCGGACCACGGTCTTGCCGTCGGGTGACCAAGCCAGCCCGACCCGTGGCTGCCATTCGTTGAAATCCTTGTTCACGTAAGACGCCAAGCCGCTTTCATAGTCCCATCGCAAGCCATAGTTTAGTGTTAGCTTGGGTGTGATTCGCCATTGGTCTTGCACGAATCCGCCCCAGTACCCGTGGTCGATCTGCCGGCTATACAGGTTGAAAAACTTCTGTGGATAGGCGTTCGCCCACGTTGTCGTGTTTAGAGTGTTGTTGGTCGTCGTAACCGTGGGGGTGCAAAACGGCTGGCAGGCTCCCGCAGTCACCGGTAGAGGAACGCCAGCATAGTCGAATACCACGCCATTATCTTGGGGCACTGGGCAAGACGCCTCCGCGCCGGTAACGTCGCCCGGAACGGCCACATGCGAGCCGACGGTTCCGTTGTAATAATCCGCGAAAACGGCGACGCATGCTGCTGCATTGGTTCCGCCGGTTGGCACGAGCATTCGCGTCGGTGTGAACCCCGGGTAATTCTCCAGGCTCCAGAGGTAGTTGCCGTCAAATCCGAACTTCCAGATATGGTTACCCTTGACCCATGAGAGCGAATCACCCAGCTCAACGCGGGTCTCATACAGCCTGTCGTTGGTTCCGAAGTTGTGCCCAACTTCCAGGTCGTTCAGGATGCTGAAGTCAGGCTGCCCCGTCATACCGGGGAAGTTGTAATGCCGCCGCGCGTACTGCACGAGCAACGTGTTGACCAAGGTCGGCGTTACGATGGTATCCAGCGTACCAACGAGAGATTGGTCGCGGATGAAAAGATCGCGGCCGCCGCTCGGCACGCCGATGCCGCCGCCGTCGAGCGTCTGGCCGACCAGCTCGCCGGAATCGCGCGCATCTTCCGCGTTGTAACGAACCGACAGACGATTGCTCGGGTTGAACTGGTGATCGACCCGCGCGAAGCCGTAATCGTTATTGGAGGTCTTCAGGAAGCCCTTCAGAAATCCGAACGCTGCAGCCTGACTGATAGTCGAACCCGGCGCGAATCCGCATGCAGCCAATCCGGGCAACGTGCAGCCTTCCGGAGCGAGTCCCATCAGTGCTTTGGCGTCGTCGATAACCTGCAAATTATTGACGAGGTCCGGCGGATAGAGCGGCGAATCCGCGCGCCGCTTGCCTTCGTAGTTGATGAAGAAGAAGGTCTTGTCCTTGCTGATCGGCCCGCCCAACGTGCCGCCGAACTGATTCTGTTGCAATCTGTCCGGCAGGTTTTGCTGCTGAAGTCCCGGCTCCTTCTTCTGCAGCAGGTTGAGAGAATCCAGAGCCTGATTCTGGAAATATTCGTAAGCCGAGCCGTGGAAATCGTTCGTCCCGCCTTTGGTCACGATGTTGACGATACCGCCGATCGCCCGCCCGTACTCGGCGCCGAAGCTGTTGTTGACCACGCGGAATTCCTGCACCGATTCCTGCGGCGGCGTCGAGCGCTGAATGCCGCTGGCCGAATTGACGAAATCCGCGCCGTCCACCGTGATCTCATTGCTGAACGACCGCATGCCGCCGAATGAGATCTGCGTCGCTTCGTATTCCGTGAACGTAGTTCCCAGGCTGGTCCGGCTCGTCGCCACGCCGGGGGTCAGGAGGGCAAAATCCGTGAACAGCCGGCCGCTGATAGGCAGCGAGCCAATCTGTTGCGAATTGACGATTTGGCTGATTTCCGTCTTGGTGGGTTCAATCGTGGGCGCTTCGGTCGTCACGACAACTCGTGCGCCCTGCGACTCCACCTGCAGGCCGACGTTGATGGTCGCGGCTTGACCGACTGTCAGCACGATCCCCGTCTGCGTGTAGCTGGCGAACCCGGTGTACGACACCTTGAGTTCGTAATTGCCAGGCGTCAGATTCGCGATGAAGTAGAACCCTCGATCGTTCGAGGTCGCTGTGGACGTTGTATTCGTGTTCGTGTTGCGCAAGCTGATCGCCGCGCCAGCGACGGATCCTCCGCTCGCGTCCGTCACGGTACCGTTCAATTGCGCGGCCGCGGCGCCCTGCGCGAAGGCCGAATTGGCACAGCCAATGAAAATCGCGATTCCAATCGCGATTCCAAACGCGATTGCCAAAGCGGAAGTTTTTCTCATCGCCCACCTCGTGGATATCAAGTGCTCAATCTGGCGCAGGCGTCCCAATAACGTGCGGTTATTAGCTCGGTGACGACCCCGCCCAAACCTCTATCTGCAGCGGCTACTTACTACGGTCTATCCATCCATGTCAACATTAACTTGTATGCACTGAACTTGCTTGATCCAGATATCTCCTTATTGGACGTTCTACGTGTATTTCTAGCGAGTCTGTGTGCATACAATCAGTTTGACAGTCGTTGAAAAGGTCAGATATCGTGAGCGGCCGCGAAACTAGAACTTTTGCCAGTGAGCACTAGAGGCATTCGATCCGCGTCTCCAGGTCTCCGGAGGTCTGCGGAGTACTGCGAGCAAAGCGCGAGCCAGACCATGGGGCAGGTGGCGCGAGGGAGATGTGATCTTTCGTGCGAACGATGGCATTTGCAATTGGCCTCCGCGGGCGGGCGAACGAATTAGTGAACGTCATGCACCGCCGCCAAGAGCACGAGCCTTTGATTGCAGGCACGGGAACTCAGAATTGAAAAAAATGGCTAACCTTACTCGCCGGCCAAGGCACGATCCCGCCCTCCTCTACCGCTATCGGGACGGAATTTATGCCCCCGAGCTGTTAGGCGCGGCCCTAACGGGTCTCGATTTCTTTACCTGGCTTGGGAAATCACCGGCTGACGCGCGAACCATTTGTAAATCGCTCGCGTTGGCGGAACGCCCCGCTGATGTGATGCTCACTCTTTTCTGTGCCATGGGTCTTATTGAAAGCAAGAAGAACACTTTCCGGCTGAGTGCAATCGCGAGGGAATTCCTCACTCGTGATTCGCCCTGGTTCGTCGGGCCATACTACGCACCGTTCGCCCACCGCCCCGTATGCCGCGATCTTCTCGAAGTTCTACGAACCGGCAAGCCCGCCAACTGGGCAGGCCGCAAGGACACGAGGCCTTGGGCGGAGGCGATGGAGGACGACGCGTTTCCCGAGCAATTCACTCAGATGATGGATGCCCGGGGCCTTTATTTGGGACCGAAATTGGCACGTAAGGTTGATTTTGAGCCTTTCCGAAATGTACTCGACATCGCAGGTGGGTCAGGAATCTACGCCTGCTGCCTCGTTGCTGCATATCCGCACTTGAGGGCGACCGTTTTCGAGAGAGCACCCGTTGATCGTGTCGCGCGCAAGTGCATCGCGAGGCGCGGTTGCAGGAAGCGCGTTGCAGTGGCCCAGGGCGATATTTTTGCGACGCCCTTTCCTGATATGTGTGACGTGCATCTTTTTTCGAACGTTTTGCACAACTGGGACATACCTGCAGTAAAGAGTCTCTTACGGAAGTCCTACGCAGCGCTTCCGGACGGCGGAATGGTCCTGATTCACGACGCTCACCTTAATCGTCAAAAGACCGGGCCGCTTCCCGTAGCAGCGCATTCGGTATTCCTGATGGCAATCACTGAAGGCAAATGTTATTCGATTTCCGAAATCGAGGTTTTTCTCAAGGAAGCAGGCTTCTCAGTAATGAAGTATCGCAAGAATGCGTTGCATTACAGTGCCATCACGGCCCGCAAAGTGGGCCGGTAAACCTGCAAAGGAGTTCCTCCGTGAGATATGGCCTTTGTCAGAATTCAGCGGCTTCAGTGGGCACGCATCCTTCGTCGCGAGGAATGAAACGCTATGTCGTCAACGAGAAGCTCACATCTTGAATGCTAGGGGGGCAACCAAAACCTGGCCGTCGGTTCTTCCGGCCGCGAGAATACCCATTCCCCAACGCAAGGTCCGGCCGGGCATCATGTGCCTCCCCGCGCGTCACCGTGACACAGAGTGTCTATTTCAGTTTGCGCGATTTCGGCACTGCGTGCGCAGACGCACCCGATACGCCCGATTGCTCCAAGCACTTCCACATCGAACGCCATCGGATCGACAGCCCTCCCCTTTATTTTTTCCCTTCACTACCGTGCCTTAGTTGCAAATTCTTCTTCGTTCCTAACGCAACGTTGAGGCGAATAAAACCAGTTTCGAGCAGCGAGTTCACAATCAGGTGTCTTGCGCTGCTCTTACGTCCTTTTACATCCATTTATCGATCGAAACACTCTTTGAGTAGCTCATGTTCGCTACTTGGTAGTATGGGTTGGTCGAAGTTGTCCCGCCTTTAGTTGAAACCTGAAACAGAAGCAGCGGCTCTCGGCCCAGACTCGGATAGAGTCTGGGGTGAGATCTCTTTTTAGGAGGAGAGCCGCTGTGAGAAAAAACTATCAG
>Ga0187856_1001388_pt1 | contig 19317 bp, 16 predicted proteins | sample June2016WEW_8_40_FD_132443 | JGI IMG/M metagenome (GOLD analysis project Ga0187856, IMG submission 132443) | Peatland microbial communities from SPRUCE experiment site at the Marcell Experimental Forest, Minnesota, USA - June2016WEW_8_40 | ecosystem: Environmental > Terrestrial > Soil > Wetlands... | reverse complement strand
CTCAAGACATTGCTCACGTTGCGGAGGATCGTCCCCCCGCGCCCGTTTCAATGCCCTGAGTGCATTCTCCTTTGGCCGGTTTTCACCCGACCCTCATTGGCCGGTTTTGCCCGACCCCCGAGGGCAATAGCCCACGCTTTCGTGGGGAGAGGACCGTTATGCCAAAACACTGGATGGAAGGATTTCTGAAACAGCAGAAAAGAAAGAAGGATGAAGAAGAGCACCAGCGTGAACTGGATGAGTTGGGAAAACAGGTTACCGGCTCGATGTTCCGGCACCTTCAAGAGCAAATCGAGAGCGACATCAAAAGATTCAACGAGGAACGCCCCGAAAGGGCAGTAGCTTTTACGCGTGTGATGGCCACGCGGTTTCGATTGGGCCGTTCGGGTTTTCCAGTCATAGGACTTGAAGTCTGGACAGAAATCCCCGGTCGAATTGATTATATGACTAATGCGCAGGCCGCCGCTAGCCTCAGACCGTTAAAGACGGAAGGGCACATATTGGCAATCGCAAAATCCAGGGACGAAATGTGTTATCGGCTGGAAGGGGAGGATCTTCCAGATGAGAGCGCTGCGGCTGAGAGGCTGCTTGCGCCGTTGTTATCGACTCTTTGAAATAACCGGGCTCGATCTCATCAAGCTTGCCAGTGAGCTCTTTGTAGGTCACGCGGCGTCCAACGATCTGTTTCATGACGATGGCAAAACGCTCGGCATCAGACATTTTGCGAGTGTTAAAGCGGAATGCCTGTTCATCGACATAACGGAACAGGTGAAAGGGCTCGACACTGATGTACGTGCCGTGTAGTCCGCGCTTCAGAAGGCTCCAAAAGTTTTCCAAACCGTTAGTATGCACATTGCCGCGAACGTAAGCTTCGGCGTGATTGATGAACTCGTGAACGTATTCGGCGCGAAGTCCGAAGTAGGCGTTAGCTTCATCAGTGAATAAATGTGCGCCGGGTTCGATGTTGTCTTGGATCGGGATATTGAGGCTGGTCCATTCGCGATCATGGAGGACATTGGCGCGAATTTGACCGCCGCGAACGAGCATGGCTTGAACCGGGACCTTGCCGACCGCGCCGCCAGTCTTACCCTGCATGACGCGTTTCTTGCGGTCCTTGTGCATGTTGCGAACCTTGCCGCCGATGAAAGTTTCATCGATTTCAATTTCGCCGTTCAGTTTGCCGCCGCTACGGTCATCCTGCATGGCAAGGCGGATGCGCTGAAGCATGAACCAAGCCGTCTTTTGGGTAACGCCAAGCCCACGATGAATCTCGTAGGAGCTAATGCCGTTCTTGCAGCTAATAATCAGCCACGCGGCAACCAACCATTTTTCAAGAGCAATCGGAGAGTCCTCGAAGATCGTTCCAGTTTTCAGGGTGAACGTCGGACGCTCGTGCTTCGCGTAGCACTTCCACACGCGAGCTTTCGCCAGCCAGGAAACCTTGACGGAACCGCATTGCGGACATTTGACCACGCCATCGGGCCAGCGCAATTCGACCATGAACTGTCGGCAATGCTCGAAGTCGGAAAACCAGATGATCGCGCTTTGAAGGGTAGTGGCTGGGCTTTCCATGAACTAAGTATGCTCTCGTTGTCTTGGTATGTCAAGTATATTATCGCCCGACTACTGGTAGTGGGTCAGTTTGAATTTTCTTTAAGATGCGCCGGGTGCGTTACCTGGGGCAATCCTGCTTGCTGCCGTTCAAGAATCGAATGGCAAGTTTCGATGCATTCGTGGCAGATGCAGGCAGTGGCGGCCGGGTTTGAGATGAGCATCGCGCCGTCAGATTGGCTCTTATGGCAGAAGGAGCATCTCAGCGCATCATCGTCTTTGGCCATCGCAGACTAATTTTATCAGCCGTGGAACGATTGCTTACGCCGCTCTTTCTAACCCCCCCGCTCCGCTTCCACCAACGCCACTACGTCTGATACTTCGCAGAGCCGATCCGTAACGCCAGCGGCCATACGAGAAGTAGTAAAGCGCAACCGCAGCAGGATGGTTCTCCATCTTGCGGCTGAAGGCATTCGTCAAAACCCGCGTAGCGCCTGAGGCCCATGCGGATACTCAGATTCTGGCGTTCCCTGGTAGAAATGTGTTTCGCGTCGTGATTGCCGATGCTCCACTTGCGCTCAGTTGCCTCCCTGCCTTTATATACCTTGACACGTATATGCTCCGTGGAGTATACGAAGAGAGTGGAATCTGTGTTCGAAATCATTGCGGAGCCGAACCGCCGCGCGATATTGAGCCTGCTGGTCTCGTCACAACAATCTGTTGGAGAGATCGAGCGTCAACTTCGTATGCCGCAGCCGACCGTGTCAAAGCACCTGCGGGTGCTGCGAGACGCCGGTTTCGTAGAATCCACGGTGGACGCACAGCGCCGTCTCTACCGGCTGAAACCTGAACCATTTCAGGAGGTGGATGCCTGGCTGGCTCCGTTCCGCCGGTTCTGGTCCGCTCATCTAGATGCTCTCGAACGCCACCTCGACCGCATGGATCACACCAAAGAAAATCAATCAACACCAACCAAAAGGAAGACAAGGAAAACGAAATGAAAATCAAAGTGACCAGCTTATACGTAGACGACCAGGACAAGGCCCTGCGCTTCTATACGGAGGTACTGGGCTTTGCCAAGAAGTCCGATTTCAGTAACGGTCCATTTCGCTGGCTAACCGTGGCCTCGTCCGAGGAGCCGGACGGCACTGAGCTGCAGCTGGCGCTGAACAACAACCCCGCAGCCAAAGCGTATCAGCAGGCGATATTTCAACAGCGCGAGCCCGCGTTCATGTTTTTCACCGACGACGTCAAGGGCGACTACGAGCGGATCAAGGCGCGCGGCGCCGAGTTCACCATGCCGCCCACCGACGTGACCGCCTCCACCATCGCGATGCTGAACGACACCTGCGGCAACCTTATTCAACTCACCCAGCTGGCGCGCTATTGACGCTGAGGAGAAGAAGGTGACCGATCGCGAGCAGTACACACCGGGTCCGGCCAACGGAGCGCGGATACAAAAGGATGGAGAGAAGTGGACGCTGGTTCTCGTCAGAGAACTGCGCCACTCGCCGGAAAAAGTCTGGCAGGCGCTTACCGACCCAGCGCATCTGCGCGAGTGGGCGCCCTTCGACGCCGATGGGAGCCTGGGTACGGTTGGAGCCACGGTGAAGCTCACCACGGTGGCAGCGCCCACGCCGCACGTTACCGAAACAACAGTGGCGCGAGCCGACGCTCCCAAGGTGCTTGAGTACAACTGGGGTAGCCAGGATATCCGGTGGGAACTCGAATCCTTGGGCGCCGGCACGCGCTTGACGCTGTGGCACAACATCGATCGCCGCTTCATTTCAATGGGTGCCGCCGGGTGGCACGTTGCTCTCGATGTTCTCGATCACCTTCTCAGCGGAATTCCCATCGGCCGTACCGTTGGCCCCCAGGCGATGAAGTTCAGCGGCTGGCAGCGATTGAACGCTGAGTACGCCAAACAGTTCGGTGTTGAAAGGCTAAAGATCGAATGAATCCATCGGAACGTATTGACCAACTGATCGCAGGAATCACGGACTGGCGTGGCAAGACGCTCGCCGGCATCCGCAAGAGCATCCTGGAGGCCGACCGGGAGATTATCGAGGAATGGAAGTGGATGGGAAGCCCAGTGTGGTCTCGCGACGGAATCATCGCGGTCGGCAACGCCCACAAAGATAAGGTGAAGCTTACCTTTGCCCACGGGGCGAGCCTCCCCGATCCTGACAAGCTCTTCAACGCCGGCCTCGAGGGCAAGGTGTGGCGAGCGATCGATTTGTTCGAGGGCGATAAGATGAATGAGCGTGCTCTAAAAACTCTCGTCCGTGCCGCCGTTGATTACAATCAGAGCAAATTGAAGAGGAAAGCGCCTGCGGGTACTCGAGCGAAAGTGCGTAAAAGTAAACGGTAACGATATGATCGCCCTGCTTGAATGCCAAAAAAGAGGGCCCGAACTCGCTGGGAGGTGCTTGTCCGGGCCTGAGGGAAGAAATCGAAAAATCTTGTGCGGCTATTTCTAGCGGTGATGGCCTCCGCCGCCACCCGAATGTCCGCCGCCTCCACCGCCTCCGCGCGATGCGCCGCCACCGCCGCGATTCGCTGGTGCGCTGGCCGCTCCGCGTGCGCCGCCGAAACTGCGCGGCTGCGAATAATTGTTGCTGGGCGCTGAATATCCGCCTGAATTTCCGCGTTGTTGAACGATAGGAGGCCCGATCCGGACTGCCGACGGGTTGTAGCCGCGATTGAACCCCGACGCCGAGTTTCCATATGAGCCAGTTCCGGCTCCGCTTGCGCCGTGAATCGGCTCGCCAAAGCGATTCCATCCATGCGCGGCCGATTCCGAACTGCGGCCTACGCCTGAGTTCCCTGCTGGCTCGCTCAAATTCCCGCGCGACATCTGCTGCACACCGCGCTGCTGCTGTTCGAACGTCGCGTGCTCCACGCGCGGCGCTTGCATCCGGCTGGCGAAACTTTGCGATCGTGTCTGCGGGAATCTTCCACTTACCGCGCGATCGGACAAACGCAAGCTCGACTGATCGGGCGCTATCGGCAACGCGCCGTGCACTGCTCCCGCCGATTGCAACTGCGAACGATTGAGCGCCGAATACTGTCCGCCGCGCCCGAACGCCGTCGCACTCACTCCAATGGCGCCGCCCGTAACACGAGCGTTGCGAAACGAATTGTAGACGTTCACATTGTTGACGATGGTGGTATGGCCGCCGAATGCGCCGCCGCGGAATCCGGCGTAGAAGCCGCGCCCCCACCAGGGATGGAACACTTCAAACGGCGCCAGCGCCACCCAACCCACTCCGCCAAATCCGAATCCCACGCCGACGCCCAAGCCGCCGCCGAATCCGAAAAAGCCGACGTACGCGGGCGCCCAATAGGGGTGCGCAAAGACCGGTCCGGGATACCAGGCCCATCCGCCCACGCCCCAGAACCAACGGCCGTAGTGATACGGCGCCCAGCCCCAGGGATCGGCGCTCACCCAGGTCCAGCCATAGTAGTCTTCCCAAACCCAGCGCCCGTTTTGATACGGCGCCCAGTCCGGACCCACCGTCGGCTGCCACACCGAACCATAATTGGGATCGTTCACCCACTGGCCGTTCTGATCCAGATCTTCCGCGCCGCTGATGTCGGGGCTTACGTGCCGCGCGCTTTGCGAATTTTGGATGTAGCGGTCGCGCTCGTCATTCCAGCGGTCGAAGGCGTCCAGAGGCGTGTTCTGTACTACTTGGAACTCGGGATCCGAGGCCGGGCCGCGCGCGTCCATGGTTTGGCCCGCTTCCAGATGCTCTCCGCCGCGCTCGCTATCGATTTCGGCTTCGCCCGTTCGCACGCTGATTTCTGAAGTGCCGTCTTCATGCACCGTTACGCGATACGCGCCCGGGCGCAGAGGACGAACGGCTACGCTGGGAGTATCCACTTCCACCTGCGCCTGGCTGGCGCGCAGCGTGCGGAACGTCACGGTGCCGGCGGCAATCTGTATTTGGAACGTTCTGGTGTCCATGGCGACAAAGCGAACTTCGGCGTTCGGACCAATGCGAATCATGTTGGCGGAATCGAGCTGCACTTCGGCGCGCGAGGAGGAACTGGTCAGCAACCGATCGTCCGCCATGAGCGGCGCGTTCAACGCGGCGGCCACCACGTCGCCCGAATCGCCGCGGCGGACCGAGACGTCGCCATTCAAAACGCTGATGCGGGCAACGGCGCGGCCGGGCTCGTATTGGCCGTCGGGTTCGGGGCCTGCGTTGGCGTTGGCATTGCCCTTGGCATTATCTTGCGCGCGCAGCGGGACGATCGCGGCAAGGGCCATCGCGACCAGAACAGCCGGTGTCATGCGCTTTATGGACTCGCCAAACATTCGGCTCTAGAGAGGCAATCCCGGGGCCAAGCGCTTACTTCTTGTAAATGAGGGGTTTGAGAGAATTCACGCCGCTGGCCCCCTGGCCGAAAACCACCAGCGGTGCTTGGGAACAGCCGTCTGGGCGGACAAGCGACGGTGGGGACTGCGACTTACGGTTATGATGGACAAGTCCAGCGGGGTGATGAAGCGGTCGGGCGGAACGACTACCGGTGTACACCGAAGGCGAACTGACAAAGGAGCATGCGACCAGGCCATTCTGAAGCCGCCAGGCAATACTTGTGAACTTTTTTGATTTCTCCGACGAGGTACAGCGTGCCGTAACCGAGGCGCCGGACGATGCGACGCGCTGGTGTGCTCGGACTGAGGTTGGAACGTCGGATGGCTCCGGGTGCTGTCGAACGGGCCGGATTTTTCCTTTTGCAGCCGCAGTCGGCATTCTCGCAGGGTGCGGGCGAACATGTACTCGTCGTCGGTGCCGCAAGTTGGAGCAATCCAGATTTAGCGGCCCTCGACAGGCTCACACCCGAAATCGCAACGTGCATGTTGTTGTGTTTGATGTGGGCTACTGGCCACTTGAAGACATCCTGCGAGCGTTTCCCGGGCGCGCCGAATCCCAAGGCAACACCCTTTGTTCTCCAGTACAAACGTGGAGCCCTTACCTACGCTGGCGACGGGCACGAAGCTACCCTGTGGCTCGATCAGATCTGATCAACCGTTTAACTGGGTGCGGAGAGCATATTCACGTCGCTGGAGCCAGTGCGGGCGAAGCGAAGAATCCCTTCAAACAGACGCACGGCAGTAGTCTGGTCCACCGCGCGAACGTCGGCCTTGGCTTCATCGAGCCACTCAATCCGGTACAGGGGCATCTACTTGTCGAGGTGAAAATCCTCGGACTTCAGCCCGAACTCGGCGAGCACTTCCTCCATCGGAATACCCTTGCCACGCTGTGCAAACCAGGCCTGCCCGTTGTGAAAGCGCTGGCGGTCTTGGTCGGTCACGGGTTCATCGTCGGGCGGCGCCGTAGCCAGGGAGCGCTGGATGGGATCGAGCAGCATGAACTCCAGGAAGCGAACCGCGGTGGCGATCTGTGAATCCGGCAGCCGTTCGATGAGTTCGTGCGCGTGATGTTTCTCTGAGGCTCCGTTCATAGCCCTCCTTAGCGGTCTCAGTTCACAATCTCATTATGCATCATGATTTGCCGAACGACAGGTCTTGTAACGTCTGGCAAGGTCGAGTAAACTATAGTTAAATTGCAGGCATCAACCACAGTCAATAGTTCCCTGCCCGAGGTGCATTCCAGCGTTCCTACCGCTCAGCCTTCGCTGTGGCGGCGCATGTTTGCGTTCGCAGGGCCTGCATACCTGGTCAGCGTCGGCTATATGGATCCGGGCAACTGGGCTACCGATCTGGAAGGTGGCGCACGATTCGGCTACCAGCTTCTTTGGGTGCTGGTGCTGTCGAATCTGATGGCGATTCTGCTCCAGACTTTGAGCGCGCGCCTGGGGATCGTCAGCCAACGCGATCTGGCTCAGGCTTGCCGCGAAACTTACCCGCGCCCGGTGTCTTACGCCCTGTGGGTGCTGTGCGAAATCGCGATCGCGGCCTGCGACCTGGCGGAAGTTCTAGGCGCGGCTATTGCTTTGAACCTGCTGTTCCACATTCCGTTGCTCACGGGCGTGCTGCTGACAGCTGCCGACACACTCCTGTTGCTGTGGTTCACCCGGCTCGGAATTCGAGTGATCGAAGCCTTCGTACTCTCGCTGATTGCGATCATCGCGGTCTGTTTCGCGATCGAGATTTTCTGGGCGGGCACGCCCATCTTCTCCGATGTCGTGCGCGGCATCGTACCGCATTTATCGGCTCACAATCTCTACATCGCCATCGGGATCCTCGGCGCCACAGTGATGCCGCACAATTTATACCTTCATTCAGCGCTTGTACAAACCAGACGTATCGGCAAGAGCGACAAGGAGAAGCTTACTGCCTGCCGGTTCAATCTGATCGACTCGACCATCGCTCTCAATGGCGCGCTGCTGGTGAACGCGGCAATCTTAGTCTTGGCCGCCATGGTGTTCTTCCAGCGCGGTATCGTGGTCACCGAAATCCAGCAAGCCAGCCACCTTTTGACGCCGTTGCTTGGAACAACGTTTGCCAGTGTTTTTTTTGGAGTGGCCCTGTTATCTTCAGGGCAATCCTCAACGCTAACTGGAACCATGGCGGGCCAAATCGTGATGGAAGGATTTCTCAACATTCGCATGCGCCCTTGGCTGCGCAGGCTGATGACGCGAACCATCGCCATCATTCCGGCCGCGTTTGTGGTTTATGCAGCGGGTGAAACCGGCACCTATAAGCTGTTGCTTCTCAGTCAAGTTATTCTGAGCATGCAGTTGCCGTTTGCGGTCATCCCCCTCATCCATTTCACGAACAGCAAAAAGCGCATGGGACCGCTCGCGAATCGTGCCTGGGTTCAAGTGCTGGCGTGGCTGACTGCGGCGCTCATCGTCGTCCTGAACGTCTGGCTTGCGACACTCTCGGTCCGGGATTGGCTCAATGATGCGGGAAGTTGGCGCATCTCGCTTGAACTGGGACTGGTTCCAGTTCTCACCGGGCTCGCTTTCTTACTGTTCTGGGTGACGTTTCATCCAATTCTGCCGCAATGGATGCGCCCAGTGGGAAGCGTGTCCGGGGAACTTTCCGTCGACCTTCCCGCAGCCGTTGCGGAAAACCTTCCGAGCCCTACCTACCGCAAGATCCTGGTTCCGCTCGATCACACCAGCCGGGACCGCGATGCCATCGCGCACGCCGCCGCCATGGCCAAGCAGCAAAATGCCAAGCTCTACCTCCTGCATGTGGAAGAAGGCGTGACCAGCCAGCTCTATGGGCCGCTTTCATCCACGGCCGAGGTGGAAGCGGGCGATCAGTACCTGCACCAGATCATCCGCGACCTGGAAAGCCAGCAGATTGCGGTGGAAATGGTGGTCCGGCATGCACGTACCCCGACGAAGGAGATTGTCCGCTACGCCGAGGAGCTGAAGCCAGATCTGGTAGTGATGGGAGCCCATGGCCACAAGGGGTTGAAAGACATTGTATTCGGGACTACAATTAATGCAGTCCGTCATAAATTGAAAGTGCCGCTGCTGATCGTTCGCGGAATGAAGTAGCGGAGGTGAAAGCGAGCTAATTTTCGGCAGGCGTTGTGTCGAAGGTATACACAGCATTGGAAACAGCCGTTGGAAGCCGATTGTTTTCAGCAACCTGAACTGGCAGATGATTTGCTTATTGAGTAGCTTACAGTAATGCGTAAACTGATCATCCTGGCCGCCGCAGTGGCTTGCCTCACGTCTGCCTCTACACTGCAGCGGCTGACCATGACGGACATGATCCAGAAGTCGACCATGATCGTTCGCGGGACGATCCAGCCGGGCAGTTCAGCGGCGTTTCGGGGCTCGATGATCTACACGCATTATCAGTTGTCGGTCAAAACGGCCTTCAAAGGAACGCCGGGCTCGACTATCGATGTAGCGGTCCCTGGTGGGGTGCTGAACGGAATCCAACAGCCGGTGGCGGGAGCGCCCGCGTTCACCCCGGGTCAGGACACCATATTCTTCCTATGGACCAGTAAAAGCGGATTGACGCAAGTGATTGGGCTATCGCAAGGCTTATTCAGCGTCACGACGAATGCGCAGGGCCAGGTAATGGTTTCGCGCGGCACAACCTCCCAGACCATGCTCGATTCCTCAGGGCAAACTGTCAGCGACTCCAGCATCCAAATGCCGCTCACGCAACTGGTGAGTAACATTCAGGCCGTCCTAGCCGGGGGCTCCGCTCAATGAGGCAGTTTCCCATGATGAGCCGGCGCTGGGTGGTTCGCCTAGCCGCTCTCATGGCGGGAAGCTTTCTGCTCACAAGTACGGGTTCGGCGTATTACTATTACACTTACTTCAACAGCAGCGCGGCGCCCTACACGCCGATTGTCGCCCGGTTCGATCTGAAGACGCTGTCCAACAATACCGTCCCCTTTTTCGTATCCGGAACAGGTCCATCCAAGATGTACTCAGGCGACAGTCTGGCGGCCATGATCAGCCAGATCAGCGCCGCCGCTAACGTCTGGAACAACGTCAGTACATCCAGTATCCGGCTCGCGTATGGCGGATTTTACAACCCGGGAGCAACGGAATCCGCCCCTGGTATTCAGATCGAGTTTTCAGACGACATTCCGCCAGGTTTGCTGGCGCTGAGCATTCCCACGGTAGTGGGCGGCTTTGACAAGGGCCCGAACGGCACGACGTTCCTGCCGATTTATCTGTCGATCATGCAGTTGCCTAGCGATATGAGCGACGTCTTCAACGGGCCAAGTTACAGCGAGGAATTTTTCGTGACGCTGGTTCACGAATTCGGCCACACCATGGGTTTGCAGCATACGCTGGCATCGAGCGCGATGTCAACGCTCAATACCAGCGCGTCGAATAAGGCGATTCCCTTGGGCGCCGACGACATCGCTGGCATTTCCCTGCTCTACCCGGCAGGTAATTATCTGTCGACGGTGGGGAGCATCTCCGGCCTCGTCACCATGAATGGGTCCGGGGTGAATCTGGCGTCCGTGGTTGCGATTTCCCCCAGCAATCAGGCAGTTTCCACTCTTACCAATCCGGACGGCACGTATCAGATCAACGGCATCACACCGGGCGAATATTACGTCTACGTGCATCCACTGCCGCCGCCGGTGGCCGGTGAAAGCACGCCCGATAATATTTATCTGCCGCTCAATTCGGCTGGCGTTTATCTGGCCCCCAATACTGGATTCGCGACGCAATTTTATCCGAACACGTTGAACCCCAACGCGCAAGCCCAGGTGATCAATGTGACGGCGGGCCAGGTAGCGACGCCGCCCGTGAATTTCAATGTCACGCCGCTGAGCACGCCGGGCGTCAGTTCCGTTCGAACCTTTAGCTACTCGCAAAATACGTACATGATCGGCGCGCCGATTCTGCTGGGGCAAACTACTCCGATCGCCGCCACCGGAGATGGATTGTTGGAACCAAACAATCCCAATAATGTTCTGACGCCGGGCCTGAGCGTGAGTATGCTGGGATCTTCGGCTCAAATCAGCAACCTAAGAGCTTATGCACCGGGCAATCCGTATATAGCCGTGGATGCGATGCCGACTTTGCCTCGCTCGGGACCGGAGCATCTGTTGTTCAGCACCCCTGGCAATCTCTACGTGCTTCCCGCTGGATTCTCCGTTGTTCTGGCGCCTCCGCCGCTGGTCAGCGCGCTGGGTCCGGCCGCTGGCGGAGGGGGCGTCGCTATTTCGGGCGAGCAATTCACCGCGAGTACGCAGATCTTCTTTGATGGCTTGCCCGCCGTGATTCAATCGCAAACCAGCAATATACTGATCGTGACGCCCCCCTGGGCGCCCGCCGGTTATACAGCGGCGGTTGCTGCGTTCAACTCCGACGGCCAGAGTTCGCTGCTCCTGAATCCTACGGCGTCCACCTATACCTACACCGCAGGTAGCCCGTGGGCACTGGCAGCCAATCCGAGCCTAGTGGTGAGTCCGACAGTTATCCCAGCGGGTGGCGCAGTCACGGTGGACGTCACGGGCATTAACACGAACTTTCTGAAGGATGTGACCACGGTTGGATTCGGAACCAGCGACGTCCAGGTGAACCAAATCACCGTGATCGATTCCACCCATCTCACGGTCACCGTGACGCCTACGGTCACCATCAGTTCGGCGAACATCACAATCACGACCGGCTTGGAAGTGATTTCACAAGCGGTGGGATCCCAGATTACTGCCACTAATTCTCAACAGTAAACGCCGGTCCGCCTACTTGCCCTTGCTCAATTTGCGGAAGTAATCGGCGACGGCGTCCGAGTAGCCGGGCGGCACGGTTTCTGAACCCGCGCTGCGCACTTGATCGGAGTTCTTGTCTTCCAACTTGCGGCGCAACTCCAGTTCCAGGCGCTCCATCTCCGGCAGCACCTCATGGCTCAGACGCTGCGATAATTCGGCGTCGTTGCTGACGTAGCCCGGATTCAGCGCCCGCGACAGGTTGGAATAGTCGCCCGCGATGTCGGGATTCTGGCGCAGCAGATCGCGGATCTGGTTGAGATCGCGCAGCGATTCGCGATAGGCCTGCTCCATGGGTACCTGCCCGTTCCCAGCATAGCCGTTACTGGGGTTGACCGGTCCGCCGCCTCCGAAGGGCGCGTAGCCGGTAGCATTCGAGCCGACTTGGCCACCATTTCCGTTTTGCGCGGACTGGCCCTGCTGGCCGCTTTGTCCCGATTGTCCTGGCTGCCCGTTCTGTCCCTGCTGTCCTTGACTGGGCTGCTGTCCGGATTGTTGCCCATTACCGTTTTGATCGCCACGCTGCAAAGGATTCGATTGGCGGCTCTGACCCTGGCCCTGACCGGGCTGTTTGCCTTTGCCCTGGCTTTCGGCCAACTGCTGCATCCGGCTCCGCATGGCCTCCACGCGCGCTAATGCTTTTTCAAGATCGCTGTTGTCGCCGCCAGGGCCCTGACCGGGCTTGCCGGACTGTTGGTTGGCGGCCTGCGCTTGCTGGAGCTGATCGCGTAGATTGCTCAGCCCTTGATTGACGCTGTTTTCGCGCACCCAGGCCTGAGATCCGTAACCCTGACGGATAAACTGCGCGTTCTGCCGCATGTGCATCTCGAGCTCACTCTGCTGCGCCTCACCTAACGCATCGCGCAATTTGCTCCCCACCGGATTCTGCGCTCCGGCCATGCTGCGGGCGGTATCCGATATTCCCTGCTCCAGCTTTTTGAGCTTGTCGGCCATTTCGTTCTTTTCGGCGGCCAGACGTTCGGCCTCCTGCTGGTTCTGGAGTCCCTGACCACCAAAGCGCGGATTCTCGCTGCCGGAGGAGCCGATCATCTTGCGCAAACGATTTTGTGTGTCGGCTTCCTGCTGAGCAAGCTGGTTGGCTTGCTGCGCCAGATCGTCCAGCTGCTGCGACGAGTTCTGATGCTGCATCCCGTTCAAGAGGTCGCGAGCTTCTTGCAACCGGTCGGCGGCGCGACGTTGTCCCGCAGACGTCTGTTCGGGACTGCCATTCTGCTGGCTCTCGGCGCTCTGCATGTCCTCAGTGGCTTTTTTCAGCCGATCAAGAGCCTGCTGCAACTGTGGCGAGGCGGTAGATCCAACGCGGCCCGCGCTGCCCGATTGTCCGGATTGGCCCGATTGCTGGCCAGCCTGCTGTCCTTGCTGGCCCTGCTGTCCTTTTTGCCCCTGTTGTCCTTGTTGGCCCTGTTGTCCCTGCTGGCCATTTTGCTGCTGCAACTGCTCCATCTGTTTCTGCAGTTGCTCGGCTTCGCGCCGCAGCATTTCCTGCTCCCAGCGCTGGCGGAAGGGCTGCTGCTGATCTTTGTTGGCGGCCAGCTCTTGCTGCCGGCGGGCCAGCTCGGCGAGTTTTTGCAGCGCCTTGTCGATCTCCTGCGAGCGGCTGTCGGAAGCCGACTGCTGTCCAGTCTCGTATTGGTTCTTTTCGCGGTCGAGCTCCAGATCGGCGAGGTTTTCGAGATCGCGACCTGCGCCGCCCGCGCCACCACCACCGCCGCCTTGCGTTCCGAACGCGACTTGAATGTCACGGAACGTGGCTTCGGCGCGTTGGGCCTCTTGCAGGGCCTTCTGTTCGGCGGGCATGGCGTCGTTCCACTTTTGACCGCGGACTTTCTGCGCCGATTCGATCATGCTCTGCGAGGCGTCCGTCATTTCCTTAGCATAGGCTTGGAATTGCGGATTGGCATCCAGTTCGCGCGCCTTCATGCGATCGGCCAGCGACTTGGCCTGCGCGGCCAGCTTTTCTTCTTGTTCGGCCAGGAACTTGGCGTCGTCGGACGCGACGGACTTGTCTTTGGAACCATTCTTGTATTCGTTCCAAGTGGCGGCGATGATATCTTTCTGGCGCTGTGAGATTTGCTGATCGTTGTCGCCGCCGCCCATGCCACCAGCGCCCCCGCCGGATTGCGCCTGCGAATAGTTGCGCTCGTAAGGCTCGGCCTGGATGAAGTAGATATCGGTCTTGGTGGTATTGCGCGCATCCTTGGCGTCGGCGTACAGACTCACCAGATCGCCGGGCGCGAGCTTGTAGTCTTCGAGCGCCAAAACATACTTGCCGCTGGCCGTTTTTACGCCTTTTTGCGGCAGCAACTGCACGGTCTTTTCCGCTCCGCCGTTGACTGAATAATGCAGCGCCACTTCGTTCAGCGCGAAGTCGTCGTCGGCATTGACGGTAATAGTGACCTCTTCGATCGGATTGACCTTGGCGTCGCGGCCGGGACGGTCGATTTTGACGGTTGGCGGGGAATCTTTGCGCGCTTCGATGAAAAAGTCTTCGCTCAGACGAACGTTCTCGCCATGATCGATGGCGGCGATGTGATACAGGCCGTCCTTGTCGAGCGTCACATGGGCGGTGACCCAATTCCCTTCTCCAGCCTTTAAATCGATCTGCCGGTCGTCACCCAGCATCAGCTCGCCCTTGACTAACGGACGATCGGTGAGAATGGCCACTTCAGCATCGGTTCCCTCGACAGCGCGAAGATCGCCGCCGGGATCCTCCACCGAATCCTTCATTCCGGTCCAGGATGGGTAATGGTAGGTCACGCGGATCTTTTTGATGGCGGGAAGATCCACCACGCGGAGATTGTAGTGTTTCGATTGAACCGCGCCCGCTTCCACGTAATACTCCACGTTGTCGGCCAGACTGCTGAACAGGAACTCGTAGGTGGACGCCCCGGGCGACGGCAGCATGTCCACCTGCTCCCATTTCGAAGCGCCACGGTATTGGGCGAACAGGCGCACCTTGGGCGAATCGAATCCAAGAAGCTGCGCAGTGACCAATTGATCGGCCTTGCGGCGCACAGCGCGATCGCCGGGCGTAACCGCAATATCATAGAACGCGTGATTGCCGGACTTCGGCGCCCCGGCCCACAGCAACGAGGTTCCATAGCCGAGGTAGCCCGGACCAGCGTTGATCAGCCATAAGAGCACGGCCACAGCTACGGCGGCAGATGCAAGGAATCCGAAGATGGGGCCATTGGAGGCGAGCTGCTCGGGCTCCTTGGTTTCGGCCACGCGCATGGTGTCGGCGGCGAGCAATTGAAGGAACGGATCGCCCGAGTTCGGCTTTTCGGCCAGCGTGAGCAGGCGCTCTTGGAACTCGGGGAACTTCTCTTCTGCTTGGCGAGCAGCATTACGGCGATTCAAGTTCAGCAGTGGAATCACCAGGCCAAAAGCAATCGCCACGGCGACGGAAAGGAATAGAAAGATGCGGGCCGTCAACAGGCTAGCCGGAGAGAAGGCGTAGCGGTTGATGATCCAGACCAGGAGAACCGTGATGACGAGAGCCGAAACGGTGACGAGCGAAGTGCCCTTCGAGACCGCCAGAAAGCGCAGGCGCTTTTCCAGCCGCTGAAGGTAACCATTCAGTTGGTCGAGAGCGTTCAAGCGACCTCCTTCTCCACCGAAAGATATCGGCTCGCAAGTACTGATTCAATTATCGCGGTTATCAAGACCAGTAGCAAAGCGTAGCGCCACAGGCTCCAGGGGCGGGCTTGGGTGTCGGCAGCCGACCCATCGGGAGAGGGCGTGTCGGGCCCCAGGCCGGTGTTTTTCCACAAAGCGAGCGTCTCTTGCGGGATGGGCGTCAGGTCTGACTCGCGGCGGTCGGCGTGAACCGCCACCAATTCTTCCCGGCCATTAGCGCGGTGAATATCATAGAAGCCTTCGCGCGTCACTTGGAACGTCTGCGTGGTGGTGGCATCCTTGAGCGTCAACGGATGAGAGCCGTCAGGCTCGGTCACATCGATAGCCGCGCCGCGTTCTTTGGCGGAACGGAGCTCGATATAGGAATCCACCGCGACATTCGTGGAACGATCCTGCTGCCCGCCCAGATAGCGCGCCGTTTCTTCGACGAACGGAACAAAGGAGGCGTGCAGCGGCAGGTCGTTTCCGATGTTGTCGAAGGTGGAGGTGAACAAGACCACGCGGCCTTCGCTAACCTGCTTCTCGAGCAGCAGAGGCGCCTGGTTGGTAAGACGCGCGATCACGTGGGACTGGCCGGGATCGACCTTGATCACCTGATAGAACTTGACGCCGTCCAGCTTGTTGGCGCGTCGCAAAGCGGGATGTTCGGCGTCGGCAGCAGCCACGGTTTCAAAACGCGATCCGCTAAGCGAAGCATAACTGGACCCCTGGATGGTTTCGTTCGAAACCGGAACGTGGGTGAGCGAGGCCGAGAGCGGGCCCAGGGCGATTAGCAGTGAGCCGCCAGCCGCAACGTAAGCTCGCAAGCTGTTTTCGAGGCCGGGTGGCATCGATCCTACATCGGATAGGACCACAAAAGCGTATTTGGAAAGCGACTGATTGCCGGCCTGCTCCACGGCCAGAGGCTCGAGCGTAAAGCCGGCTTCAGAAACGGACTCGATCGCCGAGCGATAGTACAACTCATCGCGATCCTGGCCTGCCGGATGCAAGAACAGGACGGGGTGGGGGTCGGTTCGTTCGACGGCGAAATCGAATTTATCGTCTTCGTGGAGCGCGTCGCCAGGATCGATACGAATCTCAGCTTTATGGAATCCGTGTGGCGAATCGAGCGACACGAATTCGACGGAGGCGCGGCCATTGGCGGGAACATCCACGGATTTGCTGTCGAGCACCTTGCCATCCAGCGCGAGCGATACGGTGCGCTTGGTGGCTGGCGTATTGGAACCCGCAACCACGGCTTGAATGCGGACCTTTTTCGGATCGTAGATCTTGGCGGGAGCGGTGACGCTCTCCACCATCCAGTTGGGATCCTTGGCATCGGCCACCGAATGAAACACCAGGTTGGTATCGGTGCCGAGCCGCAGATCGGCGAATGCGGGCGGCATCGACGATTTCTGCATATCGCTCACGAAATGCACTTCGAGCGGAATCCGGGAAGTCTGAGAGATGGTCCGCAGCGCGCGCGCCAGCTCGCCGTAGGAGCTTTGTTCATCCGAAGGTTGAATCCCTTGGATAGCGGCCTTGAGTTGATCGGCTTCCTCCACCGGCTGCGTCAGGAAATGCACCCGCGATCCGATTGCCAGTACTTGGCCCCGCTCGCCGGAATTCAGTTGCGACACGGCGTTCATGGCTTGCTGTTTGGCGCGGGCGAGGTGATCGTCGTAGCGCATGCTGAACGAGTTGTCGACTGCGATCACCAGCATCTTGCGGCCACCGTTAGCTCCACCGGATCGGCTGACAAATGGGTTGGCGAAGGCGAGCGCGATCAGCAGCAAAAGCGCGACGCGCAGCGAGAGCAGCAACAGGTAGCGCAAGCGGCGATGTTTGATGGAGCTTTGCGTACGCCGCTCGAAGAACATCAGCGAGCTGAACGGATGTGGGGTGCTGCGATATTGGCGCAGCAGGTGAATCCAAAACGGCAGGCCCACCGCTACCGCGCCCGCCAAAAACCAAGGGGCCAGAAAACCCACGACTACATTCTCCCCTTCCGGATCAAGAAGTATTCGCGCAGGGCGTCGTCGAGAGGCCGGTCGGTGGGCAGAAGCTGATAGTCGATACCGGCAGCGGCGGCTTTGGTCTTCAGCGCGGCGATGTGCGCATCGATCTTCACGTTGTACTCTTCCTTCGCGTATTCGGGAGAAACTTCGATGGCGTCTTCAGTTTCCATGTCCACCAGCAGGGAAGGTTCTTTTAATTTCGGCCGGATCTCCTGTGGATCTAGGACGTGAAACAGGATCAAATCGTTGCCGCGATAGCGCAGGGGTTCAACGGTTTTGATGACGGTTTCGGGCTGTTCATAGAAGTCCGAAATCACGATTACGATACCGCGACGCCGCAGGAATTGCTGAAAATGAATGAACGGCTTGGCGAAGTCGGTGCGCGTTCCGAGTTCAGCCTTTTCGATGGCGTGGGCCACGCGCATGAACTGGCCTTGGCGGGTGGAGGGCTGCACATAGTTGCGCACGTCGTCGTCGAAGATAATCACGCCGGCGGCATCACGCTGCTGATTGGCGAGATAAGCCAATGAAACAGCCAGGTAACGGCCGTAGTCGAGTTTGGTGATGCCGTGGGAGCTGTAACCCATGGAAGCGCTGGTGTCGAGCATCAGGGCCAGTTGCGAATTGGTCTCGCCGCGATAGCGTTTCAGGTACATTCGCTCGGTGCGCGCGAAGACGTTCCAATCCACGTGGCGCAGGTCGTCGCCCGGCGTGTAAGCGCGATACTCCGCGAACTCCTGGCTGAATCCGAAGTCGGGCGAGCGATGCAATCCCGCGACAAAACCATCCACAACTGTCTTAGCCACCAGATCCAGGTGCGAGATGCCGGCCAGGAGAGCCGGATCGATGAAGCGAGTTGGAGTCCGCGGTTGCATGTTCATTCAGGCCGCCGATAAACACAGATGAACGCTGATAAAAACACTTTGCTTTAGAATCGGCGTTTATCCGTGTTTATCTGCGGCTAATTCATTTTGGTTCGGGTTTCCACTCCAGGAGACGTTTCAAGATCGCGTCCGAATCCAGGCGTTCGGATTCCGCATGGAAGTTCAGCAGAATGCGATGGCGCAGGATAGGAGCGGCCAGCGCGCGAATATCTTCATAGGCGACGTGATAGCGGTTGCGCAGCAGGGCGCGGGCCTTGGAAGCGAGCACCACGAATTGAGCGGCGCGAACGCTGGCGCCGAAGTTCACATAATTCTTGACGAAATCCGGAGCGCCGGCGTCGTTGGGCCTGGTCGCTCGGACGAGTTCCACCGCATAACGTGCGACGGTGTCGGCGATGGGCACCATGCGCACCAGCTTCTGAAAGGCCAGGATCTCCGTGGAATTGGTGACCGTGTCCGGTTGAACGTCGCGATTGGCTGTAGTGAGGTCCACCACTTTCACTTCGTCGTCGGCCGACAGATAATCCAGCACCGTGTTGAACAGGAAGCGGTCGAGCTGGGCTTCGGGCAGCGGGTAAGTACCTTCGAGCTCGATGGGGTTCTGCGTCGCTAGGACAAAGAAGGGCGCTTCGATTTTGTATTGATGCCCACGCACGGTGCAAGACAGCTCTTGCATGGCTTCGAGCAGCGCCGACTGCGTCTTGGGTGGCGTGCGGTTGATTTCGTCGGCCAGCAGAATGTTCGAAAAAATCGGACCGGGCACGAAAGTCCAGGTGCGGCGTCCGGTACCTGGCTCTTCTTCGATGATGTCGGTGCCGGTAATGTCGGAGGGCATCAAGTCCGGCGTGAACTGAATGCGCTTGAAAACCAGGCCGAGCGTCTGCGCCAGCGTCCGGACCAGCAGGGTCTTCGCCGTTCCGGGCAGACCGGTGATCAAACAGTGGCCACCCACAAACAGAGAGATCATCACCTGCTCGATGACCTCGTCCTGTCCGACAATAATCTTGCGGACCTCGCGCACGATGCTGCGCTGGACTTCCT
>Ga0187856_1001383_pt1 | contig 19376 bp, 23 predicted proteins | sample June2016WEW_8_40_FD_132443 | JGI IMG/M metagenome (GOLD analysis project Ga0187856, IMG submission 132443) | Peatland microbial communities from SPRUCE experiment site at the Marcell Experimental Forest, Minnesota, USA - June2016WEW_8_40 | ecosystem: Environmental > Terrestrial > Soil > Wetlands... | reverse complement strand
GCCGATGGCCGGTTGCCCTATCGCCGGATCATCGGAAGATCGGGAACGCGCGGACGCATCGTGATCCGAGAGGCCGATGTTGACGACCTGTTAGCGCCGCCAGCAGCTGGTCGACGAGGTCTCGCGTGAGCCGGTCGAGGGCGAGAACGCGGCTTCGGGCCAGCTCCGGACTCATGCACTGCACAAAAACATTTTGGGGGAACGCCTTCGGCTACCACCACAAACAAACGCTAAGAGGTAGCTCAAGTGCGCCTCCCGGCAAGAGGTTGCGCCCACTGTCGACGAAACCCGGTCATGCGACAGTAAGTTCGAAATGGGAAGCAAGTTGTTGCGCCTTCAAACACCATTTGGTCAATTCGGCTACCGGCCATCAATTGACCCGAGCCGATGCAGCTACGTATTTTGTCGGATAGCTGAACGTGGGATTTTCAATTTTATATTCATCGCTCTGGAACGATTGAGGGACAGATTGCTTCTGGCTGGCTTGCCGTAGGGACAGCGCGATTGTCCGGCAGCAGATCGGGGCTGCGCGCGCGCCGATCCAAAGGCGGGGACCGGGATCTTGTTTTCCAAACACCACGGCCGAGGCAACGGGAGCCCAGTGACGCCGGACGCTGTTGTCCATGTAGTCGACGATGATGAGCCCACACGGGACCTGTTGCAGCTGCTGCTCAGGACAGTTGGCTTGAAGACCGCTACTTACTCATTGCCTTCCGTGTTCATTGAAAAGTTTGATCCTGATCAACCTGGCTGCGTCATTCTTGATCTGAGGATGCCAGAATCGAATGGTATCGAGACACTGGCTTGGCTGCGAAAGCGTGCCAGGACCGTCCCCGTGATCGTCGTTTCGGGCTACGGTGATCTTGCGACAGTGGTCCGCACCATGAAGCTGGGGGCAGTCGAATTCTTCGAAAAGCCGCTCAACAAGGAGCTGCTGATCGAGGCGATTCAGCACTGGGTTCGTAGCGACATCGCAGCTCATCGGACTTGGTCCAAGCACAAGGTCACGTTGGATCGGCTGGCGACGTTGTCGAGCCGGGAGGCACAGGTTCTCGAATGCGTGCTTCAAGGAATGTCAAATAAAGAGACGGCACGCCATCTCCGCGTCAGCCCAAAGGCAATTGAAGTCTACCGCGGGCACCTTATGCAGAAGATGGAAGCAGCAAACGTTGTCAAGCTGGTTGTCCAAATTGCCGGTTGCTTGAAATGCGCTGATCACCACGTGTTCCGGCCCCCGTTCCTCAATCGAATGGAGCTGGACGACTTGTAATTGGAACTGACGACAGCCGTTTTCGGCAACGGCGGCAAGACATTGCCGTTGACACCGCCTCCAGGCCATACGGCCGCGCTGACGCGTTGCGCCTTGCTGTCACCGAACATCGACAATCACATTCGATCGTTCGCGCAAGGCCGAGCGCAGATGCTGCTTCTCGTGTGCTTGCTCCCCGGCATGGCGCTCTCGTTGCTTAGGGTAAACCCCTCGCGGGGCGGGTAATCGACCTACTTATGCGGCACATGCGCGTGTGCTCTGGTGCCGTCACTGAATGACTGCACGCGAAACAGAAGGAGAAAGCCATGGCGGTAGAAAAAACCATTGCGTCGACGAGCCTCGCCGAGGTTGTCGACCGCATTCTCGACAAGGGCGTCGTCATCGACGCATGGGCCCGCGTCTCGCTGGTCGGGATCGAACTGCTTGCGATCGAGGCTCGCATCGTGGTCGCCAGCGTCGATACTTATCTGAAGTACGCCGAGGCCATCGGTCTCACCGCGGCTGCCGAGGCCTAACCTGTTTGGGCTACGACAGTGAAACGAAACGGGAGCGAAGCGGCGTTCGTGATTGATCAAGGGAAATAGCCGCTTCGTTCCCCGAACCATGCCACCGTTACGTTGACTTTCGCCCGCGCAACGCATGCGGGCTGTGTAACGAAAGGACGCCACGATGTCACAATCACGAGAGATGGGCCGGCTGACCAAAGATCTTGGTCAGGCATCAAAGCTGCGCAAGGCGGCAACCGATGCCATGCGTCAGGCTACGAAGTCCATGTTGGCTACATGCGCGACGGCACGGGGAGAACTGGGCCGCGAATACGCCGCGCAGACACACAAGTTTCTTGCTTCCCTGGGCAAAGATGTCGCGGCTTTTCGTCGTGCCATGGCGCACAAGATCGCAAAGACGAGGAAGAATGTCGCAGCGATGAAAAAAAACGTCGCAGCCGACCGTCAGGCGACGATGAGCCAGATGACACGGTGGACGAGCGCGCGGTCGAAGGCGAGCAACCTGCTGCACCGCGATCTCGAACGCCAAGCGGCCTCTATGATGAACAAAACCGCGCAGCTACGTTCGGAATTTGCGAACGCACACCGAAACATGGCCAAGCAGCAGGCAGCAGCGCTCAAGTCGGGGCGCCGCAAACTGCACGCCGGCGTGGCCAGGGTCGTCGATGCGATGCACGCGGACCGCATGAAGGCGCACGGAATCTGGGCGAACTTCAGGCTTAGCGGCGCCGCCTAGCCGAAAAAAGGCTGAGCGGGCTCGAGGTCCGATCGCGCCACGCAGGTATCGAAACCGTCCGCGTTGCCCGCTGCGCCTGACGCAAGCGGGAATCAGCAATGCGCCCGGGTCATCTGCTAGATGCGGCGCTAGATCACGCGCTAGACGCCGTGCGACGCCGGATAGAAAGTGGACGCAAGAACGATGTATATGAGCACGAGCAAGATCAGATCCGCAGGGAGGACGAGCGGCAGCATAGAGATCACGTTGCCGCCTGCATTGCGGGCCTTCACCGGGCTAGGCTGTCGCGTGCTGGTGCGCGACGGACTGCAGCCGGAGATCGTGCTGCAGCCTGATTTCTCCGATGTTTGGTCATTGCTCGAGGCGTTGTGGGGGAAGCTGTCGCTCGCGCTGGGCTCGGCCGAATCGATCGGAGAGTTTGCTCCGGGCGCTTTTGCGCTGACCCTGCTGCCGCCACGACATTCGCAGCGAGGGCTGCCGCTCGCTTACTCCGATCTCGTTACCTTGGGAAAAGGCGGCGAGAAACTCACCAAGGGTGGCTTGGAAGCGCTGGCCCGGGTTCTGTCCGTATTGGCCGCGGCTATCGCACTTGAACTCGGACTTGAGCAGAAATTCGCCTTGGGTTTTGGCGATGCAGTGGCCTACGTGGTCACGGAAGTATCAGTCGGCTTCGGCACCGATTTCGAACGAAGCATGGCGGCCAGCCTTTCCCGACAAGCGCATTTCAGACCTCGACTGCTATTCTCGGCGTTCGACGACGAGTTTTGGCTGGAATGCGAGCCCGCGTTGAGGCGGATCCACGGCCAGTTTCGCTCCTGGCAGAGCAAACCGGAACGTTACGAAGCGGCGCAGCAACAATGGTATCGCGCTTTTCAGTGCGAGAGCATTCCCGGATGCGTTGACCATCACGCCGCAGCCCAAGAACAATGATGCACGGAGATACAGACATGTCGACGGCGCCGCATTCAGTCAGTCAGCTTGCTGGAAGCACAATTTCGCTGCGTCCAAGCACCAATTTCGTGGAGACCGCCGCGGTCCAGGATTTGAGAAATCGGGCGCTTGGCTACCTGAGCGTGGGATATCCGGTTCATTTCCGCGGTCCCGCCGGTTCCGGCAAGACAACGCTGGCGTTTCATGTGGCGGCCCAGTTGGGGCGGCCGGTGGTGTTTCTCACTGGTGACGAGGAGATGACGACCTCCAATCTGGTCGGCGGCCAGTTCGGGTTTCAGTACCGCAAGGTCGTCGACCGTTTCATCCATACTGTTTTGAAATACGAGGAGGACGCCACCCGCAAATGGTCCGACCATCGCCTGACGACGGCGTGCCGGGAAGGCCACACGCTCATTTACGACGAATTCACTCGCTCGCGGCCTGAGGCAAATAACATTCTCCTCGGGGTGCTGGAGGAGCGATTGCTGGTTCTGCCGGTTCCCAATCAAAACGAGAGCTATGTCAGGGTTCATCCCGACTTCCGCGCCATTTTCACCAGCAACCCGCAGGAATATTCCGGCGTTCATGATGCCCAGGATGCGTTGAGCGACCGAATGGTCATGATCGACGTCGATTACCTGGACCGCGAGACGGAGTTGGCAATCACCGCCGCGCGTTCCGGCCTCGCGGAATCAAAGGTCGAGCAGATCGTCGATCTGGTGCGCGATTATCGGGCATCGGGCGAATACGACCAAGCGCCGACATTGCGGGGCAGCATCATGATTGCCAGGGTCGTCGCCGATCAAGATCTGCAGGTTTCGTCCGCCGATTCCCGCTTCGTCCAGACCTGCCTCGATCTGCTCGGCGCGAGGTCCCCATTCAAAAGCCGATCGAACGATGAGCGGGTGCAGCAGCGCAAAATGTTGATAAGCCTGGTGCAGCATCACTGTCCGGCCGAACACCGCGGAGATGAGGTTGCGGACAAGCGACTGAAGAGAAAATCGGAGCCGGCGCGGGCGCGTCTCGGCCAAATGGCCGTGGAGACGCGTTGATGACACATATCAGGGGACTTCACGAAGCCGGCAGGCTTCGCACACTCCGCATCGCAGGCGCCACCGCCGACCGCAGCAAGCTCGCGGCAACGCTTTCGCGTCTCGAGCACCAGCGAGCATTGCTCGCACGCCAACTCGCGGTGTGGACCAAGAAGCAGCAGGGGACCCAACTTCGCCTCGGCGTGCTCGACAAGGAGACCATGCGGGTCGAACGGCTGATCCGCAAAATCGGCGCGCCGTACCGTGCCGTCAATCGGCGCGCCGGGGCGCTTCCGATCAAGTCCGAGCAGCAGCCGGATGGCGGTGTAGCAGCCGTGCAGCGTGGCGACGTGAGTATCGATTACTGAATGCGGCGGTCAGCCGGAAGCAACGTCCAACATTGGAGTTCCGTCATGGCAAGTCACAAGGGTACCTCACGCAAGAAGGCCGGACACGCCGAAGCCGAACCGGTGGTCGATATTGGCTTTGGTTCTCTGTTTAAGGGGCTCGGAGACTTTGTCGGCGTCCTGGGCAAGCTGGTGGAGGCCGGGGAGCAGCGTATCGAGCGGACGGGTGAGTTCAAAGTCAAAGGCCTCGGCGACAAAGGGCGCGGCGTCTATGGCGTGAGCGTGCGGGTCGGGCTCGGCGGCGAGCCGCACGTCGAACGCTTCGGCAACATCCGCACCACCCGGGAAGGCCCCGAGGTCGTCGATGTGCGCGAACCGTTGATCGACGTCTTCGATGAAGGCAGCGAAATCGTGATTGCCGCCGAGCTCCCCGGCGCCAAGGAAGATGCGATCGAGATCGAAGTCCGTGGCGACGTTCTTGCGCTCAGCTCGTCCGGCGAGCGGCGCTACGCCAAGGAGGTCGTGCTGCCGAGTCCGGTCGATGCCGCTTCGCTGCGGCGGTCCTTCAAGAACGGCCTTTTGGAATTGCGGCTGAAGAAAGCCTAGTCATGTCGAATGCGATCGAGCACTTCTCGCGCACCCGTGTGGAGAATACGACGCTGCAAGTAATTGCTGACACGCAGCGCAATCTCGATCGCCTGATCCGAGAAGAAGAGACGGTGATCCGGCGTTATATCCGCCTGGACACTTGGCCGCACAACTCGGTCAACATGTTCGTGGTTGAGAACCTGCAGCCTCTCGTTGCACAAGTGAAAAGCGCAGCGGTGTTGTCCTCGGTCGTCGCCGACGACATCGATAGCCGGCCCATGGTCAACATCTACGATGCGGCCGATCTGGCCGAATGCACGGTCTTCGTGAACCGGCGTGTCCTCGAGAAAGAGGGCATCTGGAATGATGCGACTTCCCTGCGCGCCTTGCTGGCGCACGAGCACGGGCATCCATTGGTCGAGAACGAGACGGTGCGCGCCGCGCGCGGGCTGTCGGTCGAAGTCACGGCTGAGAGCCGGACGTCGACGACAGCAATCGTCGGAGTTCTTCATCTCCTGGCCGATCGTCTGTGCATTCATTCACCGCAGGAAGTGTTCGCAAACGAGATCGCGATTCACGCCGGCTTTGGTGACGCTTTGTTCCATCTCGACATGGGTGTCGTCGAGAGAGCCCGCTTCGGCGTCGCCAAGCGGGCATCCCTGGTGCGAGACCTCGAAAAGCGGGCCAAAGTCGGCAAGCTCACTGCTGTCCAGGTGGCCGCGCTTCTGCTGGTCGGGGATCTGCAGGCGTATTTGGGATTTGCGCTCGAGACCGCGCCATTCCTGCGCGCCGGCCATCGGCAGCAAGCGCAAGCGCTCGAGGCCGCGCTGGTCGAAGGCGTGCTGTGCCATCTCGATCCGGCAGCGCCGCAGCTCTACGAAAAATTCCGCGACCATTATCTGCAACTGAGAACCGACTTCACTCTCGCCGAGATGAAGGTCTGGAGTAGCGCGGCGCTGGACCTGCTTGCCGACGCAATTGCGCAAAGACACTTGCAGCTTCGTTTCTCAGTGGTTCGGACGCATCCAACCGCAAAACCGCGGCGCCAGTCGCGACTGGGGCATGCCTCCGGCGTCCACAATTCCATCGAGCATGATGGCGGCTCGCCATGAGACTCGCACCGGCATACTCGCCGAAGGTTCACACGGAATGCGAGGTCGCTCAGTACCTTTACTGTATCGTGCGGTGTCGCGAGCCGCGGACCTTCGAGACGCTCGGAATGGGCGAGCGGGGCGACGTGGTCCACACCATCAATTTCGACGGTCTGGCGGTGGTCGCCAGCGATTCGCCTGAGGCGCGATACGACAACACGCGGCGAAACATGATGGCCCATATGCGGGTCCTGGACGAGGTCATGGCGGACCATACCGTGCTGCCGATCCGGTTCGACAGCGTGGCGCCCGGCCCCGATGCGGTGCGCGAGCAATTGCTGAAGGCGCGCTATCGGGAGCTGAGTTCGTTGCTTGACGGAATGGAGGGCCGGATCGAGTTGGGACTCAAGGCGTTCTGGTACGAGGACGTCGTCTTCAAGGAGATCGTTCAACAAAATCCGACGATCCGCCGCATCCGCGAAAGCTTGGCGGGCCATTCGCTCGAAGAGACTTATTATGACCGGATTCGCCTCGGCGAACTTGTCGAGGCTGAGCTCAAAACCCGGCGCGGCCAGGACGCCGAGAACGTCCTCGAACGATTGCGGCCGCTCGCGGAGAAGACCCAGGTCAACGCCACGATTGCGGACCACATGGTGGCGAACGCCGCGTTCCTGATCTCGCGGACGCGCGAGGCGGAGTTCGATGCCAGCGTACGCAAGCTTGATGCGGAAATGGGGCGCCGCCTTCTCATCAAATGTGTCGGCCCCGTCGCCCCCTACAACTTCGTGAACGTCACGATGCAGTGGGCGAGATGACGAACAAATCCCGAGCCGGGTGGCAACAGAGAATGAGTTGTGAGGTGGACGATGGGGTTACTTAGCTCAATCGTGACGGTGCCGGTGGCTGGTCCGATAAAGGGCATGTTGTGGATCGTCAAGACGATCGCGGAGCACGCCGAACGAGAACTCTACGACGAAGACAACATTCGCAAGGATCTTCTCAAGCTCGAGCAGCAATACGAGCTCGGGAACATGAAACTCGAGGAATTCGAGAGCGCCGAAAGCGAACTGTTGCAGCGACTGAACCAAGCGCGAAGAATAAAGGAAGGACGTTAAGCCATGTCACAGCGCCTCCCGCGGTTTCCAGAAACGCACGAACGGCATCTGAAGGAGAATGAATCGATCGTTCCCGAAGCAATGGCCGATATCGCTCCCGATCGTGGTGTCGCCGAAAACCCGCCGATCGGTCGCCGTAAGAATCCATCGATCGCGCCCGATAGAGACGTCGGCGAAAATCCGCCGATTGGGCGCCGCAAAGGTGAGGCAGCCGGGGCCGCGGCGGTCGCTAAGCATGCGAAGGCGGAATTGGAGAGCATCACCGGGCTCGACGCCGATCACGTTTCCGCGGTGTTGCGTCAGCCGGATGGCTGGCACGTCACGGTCGATCTGGTCGAACTCAGGCGCATACCGGCGGCGACGGACGTGATCGCCTCCTATGAAGCCGTGCTCGGACCGACCGGCGAGCTGTTGAGCTATCGTCGCAACCGGCGCTACTTCCGCGACCAGACGGTGGAAGAGTCATGACCGACGCCGGCTTGCACTCCGAAATCCAGTGTCCGATCGATCTGTTCAAGCCGCAAGAGGCCAAGATCGAAGCGCTGACCAAGGCCATGAACGCAGCGCGGACAGCGCCGGAGAAAGCGCCAAATGCAAGCAAACTCATTGAAGAGGTAAACGTCTTGTTGGATTGCGCGAGCTACGATCGAGCGAATCCGAACTGCGCCCTCTGCCGGGGCTTCTCCGAGCTTCGCCTGAAGACTGCAACTCTGATCGCCAGGATTGGCGCGCTGGGCGCCGTAGGTTAACCGGTCCGATCGACACATGGAACATTCGCTTCAAACCACCAACCTCGCCGATATCCTCGAGCGAGTGCTCGACAAGGGTATCGTGATCGCCGGCGACATCACCATCTCGCTGGTTGAGATCGATCTGCTCAATATCAAGCTGCGTCTGCTCATCGCCTCCGTCGACAAGGCAAAAGAGCTGGGCATCAACTGGTGGGAGACAGATCCGAAGCTGTCGTCGCGCGCCGACGGTCTGCAACGGGAGAACCAGATGTTGCGACAACGCCTCGATCTGCTGGAGACCAAATTTCAGGCGAAGCCTCCGCGGCGCAAGGCGAAGCGCGGGCAGCGGGCGCCGCACAGTGCGGCGCCCCTGCCACTACCGTAAGACATGGCGGAATGAAGGAAGACTCGGCGCTCGCAGGTCCGGATTGGGGGCGGGCTTCGATCGGCGAAAGAAACGAACATGGATGGCGGCCCCCTCACTGCTACCTATCGGGTTGCTGAAGCGCTCCCCAAGGACGTCGGGCGTGGTCTCGCCCGGTTGGATCCGAAGGACATGGCCGAGCTCGGCGTCGAGATCGGTGACGTCATAGAGGTCACGTCAACGCAGACGACCGTGGCTCGCGTCATGCCGGCTCATGTCGAACTGCGCGGCAAACGCTCGATTCAGATTGACGGCATCGCGCGCGCGAACGCCGGCGCCAGCCTTGGCGGGCAGGTGAAAGTGCGCTTAACGGCCGCGAAGTCGGCCCGCACGATCGTATTGGCGCCGACCGACGCGCCGGCGCGCGCCGCCCGCGGCCTCGAAGGCCGCTATCTGACCCGCCTGCTCGACGGCCTGCCCATGGTCCCCGGCGACCGTGTTCGCGTCAATCCGTTCGGCACGCAGATGCGCAATTTCGTCGTGGTCAAGGCGACGCCGCCGGGGCCCGTCATCGCCGCGCCCACGACCGTCATCACCTGCGAAGGCGGGACCGCGCCGCGTCGAGAAGCGGTCACCTATGAGGATATCGGCGGACTGCACAAGGAGATGCGCCGCGTCCGCGAGATCATCGAACTTCCCCTCAAGTATCCGGAGGTTTTCGCGCATCTTGGCGTTGAGGCGCCCAAGGGCGTCCTGCTCTACGGCCCGCCGGGCACCGGCAAGACTTTGATCGCGCGCGCCGTCGCCCACGAATCCAACGTTCATTTCATCCACATCAATGGTCCGGAAATCATCGACAAACTCTATGGGGCGAGTGAGGCCAATCTGCGCAAGATGTTCGAGGAAGCGGAAAAAAATGCACCTTCCATCATCTTCATCGACGAGATCGACGCCATCGCACCCAAGCGCGAGCAGATGGCGGGCGAGCGTCAGGTCGAGCGTCGCGTCGTCGCCCAGCTTCTATCGTTGATGGACGGCCTCGAAGCGCGCGGCCAGGTGGTCCTGATCGCCGCCACGAACCTTCCAGACTCGCTGGACCCGGCGTTGCGCCGGCCCGGGCGCTTCGACCGGGAGATCGAGATCGGAATTCCGGACAAGGAGGGCCGCCGCGAGGCGCTGGAAATCCACAGCCGCGGCATGCCGCTGGCCGAGGCAGTCGACCTGGAGCGGATCGCCGGCATCACGCACGGATTCGTCGGCGCCGATCTGGCTGCTCTGTGCCGCGAAGCGGCCATGAGCGCGCTGCGACGGTTGATGCCCGACATCGATTTCAAGACCACCGATATTCCCTACGACAAGCTGGCTGCGCTCAAGGTCGAATGGGCGGATTTCGAGGGCGCTCTGGCGGAAGTCGAGCCATCGGCTTTGCGTGAAGTCGCCACCGAAATCTCCGACGTGCGCTGGGTCGACGTGGGCGGATTGGACGAGGCCAAGCGGCTGCTGACTGAGGTCGTTCTGTGGCAGCTGCGCTACGACACGCTCTTTCAACAGGCAGGCGTGCGCGCGCCCAAGGGCGTCCTTCTGCATGGCGCGCCCGGCACCGGCAAGACGCTACTGGCCAAGGCGCTCGCCGGCGAGACCGAAGCCAACTTCATCGCGGTCAAGGGTCCGCAGCTCCTCAGCATGTGGATCGGCGAGTCCGAACGGGGCGTGCGCGAGGTGTTCCGCAAGGCGCGCCAGGCGGCTCCCTGCATCATCTTCTTCGACGAAATCGATGCGCTCGCGCCGCGCCGCGGTGGCGGGGGAGGCGGTCAGGTCGCCGAGCGGGTAGTCGCGCAGCTGCTCACCGAACTCGATGGCATCGAGGACCTCAAGGGCGTGGTCGTGCTTGCCGCCACCAACCGGCTCGACCGGCTGGATCCGGCCCTCCTGCGTCCGGGTCGGCTGGAGTTTCACATCGAGTTGCCGATGCCCGACGCAGCGTCGCGACGGGCGATCCTGCAGGTCTATCTCAAGCGCATGCCGTTGGGCAAGGACGTGAAGATCGAGGCGTTGGTACAGGCCACGGAGGGATTCGTCGGCGCCGATCTCGAAGGGCTCTGCCGTCAGGCGGCGCTATTCGCGATCCGCGAGATCCTCGAGCCCGAGACCACGACTTCGCGCGCAAAAGAAGGTGCAGTGGCCGACCGCACGGTAGAACGGCTGCAAAAGCTGACAATCGCCAAGCGGCATTTCGACACGGCGCTGGCCGATCGCCATGCCACGAGGAGCCCGCCATGAGTCGCATCTATCTTTATGCCATCGTCCCGGCTGCCGAGCGCCCGCCAGTCGAGGTCGCCAGCGTGTGGCCTGGCGAGCCACAGGTGCGGATCATCCAGGGCGACACGCTCGCGGCCGTGGTCGGCGCGGCGCCTCCGACCGATTTCCGCGCCTTGTCGCGCGAGGACGCGGTTCGTTATCTGTTGGCGCATCAATGCGTCGTGGAATCCGTGATGCGAAGTTCGGCGGCACTGCCGGTCAAATTCGGCACGACTTTGCCGGACGAAGCCGCGGTGGTCAGCATGCTCAAGCGCGGCGCAACGGTACTGGCGTCGCCGCTCGCCGAGCTCTCGCAGCACGTCCAGGTCGAACTCATCGTCTCATGGAATATCGATGATATCGTCCGCGAATGCGCCGCGGACGATGTGGTTGTGCGGCTCAAGGCTCAGATTCCCGCGCAGCCCGGCGGCGCCAGCAACGATCAATGCCTCGCCATCGGTAAAGTCGTGAAGGAGTTCGTCGATCGCCGCCGCGAATACTGTCGAAACCGTATCGTGACGACGGTGCGATCCTTCGCGGTGGACGTGGTCGAAAACGCCCTAATGGACGACCGGATGATCGCCAATCTCGCGCTGTTGCTGGCGAAGGACGCTGGCGACGCGCTCGACAAACGGCTGGCCGAGCTCGACAAGGAATTCGGAGAGCGGCTCCATTTCCGATGCATCGGACCGCTGCCCCCCTACAGCTTTGCTACCGTCGAGGTGAGCTTGCCTTCATTCGAGGCCATCGATCGCGCCCGCCGGGTCCTGAGCCTTGGCGAAAGCGCCGACCTTGCGGAAATCAAGTCCGCCTATCATCGGCAGATTCGGCAGGTGCACCCCGATCTCACGGCCGCCACATTCTGTGAGGGCGGCGACGCCACCAAACTGACTGATGCTTACAAGACATTGATGAACTATGCCGAAGCGTTGCCTGCTGCGCCGGGCGACGAATTTGCTGGCGAACCCGGATATCGCTTCGATCGTGATACGGTCGAGAGCTCCATCCGGGTGATGGTGCGTCGGCAAGACTTCTCGGTAGCGCATGCGGAAGCTCAGCCATGACCGCTGCCATAGTCCACTGCGCGACCGGCGATCAAAGTGTCATGTACGTCTACGGCGTGGCGCGGGCGTCGCGCCAACACCGGTTCGCCCCGGTCCGCCGCGAAAGCATTGTTCCGGAAGCGCCCGTTCATCCGCTGGTGCACGGGGAGTTGCTGGCCTTCGTCAGCGCGGTTCCTGCCGATCGGTTCGGCGCGAGCGGATTTCGTTCGGCGCTCAAGGACGTGGAATGGTTGAAGGATCGGATTCTGGCGCACGAGAAAGTTCTCGAGGAACTCATGTCCAGCGACGATGTCGTGCCTTTCAGATTCGGCACGGTCTATCTGGATTCATCGCAGGTCGCGAATGCGCTTGCGCTCCATCGCGTCGAGCTGTGTCAGGCGCTTGAACGGATTCAGGGAGCCTCGGAATGGGGCGTGAAGCTGTATTGCGATGCCGACGTGTTGCGTTGTCGGATCGAAGTCGAATCTGCTTCGATTCTCCATCTGCGCGACATGCTCGCGCAGGTTTCGCCAGGTGCGCGGTTCTTTCTACAAAAGAAATATGCCAAGGCGCTCGACGGCGAGGTTATTGCGACGATCGCAAGCTGCGTTGAGCGGATTGGCCGGAGCCTCGATGACTTCGCCCGCGAGTCCACGGAGATCGAGACGCAGCCGGCCGCCGTGCATGGCCGGTCCGCGGACATGGTTATGAACGCGGCCTACCTTGTGGCCGAAGGATCCCTTCCGCAATTCCGGCAGGCCAGTGCGGCCCTGCAGAAGGAATACGCTCCTCACGGCGTCGACCTTGAGCTGACCGGCCCATGGCCGCCGTATCACTTTGTATCGATTCGGCAAGAAGGCGTCGCGGATGCAGCGGCATCTGATCGATAAAGACCAGCTCGCTCTGTCCGAGCTCCTGGATCGTGCCCTCAACAAAGGCGTCGTCCTGTGGGGCGACGCAACGATTTCGGTCGCCGGAGTGGATCTCATCTATGTGGGGCTCAAGGTTCTGCTCGCCTCGGTCGATAGCGCGGAACGGCTGCGACAGGACGCTCGCGCGACCGTGCGGGCAGATGCGGGAGCTGCCGAATGATCTACGTATACGCCATCGCCGACCGGCCGGAAGAGCCGCTACCTAGCCAATTGGGCCTGCATGACGAGGCACTGAGCGCGGTTATCTGGCGCGATATCGGCGCCGTCGTCAGTAAGTTCAACGGTGTACAGATGTCGAAAACCGCGGATGAACTGTGGCGGCACGAAGAAGTTGTCGAATCATTGATGAGCGTTCGCGCTGTGCTTCCGGCGCGATTCGGAACGCTCCTGCCGTCGCGGCAGCATGTCGACGATATCTTGCGCCGAGTCTATCGCGCGCTCGTCCAGGACATCGAGCGCGTGCGCGGCCACGTCGAGATCGGCATGCGGTTTTTGAGCACATTCGAGACAGGCGCAGAGCTGAATCAACCTCTCACCACATCCGACGGGCTCATGCCGCCCGGGGCCGGGCCGGGTTCCGCCTATTTACGGGCAAGGCTTGCCCAGAAGCGGCAACTGCAAGACCGGCAGCGCGCCAAGCTGGGGCTTGTTCGCGATGTCTATGCCCTGCTTGCAAGCCACGCCAATGCCAGCTGGCTCGACGGCGAACTGGACGATCGACACGGGATTTCGGCGGCGTTTCTCGTGCCGCGCGACCGTATCGGGTCGTTTCGAGACGTTGTCGGCGAAGTCGCTTATGCCAATCCGGGACTTGCGCTGCTCTGCACCGGACCCTGGCCGCCTTATTCCTTTGTAAGGGCCGGCGCGGGCGCGACAGGATGGAGCGAGGAGTGCCATGCGACCTGACGCGAGACTTGGCACAGACCAAAAGGTCATTCATGCACCGGACGATCAGACGCTGCTTGATCGGTTTGCCGGCACGCTCAACGACGCGCGGCGAGAGACGCCCGAGCGCATCGTCATCGACCCCAAAAAAGTCGAGCGCGATCTGGCACGTCTTGTGCTGGCTGTCATCGAGCTGCTGCGCCAGCTCCTTGAGCGTCAGGCCATACGGCGCGTGGAGAGCGGAATACTGAGCGAAGAAGAAATCGAGCGCCTCGGTGTAACCCTCCTCAAGCTCGAAACCCGCATGGACGAACTCAAGGCGGTGTTCGGTCTAGAAGATCAGGAATTGATTCTGGATTTGGGCCCGCTTCGTGATATGCTTTCGAACTGCAAGTAATTTACGGCGCCCATATCGCGGCGTGCTCTCTGTACGTGGGGCCGCGTCTGTTACTCGACCCACGCTAAGCCGCCCCGAGGAGGGCAAAGGCGCAGATACGATCCCTGTGCGTACCGAAAACCTCATCCGACGACGATTTCGGTTTTGCCAGGTGAAATTCCCTGTTCTAGCACCAGAATTCCTTGGATCGAGGTGGGCCAGCGCGGCCGTCGGGGCGGTGAGCCCAGCATCAATCTTTCTATAACATCGGAATAGGGTCGCGGTTGCTTTGCTATCCATTCAACAAGATCAAACACTAGAGGATCGAGCAAATGCCTCGACTCGAAGGCCCTTCGCAATGCGTGTAATGTTGTCGATGGATACGTTTCGTTCCGCCCGCTCAACTGCGGTATTATGGCGCAGACGCCACAATAATCTGCGCGCCTCGATTGCTATCTCACGACAGGAGAGTGACGTGAGATAGGGGGCGCGCTGTGCGCGCGCGATCAGGCTTGCCGTCATTTAAATGACCGATTCCAGTGCGAGTAGATCAAGTATCTGGATCGGAGTAGTAATTATGGCCAGTTCGAGCTGTGTGCCGGTCGGCATCATCTGGGAGTATGACCGTGGCGAGTTGATTGTGGACGGTATAGTCCATGTGCTCGGAGTCAGTCTCGGGTTGGTTGCCGCGATCGCGATGGTCATCTTAACGGCCAACTCGATTCGCGCTGCCGATAGCCTGTCCGTCGGCATCTACACTATCGGCTTGCTCACGATGCTAGGCTTTTCCGCCGCCTACAACCTTTGGCCGATTTCCCGCACGAAGTGGGTTCTGCGGCGCTTCGATCACTCTGCCATCTACGTGATGATCGCCGGAACCTACACGCCATTCATTGCTCAGATGAAAATCGGCCTTGTTTCTATGGGTCTCCTCATCGGTGTCTGGTTGGTAGCGATTGTCGGCATTGCTCTCAAGCTGCTGTTGCCGGGTCGCTTCGATCGCCTGGCCATTCTTCTCTACCTGCTCCTGGGTTGGAGTGGTGTGGTCTTTTACGAGCCGGTTGCAGCGGCTCTCCCGAGCTTGAGCCTTTGGCTTCTCGCGGCAGGCGGCATCCTTTACTCGATAGGCGTCATCTTTCACGTGTGGCAGAACTTGCGGTTTCAAAACGCGATTTGGCATGGCTTCGTACTGGTCGCCGCATGCTGCCACTATTCGGCCGTTCTCGACTGTGTAGTGTTGGCGCGGGCTTGAACAGCGATGTGGTTACTTTCTCAGATAATACCAGCCTCTGGGCGGGCGACGGAATCGTGGGACGGACCAACGTCGTCTTGTCCGTCACATCCTGCTGATCGGACGGCAGTTGTTAAGGTTGGGACGGACATGTCGCGGATCGCAGGACGGCGGTTGATGACCAACAAGAGACATGACGCAGGGCTTCCGATTTACGGAGTACGATTTCGATGGCCAATTCAACGCGCATCGAAATGTAGCAACCGTTGTGTTGACGCTTATATATTGAAAAGGCATTTGTCAGGACATGCTGTATGAACGTTCTCGCGGCCATCTCGCCTGGGCTAAAGGTTCTCTTCGAGCGTGTCGGCAAGCCGGAGGTCATTAATCGGCCCGACTTTTTTCGGTTCGGTGAGGCAGGGGCGGTCATCGCCTGCAATCACGTTGGCTGGGCGGACAGCCTATGGGTCGCCTATGCCGTGTACCCCAGACAGCTACGCTATATGTCAAAAGAGGAGCTGTTCGGTTCAACGCTATCGCGATGGGTCTTGAAGCACGGCGGTTCTTTTCCAATTGACCGTGCGAGCCCTTCGCCAAGTTCGATTAAGACAGCAGTCGACATTCTGCAGCGTGGCGAAATAATCCTGATCTTCCCGAGCGGTACGCGAAGCGAGGAAAATATTGCCTTCAAGCGTGGCGCCGCGACAATCGCGCTTCATGCTCGGGTTCCACTTGTACCCGCCTTCTTTCAAGGCCCGAAGCAGATGCAAGTCGCGCATCTCCTGCACCGACCTCTAATCCGGGTGACATTCGGGTCACCGATCCCAACAGCGGAGTTACCCTTTGGAAAGGGGATGACGATTGAGCTCACGCGGCACCTCCAAGCGGCAATCGGCGAATTACGATCGATCGCGGACGCTAAGCAGTTCGCCGCCTAGAGGCGCTGGGGCCGCCTGAGGTGAGGCTCGTCTGTCGGCGCGGAGTCTCCACCAGGCCCGTCTGTATGGACCGGCCGCGCGTTGCAAGCCGAAAGTGGTGATTTGGAGAAAGTTGGTCTTGCGCATCTGTATTCGGCCTATTGATGGAGCCTTCGAGCTCCTGGCCATCATGGATATCCGCGCGCGTTCGATCTCATTCGCGTCTCGGCCCCGAAGCGCGCCATCATCCCTTGAGCCGCGGAAACAGCGCCATCGCGTTGTCGGGTAGTGCGAGCCTACGCCCGAGGAACAGGCTTTCAGCCGCCCTGCCCTATTTCCGGATTTCCAGCGCCAAAACGCTTTGAAGCCGGAGCGATGCCATCGCAGGATGGTCTCCGGCTTCGCTACCCGGGATACATCGAGCAGACCGGGCCAAATCCGCGTCATCCATACCAACAACGCCCGGTCACTGCCGTACAGCCGCAGACGAGGCGGCGCTCGCCTCATTGCGATGTTGAGCTGATGACGGAGAAACAGGTTCTCGGCTTCGAGCCTGCGTTGCGACTTGAATATATCGGCGATGAACATCACGAGCAAGCGCAGGATCGCAAGCATCGAACTTGATGACGACGATTCTGGCTCACGTTGCGAATCCAGATGGATCAAATTTTCGGAAGGGACAGGAGTCATATCAAACGGCGTGTTTTGCTCAAGCACCTCCCCGTTCCATGGCGGCACGCAGCAATGCGGCCGCTCGATAGATGCCGTGAATGAGCTTGCTGTAGGGAAGAAGCAGAAAAAACGACAGCACGATGCCTAGATGGATTGCGAGAAACACGCTCATACCGGCTGTCCCGCGAAATATCAATAAGACCAAGCCGCTGCCTGCTACCATCAGCGAGAGGCTCAGAATCGCGTAGTCCGCACCCAGCACATTCCGTGCCATAAGATTTGGATCGCCCGTTATTTTTATCAACGCCAGCCCGGCGACACCGGTGACCATGCTTAATCCGCCCCCGGTTCCCAAAACAACCGGTACGCTCAAGAGCGGATAGGGAGCACGCCAGTTCAGAACGTGATCGTAGATACTCGCGACCGTAGTCGACGCACAGCAGAGTAGAAACCCATAGAACACGGCATGATGAAAGTAGCGGCGCGCCCGTGAAAATGACTCACCTCGGTCGTTGCAGCCGTGACCTCCACCACCCAGATTGCGCAAGGTCATCACATCATGAAGAGTCGCCCAGAGCGCCCGGAAGTTATTGGCTTTGGGAACTCGCCCGCCGGTGTCGCGCCAGAAGTTGAAGACGCTCACGGTCAATGAAACGAGCGCCAGACCTAGAGTGGCGCTCGCAACCGACATCATGATTTTCCATGGGACGACCGCGTAGAAGGCGCCCGGCCCAAAATGCGAATTGAAACGCTCATCCGGCGATTGCAGAGCAAGGGTCAAGATCAAAGCAAGCGCGATACTCGTTGCAACAATGAGCGAAACGACGACGCCATTACGCCGGAAGAGACGCGCCAGTAGGCGCGGCCATGCATATTCTTCGAACGTTTCGACTCGGATCTGGGAAAAGCTGTTCGGCAGATTAATTGAAAACTCGTGAGGTGGTGCATACTGGCACGCGTAATAGCAGTTACGGCAGTTATGGCAGAGATTGGCCATATAACCCAGGTCGGCATTGGAGAAGGCTCGGCGCAATTCCATGACCTGGAACACGACACAATAGCCGTCGCAAAAGCGGCACGCGTTACAGATCTCGATGGCGCGGCGTGCGGCCCCGATGGCTTCAGTGGTTCGCATATTTCGCCGCCTCTCGTCCCGCGATCCGTCCAAAGACTGTTCCGATCGTCATTCCTATCCCAGCGAGATATCCCTGGCCAAGAATGTTGGCTGTCATGATCAAACCAGCGGCAAACACGTTCCCCGACGGTCGGCCGTCCGTCATGAGCACACGCGCGTTTTCGTCGACCTTAACGCCGAGATAGTTAAATGTGATGCCAGGCCGTAGCGGATAGCTGTTGAAAGGTGGTGTGTCGATTGGCAGCGCCCAATGTGTTTTGGGCGGCGCAATAGCTTCGGCGTGCCAATGGCTGGGTTCATTGCCGTCGCGCGTACCGGATCGAACCACGTTGTTGAACGCGTGAACGGTCGCAACCAGCGCCGGCGGGTCAAGCGCAAGCTTTCCCGCAAGTTCCGCGATCGTCTGCGCTCGGATCGGCGGATAGATCGATGGTCGGAAGAGTCCCTCGGCCTTCGAATCGAAGATCGCGTATGCGATTTGGCCCGGGCACTGCGCGACAAGTCTGCCCCAGATCGCATATCGCTTTGGCCCGATGTCCGCCCCCTCGTCATAAAAGCGCCGGCCATTCCGATCGACGACAATGCTGAAAGGCACGCAGTCCAGCCGCGTAACGATGCCGCCATCGAATTTCGGCGCACGGGCATCGACGGCAACGATATGGCATTGCGTCGGGTTGCCTACAGGCGCGATGTTCTGGTCGAGCAAGTTCTTGAGCATTCGCCCCTGCGCGTAGGTGGTGCCTCTGATCAGAAAATTATCTGCTGCCTCGCCCCAGTACTGCTTGAGCCAGTCGATATTGGCCTGAGACCCGCCGCACGAAACCACAACCGTCCGGGCATACACTTCTGCCGGGAATCCGTCGGTGATGATCGTAGCCTCGCGAGCAACTCCATCGTCGATACGCAATGACAGGACCTCGGTGTCATAGAGAATGTCGACGCCGAGCCGCTCCGCCGTTAGATAATACGCATTCAGCAATGCTTTGCCTCCGCCGAGAAAAAAGGCGGTCTTCCGCGAAGGGTTAGATGTACCGCTGTGCGATCCCTGGAAACGGGCACCGCATTGTTCCATCCAATGCGCGACGCGTGTCGATTCGTTAATCATGATGCGAGCAAGGTTCTGGTCAGTATCCCCGCCCGTCACCCGTACCAAGTCGCCCCAATATTCGTCCTCTAGG
>Ga0187856_1001382_pt1 | contig 19379 bp, 17 predicted proteins | sample June2016WEW_8_40_FD_132443 | JGI IMG/M metagenome (GOLD analysis project Ga0187856, IMG submission 132443) | Peatland microbial communities from SPRUCE experiment site at the Marcell Experimental Forest, Minnesota, USA - June2016WEW_8_40 | ecosystem: Environmental > Terrestrial > Soil > Wetlands... | reverse complement strand
TCTGGCCGGTAAGCTGCTGGAGGATAATTTCGCTCACATCTGGGAGCACTCGCTGGTCTTTGGCTCTTTTCGCGAATTAGAGATCAAATCCTGCGAGCGCTGCCAGCGCTTTAATCTGTGCCACGGCGGCTGCCCGGCCGTGGCTTATCATACGCAACGCCGCTTGGGCCTGCCGGACCCCGAGTGCCTGGTCAATTGCATCACCGTTAATTCTTTGACACCCGGGAGGGCCGATGACCAACGCGATACCCCGAGGGCGGTTCTCCCTTAGACCGGGCCTCAGGCTGATCCCAGGGGAGGCGGGAGGGGTCCTCCTCCAGCCCGCACCGCTACGCCTCCTTCGTGTCAACTCCGCAGCATTTGCGCTCCTTCAGAGATGTCAGGCAGGCTTCTTTTTAGAGAATAACGCCAGCCAGCCCGCGGGCCAACCGGAGAGGTCCATGTTCGCCTTTCTCGATGCCCTCTGGCAATCCGGTTTGCTGGACTGGCAGCCGGCCCTGGATACCTGCGCCCCGGCGGTCAGTATCGTCCTGCCGGTATATAACCGGGCCGGGGAGATCGGCAGATGCCTCGAGGCGCTGCTGGCCCTCAATTACCCCGGAGCGCGGCGGGAGATCATCGTGGTAGACGATGGCTCCACAGACGGCACCCCGGACGTGGTGAGAAATTGTCCGGTCAGGCTCCTCGTTCAGCCCCAAAACCTCGGGCAATCCGCAGCCCGCAATGCCGGGGTGCGGGCCGCCGGGGGCGATATCATTGCCTTTATCGATAGCGACTGCATCGCCGACCGGGACTGGCTTCGGGAGCTGTTGCCCTATTTTCAGGATTCCCGGGTAGCCCTGGTGGGCGGCTACGTAGATTCCTTCTTCCGGGAGACCAGGCTGGACCGCTTTGAGGAGGTCCAGTCTCCTCTGAACATGGGCCAGGGGTTGGCCTTCGGCACCACTGCTGAGTCGGACTTTTACGTGCCCACCTGCAATGTCCTGATCCGGAAAGAAGCCTACCTGGAGGTGGGGGGGCTGGATGAGGGGCTGCGTCTGGGCGAAGATGTGGACCTGTGTTGGCGGCTCAAGGAAAAGGGCCATCGTCTTCTTTACGTGCCCCGGGGCAAGGTGAGACACAAGCATCGCAACCGCCTCCGGGAAATCCTGGCCCGGCGTTTCGACTATGGCACCTCCGAGGCCTTTCTCTTCAGCCGGCATGAGCAGGTGAAAAAACGCTTCCCCTGGAAACCCACGGCCCTGGGTGTCTTCTTCTTAGGTTGTCTGGCGCTGCTGACGGGGTTCTGGCTGCTTCTCCCCCTGGCGGCGTTGTTGACGGCGACCGAGGCCTGGCGCCGCCAGCGGCAGGTGCAGATGAAGGCCGGGATGGCCCTGGGCTACCTCGCGGTCCTGAGGGCGATTCTCAGGGATTATTTCGCCACAGGGTTTTATCTCACTTACCACTTGCTCCGCTATTATTTACTGCCTATTTTAATAATAGCCCTAATTTTTCCGGCCGCGGCGCCGCTAGCGGCGGTGCTTATCCTCTTTCCGGCGACGGTAGAGTTCGCCCGAAAGAAGCCGCGGCTGTCCCTGCCGCTGTTTCTCTGCCTCTATCTGGCGGAGCAGGCCTGCTATCAGGCCGGGGTATTCTGGGGTTGTCTCATTTGGAAAAATTTTCGTCCATATCATCTGTTGTTCTTCCGGTCTCAGAGAAATTCTGGGGCAGAGAGAGGTACACCGAATCTTAACTTTGAGGAGACCATATGCCGAAATTCTTAATTGAACGAGAGATTCCCAAGGCCGGTCAGCTTTCCCCCGCGGACCTGCAGGCCATCTCCCAGAAATCCTGCCAGGTTCTTCGGGAACTCGGTCCGCAAATCCAGTGGCTGCAGAGCTACGTGACCCCAGACAAGATTTACTGCGTATATCTGGCGCCCAACGAGGACATAATCAGGGAACATGCCAAGCGGGGCGGCTTTCCCGCCAACCGTATTTCTGAAATCAAAAAGGTGATTGATCCTACGACAGCCGAATAGGACAATCCCGAAACAAGCCGGCCCTCATGACGAAAGATTTGACCAACAAATATCATCGTCTGCGTACAATTCTCCAGGACCTGGGGAGCGTGGCAGTGGCCTACTCCGGCGGGGTGGACAGCACCCTGCTCCTCAAGGTGGCCCAGGAGGTCCTGGGGGAGCGGATACTGGCCATTACCGCCGACTCCGAGACCACCCCCCAGCAGGAGCGGAAAGATGCGGCCCTCCTGGCCCGAGAACTGGGGGTGGAGCACCTGGTGGTGGCCGGCCGGGAACTGGAGCTGCAGGAGTTTCTCCGGAACCCCACCGACAAGTGTTATATCTGCAAAAAGGCTCGTTTCAGCGAGCTGGTGAAAATGGCCCGGGAGCGCGGCCTCAATGCGGTGGTGGACGGCGGCAACTTGGACGACCAGGCAGACTTCCGTCCCGGCATGCGGGCCGTTGAGGAACTGGGGATCAGGAGCCCTCTGGCGGAAGCCGGCCTTACCAAGGCGGAGATCCGCCTCCTCTCCAAGAGGCTGAAGCTCCCCACCTGGAAAAAGCCGGCCTACGCCTGCCTGGCCTCCCGTATCCCGTACCATCACGAAATCACGGTGGAGAAGCTGCGGCAGATCGATGCCGCCGAAGAGCTAATCCGGAAAAGGGGCCTGGCGACCCAGGTGCGGGTCCGGCATTATGGCGACACGGCCCGCATCGAGGTAGAACCCGTAAGCATCCACAGGCTGGCCGCCAAGATGGTGCGCTCGGACCTAATCAAAGAGCTTAAGACCCTGGGCTTCAAGTTCGTCACCCTGGACCTGGAGGGGTACCGTACCGGGAGTCTGAACCCGGCTGAGGTTAAAACCAAAACAGAAAGTTAATGGTCCCCTTAGAAAATCCGCTGGCCGCCCCATGGGGCGCCATCAACCCTACGGCCAAGGGCCTGTTTAAAGGAAGGTAAAGCATGGAAAATGAATTCTTAAGAGACCTGCTGAAGCAGGTCGCCAGCGGCCAGATGAATCTGGACGCCGCCATGCACGCATTGCGCAAGCTCCCCTTTGAGGACCTGGGCTACGCCCGGATAGACTTCCATCGTTGCCTGCGGAACGGGGTGCCGGAGGTCATTTATTGTGCCGGGAAGACCCTGTCGCAGATCCAGGGCATTGCCCAGAAGCTCGCCCATCACCATGTTAACGTCCTGGCTACCAGGGCCAGCCAGGAGGTGTTTGAGGGCGTCCGGGAAGTGGTCCCCGACTGCGAGTACCACGAAGCGGCCCGCATCATCGTGCTAAAGCCCCGGCCGTTGGAAGGATCGGGGCTCATCGCCGTGGTGAGCGCCGGCACCTCGGATATTCCCGTGGCCGAAGAGGCCGCCATCACCGCCGAAGTCCTGGGCAATAAAGTTACGCGCCTCTATGACGTGGGGGTGGCGGGAATCCACCGGCTGCTGAACCACTGTGACGACCTATTCCGGGCCAACGTGGCGGTGGTGGTAGCCGGCATGGAAGGCGCTCTGGCCAGCGTGGTGGGTGGCCTGGTCTCCTGCCCGGTAATCGGGTTGCCCACCAGCGTGGGTTACGGCGCCAGCTTCGGGGGCATCGCCGCCCTGCTCAGCATGCTGAACAGCTGCGCCTCGGGGGTCTCCGTGGTCAACATCGATAATGGCTTTGGGGCCGGCTTCCAAGCCAACCTCATCAACAAGATCGCGGCCAAGGCCGCCTCGGACACGGACATTGCGAGGCCTGAGATGCAGGAAAAGCCCGCCGACCTACACCTGAAAAGGGCCTCCTGCTGTTCTTGACGTTTTGGATATGGATTGGATATGGAGATGACTCAATGAAAATCGCTTATTTCGATTGCTTCTCCGGGGCCAGCGGCGACATGATTCTGGGCGCCCTGGTGGACGCCGGCCTAAGTCTGGAGCATCTCACCGGGGAATTGGCCAAGTTGAACCTCTCCCATTATCATATTGCCGCCAAGAAGGTGGTAAAACAAGGGCTGGGCGGAACCCAGATGCTCATCGATCTAGAAAGGGACCGGCACTTCGAGGTCGGGCACCACCATGAGGAAGGGTTTCACAACCATCATCACAATCATCATCATGGGCGCCATCAAGATCATCATCACGACCACCACTCGCACCGCGGCCACGAATGCCAGCGCCCGCCTCGCCATGAGCACCGGAATTTCCATGACATCAAAAATCTCATTGAGGCCAGCCCCCTCGACGAGGCGGTGAAGCACCAGAGTCTCCAGATCTTTACCCGTCTGGCCGAAGCTGAGGCGCAGGTGCACCGCACCAGTATCGAACAGATCCACTTCCACGAAGTGGGGGCGTTGGATTCCATCATCGACGTGGTGGGGGCGGCCATCGGCTTCCAGGCCCTGGGGATTGAGAAGATTTACTGTTCCCCCCTGGAGGTGGGCAGCGGCACGGTGGTGTGCGCCCACGGCACCTTGCCGGTGCCGGCCCCGGCCACTCTGGAACTCATCAAAGGCAAGCCCGTCTATTCCAGCGGGGTGCAGGGAGAGCTGCTGACGCCCACCGGGGCCGCCATTCTCACCACCCTGGCCGCGGCCTTCGGCGCCATGCCGGCCATGACCGTGGAGGCCAGCGGTTACGGCGCCGGCACCCTGGATACGCCCGGTCCCAATCTCCTGCGGGTCTCCATCGGCGAAGCCGCCGAGACGGCGCAGGGCTTCCAGGTGGAGCGGGCGGCGGTCATTGAAACCAATATTGACGACATGAATCCCCAGCTCTATGATTATCTTATCCAGAAGATGCTGGATATGGGCGCCCTGGATGTCTTCCTGGCGCCCATCCAGATGAAGAAGAATCGCCCCGGCACCCTGGTCTCGGTCATCTGCCAGGTGGAGGCGGTGGAAAAATTTGCCGAGTTTTTGCTCCAGGAGACCACTACCATCGGACTCAGGTGGCGGGTGGACCACCGCCTCAAGGCCGACAGGTCGATGCGGACGGTGGAGACCAGGTATGGGCCGGTGCGCTTTAAGGTGGCGCACCTGGGCGATCAGACCGTCAATATTTCCCCGGAGTACGAGGACTGCAAACGCCTCGCTCTGGAAAAGAGCCTGGCCCTTAGAGACGTCATGGAAGAAGCCGGTTCGATGGCTGTGAAACTGAAACATGGCAATGGCTGAGGGGAAGGATTTCCACCTTAGAACGTAATAAAGCTCAACTAATTTTCGAGCGGTGGGCGCTTCCACCGAAAATTCCACCAGTGAAGGAGCAGGCTATGGAAAAGATTCTCAGAATTGACATGGGCGCAGAGGGCGGCCCCAAGGTCTCCGAGGTTCCGGTGGGGGAATACGCCGGTCTGGGCGGCCGGGCCATGACTTCCAGCATCGTGGGCAAAGAGGTGCCCCCCCTCTGCCATCCCCTGGGTGGCGAGAACAAACTGGTGATCGCCCCGGGGCTATTGAGCGGCACGGCCGCCGTTTCTTCCGGCCGCATCTCGGTGGGCTGCAAGAGCCCTTTGACCGGAACCATCAAGGAGTCCAACGCCGGGGGGCAAGCGGCGCAGGTCCTGGCTCGTTTGGGCTACGCCGGCATTGTCCTGGAGGGCAAGCCAAAAACGGACGACCTCTACAAGGTGTTCATCAACAAAGATGGAGTCACGATCACCGTGGACAACAGCTTAAAGCTGCTGCCCAATTATGACCTTATTGACCGGATGAAAAAGGAGCATGGAGAAAAGATCGCCTGTATCTCCATCGGCCCTTGCGGCGAGATGAAGATGGCGGCATCTTCAGTGGCCTTCACCGACATGGAGCTCAGGCCGTCCCGCCATGCAGGCCGTGGAGGGGTCGGAGCCGTTATGGGCGCCAAGCAAGTTAAAGTCATTGTGCTTGATGGAACGGGCACGAAGATGCGAACCCCCAAGAATCCGGAAAAATTCAACGATGCCAATAAGCGGTTTACGGAAGGGCTCAAGGGCCATCCGGTCACCGGGCAGGCGCTGCCCGCCTACGGCACGAATGTATTGACTAACATCCTCAATGAAGCAGGAGGGTATCCTACTTACAACTTCGCGGAGGGGCGCTTTCAAGGGGCTCATCAGATCAGCGGTGAGACGCAGACAGAAATAATGGAATCCAGGGGCGGGTTGACCTCCCATAGCTGCCACACTGGCTGCGCCATCCGCTGCTCGGGCACCTATCACGATAAAGACGGCCATTACGTGACTAAACAACCCGAATACGAAACTGTCTGGGCGCACGGGGGCAATTGTGGCATCTGTGATATGGATGCCATTGCCAATCTTGATTTCCTGGATGACAACTTCGGGCTGGACACCATTGAAACGGGGGTTACGGTGGGCGTGGCCATGGAAGCCGGCCTGCTCAAATTCGGAGATTCCGAAGGGGCCATCAATCTGGTGAAAGAAATAGGCAAAGGCACCTACCTGGGCCGCATCCTGGGGGCCGGCGCCGAAGTCACCGGCAAAATCTTTGGCGTGGAGCGGGTTCCGGTGGTCAAAGGCCAGGCCATGCCCGCCTATGATCCTCGAGCAGTGCAGGGCATCGGCGTCACCTACGCCACCAGCACCATGGGGGCCGACCATACGGCCGGCTACGCCGTGGCCACCAATATCCTCAAAGTGGGGGGCGACGTCGATCCCCTTTCGCCCAAAGGCCAGGTGGAACTGTCCCGGAATCTGCAAATCGCCACGGCGGCGGTTGATGCCACCGGCATGTGCCTGTTCATCGCCTTCGCCGTCCTGGACCAGCCGGAGACCTTTCAGGCCTTGATCGATTTGATCAATGCCTTCTATGGCGGCAACCTGGATGCCAATGGCGTGATGGAATTGGGCAAAACCATCCTGAAGATCGAAAAGGAGTTCAATACCCAGGCCGGCTTCACCAAGGCCCACGACCGGCTGCCGCGGTTCTTCAAGAACGTGCCCCTGCCCCCGCATAACGTCGTCTTCCAGGTGACGGATGCGGAGCTGGATGAGGTGTACAACTTCTAAGTAGTTAAACTCACTGCCTGACCCGAGGTGGGGCCGGCCCTGGCCCCACCTTCTTTCCCCTTTACAACCCCTTCATATTCTTTATAATAAAAGATAGGGACGCCCTTGGAACTGCAGGAATTCATTACATGTCTAACCGAGTGACGAGGGATACCCCCAAACCTGACGCTGCCGTTCTCTCCTTTAGCCTATCGCAGGCTCATCTGCCGCGCCTTTTCCCTCTCTTGCAGCAAGGTTTTTTGGTCAGGGTTCCGGGGGGCTGCAATATCAGAACCATCCTTTGCCAGCATCTCGGCTTTACGCCGGACTATCTGGAAAACCGGATCCAGACCATCTTTCTCAACGGCAAAGCGGTGGACGAAGTGGATGCGACCATCGTGGGCGAGGGCGCCACCCTGGCCCTGTCCACCGCCATGCCGGGGCTGGTGGGGGCGACCATGCGGAAGGGCGGCTATTATGCGGGCTTGCGCGGCGCCATCACTCACCGGGAGGCCAAACGAGCCACACCGGAGGCGAACTGCCTGGTGAGGCTTAAGCTTTTCAACCTCTTGACCGGGGAAGTGGGGCCCCTTTTCCTGGAGAAGGGCATCTGTTTCGAGAGCGCCGTTCTTGAAGACTTTTTCAGAACCCGGCCGGAGGATTTCTGGTCGGGATTTCTGGCTGTGTCCCTGAACGGCAAGGAACTGGACCTCACGGCTTTGGCCGCCGGGCCCTGGCCCGGCGTGCCGGACCTTATCTGTCTGAAAGTTCTGGTCGGACCTGACTGAGAGGGAAAAATTTCACGGCAAGGAAGGCGGCTCATGTTCAAGGCGGCTACCGTCACCCTGAAAAACAGGTTTTCCCGGGATATGGGACGGCGCCTGGGCAAGGCCCTGGTGGAGAAGCTCGGAGATTTCCCCCAGGCCTGCTGGCTCTTCTGTTCTCCCCAAACCGGCCAGCGGGAGTTGCTCAAGGGCATCGTCAGCGCCGTTCGCACTCACACCCTGGTGGGTTGCACCACCGACGGCGAGATCTCTTCCGAGGGCTTCAGCACCGGCTCGGCGGTGCTGGGGGGCATTGCCAGCGATCAGATCGACTTCCAGGTCGCCTGTGCCACCAATCTGGGCCAGGATTCCGAAAAAGCGGGGCAAGAACTGGCCAGGGCTTTCTCCCCGGGAACCAGTTATTTGCAGCTCTTCTCGGATGGCCTCACCGGCAATGGCTGCGCCCTCTTGCGGGGCATGGCGGGGGTCCTGGGCCGGCAGACGCCCATCGCCGGCGGCACGGCGGGAGATGGCGGGGAGTTCGTCCGCACCCGGCAGTACATCGGGGATCAGGTGCTGACTGATGCCGCGGTGGCCATCGGCTTGTCCGGTAACTTCCAGGTGGGCACCGGGGTCCGTAGCGGCTGGTCTCCCCTGGGTATCGCCAAGCGGGTGACCCGGGCCTCGGGCAATGTGCTTTATGAATTGGGTGGCCAGCCGGCCCTGGAGGTCTATGAGCGCTTCCTGGGAAAACATGCCGAGAGATTACCGGCGGTGGGCGTGGAGTACCCCATGGGTCTGGTGGACGACAGCGGCTATTGCGGCGGTGGCGAATATCATCTCTTGCGCGCCACCATGTCGGTCAATCGCGAGGACGGCTCCATCTCCTTCGCCGGTGAGATCCCGGAGGGGGCCATGGTCCGGATGACTTGTGGCGATACCGACGCCATCCTGGAGGCCACTGGCCGGGCCGTAGAATTGGCCCAGGAGGACCTGGGGGGGCGGTCCCCGGTCATGGCCTTTTTTTATTCCTGCATGGCCCGGAGAATTGTCCTGGGTCGGCGCACCAAAGAAGAAATAGAGCACATCCGCCAGAAAGTGGGCCGAGAAATCCCCATCCTGGGATTTTACACCTATGGGGAGTACTGCCGCGTCAGCCCCGGCGGCCCCAGCTTTCTCCACAACGAAACGGCCACGGTGTCGCTCATCGGAATTTGAGATATGCAGATCAAAACTTTGCTGGAGAGAGTCAAGGAGTTGGAAGAACTGCTTGATGTCTCGGAGCGCAAAGCCGACATCTTGACCAACCTGCTGAAAGAGGCCAACGCCGAATTCGAACATACCCTGGAAATGGTCACCATCTCGCAGGCCAATTTCCGGGCCGTGTTTGAGAATGCCCCCGAAGCCATCTTTATTGTAGATGGGGAAGCATACCGCATCCTGGATTGTAACGACTTTGCCACGAAATGGCTGGGATATAGGCGCGAAGAGCTGCTTTCCCTCAGCTTTGACGACCTGATCGAAGCCAGCAGCCAACAGAATGTTTTACGCCTGGGCAGTAGCTATAAAGGCATCCAGGAGTGCCGCTTTAGGAAAAAGCGCGGCGTCGCGGTGGATTCCGAGGTGACGGGGACCATGCTCGAATTCCAGGGCAGAAGATGCATGGTGGTGCTTGTCCGGGATGTCACCGAACGCAAGCAGCTCGATGAACTGGCGAGGTACAAGGAACTCTTCGAGAACGTCACCGACCCTGTATTCATCAATAATCTCCAGGGGAGGATCCTGGAGGTCAATGATGTGGCTTGCGAGCGCTTCGGCTACTCCCGGGAAGAATTCTTCCGGATGAGTCTGAAACGACTCGCCGGGCCCGACCAACTGGCCCTCCTCCAGGAAACCAGGGCCCAGATCGAAGAAGGCCTGACCATCCAGTTTGAAATGGAAACGATTACCAAAACGGGGGAATGGATTCCAGTGGAATTCCACGCCCGGGGCATCACCTATCGGGGCCAACCCGCGGTTTTGGGCGTGGCACGGGACTTGAGCTTCAGGAAGAAGCTGCAACAGACCCTGGTGGAAAAGGCCCGGCTGACTGCGGTGGGGGAAATGGCCAGCGGCATCGCCCATAACTTCAATAACCTGCTGCAGATGATCTTGGGGGCCACCGAGGCCTCCCTGGGGAAACTGGAGGCCGGCAAGATCAGGGAATGCCGGGAAGCACTCCAGCGGATTCAGGCCACCTCCCAGCGGGGCGGCGAAATCGTCCGGCGCCTCAAGGATTTTACCACCACCGGGTTTGCCGACAGCGATGCGGCCGATAGTTTTGCACTGGCCGAACTGATCCGGGAAGCAGTGGAGCTGACCAAACCCCTGTGGAAGAACCTGCCTGATGTGCGGAAGATCGAGGTATATCAGGACCTGGACCCTGACTGCCTGGTGCAGGGGAGACCTTCGGAAATTTATGAAGTCCTGGTCAATCTCATCCTCAATGCGGTGGAAGCCATGCCGAAAGGCGGGTCCTTGTTGATTTCCACCCGGGTCCGGGACGAGAAGGTTTGGCTCCAGGTCAGCGATACCGGGGTCGGCATCACCGCTGAAAACCTGGAGCGCCTCTTTCAGCCCTTCTTCAGCACCAAGGGGCTAAAGAGCAGCGGCTTGGGCCTCTCTTCCAGTTACGGCATCATCACGCGGCACCAGGGGGAGATTCAGGTGGAAAGCACGGTGGGCCAGGGCACGACCTTCACGGTGACCCTACCCCTGGCCCATACCCCCGCCCGGATGAAAGTCGCCGCCCTAGTCGACCTGGAAAGTCCCAAGATCAAGTTTCTCATCATCGAGGACGAAATTAACATTGTTAAGTCCATGGAATTATTTTTTGAAGAGACCGAGGTGGAACTAGTCGCCTGCCGCACAGGCACCGAGGGTCTGGAAGTCTACCTCAACCACCAGTTTGATGTGGTGCTGTGCGACCTGGGACTGGATGACCTGAACGGCTGGGAAGTGGGCAAGCAAATCAAAGACCACTGCCAGGTGAAGGGACTCCGCAAGACCCCCTTCCTCCTTTATACCGGCTGGGATAAGAAATTTGATCCCGAGCAACTGGCAGAGAGCGGGGTGGACCGTCTGGTGACCAAACCCGTCTCCTGCGCCGATTTACTTCGTTTGCTGCGGGAAGCTGTGGCCCATAATAACAACCACAACCACTGACCTCAGCCCCCAATGGCAGACATGGGGCCGCTGAGGCATTTTGGGGAAACGCCGTTGTTCAAGGAGTGTTCCCGGGGCTTATTCCAAATGGCCTGGCGAATGGCGACCTCGATATCCTTGTCGGCCGCCCCGCGGCGCAGCAGACTCCTGAGATCCACTTCTTCCCGGGTGAAGAGGCAGTTGCGCAGCTTGCCGTTCGCGGTCACCCGGAGGCGGTTGCAGGTGTGACAGAAGTGCTGGGTAACGGGCGTGATGAGACCAATCTTGCCCAAGGCCCCGGGAAAGCGGTAGTAGCGCGCCGGGCCGTTGCTGTGCTCGCTGTGGGCCGGCAGGAGCCGGTCCAGCCGCTGCAGGCGCTCTTTGATCTCCTCCCCTGAAAAAAAGTGTCTTTCCTGGACTCCGGGCAGGAACTGCATCAGCTCGATGAATCTCACATGGAAGGGAAAGGTGTAGGTCAGGGAGGCCAGGTCGCCGATTTCCTCAGCATTGAGGTCCCGCATGACCACCACGTTGATCTTGATGGGCTGGAAACCGATGACGCGGGCCTGGTGAATACCTTTCCAAACCTGAAAAAAGGCGTTAATACCGGTGACCCGGGCATATTTTTCCGGGCTCAGGGTGTCCAGGCTGATGTTGAGCCGGCTGATCCCGGCGTTAAAGAGGTCCTGGGCGAATTGGGGCAAAAGGACCCCGTTGGTGGTGAGGCTGAGGCTTTCCAGCTCAGGCAGCCGGGCAATCCTTTCACAGAGATGGGGGAGATCGCGCCGCACCAGCGGTTCGCCCCCGGTGAGGCGGATCTTGGTAATGCCCAGAGATATAGCTATCCTGGCAATTCTCTCCAGCTCCTCATAGCGCAGGATGTCTTCGTGTGGCAGAAAAGGCACACCCGTCGAAGGCATGCAATAGAGGCAGCGAAGATTGCAACGGTCGGTTACGGAGAGGCGAAGATAGTCAATGCGGCGCTGATAGGGGTCGATGAGGGGGTTTTCTGAGGTTCTCCGGTTAGATTGCACGTGTTGAGCCGCCTGTGGAAATATTCGAGATTGGCCAGTAAGGCCCAAAGGGGAGCCCCAGCGGCTCCCCTTTGAGTGAAAATGGTTACCCTTACTTCGAGGCCATAAGACCTTTTGGGTCGGTAGGCCCAGAGGAAGCTGACGTTCAACCTGGCCCGGGATTACATCCCGGCGCCCCCTGGCACCTTTGCCACCCTGATTTATTATAAAAATGTAAGTGCTGACAACTCCTTTGTCAATGGCAAGAGAGTCTCTAGTGATCCCCCCTTCCCGTTACCAGATTATTGAGTCCCCGAGGCTACTTATCCTCAGGACTGATCATCTCCCACAAGGTGATTTCCACAGGCTGCGCCAGGATCTGGTCCACCTTCCCCAGAAGGGCCTGCAAGTAAGGCATCTGCAGATGTTCGTCCAGGTCCCTTTTACTCCGCCAATTTTCGTAAAAGACAAAGGCGGACTTATCATCCAGCGCTTGGTGCAGATCGTAGTTGACGCAGCCGGGCTCAGACCGAGTCGGCGCCACCAGGGCCAGGAGCTCTTCTTTGACCCTGGCTTCCATCCCGGGTTTGGCCTTGATTTTGGCTACCACCGTCAGCTTCGCTCCCGCCATCTGTGCCTCCCTTCCGTATTGGCCGATGAGCCGCCCTTCCAAGGTCCCGGAAACCTTTTTTGGGGTTGGTTGTTTCCCCTCTTTAGGGCAGACCTCTATTCAGATTTGAAGCCGCAAAAGGCGCAGCTTTCCGGGTCTTTCTTAAAGAATTTAAGCAATATTAGTGCCAGGTTAAGAAACGGCGATAAACGGTCGATTTCCCGTAGGCGTGGGGCAGGATGGGACACCGGCTTGGGGGCGCAAGACCCCAACGGGGCTAGGGATAATCAGGATAAGTTGCTGAAAAAAATACTAATAAATAAAAATGGGGCCGATTGGGGCTAAAAAAGGCAAACTATGGCTGACCCCGGTTAGCCGGCCTTGACCCGAAATGCATAAATCATTTGGAGCAACCGGTCCAGCAATGGCAGGAGGCCCTGCCTTATTTGCCGAGGCGGTAGGAGATTCCCGGGGCCAGCCCTTCCTGCGCCAGGATGGCCTCCAGGTTTCGCACCAGCCTCAGCCCCAGGGCCTTGCCGTTGGTTTCAGTTTTCTCAGGAGATTCAGCCACTAACGGGGCTCATGAAGGAAAAATTAAAGATCCGGCCCAGGAGGCGCCACCGGGTAGGGCCAGTCATCGGAGGTCGGGTCCATTTTTTGCATAAAAGAATTTTGGTGCTTGAGCTTTTTTCCGCCTTGGAAAGCTGCTTCCTTCATTATTAATCCATCACCCCAAAAGTGTCATGGCCAGAATACGCGTGGAAAGCTATAAATTTTGCCCACAGTGCTGCGGCACCCTGGAAAGGCGCCGGCTCAAGGCCGGGGAGCCTGAACAACTCTGCTGTCCCCAGTGCGGCTTTATCTTCTATCTCGACCCCAAGGTGGTGGTCGTCGCCGTGGTCCCTAAAGATGGCGGCCTCGTGCTGGTGCGGCAGGATAGGGCCTGCCGTCGTGACTCTTGGGTGCTCCCCGGGGGTTTTGTGGACCTGGGCGAGCCCCTGGAAGAAGCGATCACCCGGGAAGTCCTGGAGGAGACTCACCTTTCGGTGCGGGTGAGCCGGCTGCTTCAGGCCTATTCTTATCCGGGAGCCCAAAAGGTGGTGCTCGCCTACCTCACTGAGTATCTGTCCGGCGAACTGGCCCCGGGGGATGAAGCCCTGGAGGCTCGAGTTTTCACCCGCGACGAAATTCCCTGGGATCACCTGGGCTTCCAAACCACCCGCGAGGCCCTGAAGGATTATCTCAGGACCCTCGGTCCGGTTCGCTCCGCCAAAAAAAAGGCCAGTTTCTGAGCCCCCTCAAGGCGCCTGGGGCCGGCGATAACACCGTTTGCCCGCCTCTTTGAGGCGCTTGAGGATATCCGGCCCCTGTTCGAAGTAGCAGAAGCCGTAGTTGGTGGACAGGGCGCCGACCGGGGATATTCATTCATCTCGTAGATGTCCTCCAGCCGGTTCAAGCGCTCATAGAGCTGTTTCACCCTGGCGACGGACATCCGCTGGTCGGAGCGCCACGCCGGCTCCGGAGTGCGCCAGGGATTGCCCTCGAAAATGAGGGAGGTGACCCCGTATTGCGCCGGATCACGGAACATCCGGGAGCCCGGCATCACCATGAGCAGTCCCATGACGTAATAAGAAATCCGGTCGACGTGGTCCTCCAGGAATCTCACCGTGACCAGGCCGTCCTTCTCGGTCTCTCCCGGAAAACCGAAGATCCCCGCCCCAGCAGGCGAAGTCCATTGCGTCCCAAGACCTTGCACTTCTCCCGGTCGGTCAGGTGCTTATTGGACTTCAGGCTCTTGACGATGGAGGCGATGCTCACGCCGGCTGACAGAGGTCCGGGGTAATCGGTGGCGAACAGGACCCGTCCGAAGCCGATGGTCTTGCGGATCTCTTTTACCACGTTCTCCCGGTCTAGCAGCCAATCCACTGCCGCCAGGTCGGCATAGACGTTGTCGAATTTTTTTCCCAGTTGCAACGCTTCATAGAGCCAGATACCCGGCACGTGGGTGCTGTAAGCCCCGAAATGGGCCAAGACCAGGGGCACGTCCGGATATCTCTTCAGCAGATTTTCCCAGAGCATCGGGTGGTTGTTGCCGCTGAGCTCCAGGATTTCAAAGGGGCCGGTCCCGCAGCCGGTATGGGAGAGGATGATGGAGCCGGTACGGCGGCAGGATTCGAAGAGCATCTCCAGATTTTCGTTTTCCGCCGGATTGAAGAACTGGGAAAAGGGCAGGAGCTTGAAGCCCCGCAGGGAGAGGCGCTCCACCTCTTCGATCCTGGCCTCCACGTAAGCCCGGTCTTTGCTGGGATTCACCGACCCGAAGCCGGTCAGGAGGTCGGGATAGTCCCTGACCCAGTCGGCCACGTCCTGATTGGTGACGTGGGTCGGGGAGTAAAGGCTGGCCTTGATCTGCCAGAGGATGGAGGCCAGCGGCAGGCGCTGGGCCAGACTCGAACGGGCATAATCTTTGCTCAACTGCCCTTGAATCTCCGGCCGGTCCACATCGGCAGGATCGGTATCCGTGGCCAGGATGACGGCGTGGGTGACGCCCGCTTTCTTCAGGTCAGCAAAGAATTTTAGGTCCGCGAACTTGGGGTGGATATGGAAGTCCGCCACCTGGCAGCGCCCCGGTTCCCGCGGTTCGTCCACCAATTTCTGTAAATCCTTGGCGGCGGCTGGCAATTCGGAGATCCTGAAGGCTCCTTTGCCCCGCACCACCACGTAGTCCTCTACGGTCAGGGGGTGGTGCAGCGCCTTCAAGGCCATGAAGATGCGGTACCTTATCCGGATATCGTCCACCCGGTCCAAATAAGGCTGCAGCCTGTCAATCAATTCCCGGCGGTCCTGGGCCTCCTCCAGTCGGAACAGGACCCGCACCATGCGCCAACGAATCTCCGGGGGATCGTCAACCAGGGCCCCAAATATCTCGTCTTTGTCAGGCAGGGGCGGAAAGCCGATATAGGAAGGACTCTCTTTCAATTTGCCTCGTTATAAATTTTGTCCGACGGGCAGAGTATTTTGTGTGAGCAGAAGAAAGAAGGCAACACTAAAACCGAGGAACGAGAAAGTTTCCGCCCGGAAACAGGGCGCTTTCGGCTGGCCTGCCAACCTGGGGAGCGACAGGCTGCTGGGGCAAGGAGACAGACTTCCCTGGGACCTGCCGATAAGCGCCTGTTTCCGGAGAAAACCGTCTTGGTTACCGTAAATCAACCGAAAACAGGACCTCAAGCATCAATGGCAAAGCGGCAAGGTGCCGGTCAGGCATGAGATCGAAGCCGTTTAACCAATCGGACCCACCGGGAGGACCGATTTGCCATACATCGACCCCATGATTCCGGCCGCGCAGAGATAGAGGGCCATGAGTCCATCGAGTATTCCTACATACCCGGCCACCTGGATTAACCCCGGGGCCCCGGCCAGACCCAGATCCAACAGCACGAACACCGCCAGCAAGAGGATGAGGGTCAAAATTACCGCCGTGTTGGTTTTCAAAGCAGAGAGCAGGATAATCACCGTAAATATGGTGTAGGCGATCAAGAAGACCAGGAGGGCATTGGCATCCAGGGTGTACCATTTGAGGGCCACGCCGAGATTGATCAGGCTGTAAACCACCCAAAACATTCCATAAATCGCGAATATCAGGGCCGCAAAGAGTTCATTCTTCTTAAACCCTGCCAAGGCCGCAAAAAAGTGTATCAGACCAGTGATCATGGCGAGCGGAATGATAATGCTCACGGCATTTGGACCAAGAATGCCGGCATTCATAAAGCTCAGGGTAAAAAGCCCGATGCCGAAGCTGGCCAAACCTACTGTCGAAGGATCGGCCGTTGCTGTATGTTTGATTTCCAAAATGCCCGCAGGTTCTTGTGAAGCCATTATTCTTTACCTCCTCAATTAAATTGGTTCTTGTCACTCGAAAATCCGGTAAAAAGCCAGAGGCAAACTGAAATTACTGCGCCTATGGTTACCTACCCCCTTCCTCCATGGGAAAATAAATGGCTAATTTCTCTCAAGCAAAATCTGCGCCAGCATTGCCGGAGCCAGTCGATTTTTGCAAATAGCGGTGGCCTTTGAGTAACTATTTGGGAAGATTAGAAAAATATTGTCACTCCCAGCGAAGGACTCTCCGCAATCTCCCCTAAAGTTCAGAGCCTGGGCGCGCGGCATGCCGCCGACCACTGTCCCTCCCTTTTTGGCCCCAGTCAACCCCATATACAGATATCATTACTTATTTCCAGTAGTTAAACTTTAAAAACCCGAGGGCAATAGGGGTCTTCCTCCGCAAGTCACGAAATTTTATTCTAGTCAAAATAGTGTCTATATCGCTGAGATATGCGATAATTACTTCAATGTTTTATTAATCCGGCAAATCGCGCTTTTCGGCCTCGAATGGCATAAACATTGCCAATGTTATCTGGTTGGAAGGGCATAACAGGAATTTTTTGGGGAAGAGTTAATGATAAAGGGTGCCTATGCTTGACCACCATCCAATAAAGCGGTTCCCGGGGTCTCGCCAAGAGCAGGACTACCAGGTCAGGACCGTCTGTCAGGAATGCGCCGTCGGTTGCGGTCTGGTGGCCCATGTCAAAGACGGCCGCATCGTGGATATTCAGGGGGAAGAGGAGCACCCCATTAGCCGGGGCAGGCTTTGTGCCCGTGGGACGGCCTTTGTCCAGGGGCTGACCCTCCCCGAGCGCCTCACCCAGCCCGCCAGCCGCCAGGATCGCCGGCAGGCCTTACAGCCCCTGGATGGCTGGAAGAGCGGCCTGGATCTCCTAGCCGAGCGGCTCCGCCACCTAAAGGAGCGGCATGGTCCCAACGCCCTTCTCATCGGTTGCGACCTGGAGGGCGGCTTGGACTTTTACCTGGGGGCCATGCGCTTCGCCCAGCTCTGGGGGACCTCCCAGGTCTTTTATCCGCTGGGCGAACCCCTGGAGCCCTGGCCCTCCGGCCTGAACAGCCCGGCGGCGTCATGTTCCGACTGGATTCACAGCCGCTGCCTATTCCTGGTGGAGGCGGACCTGGCCGCCAGCCATCCCGTGGCCTGCAGTTGGGTCCAGGAGGCCCAACGCCGTGGGGCCCGGGTAGTGGCGGCGGACGCCCGCTTTACCGGCGCCCTGGCCAAGGCTGACGAGACCCTGAGAATCAAGCCCGAACAGGGCAACCTCCTGGGTCTGGCCCTCATGAAGCTTATCCTGGCGGAGGGCGGCCAGGACGCCGCGGCCGTTGGGGCCGGCTTCACCGAAACTTCCCAATGGCAGGCCTCCTTTGAACAGTTGTCTTTGGAAGGCGTTGAGGCGGCCCTCGGGGTCCCCTTGGAAAGACTCCAGCACCTGGCCCGGCTCCTGGCTCAGCGGGGTCCGGTCACCGTGATCACCGGTAGGGAGTTGGCCGATTTGCCGCACCATCACATCTGGCTAACCCTGGCCACGGCCATGGGCTGGGTAGGACGACCGGGCGGGGGTTGGTATCCCGTGGATGCCGGCGCCCCGCCGCTCAAGATCCATACCTATACGGGTGAAGCCAACACCCGGCCCGAAGGCGGTCACCGCGAAATCCCACCCAAACTGGCCGAGGTGAAAAGCCGGGCCGACCAGCCCGTACGGGCCATCATCTGTTCAGGTAATTGTTTATATGACTATTTATCGCCCTTTGGGCGGTTGACGGAACAGGTAGACCTTATCGCCCACTTCGGCTCTTTCCCCAACGCCACCTGGGAACAAGCCTCCATGACCTTCCCCGCCGCCCTCTGGGCCGAACGGGACGGCCTGTCCTTCAGCAATGACCGATCCATACAATGGGGCACCAAGATTGTGGAGCCTCCGGACGGGTGTCGCTCGGGCCTGGACTTCTGGATGGTGTTGGCCCGGCGCTTCGGCTGGGAGGCCCACTTTCCCTGGGCCGGCGAAGATAGCAGGGCCGATCAGGCCGCCTTCTACTCCTGGCTCATGGCGCAAAGCCCCTTAACCGCCAAGTTGCAGGTGGACCAATTACGGAGTCTGGAACCGGGCTCTCAGATCTTCTGGCCTGTGGGCAAAACCGTTCTGCCCAACGCCAGGTCGCCCTACAAGGGCAAGATTGTCCCGCACCCGGCCCCGGCGGCCCTGGCGCCCGGTGCAGAAACCGCCGAGACGGCAGACTATCCCCTGGCCTTCGAGGCAGTCCAGATAAGCTGCCGCTCCGGGGACGCCAGCCGTTTCTGGCCCTGGACCCGGGGGCTGTCCCGGGAGGACGCCGTCCAGATCAACCCGGAAACGGCCGATCTTCTCGGCATCGAAAATGGCGACGACGTCCTGGTGGAGACCCCCCGGGGCCGTTTGGCCGGCCGGGCCTGTCTCAGCCGCGCCGTGTCCCGCTGGCTGGTGGCCTCCCCCCACGGGGTGAGCGGCCTGAAGGCCCTGGTGCACAAAACGGATCAATCCCTGGATGAAGCTCGCCATCTGCTGAAAAAATTGAGCCTATGACCAATATGACCAAGAGAAAGAGGAATATCCTGCTGGTGGAGGCCTCCCGCTGCATTGGCTGCTTCGGCTGCGAAGCGGCCTGCAAGATGGAACACGACCTCCCCGGAGAACCCAGGCCCATCCGAGTAATCCAGGTGGGACCCTTGGGGGAAGGCGAGGAACTGCTCATGTCCTTCCAGCCCACCACCTGTTGCCACTGCGACCGGCCGGCCTGTGTCACCGCATGCCCCACGGGGGCCATGCAGAAGCGGGAGGATGGCATCGTCTTTTCGGACCTGGAACTCTGCATCGGCTGCCAGACCTGCGCCGTGGCCTGTCCCTTCGGCGTCCCCCATCTCAACCCGGCCACCGGCAAGATCGCCAAGTGCGACGGCTG
>Ga0187856_1001377_pt1 | contig 19416 bp, 19 predicted proteins | sample June2016WEW_8_40_FD_132443 | JGI IMG/M metagenome (GOLD analysis project Ga0187856, IMG submission 132443) | Peatland microbial communities from SPRUCE experiment site at the Marcell Experimental Forest, Minnesota, USA - June2016WEW_8_40 | ecosystem: Environmental > Terrestrial > Soil > Wetlands... | reverse complement strand
GCCAAAGTCCGCTTATCAATGCGCCAATTGCAGAACGACCCGGAGAAAATCCGATCGTTCTACCAAAAGCCATCCCTCAAATATGCCGCGTGATGGTGAACTTACTTATGGTCTGATTAATACCTGGCAACGGGGCGCATGTCTTGGATTGTTAACACGCACTTGCCTGCGCCGATCGCGCGGCGCTGTCGCAGTCTTATGTGCGTGGCGCCGGCCGGTGAAACGCCACGGCCGCGTCCGCTTCATCAATCCCATCGCCCGGCATGACGGCGGACATCAAGCCTGACTCGCAAGACCAGGGGCTCTACGTCCTGACGACGCTGTTGCGCTTGCACGACGTCGGCGCCGACCCGGAGCAAATCCGGCATCGGTTCGGCGGCGTGCCGATCGGCATCCCCGAAATGCTGCGTTGCGCGCGCGACTTCGGGCTCAAGGCGCGCGAGCGCTTCATCAATTGGGATCGGCTTGCGACCACACCATTGCCGGCGATTGCCGCCCGGCGTGACGGCGGTTTCCTCGTGCTCGGCAAGGCGGGCGACGGCAAGGTTTTGGTCCAATTGCCCTATGCGTCGCGTCCGGCATTGATGACACGAGCGGAGCTGGAGGCCGTCTGGGACGGCTGCGTCGTGCTGATGACGCGGCGCGCCGGGCTGGCCGACCTTTCGCGCCGCTTCGACGTCACCTGGTTTCTCGGCGCCATTCACAAATATCGGCGTCAGTTGGGCGACGTCGTCCTTGCCTCGTTCTTTCTGCAGCTCTTCGCTCTCGTCTCGCCGCTGTTCTTCCAGGTGGTGATCGACAAGGTGCTCGTGCACCGCAGCATGAGCACGCTCGATGTGCTGGTCATCGGGCTTGTCGCCATCTCGGTGTTCGAGACCATCCTCGGCATATTGCGCACCTATCTGTTCGCGCATACCACGAACCGCATCGATGTCGAGCTCGGCGCCCGCCTATTCCATCATCTGCTGGCGCTGCCGATCGCTTATTTTCAGGCCCGCCGCGTCGGCGATTCCGTTGCGCGCGTGCGCGAGCTGGAAAACATCAGAAATTTCCTGACCAGCTCGGCGCTCACCCTGGTCATCGATCTGTTCTTCACCTTCGTGTTTCTGGCGGTGATGTTTCTGTACTCGCCGCTCCTGACCTTCATCGTTTTGGCGTCGTTCCCGTTCTATATCGGCATTTCCGCCGGCGCGACGCCGCTGTTCCGCCGGCGACTCGACGAGAAATTCCGGCGCGGCGCCGAGAACCAGGCCTTCCTGGTGGAAAGCGTCACCGGTGTGGAAACGCTCAAAGCCATGGCAGTCGAGCCGCAGATGCAGCGCCGCTGGGAAGAGCAGCTCGCCGGCTACGTGGCAGCGAGCTTTCGCGTGCTGCGCCTCGGCAACACGGCGAGCCAGACCGTGCAGCTCGTCAGCAAGCTGGTCACCGCAGGCGTCCTCTATTTCGGGGCCAAGCTCGTCATCGAGGGGGAACTTACGGTCGGCGAGCTGGTGGCGTTCAATATTTTGGCCGGCCGCGTCAGCGCGCCGGTTTTGCGGCTTGCGCAAGTCTGGCAGGATTTCCATCAGGCGCGGCTGTCGGTCGAGCGCCTCGGCGACATCCTCAACACTACGGCCGAACCGACCTTCAACCCGGCACGCGCGGTACTGCCGGCCATTCGCGGCGAAGTCACCTTTGAGCACTTGACGTTCCGCTACCGCGTCGACGGTCCGGAGATCCTGCATGATATCAATTTCAAGATCGTACCCGGCCAACTCGTTGGCATCGTCGGCCCCTCCGGCTCGGGCAAGAGCACGCTCGCCAAGCTGATCCAGCGGCTCTACGTGGCGGAGAGCGGCCGCGTGCTTGTCGACGGTGTCGACCTCGCCATGGTGGATATCGCTTGGCTGCGACGGCAGATTGGTATCGTTTTGCAGGAGAACATGTTGTTCAATCGCTCGATACGCGACAACATCGCGCTTGCCGACCCCGCCATGCCAATCGAGCGGGTCATCGCGGCGGCAACGCTTGCCGGTGCGCACGATTTTATTCTGGAGCTTCCCGAAGTATATGATACCGCGGTTGGGGAGCGCGGGAGCAGCCTGTCGGGCGGCCAGCGGCAGCGCATTGCCATCGCCCGCGCCCTGATCACCGAACCGCGCATCCTGATCTTCGACGAGGCGACCAGCGCGCTCGACTATGAGAGCGAGCGTATCATCCAGGAGAATATGAATCAGATTGCCAAAGGTCGGACGGTCTTCATCATCGCGCACCGTCTTTCCGCCGTGCGGCGCGCCGACCGAATCATCACAATCGTTCGGGGCCGACTGGTCGAGGACGGCACCCATGAGCAGCTGATGAATAACAATGGGTGGTATGCGATGGCCCACCAATTGCAAGCGGGCGATCCATGACGTTCGTTGAGAAAATCGGCGCCGTCCTTCGGAAGAGGAAGAGCGGCTTGGACCGGGACGATCTCGACTTCCTGCCGGCGGCACTCGAGATCGTAGAGGCGCCGCCCTCGCCCATCGGTCGCGCGATCGCCTACACTATTGTTGCACTCTTCAGTCTGGCGATCGCGTGGGCATGCCTCGGTAAGGTCGACATCGTCGCCTCGGCGACAGGAAGGGTCATCCCAAGCGGACGCACCAAAGTGATCCAGCCGTTCGAGACTGGTGTCGTGGGTGCGATCCACGTTCACGATGGCCAGATCGTCAAGGCCGGCGAGGTCTTGATCGAACTTGATCCGACCATGAACGAGGCGGAAAGCAAGCACCTTCAGAGCGATCTCGTCGCTGCTCAGCTCGATGTTGCCCGGCTGGAAGCGGCATTGGCCGATGGCGATCCGATCGAAAACTTCAAACCTCCGGAGCAGGCGCCTCCGAACCTGGTCGCAATGCAGCGAAAATTTCTCATCGACCAGACGGGAGAGCAACAAGCCAAGCTTGCGGTCCTTGATCAACAACGGGCGCAAAAGCTGGCTGAATTGCAAACGATTTCCGCCACCGTAAGCAAGCTCGAAGCTTCCCTTCCGGTCTTTCAGGAGCGGCTCGATATTCGCAAAACGCTGTACGATCACTCCACGGGCTCGAAGGCCAATTACCTGGAGATGCTTCAGTCTTTCGTGGAAGAGCAGCACGAACTCGACGTGCAGAAGAGCAAGCACAACGAGGCGGAGGCGGCGCTGGCCGTAATCACTAAGTCGCGTGCGCAAGCTGAGGCTGAGTATCGGCGAACTCGATTCGGTGAACTCGCCGAGGCGGAACGTAAGGTGGGCGACCTCAGTCAAGATCTCGTCAAAGCCCAGCGACGCACCAATTTGCAGCTCCTCACGGCGCCAGAGGACGGCACGGTCCAGCAATTGGCGGTGCATACTGTCGGCGGCGTCGTGACCCCCGCACAGACTTTGCTCGTCGTGGTACCGCTTGATAGCAAACTCGAGATCGAGGCCATGGTGCTAAACCGCGATATCGGCTTCGTGCAAGCCGGGCAAGATGCGGAGATAAAGGTCGATACTTTCAATTTTAGTAGGTATGGTCTGCTTCACGGCACGGTGTTGAACGTGTCGCAGGACGCGATTGCGCGCGACAAGCCCTCAGATGTATCGAACGCCAACGGAGCAGCCAAAGAGAAAGATACCAGCGAACCGACGGGCCAAGAATTGGTCTATTCCACCCGCGTGTCGCTCGAACACTCGCAGATGCAAGTGGAAGATAGGCTTGTCAATCTCTCGCCCGGGATGGCTGTTACCGTCGAAATCAAGACTGGGTCACGCCGCATCATCAGCTATCTGCTGTCGCCTCTTCTCAAGTACAAGCAGGAGAGCTTGCGCGAGAGGTAGTCGCACTTCCGTCGTCTATCCTTGGCCCTTGGCCGCATTCGCGCTATGGAGAGGACAGTGTTTTTGGCGGCCAGACATGGCCGCGTCGGGAGGAAAATCCATGAAACGCCTTGCCATCGCGCTTGCCGCCATACTCGCTATCGCGCTCGGGGGGCCTGCGCTCGCGGACGAACCGATCGTCATCAAATTCAGCCACGTCGTGGCGCCCGACGCGCCCAAGGGCAAGGCCGCAATATTCTTCAAGGAGTTGGCCGAGCGATATACCAACGGCAGGGTGAAGGTCGAGATCTATCCGAACTCGTCGCTCTACAAGGACAAGGAAGAGCTGGAGGCCTTGCAGCTGGGCTCGGTCCAGTTGCTGGCGCCCTCGATCTCCAAATTCGGTCCGCTCGGGGTCAAGGAGTTCGACATTTTCGATCTGTCGTTCCTGATGAGCGATGACGCGCATGCGCGCCAAATGATGGCGAGCCCGATGATGGGCGAACTCAACCAGAAGCTCGAGGCCAAGGGCGTCTCGCCGCTCGCCTATTGGGATAATGGCGCCATCGTGTACACCGCAAACAGGGCGCTGATCTGGCCGGAAGACTTCCGCGGCCTGAAGATGCGCATCCAGGGCGGCAAGGTGTACGACGCGGTGGCGCGCGAGCTCGGCGCGCTGCCTCAGATCATCGCCTTCTCGCAACTCTACCAGGCGCTACAGACCGGCGTCGTCGACGGCGAGGACAACGCGCCGTCGAACGTCCTGACGCAGAGATTCTACGAAGTGCAGAAATACCTGACCGTCTCGTTCCACGGGCGCATCACCTATGCGCTCATCACCAACAAGACGTTCTGGAATTCGCTGCCGGCGGACGTGCGGACGGCGCTCGACCGTGCCGTAACGGAGACGACCGAGTTCTTCAACGCGACGGCGGCGAAGGACAATGCCGACGCGCTGGAGAAGATCAAGGCCACGGGGAAGACCGAGGTGCATGTCTTGACCGACGCCGAAAAGAAGGCCTGGATCGCCAAGCTGATGCCGGTCCACACCGAAATGCAGAGCCGCTTCGGCAAGGACTTCATCGAACGAATTTACAAGGCCTCGGGTTTCACGCCGCCGCAGTCCTAAAGCCGATCAGTCCTTCTCGGGCGAGTGAGGGTTTCAGCTTGCGGGGACAGCCGGTGCTCGACCGCATCCTCGATCGGCTCGAAGAGTGGATCATCGTCTCGCTGATCGGTGCGGCGACGATCCTCACCTTCGTGACGGTCGTCCACCGCTATGGGGCGAGCAATTCGGCGGTCTTGGCCAGGTGGGCCGGCGTGCACGGGCTCGTCCTTCTCCACGACGCAGCCGATTGGGTCTACACCACGCTCGCCGCGATCGATCTCTCCTGGGCGCAGGAGCTTGCCACCTACATGTTCGTGTGGATGGCGAAGTTCGGCGCCGCGCTCGGCGTGCGTACCGGAATCCACGTCGGCGTCGATGTCTTTGTCAAGCAACTCACCCCGGCGACGCGCAAGCCGGTGATCGTATTCGCGCTGCTGTGCGGCGCGCTGTTCACCGGCGTCATCGGCACGCTCGGCGCCATCTATGTCTACGAGCTTGACCCGGACCAGGTCTCGCCGGAACTCGAATGGCCGAGCTGGATCATCTATCTGTGCATTCCGCTCGGCTCCTATCTGATGTGCTTCCGCTTCCTGCAGGTCATGTGGCGATACCTGCGCACCGGAATGGTACCGCACCAGGGATACGGCCTTGACTACGAGGCGCCGCACGATGCGCCGGCGCCGCTTGGCGAGGCGGCGCGATGACCGTCCTCTCCCATGCCTCAAAACCTACCGCGCCACGGCCGCTCGGTGCCTCGATCACGGCCGCGCTGATCGTCATTATCCCGATTGCGCTCGCGCTGATCTGCTTCGCCGCCCGGCTGCACATCATCGAGCTGTCGCACACGGTGCGGGCCGAGCTGTTGTTCGCGCTGCTGCTCGCCTTGATGGCGACTGGCATGCCGGTCTCGATTGCGCTCGGCCTCTCGGTTCTCACCTATTTGTTCATCCTCTCCGATGTCGATCCGAAGATGGTTGGCCTGAAACTGTTCACCAGCCTCGACCGCTTCGAGATCATGGCGATCCCGTTCTTCATCCTGGCCGGGAATTTTCTCACCACCGGCGGCGTCGCCCGCCGCATGATCGATTTCGCCGCCTCGCTGATCGGGCATTGGTATGGCGGTCTCGGATTGGCCGGCGTCGTTGCCTGCGCCTTATTTGCCGCGATCTCCGGCTCCTCGGTCGCGACCGTCGTCGGCATCGGCTCGATCATCCTGCCGGCGCTGCTGCAGAAGGGCTATCCGCCCCACTTCGGCGGCGGCGTGATCACGACATCCGGCGCGCTCGGCATTTTGTTTCCGCCTTCGATCAATCTCGTCATTTACGCGGTGGCGACCAGCGGCATGCAGCCGCGCGGGCCGGATGGCGCCGTCGTCGATTCCGCCTCGGTGGGTCAGCTGTTCATGGCTGCGCTCGTGCCCGGATTGATCCTCGCCACGATGCTCGGCGCCACGACCTGGTATCGCGCCTGGCGCAATGATTATCCGCGCATGGTGCGGGCCAGTTGGGGCGAATGCTGGCGCGCCTTCCGCGAAAGTATTTGGGGGCTGTTGCTGATCCTCCTGGTGCTCGGCGGCATCTATTCGGGCTTGTTCACGCCGACTGAAGCCGCCGCGGTGGCGGCCGTCTACGCGTTCATCATCGCGGTCTTCGTCTACAAGGGATTGAAGTTCATCGAGGTGCCGGCGGTGCTGCTCAAGGCGGCGTCGATGAGCGCGATGATCCTCTACATCATCACCAACGCCGCGGTGTTCTCCTGGCTGCTGACCTCGGAACAGATTCCCCAGTCCATGGCCGAATGGATGACCGCGCAAGGGTTCGGCACAGTGGGATTCCTCCTGGTCACCAACATCGTGCTCTTGGCCGCCGGTAACTTCATGGATCCGGCCGCAATCGTCCTGATCATGGCGCCGATCCTGTTTCCGATGGCGGCCGCGCTCGGCGTCAACGCGGTTCACCTGGGCATCCTCATGGTGGTCAACATGGAGGTCGGCCTTTGCCATCCGCCCGTCGGGCTGAACCTCTATGTCGCCTCCGGCATCACCGGGATGGGCATCAGCGAACTCACATTGGCGGTGCTGCCGTGGCTCGCCACCATGCTGATCTTCCTGGTGATGGTGACCTACATCCCGGCAATCTCGCTGTGGCTGCCGCACCTGTTGGGGATGCTTTAGGCCGGGGCAGCCATGCGCAATACCTTCAAGCTCCTCGCCGACGGCATCGACCGCATCAATGCCGCGGTCGGCCGCGCGGCGACGTGGTGCTGCCTGTTCATCGTGCTTGTCGAGTTCGCCGTGGTGGTGATGCGCTACGCGCTCGGCATCGGCTCGATCGCCGTGCAGGAATCGGTTCTCTACGCGCAGGCGGCTCTGTTCATGCTCGCCGCCGCCTGGACGCTGCAGATCGGCGGGCACGTGCGCGTCGACATTTTCTACGCGCGGGCGAAACCGCGTACGCGGGCTCTGGTCGATCTCTTCGGCGCGCTCGTTTTCCTGCTGTCCTTCGCGGTGGTGCTGGCGATTGTCTCAATTCCCTATTTCGCGCGCTCGTGGACCATCCTCGAACGCTCGCGCGAGGCGAGCGGGCTGCCGTTTGTCTATCTGCTCAAGACGCTCATTCCGGTGTTTGCCTTGCTCATCGGCCTGCAGGGTATCGCGCAAGCGATCCGCGCCGCGCTCGCTCTGATCGGGCCGCCCCCACCCTCGCGGGGGAGGGTAGGGAGGGGGCGCTGAGCCATGGCCGAGACGCTCGCCGTCGCGATGGTGGTCGCGGTCTGCGCGGCGCTGCTCGTCGGCTACCCGGTGGCGCTGACGCTGGCCGGCGTGTCGCTTGTCTTCGCCGCCGCCGGCGCGGCGGCGGGGGTGATGGACCTCGCGCTCCTCGGCGCGCTGCCGCAACGCATCTTCGGCATCATGAATAACGACGTGCTGCTGGCAATCCCGCTCTTCATCTTCATGGGCGTGATGCTGGAGCGCTCGCGCATCGCCGAGGAGCTGTTGGAAACCATGGGCCGCCTGTTCGGCGCTTTGCCGGGCGGCCTCGGCATCGCGGTCATCATCGTCGGCGTGCTGCTCGCGGCGGCAAAGGGTGTCGTCGGCGCCACCACGGTGACGATGGGACTGATCGTGCTGCCGACCATGCTGCGCCACGGCTATGACAAGGCGCTGGCGGCGGGGACGGTCGCGGCAACCGCCACGCTCGCCCAGATTTTCCCGCCGGCGATCGTGCTGATCCTCCTTGGCGATCAGCTCAGCAATTCCTATCAGGCCGCGCAATTGGCGCAGGGAAATTTCGCGCCGCAAACGGTTTCGGTGGCCGATCTGTTCGCCGGCGCGATCATCCCCGGCTTCGTCCTGGTCCTCGCCTACATGCTTTATCTGATCGGCATGGCGATGCTTTTTCCGAAAACTTCGCCGGCGATCGCGCCCGATCCGGCCGCCCCGCGTGGCTTGGCGCTGGCGCGCCGGCTCGGCGCCGTTCTCGTTGCGCCGCTCGCCCTCATCCTTGCCGTGCTCGGCTCCATTCTCGGCGGCGTGGCGACGCCGACCGAGGCGGCTTCGGTCGGAGCCGTCGGCTCGATCCTGCTGGCCGCGAGCAGGGCAGGAGTCGCCGGCTTGCTCATCCCGGTGATGACGCGCACGACGCAAATCACCAGCATGATCTTTCTGATCCTGATCGGCGCGACGCTGTTCAGCCTGGTGTTCCGCGGCCTCGGCGGCGACGTTTTGGTGGAGCGGGCGCTCACCGATCTGCCCGGCGGGGTCGCCGGGGCGACGCTGGCGGTCATGGTCGCTCTGTTCCTGCTCGGCTTCGTAATGGACGCCTTCGAGATCATCTTCGTGGTGGTGCCGATCGTGGCGCCGGTGCTGCTCAAAATGCCGGGCGTTGACCCGGTCTGGCTCGGCATCATGATGGCGGTCAACCTGCAGACCTCCTACATGCACCCGCCGCTCGGGCCGACCTTGTTCTATCTGCGCGCCGTCGCGCCGCCGGAGATCACGACCCGGCACATTTATCTCGGCATCATTCCGTTCGTGGTGATCCAGCTGGCAATGCTCGTTGCGCTTTGGTTCCTGCCGGGGCTTGCGACCTGGCTGCCGCATAAGCTTTATGGGCCGTGATTTTCTCGCTCTTGGACGCGGGGATAGCTCTTGGGAGAATGGCGCATGACCGCGGCACAAATCTTCGACCTCGCCAGCAAGACGGCGCTGGTGACCGGAGCCTCGAGCGGGCTCGGCGTGCGTTTCGCCGAGGTTTTAGCCGAGAACGGCGCGGCGGTCGCGCTGGTGGCGCGGCGCGCCGATCGGCTGGCGACGGTGAAGGCGCGGATCGAAGCAGCGGGCGGCCGCGCGGTCGCGATCGAGGCCGACGTTCGCGATCGCACGGCGATGCAGCGCGCGTTCGATGCCGCGGAAAAGGCTTTCGGCACCGTCACGATCCTGGTCAACAATGCCGGCGTGGCGCATGCCGGGCGCGCCGTCGAGCTTGCGGAGGAGGATTGGCGGCGCGTGATCTCGACCAATCTCGACGCCGTGTTCTTTTGGGCACAGGAAGCGGCGCGCCGCATGCTCGCTGCCGGCAAAGGCGGCGCTATCGTCAACATCGCCTCGGTGCTCGGCTTCGGCGTCAACAAGGGCGTCATCGCCTACGCCACGGCCAAGGCCGGCGTCATTCAGCTCACCAAGGCGCTGGCGCTCGAACTCGCCTTCAAGGGCATCCGCGTCAACGCCATCGCGCCGGGTTGGATCGTCACCGAAATCACTGCCGATTATCTTTCGAGCGAGCAAGGCGCGGCGATGAAGCGCCAGATCCCGATGGGCCGCTTCGGCGAGGAGCGCGATCTCGACGGACCGCTGCTGCTGCTCGTTTCCGACGCCGGGCGTTACATGACCGGCGCGACCATCGTCGCCGACGGCGGTCAGCTGGTGGGGCTGCGCGTGTGAGTTATCCGTCCTTGGCGCTCGCGGGCGCGAGAGCGCGCTCGGCCGGTGCCGCGTCGCGCACCTCCCAGAGATGATACGCGAGCATGCCAACCGCCATGGCGACGACAAAGACGATCACCGGCGACGACAGCGTCGCCAGGTTCGCGATCGCCGGTCCCGGACACAGTCCCACCAAGCCCCAGCCGATGCCGAAGAGGACCGCGCCGGCGACGAGCGTCCGATCGATCACCGTCTGCGTCGGCCATTGGGTTTCTGATTCGAGAAGCGGGGCGCGCCGTCGCGCCAGCGCATAGCCGAGGCCGGTCACGGCGAGCGCGGCCGTCATCACTACGGCAAGGCTCGGGTCCCAATTCCCGCTCGGAATGGCGAACACGTCGAGGAGGCCCAAAACCTTGTCCGGCCGGATCATGCCGGAGATGAAAAGTCCGCAGCCGAAGATGAAGCCGCAGATGAGACTTGCGAGTGCGCGCATGGCTCAGCCTCCGATGATGATGTGCCGCGTCAGGGCGACGACGATGATGGCGGCGGTCATGAAGATCGCCGTCGCGACGATCGAGCGGGGCGACAGCCGCGCAATGCCGCATATGCCGTGGCCGGACGTGCAACCGTTGCTGAGCCTGGTGCCGAAGCCGACCAGGAGGCCGGCGGCCGCAATGGTGATGGTGCTTGTCGGCATCTGTGGAATCGGGACCGTGTAGCCGATGAGCGCAGCGGAGAGCGGCGCGGCGACGAGGCCGACGACAAAGGCCGCGCGCCAGGCGCCATCGTTGCCTTGCGGCTCGATCAAGCCGGCAAAAATTCCGGTCACTCCGGCGATGCGGCCGTTGAGCAGCATCAGCAATGCCGCGGAGAGTCCGATCAGCGCGCCGCCGATTGCGGCGGAGATCGGAGTGAAATTGGCCATGGGCTTGCCTCGTGGCGAATGTGGATAATGGGGCGATGTATTTGTCGCGATCGTGCGATAAACTAAACAATAGGTCGTCGTATTGTATGCCGCAATAACAGGGCTCGGCATGGCGCGCGAGGTCGAAGAATTAGATGTGCGCACACGTGGCTGCATCGAGTACAAATCTGCTACCGCTCGAGGCCGATCCGGAAAATTATTCCGAGCACGAAAATATTTCGTTGGAGCGGCTCGCTCCGGTGCAGGAGAAGGCCAAAAAAACGGCCTGAAGGCCGCGATTTCTGGAGCCGGAGCGCGGGGAATAGGGTGTAATGGAATTCGTCTCCTCCGCTGCGGGGAATAAGTATCGTCGAAATCCGAGCACGAGGGATTGGCCACATGAAATTCTACGATTGCGCGACCGCCCCGAGCCCGCGGCGGGTCCGTATTTTTCTCGCCGAGAAAGGCATCAGCGTGCCGACCGTGCAGGTGAACCTGCGCACCGGCGAGCACTTCACGCCGGAGTTTCGCGCCATCAATCCAGACGCCACGGTGCCCGTGCTCGAACTTGATGACGGCACGCGCATCGCCGATGCGATCGGCATCTGCGTCTATTTCGAGGCGATCCATCCGCAGCCGCCGCTCATGGGCGAGAGCGCCAAGGAGAAGGCCGTCGTCACCGAATGGCAGCGCGTCGCCGAGCGCAACGGCTTTTACGCGGTGATGGAAGCGTTCCGCAATGCGGCGCCCGGCCTCAAGGACCGGGCGCTGCCCGGACCGCACGACTACGAACAGATCCCGGCGCTGGCCGAGCGTGGGCGCGCTCGCGTCATGCACTTTTTCCAAAAGATGGATGTGCGTCTCGCGCAAACCGAGTTCGTCGCCGGCGGCCGCTATAGCATTGCCGACATCACGGCCTTGGTGACGGTCGATTTCGCGGGCCGGGCCAGGCTGCCGGTCCCGGAAGAGTGCCGGCATTTGCGCCGATGGCATGCGCAGGTCTCCGCCCGCGCCAGCGCCAAGGCGTGAGCGCCGCCGGATGCGACACTGGACTGCGCAGACGCCTGTTCCGCCACCTTGAGGCGCAGCGCGCAACGCGGGCGGAGGATTCCGTCAGCTTCTCGGCGCAATCTCCGTCATTGCGAAGCGATCAAGCTCGCGGAGGTCTTTGCGGCTTCCGCCTCGGCGTCGGAGCGCCGCTCAGCGAGGACGTAAGCCGGCCCATCAAGAGCCGCAGCTCGAACTCGCGAAACTGAGTAAAGATCTGGCCGATCCATTCATGGATTTCGGTCGGCCCGCCGGGCTGCTTGGTCATATAGGCGGCGAACGAGAAGTTCGGCCGGTCGATCACGCCGCGCACGATCGGGGAAAGGCGCGGGATGCGGATCACGCCGCATTCGGCGCGCGTAGGTGGAAAATCCTCCTTGGCGAACACGATCGATACCGATTCGTTGTGCACGGGCACGAAAGTCGCCGGCAATCGGCGCCGCAGCTCGCCATAGCTGCGGACGGTCGCCGCTGCCGGATCGGTCACGAACAGCACGATCGGCTCGATCAGCCGTCGCCGCGCCTCCTGCACGAAGTCGATGTCGCGCATCACCGCGAAGAACTGGTCGAACGGTCCGTATCCCAGATCGATGACCTGCGTGCTCGAATTGTCCGCGATCAGCCGGTCGAACAGCTCCATCTGGCCGCGCGTCTCGGCAATATCGACGGGCCAGACCAATTTGGGAAAACGGCCCGCCAGCGCCGGCTCGCGCGGATTGAGGTCGTAGCCCACCAGCGGCCGGCCGCTGGCGCGAAAGAATTCGATCAGGAGCCGCGCGATCAGCGTCTTACCCGTCCGCGGGCGCGGCGACGCGACGATGTAAAGAGGAGCCGGCTGCGTCATCACAGCCGCACGATTTTACGATCTGACGACCTGCACGCGCGGACCGCTCGGCGCGACGCCGCCGCTCGCCACGAGCTCGTTGAGTTTGATGCGGTCGTATTCCCCCCACACATTGCCGAGCCAGTGCCGGACATAGCCGCGCAGCACGAAGGAGTAGTTGGCCGGTTCGCCCTTTGGGCTCTTGTTGGCGACGAAGGTGAGAAAGGGGACGGAGGAAAGCTCCACCTGCTCATAGGCCATCTCGTTGAGCTTCGGGATGGTGATCTCGGCGGCGTCCTTGAATTTCTTGAAATACGAGGAGTACGTAGGCTGGTCCCATTCGAAGAAACTGGTGTTGTTGATGAAGTTCTTGACCAAAAAATATTTGCCGTCGGCCGCGATCGCGGAGGTGTCCTCGATCTCGTTCAGCGAGGCGATGGATGAGCCGAGGATGTGGAACACGACGAAGGTGAGCTGTCCCTTCTTTACCGCGTCCAAAAAGCCGATGTCGCGCAGCGATCGCAGCGTCGGCGATAACAGCCCGGCGCGCACGTCGATGACCGTCACGCTGGCGTCGGTGCTCGACAGCGTGTCGAAGATCCGCATCTGGTCGGACACCGAGGTGACGTCGACGACGTCGCTGATGTCGGGATGAAAGCGCTTCAAGGTGCCTTTGGGCGATTCGGTGTCGAACGCGCGCATCGGTACGTGATGCGCCGTGAAATAATCGAGTAGCGTACGGGCGACCGTGGTCTTGCCGACGCCCCCCTTGTCCGCACCCACTACGACCACCGTTGGCTTTGCCATGGTCGATCCCTCACTGGCGCCGCGCCGCTGCAAGACCGGAGGTGTCCGGCTCTCCAATCCCATAGGATGAGTGCGGCCAAATCGAGCACGTCACGCGATTTTCCCCGGTAAACGATTCTACACACCCCGCTCCCGGTTTGGAAGCCTCAAGATGTGTCACGCACTTGCGAACGCGGTCTGCGGCGCTATTTGCAATCCGATATGGTTAATTGTGACGCCATTACGGCTAAGCGCTTGCGAACTGCGGATTCGGGACACTAACCGCCGGTGTGCGGACCCCAAGGGCCCGAGGATGGCTCCGAGGACGGCCCGGAGGGCTCGGGCGGCAGCGCCCCCGAGCCATTCTCGGCTGCCGAACCCCACGGGCCGCTTGCCGCTGATGAGCCCAACGGGCCGGCGGCCGCCGGGTCATCACCGGTTTCCTCGCCAGCCTCGCTCGCTTGCGGCGGCAACGCGATCGGGCCGGGATCGTGGCCGCCGGCAAACTTGACCAGCGCTGCGACCCGGCTCTCGACCGTCGGATGGGTATCGAACAGCTCGCCAAAACCTTCGCGCGGGTTATCGAGGCACATTTCCATGACCGCGGAGGTCGCGCCCGGCAATTCCCCGCGACCCTCGATCTTGCGCAGCGCCGAGATCATGGCATCGGGGTTTTTGGTGAGCTCCACCGAGCCGGCATCGGCGAGGAGTTCCCGCGAACGCGACAAAGCCAGGCGAATGAGGAACGACAGCAGGTAGGCGACGACGATGAGCGCGATGGCGATCAGGATGGCCAGGCCGGCGCCGCCGCCCCTGCGGTCGTCGGACGATCGCGAGCCGCGGAAACCGCCGTAGAACCAGAGCCGGAAGAACAATTCGGCGAAAAAGGAAATGGCGCCGGCAATGATGACGGCGATGACCATCATGCGGACATCGCCGTTGCGGATGTGGGTAAGCTCGTGGCCGAGCACCGATTCGACTTCGGCATCGTCGAGCCGGTTGAGCAGGGCCGATGTGATCGTGATCGAATATTGCTTGTCGCTCATGCCGGTGGCGAAGGCGTTGAGCGCGTCGCTCTCCATCACCTTGAGCTTGGGCATGGTGATGCCGCGCGAGATGCAGAGATTTTCCAGGAGGTTGTAGAGCCGAGGCTGTTCGCCGCGAGTGACCGCCCGCCCGCCGGTCACCGCGTCGATCATGTTCTGGTGGAAGAAATAGGCGATGACTACCCAGAGCGCCGTGCCCAGCGTCGCCAACGGCGCCGCACTGATGAGATCGCTCCAGGCTCGCTGCATCAGCGTGTTGAGGTCGGCATCGACCGACAGCGCCTCCGCGGTCAGCGCGCCGGCATAGACGAGCACGTAGACGAGAAAGAACAGGCCGACGAGGAGCGCCACCGAACGGCGCCGGTTCGACTGGATGTGGCTGTAGAGACCGTATGCGGCCATTTGGGAAACAACTACATTGCCGGATCGCTAATTTCCGACGAGATGAACTCAATACAAGCGGCGAACTCAGCCTGCTCCCTCCCCCCTTGTGGGGGAGGGAGGGGAGGGGGGTCAGGAGGCGACGCGCCTGCGTTGAGGATCGCGAAAGACCTCCCGACCCCCACCCCTAACCCCTCCCCACAAGGAGGAGGGGAACGTGCCGAGTGCGCCGCGCCGTTGTGCATCATCGTCTATCTAGAACTTGACCTGCGGCGCCTCGCCGACGGTCTTGCGCTCGTCGCCAAGATCGAAGAATTCCTTCGGCGCAAAGCCGAGCGCCGAGGCGAACAGGGCGGCCGGGAATCTCTGCATCCCGGTGTTGTATTCCTGCACCGCGTTGTTGAGGAAACGCCGCGCCGCCGCGATCTTGTTCTCGATATCGGTCAGCTCCGCCTGCAATTGCTGGAAATTGGCGCTGGCCTTGAGGTCGGGATAGGACTCGGCGAGAGCGAAGAGTTGCCGCAATGCGCCCGAGAGCATGTTCTCGGCCGCCGCCTGCTGCGCTGGGCCCTGTGCGGCCACCGCTGCATTGCGCGCTTTCACCACCTCGTCAAGCGTGCCGCGCTCGTGCGCGGCGTAGCCCTTCACCGTCTCGACCAGGTTGGGAATGAGGTCATGGCGCTGCTTGAGCTGCACGTCCACGTCGGCAAAAGCCTCGTTGACCCGCTGTCGCATGGAGACGAGGCCGTTGTAGATCGTGATCACCCACACAACCAAAACAACGATCACGGCAAGGACGATCAGTGTCGTACTCATCGGCGGAATCCTTCGGCAGGCGTTGACCGCGAAATTGGTTTTGCAGCCGCAATCAACAGCATAGCCACAATTCATGACAGTGGCGAGCGAAAGACCCCCGGGTACGGCCGGTCGGTCAAATGCCCGCTTCCATCCACAAATATAGGAAGGTTAACGGCCCCGTTAAGGTTAGCCTTTGATGAATATCGCGCGGCCTGCCGTTGTCGTCTAAAAATCCTCAAACGGCAATCAGGTGAGTGCCATGCCGATGCATGATCTCGGCTCGCTGCGGTCTCTCAGTTCGGACAGTAGCGTCGTCCCGCTCGAGGCTTGCGGTCTTGAGGCGGCGCGGCGGGGCGTCGAGGACGATATTGCAGGCGACGCCAGTGCGCTGGCGCGGACCGTTCGGGATCAACTCGCGCGCGACATCGCCGACATCGAGCGCGCGTCCGCCGCGTTGCGCAAGGCGGAGCCGGCCCTCGAATCCTGGATCAACACGCCGGTGACGACGGTCCTCAAGCCACGCCCTGTATGGTTGCTCATCGGGGTACTCTGGCTTTCGACGGCGCTCGTCACTCTCGGCGCGGTCGTCGCCATCTCCGCCCTCGTCGGCTAGGTCATATTGCCCGCTCATTCTCGCGCCAGCGGGGAATCCAGGCAAAGAATATCATTGTTGCGGCGGGACCTGCCGGGTCCCCGCTTTCCGCTTTCCGCCTTCGCGCTCCGCGCTCCCGCCTTCGCGAAGCCCGCTTCGGCGGGCGAAGCAAGGTCGGCGGACTTGAACCCGCCGTAGCTCCAAGCGAGCGTAGGCGGGTCGCGGGGACGAGCGGATGCAGAGACAGATTTTCAGTAGGCGTTCTGGTAGGCGGCGCGCGAAAGAACCGTGCGCGCGATGACCTTCAAGTCAAGCCAGAACGACCAATTGTCGATGTAGAACAGGTCGTGCTCGACGCGCTTGCGCATCTTCTCCTCGGTGTCGGTCTCGCCGCGAAGCCCATGAATCTGCGCCCAACCGGTAATGCCCGGCTTGACGTTGTGCCGGCGCGCATAGAGCGAGATGCGACGCTCGTATTCGCGATCGTGCGACAGCGCGTGCGGCCGCGGGCCCACGAGCGACATGTCGCCGGTGAGCACGTTGAAGAGCTGCGGAATCTCGTCGATGTTCCAGCGTCGCAGCCAGCGCCCGACCCCGGTCAATCGCGGATCGCCCGGCCGCGCCTGCGCAATCACCGCGCCGTCATCGAGCGTGCGCATGGTGCGAAACTTGATGATGCGGAACGGCTGTTGGTTGAAGCCGAAGCGGCGCTGCACGAAAAAGATCGGCCCCGGACTGTCGATCTTGATAAGGACGGCGACGAGGATGAGGAGCGGCGTTGCCAGAATAAGTGCCGCCGCCGCGAAGACGAGGTCGAAAAGCCGTTTCTGGATGACCTCGAGGCGCGACAGCGGCCGGCGCGTCAGCTGCAGACTCGCGACCGGGCCGAGCGTGGAGAGTTTGACTTCGTCGAATTTGTGCAGGACCTGCTCGGGGCCGAGATGAATCTCGACCGGAAGCGCGAGGAAGGTCTCGGCGCAGCGTTCGATGGTGGCGGTCGCGGACCAGGGCAGCAGCACGAAGATCGCGTCGGGCGCCAGGCTGCGGACGCTGGCGACTGCCTCGGCGAGGTCGCGATCGAGCATCGCGCGCCGCAGCTCGTCCGGTGCCGTGGCGACAACCGGCGTCAGAAAGCGGCAACCGACGATGTTGATGCCCAGCGTCCACGGCTCGTACCGGTTGACGAAGGCGCCGACATGCGCGCCGGTCCCGAGCAGAAAGATGCGCTGCGCCGAAAGCAGGCCGCTGGCGCGCGCGAGCGCGGTGATGCGGACGATGACGTAGCGCAGCACGATCAGCGCGGCGAGCGTGGCGACATAAAAGAGCACGATCCAGCCGCGCGAATATTCGACGCTGATCTGCGCCAAAAAACCGAGCATGAGCAGGCAAATCAGCGTCACGTTCCACAATTGGATCGTGCGCCGGCCGTGCGGTTTGAAGGCAAAGAAGTTCGGCAGCCGGTATTCGCGGCGGAACAAGTTGGAAATGGCAAAAATACTCGCCGCCAGAACGCCGACCCGGACGAAGGAAGAAATGTTGCCGGGATCGCCATAGGCGACGAGGTGATAGGCAATGCCGGTTAAGCACGACATCGCCACGATCAAGGCGACGTCGGTCAAGAAGATCGCGCCGGAAAATGTGCCGCGCGAGAGCACTGCCCACGCGCGCAGGACCCGGCTGGTCTGCGGCCGGGACGCCAGCGTGTAGCTTGAGTGGGTATTCATCAGCGCGCTTGCTTGGCTGTCGCTTTTTCTGCGAAATGCATCCCGCCGCCGCCCCGAAATGGGACAACGCGGGAGGTCACGTCGCTATCTCGCCAAAACCATGCCAGCAGGGACACGGGCGAATTCGCCGACAGATTCTGCGGCGAAACGCTGTGTTAAGATTAACCCGCCGGCCTGTCGCCGGCGGCCGCCAGAGGAAGGACCATGCAAGGCAAAATCGCACTCGAGGAACATGTCGCTATTGCGGAAACCGCAACCAATTTCGGCACCCCCTTTCCCGACAGCGTCTGGCAAGAGCTGAAGGGCCGCTTAACCGATGTGCAGGGTCGGCGGCTATCGCTCATGGATGAATACGGCATCGAGATGATGCTGTTGTCGCTCAATGCGCCGGCGATACAGGGGATTCCCGATCCGGCGCAGGCGAACGAGATTGCGCGCAAGGCCAACGATTTCCTCGCCGAACAGGTGCGCAAGCGGCCGGACCGCTTTCAGGCGCTTGCGGCGCTGCCGATGCAGGAGCCGGAGCGCGCGGCGCGCGAGCTGGAACGCTGCGTGAAAGAACTCGGTTTTCGCGGCGCGCTGGTCAACGGCTTTTCGCAAGTGCACGATGCGGAAACGGCCGTTTACTACGACCTGCCGCAATATCGGCCGTTCTGGGCGACGGTCGAACGCCTCGACGTGCCGTTTTATCTGCATCCGCGCAATCCGCTGCCGCGGGACGCGAAAATCTATGAGGGCCATTCTTGGCTGCTCGGCCCGGTTTGGGCTTTCGGTCAGGAAACGGCAGTACACGCGCTGCGGCTGATGAGCTCGGGCCTGTTCGACGCGCACCCGCGGCTGCAAATCATCCTTGGCCATCTCGGCGAGAACCTGCCCTATGCCATGTGGCGCATCGACAATGCCAATGGCTGGGTCGAGGAACGCAACAGTTACGCGGCCAAGAAACGCATGCGCGATTATTTCTGCGCCAATTTCCACATCACCACTTCGGGCAATTTCCACACCCCGGCGCTGCTCGACGCCATGCTGGTGCTCGGCGCCGACCGCATCATGTTTTCCACCGACTGGCCGTTCGAGAATATCGACCACGCCGCGCGCTGGTTCGATGCCAGCCCGATCAGCGAGCCTGATCGCCGCAAGATCGGCCGCACCAACGCGATGAAGCTGTTCAAATTGGAGAATGACTGAGCGGGCCGAGGCGCAGATTCACCAACTCGTAGTCGGAAGTCCGCTATTGGGAAGAAAGCGGACAACATCGGCGCCTTCTGCGTATTTCAGCTATTGTGCAGGTTTTCGGACGCCGGCATGCCGAGACTATCCACGCGCGCTGGCGGCCAGCGTCGGAAAAGCGCCAAGGCAGGAAATCGCGGTCGGTGTTGCGCTGGCGGTGCGGCGGGCACTATGGGGATTTGGCCGCGGCTTGTTGCTTGAGGAAGGTTGACTGAGTTGTCCGAGCTGCTCGCTCTATCTTAAAGCACGGGTGCGCG
>Ga0187856_1001376_pt1 | contig 19422 bp, 18 predicted proteins | sample June2016WEW_8_40_FD_132443 | JGI IMG/M metagenome (GOLD analysis project Ga0187856, IMG submission 132443) | Peatland microbial communities from SPRUCE experiment site at the Marcell Experimental Forest, Minnesota, USA - June2016WEW_8_40 | ecosystem: Environmental > Terrestrial > Soil > Wetlands... | reverse complement strand
GCACAAGATGGGCGGCGATCTTGGGCAATTCCCCCAGAAGTTTGCTGTCGGTGACCATCGCCAGTCGGACAATCTTCTGGTGATGGCTTTTGATGAATTGCATGTGAGCGAGAAACGCTTCGAGATTCGCCCAGCCGGGAAATGCTTTGGCGTGAATCATCAAGCCCGATAGTTTTCCATGTTCCGCGATATATGGATCGATCTCGCGAACCAGGCCCTTGAAGTCGGCCGCTTCGAGCGGCGCGTCGGGTTCGAGAATGAGTATTCCTTCCGGCAAAAGCAGTTGGTGTTTAAGCATGTGTCGTCCTCCTGTTTTGTTTCCTGTTGCTACAGATTCGTCCAACCACTTCCGCGCCCCGGCGGCATCGGCGTGATCGAAGTATTTGACCGTTGCTTTCGTGAACGGTTTGCAAAATGTCGCCATCCCTTCCTGCCATTTCTTCTCTCCGACCACCGCCAGCCGGTCAATGTCGCTGAAATGATGCGTCGCAAACTTCGTGTCCTCCCACAACGCACCGGCTGTCCAGCCGTGAAGGCCGGTCATATCGAACAGCACGCTCAGTTTTCCGTGCAGCCGGACGAGCCGCTCGAACTCGGGCACGAAGTGCTCATAATCTGCTTTTACCAGTTTCCCGCTGACGTGAACGACGAGCAGCTTCCCGCCATTTTCTTCATTGATTTGAATGGGCATTTTACGCTCCTTTGGTTCGTGTCAGGCGGTTATGTTTTCCATTTTTGGTCCCGCTGATTCGCCGTAACTTTAGTTCCGGCACAAGTGTTTTTTCCGCCAGCGGTTTCCCGTTCTGCGTTTCGTCCTGACCCCACTTCCAATTCCGAATCTCCGGCAAATCCTGGCCGTGTTTATCAATGTAATGCTTGTGCTCGATGAGCTTGTCCCGCATCTGCTGCTTCAGGTAGGCACCCTTGGAACCTAAATTCGGCACCCGATCCACCACGTCTTGCACCAGATGAAAGCGATCCAAGTCATTCTGGACCCGCATGTCGAAGGCTGTCGTAATCGTTCCCTCTTCCTTGTAGCCAAGGACGTGGATGTTGCGGTTGGTCCGGCGGTAGGTCAGCCGGTGGACCAGCCACGGGTAACCATGGAATCCAAAAACGATGTGTTTGTCTTTGGTGAACAGCGAATCGTAATCGGCTTCGCTCAACCCATGCGGGTGTTCGCTCGCTGATTGCAACTTCATCAGGTCAACAACATTGATCACTCGGATTTTCAGTTCGGGTAAATGAGTGCGCAAAATCGAAACGGCTGCCAAAATTTCCAGCGTAGGCGTGTCGCCGCAGCAAGCCATCACCACGTCTGGTTCTGAGCCTTGATCGTTGCTGGCCCACTGCCAGATGCCGATGCCTTCGGTGCAATGCACCACGGCGGCGTCCATGGTCAGCCATTGCGGGAGGGCGTGTTTGCCGGCGACGACGACATTGACGTAATGCCGGCTGCGCAGACAATGATCGAAAACGGAGAGCAGGCAGTTCGCGTCCGGCGGCAGATAAACGCGCACAATGTCGGCCTTCTTGTTGATGACGTGATCCATGAAGCCGGGGTCTTGGTGTGTGAAGCCGTTGTGATCCTGCTGCCAGACGTGCGAGGCGAGTAGATAGTTCAGCGAAGCGATTTTTCGACGCCACGGAAGTTCCAGCGTGACCTTCAGCCACTTGGCGTGCTGACTAAACATCGAGTCCACGATGCGAATGAATGCCTCGTAGCTGTTGAACAATCCGTGCCTTCCGGTCAGCAAATAACCTTCCAGCCAACCTTCGCACTGGTGTTCGCTCAACATCGAGTCCAACACGCGCCCGGCAGGGGCGAGGAATTCATCATTCTTTACTTCGCGCGCGTCCCACTGTCGGTTGGTAACTTCAAAGACTGCGCCCAAAAGATTTGAGAGTGTCTCATCGGGACCGAAGACGCGAAAATTATTTTGATTCAACTTCGCCACGTCGCGCAGAAAATTTCCCAGCACCATCGTATCTTGGCCGTCCACTGCGCCGGGCGAAGGCACATTCACCGCATGGTCGTGGAAGTTGGGCATCCGCAAGTCGCGCAGCAAAATTCCGCCATTGGCGTGGGGATTCGCGCCCATCCGCCGGTTGCCTTTCGGCGCAAGTTCTGCCAAGTCTGAATTGAGCCGGCCATTTTTATCGAACAATTCTTCGGCCTTGTAACTTTTCATCCACTTTTCAAGTTGTTTGACGTGTTGGGGATGTTCGGCGTCCACCAATAGCGGCACTTGGTGCGCCCGGAACGTGCCTTCCACTTTCAGGCCATCAACTTCTTTAGGCCCCGTCCAGCCTTTCGGCGACTTGAGGACAATCATCGGCCAACGCGGACGCGTGGTGTCTTTTTTGTTCCGCGCATTCGTTTGAATTCTCCGGATGTCTTCGATGGCTTTTTCTAAAGTAACGGCCATGAGTTCGTGCATCTTTTCCGGCTCGTCACCCTCCACAAAATAAGGCGTCCAGCCGCAGCCACGGAAAAACTGTTCCAACTCATCCGGCTCAATGCGCGCTAAAACAGTCGGATTGCTGATTTTGTAGCCATTGAGGTGCAGAATCGGCAGCACCGCACCGTCAGTAATCGGATCGAGAAATTTATCGGACTGCCACGCGGTCGCCAGCGGGCCAGTCTCCGCTTCACCGTCGCCGACAACGCAGGCAACGATCAAGCCGGGGTTGTCGAACGCCGCACCGAAAGCGTGCGACAATGAATAGCCCAACTCGCCGCCTTCGTGAATTGATCCGGGCGTGGTTGGTGCCACATGGCTGGAAATCCCGCCGGGAAACGAGAATTGCGTGAACAGTTTTTTCAGCCCGGCTTCGTCCTGCGTGACGTTCGGATAAACTTCGCTCCAAGTGCCTTCGAGATAGACGTTCCCCACAATCGCCGGGCCGCCGTGGCCGGGGCCGGCGACGTAGAACATGTCCAGGTCATACTTTTTGATGACCCGATTGAGATGCACATAAATAAAATTCTGGCCGGGCGTTGTGCCCCAATGTCCGACCACCAACGGCTTCACGTCAGAGAGTTTCAGCGGTCGCTTCAGCAGCGGATTGTCGTAAAGATAAATCTGGCCGACCGACAGATAATTGGCGGCGCGCCAGTAGGCGTCCATTTTGTGGAGCAGTTCAGGCGTGAGAGTTTTTGTTTTCATGTTTTTCATTAGCCCGTGATTATTTCTTCGACAGCTTGCCAATCACAACGACTAGCAGGACCACCAGCGCCACGCCAATGACCGCCCAAATCCACATCCCGCCGCCCGACCATCCACCCATCCATCCGTTAGTTTGGTTCATCATAAAACTCCTTTCGTTTCGCTCTGACCTGCCCAGCAATGGCAAATCCAGACCGTGAGCGAAGGCGGCGCGTGAATCGGAAAGTTACACGGCCGCCAATTCATCAATCCAGTATCCTTTGCGGTTGTAGTGTCCATGCAATGCGATCTCATAATCTCTCGTCACCAGAGCCACGTCTGTATATTCCGGCGACTCTTTGATGGTCTCACGATCCAGATTGACGAAAACTTTTCGTTCGCCCCAACTCACGCGCTCGATCCATTGCGGTGACACCAGGACTTTTTTGCCCGGCCACCAGTTGTGGGTGTCAACGACGAGGTAACGAATCGCCCATGTCTCGTCATCAATGATGAAATCTTCGACATGGCCGATTTCGCCGTCCAAGGCTTGGATGTGATGGCCACTCACGCCGATGGTGCTGCGCAAATGGTGATCCCATGTTTTTTCAGGCTGGGCGGATTTTTTCCATTGCTCACGGTCACGCATCGGGTAGGGATAAGGTCCCCAACTGTAAGGGCCACCCCAATACATCGGGTATAAATAATGCCCGTAGTAGGCTTGCTCAAATTGGTGGGAAACGGGCTTGTCACTGTCCAGGGAGGGACTGGCCTCGATTTGCTTTTTGGTCAAATCAACGGCGATGTTTTTTGCCTCTTTGTCCACGGCGGACAGTGCATACGGGGAGATCAGCACCTGCCGGTCCACGAGCCAGGTTCCGGTTTCTGCGACCAGATAGCGGATGGTCCAGTGCCGGTCATCGAAGTAAAATTCTTTGACCTTCCCGATTTCCCCGTCGAGGCTGTCCAGCTTGTAACCTTCCAGTGTTTTTGATTTGCTTAACATAATAATTCTTGCGTTTTTTGCGTTTCGTTATTGTTCGCTGCTGGCGTCTAGCCGAAAGCGTGTTTGAGAAATCGGTCGCACCGCGATCAGCACGGATGCCAGGATCAAATTGCAGCGGCGGGGACAGCTTCGCTATGGGGTGTAACCCTACCGCAAAGCGCTCTTGATAAATGTGTCACTCGGGCAGGCGCGCAGAACCGAGCGCGCAATCATCAGTTCTTCGTCCGTGCGAATGATGCGCACGGTGACGCGGCTGGAATTCTTGGAAATCACAGCCGCATTCTTTGCGTTCCGCGCCTCGTTCAATTGGACACCGAGGAAACCAAGTCGTTCACAAATACGTTTGCGGACGAGTGGTGCATTTTCGCCGATACCGCCGGCGAATACGAGCGTGTCCAATCCACCGAGTGCAGCGGCAAAGGAGCCGATCCACTTTTTCGCCTGGTAACAAAACAGCGCCACTGCTTCCGCCGCGCGCACGTCCTGCTTTTCATGGTCGAGCAGGTCGCGCATATCCGAACTCGTTTCCGAGACGCCGAGCAGGCCCGACTCGTGGTTGACCATTTTGTAAAACTGGCTGGTGGTCATCTGCTCGGTTCGAGCGAGATACGGCGCGAGTCCGGGATCTAAATCACCGGAGCGCGTGCTCATCACCAAGCCCGCCGTCGGTGTAAAACACATGCTCGTATCAATACTTTTACCATCGCGCACTGCAGCCAAGCTGGCACCGTTGCCGAGATGCGCGAGGATGACGCGGCCCTTTGTGGCCGCGGGGTTGCCAAGACGCGCGAGTTCTTCCATCAGATAGGCGTAGGACAAACCGTGGAAACCGTAACGCTGAATTCCCTTGGCGTCGAAGCGTCGTGGAATCGGCAGCAGCTTGGCCACGCGCGGCATGGTTTGGTGAAAAGCCGTGTCAAAGCACGCCACTTGCGGCAGTTTCGGATGGCGTTGGCGAAGCACCTCAATGAGTTCAATCTCTCGCGGCAAATGATCCGGGTCGTTTGGGCTGATGCGACGCAGTTCATCCAATAGTTTTTTTGTGACAATCTCTGGCTCGGTGTGTTTCATCCCATGAACCACGCGATGTCCCACGCCTTTTACCGATTTGAAATCAATTTGCTTTTCGAGCCAGTCTATCAGGGCATTCGCCGCTGATTTGTGGTCAGCAGCGGCGAGTTTGAAGCTTTTCGGCTGTTTCTTCGTTGGTTCATTGAACGTCAGATTTGTCCCGCTCAAGCCGATGCGATCAACAGTTCCGTAAAGCCCGCGCTTCAGCGGCTTGACCGTCTCATACAACGCGAACTTGATGCTCGAAGAGCCGCCGTTGATTGTCAGGATGGATGGTTTTTCACTCATATTGCGACCTCCAATCCGAACGAAGCCAGTTTCGTGCAAGTGGATTTATAGTCCGCGTGAAGAATGCTTCGAATTCCCATGCCTTCTGCGATCTGGACGAACAGCGGCGTGTTTTCGATATAAACAATCTGCCGGGCGGGTGTTTGGGCTATGTCCAACGCCAGCTTGAAAATGTCCGTATCTGGTTTTCGGAGACGAACGAAGCAGGAGGAAATAAAAGCATCCACAAACCCAACAAGTTTGAAGGTGCTGATACGATGTGCGTTCAATTCGCGCGACTCGTTACTGACGACGATAATCTTCAATCCATATTTGGCTTTTAGTTTGCGAACCAGTTCAATCATCTCGGCGTAAGGCTTCGACTGCTCGAACATGAAGCGGCGAAACTCCGCCCGTGTGAACGCGCGCTTTTTATAGAAGACCACGCGGTCTAAATATTCGTTGAAAGTAATTTTATCTTCCTCGTGAGTTTCAAAGTTTAAGCCATGCCGTTCTTCCATCTCGGCCCAGTCCAACTTAAAATGTTTCGTCGCCCGTCGGCGGGCATGATGATCCCAACCGTTGGTGAGCAAGACGCCGCCGATGTCCACAAACAAGGCCGAGATTGCTGCTCCTTTTTTCATGGGGTCGGGAGCGGTGAATTCTGGATAATCGCCCTCGTCATGGCCTGATACATCATTTCCTCACTAAGGAATGGTGCGCCTAGCAATTTGTAACCGGCGTTTAGTTTTTCGTTCACTTTTCGCGCCAGCTCGTCATGGGTTGCCGCATCGGCGTGGAAAGGCACCGCGACGATGATGTATTCAATCGGAGTTTTCATGTTGGCTTGAGTCAGGAGTTTTTCCCCTTCTTCTTGCTGGTGGCTACTAATTCGGTTGGCAGCGGCCAACGATGTCTGGGAGCGAGGAGTCCCTGAGTATTTTCCGGCCCCCAGGTGCCGGCGGCGTAATTGGGGAAATCGCTAGGTGCCGTAGCCTGCCACGCTTCGAGCACCGGCATCAACAGTTGCCAGGCCGCTTCCACTTGATCAGCGCGCATGAAGAGCGTGGCGTCGTTTTTCATAACGTCCCACAGGAGCGTTTCGTAGGCGTCAGGCGAAGGCGCGGCGAAACTATCGCGATAACTGAACCGCATGTCCACCGGTCGCAGTTGCATCTTCGGTCCTGGATATTTGGCCTGAAAGCCCAGCACGATTCCTTCGACGGGCTGGATTGAAAGGATGAGCCGTGAGGGCTGCCAACCGAGCGAGGCTTCGGGCGGAAAGGACTGATGCGGCACGGCGCGAAATTGTATGGAAACTTCCGACGCCTGTTGCGGCAGGCGCTTCCCCGTGCGCAGATAAAACGGCACGTCCTGCCAGCGCCAGTTGTCTATAAACAGCTTCAACGCGGCAAACGTCTCTGTCTGGGAATCCCGTGCGACACCGTCTTCCTCGCGATAGCCGGGCATTATTTTGCCAGTGGGGTTGCCAGAACCATACTGTCCGCGCACCGCGTATTGCTGAACCTCGTCACGGTGAATCGGACGGGCCGCATGGAGCACATCTACTTTCTTGTTGCGGATTTCGTCGGCTTGAAAAGACACCATCGGCTCCATTGCCACGAGACAAAGGAGTTGCATGAGGTGATTCTGCACCATGTCACGCAACGCTCCAGCGTGGTCGTAATAGCCGCCGCGATGTTCCACGCCCACGGTTTCGGCGACGGTGATGGTCACATAATCAATGTAGCGACGATTCCACATCGGCTCGAACAGCGGATTGGCAAAACGGAACGCCAGAATGTTCTGCACTGTCTCCTTCCCGAGATAATGATCAATCCGAAAAATTTGGGACTCCTCAAAGCTGGCGGCAAGAACGGCGTTCAAGGCACGCGCCGATTCCAAATCGTAGCCAATCGGTTTTTCGATCACGATCCGCGCCCATTCCCGGTCGCGCGCCAATCCTGCCTTGCCGAGATATTTTGGAATTTCACCGAACATGCTCGGCGGCGTGGCCATGTAGAAGATGCGATGAGCTTTGGCACCCCATTCCTTTTCCAGCTTCGCGCAATGTTTGCCCAAGGCTGTGTAAGTTTGCAACTTCTTGAAATCGCCCTGCTGGTAGTGGACGTGCTCGGCGAACGGATTCCAAGCGGTAGCCTTGGATTTTCCGAAACGGGAGAATTGGTTGACGCCGTCGTGTAGCCGGCGGCGCAGTGCGTCATTGCCAAGCTTGATGCGGTCCACCACGATAATCGCAAATTGCGCTGGCAGGCTGCGATCCTGCGAGAGGTCGAACAAGGCCGGCACGAGTTTCCGCCAAGTCAGGTCACCGGCTCCGCCAAAAATGACGAACACCGTCGGCTCAAGCTGGTCGTTCATCATCTTTGCCATAAGATTCGTGAGTCTTCCAGTGGAATTGCGACACCGTCGCAATGCGGTATCACGCGAGCCGTATAATCCGCTTGCGGGCGAGCCGCAGATACGGTCGCGCTGTAAACGTAGCCGCCTGATTCGTCGGCCAGCGGGTGAAGGCAGGTCATCTCCTGCCGCACAGGAAGATTTTCTTTAATCCCGTCGGCATAAAGCTCCACCCGCACAGCCTTGGGGTCGAGGCCATGAAGGCTAACTTGGACTTCAATGATGTGTTTCCCGTCGCGAGTTTCCACCTTCACCGTGCCGAAGTGCAGTGTGGCCCATTTCTGTTCCACGCTGTGACGCCAGTCCACCATTTGCTTGCCAATTACGCCTTTATTGGCCACGCGCGATTGGTAGGCGACCGCCGCCGGGAGATAATGTTGCTCGGTGTATTCGCACACGGCGCGGTTGGCGGAGAAGCGCGGAGTCAACCGCGCCATGCTTTCACGCATCCGCGCGACCCAGGCGGTGGGAATGCCTTTCTCGTTGCGGGTATAAAATTCGGGAATCACTTCGCGTTCAAGTCGTTCGTAAAGCGCCTCGGCTTCAGCCGCGTCCCAGGCCGGATTGCTGCCATGTTCCTGACCGTCGCCCAGCGCCCAGCCCAACTCCGGCACATACGCTTCCGCCCACCAGCCGTCCAATTCCGAAAGATTGATGCCGCCGTTGACCAGCACCTTCATGCCACTCGTGCCACACGCCTCCCACGGTCTCTGCGGCGTGTTGAGCCAGACATCCACCCCTTGCACCAAGCGTTCGGTCAAGTGCATGTCGTAGTCGCTCAAGAAAATTGCGTGAGGCCGGACATCAGGTCGGCGAATAAACTGAATCCATTTCTGAATCAACGCCTGCCCCGCTTGGTCCGCAGGATGAGCCTTGCCAGCAATGATGAGTTGCACCGGGCGCTGAGGATTCGATAACAGGCGTAGCAATCGCTCCGGGTCGCGCAGCAAAAGATTCGGTCTTTTGTAGGTCGCAAAGCGCCGCGCAAAACCCAGTGTCAATGCGTTGGGGTCAAACAGATGTTTCGCCTCTTCAACCGTCTTGGACGATGCTCCGGCGGCGGCATAGTGTCTGGCCAAGCGTTCGCGGGCGTATTCCACCAGCGACTTGCTCGTGGCGAGGCGAAATTTCCAAAGGGTGTTGTCGGAGACACCGCGAATATCCTGCTCCAACTTTTCCGACTTTCCCAGCCAGCGGTCTTTGCCACAGGCCTTGGTCCAAAGTTCATCAGCGGCTGCCGAGTCCCAAGTCGGCATGTGAACTCCATTAGTCACATGGCCGATTGGCACTTCGTCCGCTGGCCAGTTGGGAAAAAGCGACTCGAAAAGATGCCGGCTGACTTTTCCGTGCAAACGGCTCACGCCATTCACCGACCCGCTACCGCGAATGGCCAGATAAGCCATGTTGAAATTTTCTGCCGCGTCGTTCGGATTCTGGCGGCCCAAGGCCAGCAAGTCGTGGAGGGAAATTCCGAGTTTTTTCTCCGCATAACCGCCGAGGTATTGCTCGATGAGCGCCGGAGTGAAACGATCAAACCCGGCGGCAACTGCCGTGTGGGTCGTGAAAAGATTTCCGGCGCGCGTGGCGGCCAGCGCGACTTCAAATGGCTGCTTAATTTCCTGCATGAAATCGCGTGCGCGTTCCAACACCGCGAAGGCCGCATGGCCTTCGTTCAGATGACAGACATCCGGCTTGATGCTGAGTGCCGCGAGCAACCGCCAGCCGCCAATCCCAAGCAGCAATTCCTGCTTGAGGCGCAACTCCGGCCCGCCGCCATACAACTCACTGGTAATCCCACGATGCGCGGGGAAGTTGGCCGCGTCATTGCTGTCCAGCAGATAAAGTTTCACCCGGCCTACTTGGACCTGCCACGCGCGCAGCCAGACCGAGTAACCGGGCAACGCGATTTCCAAACGCAACCATTCGCCGTTCGGCTGTCGCAATGGCGTGATCGGTAACTGTCCGGGGTCGTTATACGGGTAAAGGGCTTGTTGCGCTCCGTCCTTGTCAATCACCTGACGAAAATAACCTTGTTGATAAAGCAGCCCCACGCCAACCACGGGCACGCCCAGATCACTGGCGGCTTTGAGTTGATCTCCGGCTACGTTGCCCAGTCCGCCGGAATAGATTGGCAGCGCTTCGCTCAACATATATTCCATGCTGAAATACGCGACACACTTCAAAGGCGACTGCGGGTGATTTTTCTGAAACCACGCGGGCGTCTCCGCCGCCTGACGCTTGGATTGCAGCAGTTCATCAATGTTTTTACGGAAAGTGGAATCGGCCAGCACGCTTTTGAGTTTGTCCTTGGAGACAGTTTGCAAAACCACCCATGGGTTTTGCGTGAGTTCCCACAACGCGGGATCAAGTTTTCGCCACACTTCGTCAGTGGCATGATTCCATGACCAGCGCAAGTCCAGCGCCAGCTCCGCCAGTGAATCAAAACCGTCGATTTCCGTTGGCAGAGAATTATAGTTCGGGTTTCTGGCCGGTGACTGTTTGCTTGTCGTCATAGTATTTCTTGGGTTCAAAGTTTGTTTTCAAAATTCGCCACTTTCGCCAAGCGGCGACGAAAACGCTCCGCGCCGGTGAATCGCGCGGCGAGAAATGTCTGTGTCAATTCCCAGGCGAGGGCGTGACCGACCACGAGGCCGCCAAAACAGATCAGGTTCAAATCGTCGTCCTCGACGCCTTGATGCGCCGAAAAATTTTCATGAATCAAGCAGGCCCGAACCCCTGCCGCTTTGTTTGCGCAGACCGATGCCCCGACACCGCTGCCGCAAATGCCCACTCCGCGATCCACCATTCCGGCGGCAACTGCGCGGGCCAGTGGCACAATAAAGTCAGGATAATCATCGTCCTCTTTCGGAAGGCCGTCGCCAAAGTCAATCACTTCATGACCAGCTTCGCGCAATTTCCCGGCCAGATATTCTTTCAACTCGTAACCGCCGTGGTCGGCGGCGATGCCGATGCGTTTCGTTTTAGGCAAGATGGTCAAACGGTCAGACATATTTCCTTGCGGGCAGGAACAACGGTCGCTGACCCATGAGCCGCCACGCTAGGTTTGCCTCGGCGGTTTGTCGCTTCAATCGCGCCCGGACAAGCGCGTGAAAAAGATCGGATGAATACATTTTTGTCACGAGGACTTTGGCTCCTTTGGCCGACGCGAACAATGGGGTCAACACCCCATAGCACTGGCCCAGCCTGCGACCTAAAATGTCATCTGCGATAAAAAAAACAGAAAACTGAAAGAACAAACATTATGAGCAAGAACAATTCCATTGTGGCGATTTTCAAATCCCATATCGAAGCCGAAACCGCCGTCAAGGAACTCCAGCAAGCAGGCTTCGACATGAAAAAACTATCCATCGTCGGACGCGACTATCACACGGATGAAAACGTGATCGGCTATTACAATACCGGCGACCGCATGAAATATTGGGGCAAGCTGGGCGCTTTCTGGGGTGGCTTCTGGGGCTTGTTGTTCGGCTCCGCGTTCTTTTTTGTTCCCGGTGTTGGCCCGTTGCTATTCGCAGGACCAATTGTCAGTTATATCGTCGGCGCACTGGAAGGCGCAGTGGTCGTGGGCGGTTTGAGCGCGCTGGGTGCCGGACTCTACAGCATGGGCATCCCCAAGGACAGCATTCTGCAATACGAGACGGCGGTGAAGAGCGGCAAGTATGTCTTGATCGCCCACGGCTCCGATGTGGAAACGGTCCACGCGCGTGAAATCATCAGCCGCACCAACCCGGAAGCATTGGAAGAACATCAACCGGCGTGCTCCAGCACGAAAACCTGCGCGGTGGGAGCGTGATTTGTTGCTGCATTTGAAAAAAGTCCGCGCGGCAAACCATCTTATGAAGACACAACTAACCATGCAACTCGGCATGGTTGGCCTGGGACGGATGGGTTCCAGCATGGTCCGGCGGCTGATCAAAAACGGCCACCAATGCGTCGTCTTTGACCAGTTGCCAAAAGCGGTGAAGGATTTGGCCAGGGGCAAGACGGTAGGCGCAGCTTCTCTCGCGGACCTGGTCAAAAAACTCGCCAAGCCGCGCGCCATCTGGCTGATGGTGCCGGCGGCAGTGGTGGATAAAACCATTGCCGACCTCGTGCAATTGCTCGAAGCGGATGACACGCTCATTGACGGCGGCAATTCTTATTATATTGATGATATCCGGCGCGCGAAGGAACTCGCACCGAAAGGAATTCATTATGTGGATGTGGGAACCAGCGGCGGCGTGTGGGGCTTTGATCGCGGTTATTGCATGATGATTGGCGGCGATTCAAAAGTGGTTAAACGCCTTGATCCCATTTTTGCCACACTGGCACCGGGCATTGGCAACGTCGCGCGCACACCGGGACGCGAGAAGCTTGGCGGCACTTCCGAACAGGGTTATTTGCACTGTGGCCCGAATGGGGCCGGGCATTTTGTCAAAATGGTTCACAACGGCATCGAATACGGAATGATGGCAGCGTATGCCGAGGGCTTGGGTATTTTGCGCGGCGCGAACATCGGCAAACAACAGGGAGAAATGAATGCCGAGACCACGCCATTGCGGGAGCCAGAACACTATCAATTCGAACTCCACCTTGCCGACATCACGGAAGTCTGGCGGCGCGGCAGCGTGATCGCTTCGTGGTTGCTCGATTTAACGGCGGACGCGCTGACCAAAGATTCCGCCCTAGCGAAGTTTGCCGGTCGCGTCTCCGATTCGGGCGAAGGCCGGTGGACGATTAAGGCGGCCATTGATGAAGGCGTGCCTGCGCCGGTGCTGACCACGGCGCTCTACGCGCGTTTCAGTTCGCGTGGCGACGCAGATTTTCAGGACAAGCTGCTCTCGGCCATGCGCTACGGTTTTGGCGGACATTTGGAAAAATCTACCAATTAAGGGCGAGCCGATGATCTGGTCTGACTTGGCCATTTGTGCTTTTCGGGGATTCCTTACGTTCTTTCCGCTTGATTTAAGGGTTCCAGTGTAATTTCCTGTTGGTCTGGTGACAAAGCTGGAGCACTTCAAAAAGAAAGAGGGGTATGCGGTGTTTTGCCCCGTTGGAGAGTTTTCGTTTGACGAAATGGCTCATTTGATAAGCCGCGCGGTAGTTCGTTGCCGCAAGCAAAAGATCGAAAAACTCCTGATTATTTCAACGGGGGCATCAGGATTTCAGTCGGCCGGAATTGCCGAACAATATGATTACGTCGAACAAATTGCTTCTGACGCAGCATCATTGGTCAAGATTGCACATGTGGCCAATCCGATTTGGGTTCGCTCGTGCGACTTTAGAGTCACGGTCGGCGAGAATCGGGGACTTGAATTAAATAACTTTCAGGCGGAATCAGCCGCCTTGGAATGGCTGCTGCAACCGGCGAAAAATAACCGTTCCGCCGACAAATTGGCATCCGCGAATAAACAATGAATCCGCATTAGGTCGGTCGTTGACGTATTGCTCCAATTCCAAATCAACAAGTTTAAGATTTTGCGTTCTTACCGTTCTCAACTTCTGCGACCACAATTTCGAGAATCACCGGCTGGCCTTCCGTGATTAGCTTCCGCTGATTGCTTGGCAACTTGGTGAGCAACGACAATTCCATCCTCTGCATGACCGTTTCAATTCGCCGCAAATGATGGCCGCGAACTGAAATCTCGTGCGTGGTAAAGACGAGCTTGAGGTTTTGCTCGTCGCCACCACTGTCGAGTTCCGCAAAGATGAAATGGTTGTGCGGCAACAACAGTGAACGCTCTGGCGTTGCTTCAATGCGTAATCCGCGTGCCAGTGGGTCGCTGGCCCAACATTCGGGTGTTTTTGTGCTCATATTTTTGTATGGTTTGATGTTTTGGTTGATGTTGTTGAGCCAGATGGAGACGGAAAATTCGTTCGGCGGCTCGATGACCGAAGCGAATAAGATAACCGTGCAGGCGATTCCAAAGCCGATGCTGTCCGCGCGGGACAGAACCGGCCGCAAATTCCATCGCCAGTGGCCGATGACCCGAACGGGTGATATTCTCACGAAGTTGCTGCTTGTCCGGCGTGAAAATGCGGATGCCGCGCCTCCCGCGCGAAATGGTCACATACCATTGCTGCGCGTTCGTCGCCGGCTTGACGGTCGAATCGGAGAACATGACGTAATCCACCGTCTTGCCTTGCGAACCGTAGGACGTGACCGCGTAGCCAGGAAGAAATTCACGGAATGATTTGTCCAAGACGCGGCCATCAGTCAATTCAACTCCGCCATCGGCGCGAACAGATTTCACGGTCACGAGTTCACCGTTGGTGACGCGCCCGCCTGAAGCCAGTTTGCGATTGGCCTTGAGATGCAGACGATCCCCATCGGCGACGAAAATCTCGCGCGCCTGGCAGACCGTGATACGGTCAAGCAATTGGTTCGAGACCATTACGAATTTCCCGCCGACTTCTATAAGCACGCTCGATTTCAAAATTCCCGCCAGCTTGCCTTTCGCGCCCGGTTGGGCATTGCGGACTTTCTGATTGAAAACAACGACGGCATCTTGCGGATAGAAACGCATATCGCGCTTCTGTGCGTTGGTGAGGTCCATTCTCTCCAGTGCTTGAACAGCCGAATCAGCCGCGCCAAGCAATCCTTTGCCTTTCAACGCCTCACGCACGCGCGAGTTGACGTGATGCACTTCACCCCAAGTTTGCGAGACGACGACCGCCGAAGCGTTTTGCTTCGCGAGCCGGAGATATTCGTCGGCGAGCTTATCGGCTTGTTCCCCGATGCCACACGCGACAATTGCGCCCATTTTGTCGAGGCGTTCAAAAGAATCGCCCAACTTGCCAGCCGCAGCGGCTTCAACTGCTTTTCGATACATTCTGATGCGATTGCGTTCCTCGACATCACGACCGAGCGACGGGTCTTGCCGTCGAATCTTGTGCAGTTCAACTGGTTTCACACCGGCATGACGTTCGATGGCAAGCAGGGCATCCGAAGCTTCAACTGCGCCGTGTTGCCGGGTGTCGCCGGAGAGAACCAGTCGTCCGTGTCGCTCATGGATCAAACGGATAAGCTCCAACATTTGCCGCCCGCCAATCTGTCCCGCTTCGTCCACCACGATGACGGCGCTGTCAGCCAGTTCACGCTTGATGAGAAAATTGGCGACCGTCGTTGGCGTCGGAAACCCGGCCTTGTCCATTTCCACGACTTGCTGACGTTGTGGCGCGAGAACGACCACGCCCCGGCCCGACTGCCGCAGTTGCTCCACCAGTTCGCGCAGAACAAAACTTTTGCCCGTGCCTGCACCGCCGCGAAAAACAGAAACGCCATTTGTTGAACGCAGCAAGGATTCGAGAGCTTGGCGTTGTTCATTGTCGAGTTGCGGATTCACCGGACGGGGATTCGCCACCAGCGGGAGACAGTCACCGACGCCCTCTTTCGCAGTCTGGACGATTTCCCATTCGCGGAGGAGAACTTCACGCAGAGTCACTTCGCCTGGCCGCGCTTCGTCCCGGATATAGCCACGCCGCTGGGTGAATTCCTTGAGATCGGAAACGGAAAAACTTTCACCCCGCGCCCGGCCCAATGCCTCCTGCCACACCTGACATTCCAACACAACCGAGTTCCGGTCGAACAAATGTTCCTCCGCCCATTGCACGGCCTCATTCACGGACGTGCGATTTTCACTAGACGCAGTTGGCATGGGTTGGCCGCAAAGACGGCTGAAGATTTGTCGCTCCTCTCGCGTCAATTGCGACTCCCACAATCCGTTCAATTCGTCACGGCTCAAGTCACGCTGCTTTCGCGCCCTCTCCGCCGTTGCCAACAACCTGCGCGCGGCCATCACATCGCCACCTGCAAGTTCCGGCTTTTCGTCCAACAATTTTGCCATTGCCCGGTCAATCTCGGCACGCCGTTTCGAGAATCGTCTGCAAAGTTCGTCCGATACTCCTTCGATTTGAAAATCACCACGCGCACGGTTTTGAATCCGATACCCGAACCCCCGCAACTCACGAGCGAGTTCGTGATAATAGGCGTTCTCGGCAAACTTTCTGGCACGCAACAGTTCATAATTCTGGAGAGCTTTCCAGCGGTTTTCGACGGGATCAAAAGTTGCATTGAAAACAATGCAATGCGTGTGGACGTGGGGATCGAGGGCGCGTGACGTGTCGTGGGTGAACAGCGCGGCGGCAAAATTACCAGTCAACCGGTCGGTTTGCGCACCATCAAGACGAATGCGGGTTGCTGTAAATGCCTCAAACTCTTGCAAAGCCGAACGCACGGCGCGGGCATGTGCTTGGAGTATTCGTTCGTCTTTGCCGAGAAACGCCGCAAGCGAAACCGACTTTGGCGGTGAGAACGTGAAATCGAAGAAAATCCGCCGGTTGGCCGTGCTTTGGCCGCTTTCAGTCCGCGTCGTGTTCAACCGCTGTGTCAACGTCTCACCGGAAGACGGATGCTGATTTTCACACAGCCGCAGGAATTCCTCCGCGCGGACTTTGCCGGCCAATCCAAGTTTTTCCGCGCCCAATCCAATCCATTCGCCGGATACCCGTTGGCCTTCATCATAGTAATCACCAACGCAAAGATGTTCTTTGAAATAATCTTCGGCGTTTTTGAGATTGTATTGCGTCTTGGCCGTGACCATGCAACGGACATTATCAGGACTGTCCGCGAATCATGTGTTGCTGATACATCTTCGCGCACTTGATTTCTGATGAACTGTCGCCATGAAAACGAGTGCGACACTGAAGTCTGGCAAGCGACTCTGGGGAATTTACCACACCGACCGCGAATACGCCCGTGAGTTGGGTGATCCACTTCGCACGGTCGTTGAAGCGCCCACTAAACTCATCGCCGAGGAATCCGCCGCGCAACTTGGTTTCGGTGATCCGTGGGCGCATCCAGTTAATTCAGTAGAGGCGCGGCACGCACAGTGGCTTCACAAACGTCGCCCAGGACACCAACAAGAACTCGCACACAAACCATCTCACAGCATCCACATCTGATTATGCAAACACCAACCACCGCACAAATCCGCACCGCCATCGAGGTGCTGAAAAAACTTGGCGAACGTATCAATACCCATGCCGAAGATTCCGTGATGCAATTATCGGAAACTGCAAACGGTGCTAACCACGCCGGGCACATTGAAGTGGGAGCGATTGAACAAACCACCCGCATTGAAGCAGTCGCCACACAACTGAAGCAATGGCGAGACGAGTTGAGCCAGGATAGAAGGCAGTGTGTTTCTCATCATGTTTAAGACAAGGCACGCGTTACCCCTTGATTTCTCAAGGATTTCAGTCCGCGCGCTAGTCGCGACAGATGCTCGACATAACCACACAATATGAATTGTCCACAGCCACAAACGCGGCTCATCCGCGAACTTGAACAGTCCCCATCCGGGACGCGGAAGCGAATTGTCCGTAACCACAAACAATCCGCGTCCGCAAACAGTCCGCGCCAACAGGCGCATTCGCAAACAGTCCGTGGCCTTGCACAAGCACCGGCTTCAATCATCCGCGAACGCGCGACGGCAGCGAACTTGAATTGTCCGCAGACAGTCCGCAGCCGTGAACAATCCACGTTCGCAAACTGGTCACGCACGCAATTTGTCCGCAATCGTGGCCCGGCAACGATTGATCCGCGTCACCGGATTGTCGTGTCCGCATGGGTGTCGGCCAATTTCCCGGTTTTCATCCAAATCATTTCGCCCTATGAACACGTTTGATCCAGCCGAAGTCCGCAAGGCGGTCGCAGAATTTACACCGCGCCGGCCACAGAAGTTCCAGGATTTGGTCCCGGCGAAAGAGGTCATCGTTGAATTGCGACAGAAAGGCGGATCGTATCGCTCCATCGCCGAGTTGCTAACCCTCCACTGTTTGCCGACCAGCAAGACGGCCATCGCCATGTTTTGTCATCAGGTTCTTGGCGAAAACATCCGGCCACGCAAACGGCCAACACGGAAACGCCCGCCCGCCTCGGCACCAGCAAATGGGGGTGCAGCAACCACGGATTCAACGCCTGCGAGCGAATCCAGCACACCGGCAGAACCTCTGCCAAATTCAGATGGCCAAGAAACATCGCTCACCCGTTCACGCGGCCCGCGCATCGCTCAAGTCCGCAAACTCAACCCACAATCCAATGAAAAGACTGATTCTCATCCTTAATGGCAAAGGCGGCGTCGGCAAAAGTTTTTTCGCCGTCAATTTCGTCCAATTCCTCAAAGACAAGGGCATCGCCCATGTCGCGATTGACAGCGACAACGAGAACTCGACGTTGAAACGGTTTCATCCCGACACGCGGTTTCTCGATTTGAGCAAACGGCGTGACCTTGACGCGATTTTTTCCGCGCTGGCAAAGACAAATCTGGTCGTCGTGGATTGCCGCGCCGCATCCACCGACCTGTTTATTGATTTCTTCAACGAAATTGATTTGCCCGCCATGCTTGCAGCGTTTGATGCCAAGCTCACCCTGGTCATGCCGGTGAATCATGAATCGGACAGCGTTGATCAAATTCAACGAATGACCGATGAATTCAAAAACCGGTGCAATTACATTGTCGTTCGCAACGCTGCGCACAGCGACAGCTTCGCCATTTTTGAATCTAGCGAAGTCCGGGCGCTTCTCGCCGACAAACTCGGCGGGCGTGAAATCACCATGACCCGGATGCAGGACTGGCTAGTCGAGGCGCTCAACGCGGAGAACCTGACGATTTCGGCAGCATCGAAACATGCTTCGTTCAGCCTGCTGGACCGGCAACGAATCCAAACGTGGCAGCGGAAACTTTTCGCTGAAATTGAATCAGCCGCAAACCTGCTTCTGCCAGCAAAGTGATGTCCAAGCCCATCACACAATCACCGGACTTCGACGAGGAATTCACCAAGGCCGTTGCCGAGTGGCGCGATAAACATCGGCTACGAGAAGACGACGCGGTGATATTGCTTGTTGAATTGTTCCGAATCCACCAAAAGCATTGGGACGCACTTCGCCGCCGTGAAATTCCCGCATTTTCCGAATTTCGGGCGGACATTGGCAAGTTGGCTGAAGCTGCGCGGACATTTCAGGTCCAATCATCGGCCTTGTTGGAGGCGATTCGCGATCAGCCGATGGGCAACCATTCGGTTCGGATAACCCGCACCGCCTCAATTTTTGCCGCGCTTGCCTGTCTTCTCGGCGGCTATCTCATCGGGAGGGCGTGGCGATGAAATTTCACCTCATTCCGTTCGACCCGATAATTCTGCCCCCAGACATCATGCTCGCGTTGCGGCATCCGCAATACTTCTTGGCGGCTGGCGGAATTCTTCTGGCCCTCATCGCAGTTTGTCTGTTGTTCATTCCTCGCAATCCCAATGCCTGCGTCGCGCGACTCGGCGGTCTGAAGTGGAAACGTAATCAGTTCTGTCGCGGCTGGCTCATCACCGGCGACACCGGCTCTGGCAAAACCAGTTCCGGCATCAACCAGCTCGCCCACCAGGTTTTCCAAAACGAGCCGACATGGGGCGGCCTGTGCATTGACGAAAAGGGAGTCTATTGGGAGACGCTCGCGG
>Ga0187856_1001375_pt1 | contig 19439 bp, 21 predicted proteins | sample June2016WEW_8_40_FD_132443 | JGI IMG/M metagenome (GOLD analysis project Ga0187856, IMG submission 132443) | Peatland microbial communities from SPRUCE experiment site at the Marcell Experimental Forest, Minnesota, USA - June2016WEW_8_40 | ecosystem: Environmental > Terrestrial > Soil > Wetlands... | reverse complement strand
TTCCTTTCGTTGCGAATGATCGCGGTAGTGCTGCTGCTCGTTGTCATTATCCTGATCACGCGCCCAAAGTGGCCGGGCAGCGCCGGGGTGGTGCACAGCGTGGCGAGCGGGCTCATGGTCCACGGCCTCTATCTTGGCGGCGTATTCGTCGCGATCGAGAACGGCCTCCCGGCCGGACTCGCCGCGCTCGTGGTGAGCCTGCAGCCGGTGCTCACCTCGACGATTGCGAACCGTTGGCTCGGCGAACGCGTCCTGCCGCGCCAATGGCTTGGCTTGCTGCTCGGCCTCCTCGGCGTCTATCTGGTGGTGCGGGAGAACACCGCCGGCGCGACCGCACCGCTCGCCTGGGCGGCGATCGTGGTGGCGCTGATCGGCATCACCGCGGGTACGCTTTACCAAAAAAGCTTCGGCGGCGGCATCGATTGGCGTCCCGGCCTGTGCATCCAGTATGCGGCGGCCGGACTGCTTTTCGCGCTCGGCGCGACGGCGTTCGAAACCCGCATCGTGCATTGGACGCCCGAATTCGTGTTCGCGTTCTGCTGGCTTGTGTTCGTGCTTTCATTCGGCGCGATCTGGCTGCTTTATTTCCTGATCCGCCGCATTGCAGCGACCCGCGTGACCAGCCTGTTCTATCTCACTCCGCCGGTCACGGCGCTGATGGCCTGGGCGATGTTCGACGAGCGCCTGGCGCCGCTGGCCATTGTCGGCATGGCGGTCTGCGTCGCCGGTGTGTTTCTGGTCAATTGGCGCCCCGGCGCCCCCGGCGCCCCGGTGGCGCGGCGGCGTGAGCCGCGCTAACGTCGCTGCCGAACCGCATGCATGCGCGGGAGCAGAGGTCATGAGCGCCCACGGACCGATTGACTATCGCGACGCCGCGGCGGAGGTCCGCGCCGTGTTCGACGACATCAAGCGCACGCGGGGGGTCGAGGACGTGAACAATTTCTGGAAATATCTCGCGCACGACCCGGCGACGCTCAAACGCACCTGGGAGAGCGTCAAGGAGATCATGGCGCCGGGCGCGCTCGATGCGCTCACCAAGGAGATGATCTACGTCGCGGTCAGCGTGACCAACGGCTGCGCCTATTGCATCGCCAGCCACGGCGCCGCGGCGCGCAAGGCCGGCATGAATGAGGCGATGTTCGGCGAGCTCATGGCCGTCGTCGGCATGGCCAATGAGACCAACCGCCTGGCCAACGGCTATCGCGTGCCGATCGATCCGGCGTTCGAGAAATGATGTGCCGCGCGAGCGTGACGGGGTTGTATGGCAAAGTGACTTTTCCGACGAAGCGGCTATTGTGCACTCGTCGTACTAACCCGCGCTCGTAGCTCAGCTGGATAGAGCATCGGACTTCGAATCCGAGGGTCGGGGGTTCGAATCCCTCCGAGCGCGCCACATAAAAATCCCGCGACGACGGCCGGAGGCCTTGGTTCTTCAGGTGATCGAAAGAGCTGCGGGCGGCCGCCAATCGTAGAGCCAATCGTAGTGCCGCAGCAGGCGTTCGCCGCCGATCATCCGCATGGCGGCGTCGCGCAGCCGAGCCCTGGCGCCGGCGAGGTGATAGCGCGCGCCGTTGCGGGCCGCCAAGCGCTGCACTCGCCAAGTGCGCCCGCGCCGCACCGCGCAATAGGTGCGTAGCGCGCCGGCCGCATCGTCCGGCTGCCGCGCCAGGCATTGCGCCGCCACCGCGGCATCCTCGATCGCCATGGCGGCGCCTTGCGCCAAATACGGCAGCATCGGATGCGCGGCGTCGCCGAGGAGCGCCACCGCGCCCCGTGACCAGCGCATCAGCGGCCGGCGGTCGTACAGCGCCCACTTCAGCCAGGCCTCGGGCAGGCCGACGAGCGCGAGCGCCGGCGGCGCCCACTGCTCGGCGGCGAGGCGCGGGATGAGGTCGGCACGGCTTGCCGGCTCGCTCCAGCCTGGTGCGTTCCAGCTATCGGCCGTCATGACGACGATGTTGATGACGCGGCCGGCTTTGACCGGATAGTGCACGAGATGGGCGTCGCGCCCGAGCCAGAGATGGATCAGCGGCTCGCGGAATTCGGGCGCCACCTCCCGCGCCGGGACCAAGCCGCGCCAGGCGGTTCGCCCGGCAAAACGCGGCGGCTCACCATAACCGATGCGTTTGCGCACCAACGACCACAGGCCGTCGGCTGCCAGGAGGGCAAGGCCGCGCTCCTCCGTCATTCCGGCCCTGCCGCGCGCCGACACGGTGACCCCGTTGGGATGGGTGACGAAATCCTCCATGCGCGTGCCGAGCTTGACCGTAACGTCAAGGTGCCGGGATACGGCGGCCGCGAGCGCCGCCTGCAGATCACCGCGATGGATCACCCAATAGGGCGCGCCGTAGCGCTGTTCGGCGGCTTCGCCGAGCGGCATGCGGACGATTTCGCGTCCGGTCGTGGCGTTGAGTACGCGCAGAGCCGTGGGCGCGATGGCAAGTGGGCGTAGCCGGTTCTCCAGCCCGAGGTCGATCAGCGTGCGCGCGGCATTGGGCGAGAGCTGGATGCCGGCGCCGGTCTCCTCGAGCCGCTGCGCCTGTTCCAGCACGATGACGCGAAAGCCATTGCGCACGAGCGCGAGCGCGGCGGTCAGTCCGCCGATGCCGGCCCCGGCAACGATGACGATGCGCGGGGACGTCAGGGCACGCGCTCCCGCCCGCCCCCGGCTCAGACGGGAACGTCGTGCAAGGCGCATTCCGCCGGCCGCGCGGCATTCGGCGCCAGCGTCGGGTCGTAGCGGTAGAGCGTCGAGCAATAGGGGCAAACGTGCTCGACCTCTTCCCCCATGTCGCAGAACACGTGCGGATGATCGAACGGCGGATTGGCGCCCACGCACATGAATTCCTTGGCGCCGATCGCGATGACCGCAACGCCGAGGTCGTTGTGGAAGTGGGGAACGATCGTCTCAGCCATGCTCGCGTCCGCCTTGCCGCGCGGCACCATAGCCGCCCAAGGCGCCGATTCCTAGCGATCCGCTGCCAAAAAAAAGCCCCAAATTCGCGGCACCATGAACCTCTTCGACCGGCCTTGGTTGACCGAGCGAGCACCGCGCCGGCGGATGTCATTCTCCGCGGCCAGCAGCATCATCTTTCGTGCATTGTCGATCGGATCGACTATGGTCGCGCATGCCGCGTTTTACGCATGACGACGTGGAGATCGCCTTTCTCGACGAGGGCGAGGGCGCGCCGATCGTGCTGGTGCATGGCTTTGCGTCCAACAAGGAGGTGAATTGGGTCTTTCCCGGCTGGGTGACCACGCTGACGCGCGCCGGGCGCCGGGTCATCGCGCTGGACAACCGCGGTCACGGCGAGTCCACGAAACTTTATGATCCCGCCGCCTATCACAGCGCCGTCATGGCCGAGGATGTCCGCGCGCTGATCGATCACCTCGGGCTTCCTCGCGCCGATGTCATGGGTTACTCGTTGGGCGCGCGGATCACGGAGTTCCTGGCGCTCGCCCATCCCGAACGCGTGCGCGCAGCCGTGCTCGGCGGCCTCGGCGTTCGCTCTGGCGAGGGCGCTGGGCTGCCGGAAACAATCGCGCAAGCGCTCGAAGCTCCCGCGCTCGCCGATGTCTCCGACCCCACGGCCCACATGTTCCGTGCTTTCGCCGAGCAGACGCATTCCGACCTTCGCGCGCTGGCCGCATGCATGCGCGGCTCGCGCCAGACGCTCAGCCGCGCCGAGGTCGGCCGCATTGCGGTGCCCGTCCTGGTCGCAGCCGGCAGCAACGATCAGATCGCGGGTTCGCCGGAACAGCTTGCCGCGCTCATTCCCGGCGCCCAGGCCATCGCCATTCCCGGCCGCGACCACATGCTCGCGGTCGGCGACCGCGTGTTCAAGACCGGCGTGCTGGAATTCCTGGCGCACCGGCCTTGAATACGCGGCCAATAGGCCATTAGCCCATATTTCCTCAGCCAAAAGCGGTGTCGGTCGGCCATTGGCGGCGACTGGCAACCCCTGGCAACCCCTGGTTTCTGCCCCGCGCCGCCCTAATTATGCTAGAACCGCATCGTTCCGGGAGGCACTGCAATGGCGCAGTATCAGGCGAAGCCGGCACTCGATACCGTGGACCCGGTATGGGTGCGCATCCGCCGCGAGGCCGAGGAGGTGGTGCGGCGCGAGCCGGAATTCGCCACCTTCATCTATTCGACCATTCTGCACCACGACGCGCTCGAGGCGGCCATTGTCTACCGGCTGGCGGACCGGCTCGACCATCCCGCGCTGTCGGGCGAGTTGATCCGGCAAGCCTATGCGGATGCGCTCAAGGATACCCCCTCGCTCGGCGACGTCTTCCGCGCCGACCTCGTGGCGACGGTCGACCGCGATCCGGCGACCCATCGCCTGCTCGAGCCTGTCCTTTACTACAAGGGCTTTCATGCCATCGAGACGCATCGGCTCGCGCACTGGCTCTGGGCCAATGGTCGCCGCGATTTTGCGCTTTACCTGCAGAGCCGCGCGTCGGCGGTGTTCCAGTGCGATATCCATCCGGCGGCGCGGATCGGGCGCGGCATTTTTCTCGACCACGCCACCGGCCTCGTCGTCGGCGAAACCGCGGTGATCGAGGACGACGTGTCGATGTTGCACGACGTGACGCTGGGCGGCACCGGCAAGGAGCACGAAGATCGCCATCCGAAAATCCGCTACGGCGTGATGATCGGCGCCGGCGCCAAGATACTTGGCAACATCGAGGTCGGGCATTGCGCGCGCATCGCGGCGGGCTCGGTGGTGATCAACCCGGTCCCGAACAACGTCACGGTCGCCGGCGTGCCTGCCAAAGTCATTGGAGTTGCCGGGTGTCCGGAGCCCGCGCGCAGCATGGATCAGATGTTTAGCGACGGGATTTGATTGCGGCCGCTGCCGCGTGCTATGCGACGGGAGAATTTTGTTGAGCATGATCTTTTCCGAAAACCGGTGACCACCCCCCGATCAAGTCCGGGGGCAGGCTTTTTCGGGATCATGCTCTAGGAGACGCGCGGTGGACGTGCAAGAAGTCAAAAAGCTCGACGCCTATCTCAAGAAGCTGTTCGGCAATCAACGCATCCGCGTGGTGCCGCGGCCGAAGAAGGACGATTCGGCCGAGGTCTATGTCGGCGACGAGAGATTGGGCGATCTTAACCTGGACAACGAAGATGAGGACCTCTCCTATAATTTTCGAATGGAAATAGATCTAGGAGAAGTGAGCGACGTCGATCAGATCAAGCGCTTGGACACGTATCTCAAGCGAAAATTCGATAATGAGACCGTCCGTGTTGTGCCCCGCGTGAAGAAAAGGGATTCGCTCGAAGCCTACTTAGGTGACGAATTCATCGGCGTCGTATTCGTCGATAATGAGAAGGGGCGCCGATCCTACATTCTTGAAATGCCGATTCTGGAAATGGACTTGGCCTGAGCCGCCCGCGCTCGCAGGTAATTTGGAACACCGCCGCCGCTGAGCCGTCAATTTCCCTGCGGATGCAGTTGCGCGATCAGCCGGTCGAACGAGGCTGTGACGCCGCGCCAGTGATTCAGCCATTCCCGCGGAAACCGCAGCGTGATCGCGGCGGCGTCGAGCGAGCGCTCGTGGATGCAGGTGCCGGGCACGGTGCGAACCGCCAGCGTGCAGCGAGCGAAGAACTGCTCGGGCTTTTCCGCGAGGTAGACGAGGTCTTCGCTCTCATAGGGCGTGCCGGCGCGGAACGGGAGGATGGCGAGCCCGTCCGGACCGGCCGTCGCCTGCGCCTTGATGTAACGTGGATAGATGGTGCGCAGCCGCTCGGCAGGCGTCAGCACGGCGCCCAGGCCGGCGATGGTGACGAACAGGCGGTCGTTGGCGCTTGGCAGCGCCGGGAGGGCATCGTCTTCGCGCGTAACGACCGGCTTGGCCGGGGCTTTGCCGTCCGATTGCGGTGCTGCGAGCGAGGGCCAAAGGAAGACGAGATCGATCCGCTCGTGGGCCCCGGGATGACGTTGCACCGCGGCGCGGATCGCCGCTTGTGGCACGTTGAAGAGCACGCCCGCGACCGTGACCGGAACGGCCGGTGCATCGAGCGGGATCGGCGCGCTCGGCCAAGTCGGCCACAGCATATACGAAACGAAGCTTCCGGCCGCGACGACGAGCACGGCGAGAAAGGCGAGCGGCAGCCAGAGCAAGCTGCCGGTCTTGCGGCGTATTTTGTGTCGAGGAACTGCGTGCGCCGTCATGCCGTGCTTCGCCGCTGGCTGCGAATCAACAACCAGTATGGCACGGGCGGGAAGCGCGAAGGCGTTAACCCTTTCTTAATCAATTCGTGGCGGCGCGGCGCGCGCTCTGCAAGGCTTCGCGAAAATCGGAGGCGTTGCGAATGTTCGAAGCCGTGTGGCCCGCGATTTCGCCCGAGTCCATCGAGTCGTTTTTCGCCCTCGCCATCGGCTTTGCCGTCGCCGGAGCATGCGCGAGTGCCTATCGCCTTGTGTGGCGGCATTTCCCGAGCTTCCGCTTGCTCGAAGTGGGGCCCGTGGCGGCGCGCTTGGCCGCCGTTCCATTGCTCATCTTCTCCGCCCCCTTCATCATCATGCGCAATACCTTGCGTGGGCGCCGCATCGAGCGCCGCCGCGCCGAATTCGTCATGGTGGCCACGGTAATCGCCGGACTCTGGAGTCTGGCGTCGGGGACGGTCGTGGAGCTGGCGCTTCAAGCGCTGCTCAACGTCTGATACGGATTTCCGCTGTCCAGTTTCCGCTCATTCCCGCACAAGCGGGAATCCAGACGAGGGCACTGGGTCCCAGCGTTCGCGGGGACGAGCGGCACCACAAGTGCCAATCAGGTTCACCATGATCTACGAACTCGACGGGCAGCAGCCGAACTTGCCGGAGGAGGGCCGCTATTGGATCGCGCCGAGCGCGGCGGTCATCGGCAAGGTGCGGCTGAAAACCGATTGCAGCGTCTGGTTCGGGGCGGTGCTGCGCGGCGACAATGAGTGGATCGAGCTCGGCGAGCGTTCGCAGATTCAGGACAATTCGACGCTGCATACCGATCCCGGCCTGCCGCTCACCATCGGGCCGGACTGCGTGATCGGCCACAACGTCATCCTGCACGGCTGCACGATCGGCGCCAACTCGCTGATCGGCATGGGCGCGATCGTGCTCAACGGCGTGCGCATCGGCGCCAACAGCCTCATCGGGGCCGGCGCGCTGGTGACCGAGGGCAAGTCGTTTCCGGAAAGATCGCTCATCGTCGGATCACCGGCGCGCGTCATCCGCACGCTCGATGCGGCGGCGGTGAAAGGGATCGCCGCCGGCGCCGACATCTATGTCCGGAACTTCAAGCGTTACGCCAAGGGATTGAAGTCCATCGGATGACTTTCTGCAGTGCAAGCGCGGTATCGCTGCCCAAAGTCTTCTGAACTTGCTGCTACAGCGAGGTGTGCGCCGGCTTGTGCCGCTGTCTGGTGTTGGCGAGCTTCGGAAGTTTTTTTACTTGATCGCCGATTTCCTCGCGCGCCACGCGGAGCTCATAGAGCTTCTGCAGGTTGAGCCAGAATTCCGGGCTGGTGCCGAACCAATGACCGAGTCGCAAAGCCGTGTCGGCAGTGATGCCGCGCTGACCATTGATGATGGCCGTCACGCGGTTCACCGGCACCTCGATCTGCCGCGCCAGCGCGGCGGCCGAGATGTGCAACTCTTGGAGTTCTTCGGCAAGATGCTCGCCGGGATGAATGGGTGTGCGCGCCATGGTGCCTCCTAGTGATAATCGACAATCTCAACGTTCGCCGGGCCGGCTGAGCCTTCGGGCCATTCAAAACAAATCCGCCACTGGTCATTGATGCGGATGCTGTATTGGCCTTGTCGGTCGCCCTTGAGCGCCTCCAACCGATTACCGGGCAGCGCGGCGAGGTCCGTCAGGCGCGTCGCCGCATGTAACCTGTCCAGCCGCATTTCGGCCTGTCGTGCAAATCCGGAGAATTCCCGCACGCGCTTGCCTCCGGCAAAGCGTTCGGTCCTTTTGCCCCGGTAGCTGACGATCATCGTGCGTAGTTCTGACACGATTTACGTGTTACGTAAATAGTAATCCGGGCGCTATCCGCAAGCCCGATGCGGCCCGCGGTGCGGGGGATCGCCACCGGAGCCGACGTCTATGTCCAGCACTTCAAGAAATATGCTAAGGGCTTGAGGGCTTGAAACCGATCGGGTGATAATCGGCACGCGAGGACCGCATGAAGCGGATCATTGTCCTCATCGACGGCACCTGGGACCGGGAAGGCGCCGGCGACGACACCAACGTCGCCAAGCTTGATTGCGGCAAGAAGATTGTGACCAGCGCTTTCATCAAGGCGGAGGCGGCAGACGGCACCGCGCAACATGTCCATTATCATCCGGGTGTCGGCACCCAAGGCGGCTTCCTCGACAGATGGCTCGGTGGAGCTCTCGGTTTCGGCCTCAAGCAAATCATCAAACAGACGTATAATTTTGTCGTCGATGACTTCGCGCCGGGCGATGAGATTTACATCTTCGGTTTCTCGCGAGGCGCCTATGCGGCGCGCGCCTTGGCGGGCTTGATCGGTGCGTCGGGCATCCAGCGGCGCCGGGATGACGAGAAATTCGAAACCGCATGGCGGTATTATCGTGTCAAGCCGGCGCTGCGCCGCGAGCCGCGAACCGCCGGTTGGACTGACCGCAACACCATCGCTGCTTACAATTCGCTCGCCGCGCGGAACGCATTTCATGACATGCGGTCGATCAAGTGCGTGGCGGTGTGGGAGACGGTCGGCTCGTATGGCGTGCCGGCCGGATTCGGGTTGCGGGCGCTGGCGAGATACATCGCACTGTTCTTTCTTGGATTCCACGACACCAGTTTCGGCGAGCACGTTGCCGTCGGCCTGCACGCCGTTGCGGTTGACGAGCACCGCCGTCCCTTTGTCCCGACGTTTTGGACGATACCGATAGGCCAGCATCCAAACGGGCACGTCGAGCAGACCTGGTTCGCCGGCGCGCACTGCAATGTGGGCGGCGGCTACGCCGACAGCGGCCTGTCCGACCAGGCGCTGATCTGGATGGTCGCGCGCGTCCAAGCCCTTACCGGGCTCGAATTCGATGCGCCGGCGATCAAGGCGAACACCAAGCCGGATATTGGCGCCCCGGTCGTCGATTCCGCGAAGGATTGGCTGATCGACGAATATTTTCCGCATTACCGGGTGGTCTTGTCGCCCGTCGCCATACATCACGGCTACCTATTGAATAAGCCGGATCGCACGCAGCAACACATCAACGAGCGTGTTCATTGGAGCGTCGTCGCCAAGCGCGACAACCGAGCCGGGGCGAACGACGCCGGCGTATCGAGCTATGCGCCGCCCAATCTACCGGCGCGCATCGCGGCCGACAAGATTGCCACCATGACCAAAGAAGAAGCGGCGCTGCTCACTTGAGAACAGATGACAGATGACAGATGACAGATAACGTGAATTGTTATTCTGTCCTCCGTCCTCCGTCCTCCGAATCCTCACTTCGCCTCGGCGGTTTCGGGTTCGCCGGGTGCCGTGGGCGCGCCGGCAATCCGCACCTTGTCGCCGGTCGCGATTCCATCAGGCGGGTTGGCGATGACGCGATCGTCCGCGGCAACGCCGGATGCGAGTTCGACTTCGTTACCGAGGTCGCGCGAGATCGTGACCTGCTTGAGAATGGCGCGACCCTCGCTGTCCACGGTCGCGACGTGCAACCCGCTCTGATTGAAGATCAGCGCACTGGCCGGGACGTTGATCGCGATCTCGGGATGCGGCAGGTCGAAACTCAGGGTGGCGAAGGCACCCGTCATCAATTCGCCGCTGGCGTTGTCGACGGCAAGCTGCATGCGTGTCGTACCGGAAGCAAAATCGACGGCTTGCGCGGAGGCCTCCACCGTCGCCGGAAAAGTCCGTCCCGGGTATTCAGGCACCGAGATCTTCGCCTTGGTGCCCATCGGGATGTTGGGCACGTCGCTTTGTGGAACATTGACATAGGCGCGCAATTTGCTTGTTTGCGAAACCACGAACATCGGCGGCCCGCCGCCCGATCCGGCGTTGATCAGGGCGCCAACGTCGGTCGTGCGCGCGGTGACAAGCCCATCGAACGGCGCGACCAGGCGCTTGTATTGTTCGAGCACGCGCAGGCGGTCGAGATTGGCTTGCGCCGCCCGGACCATCCCTTGTTTGTTGGAGGCGTCGGCTGCCCTCTGGTCGAGATCCTGCTGCGATATGGCGTAGGATGTGATCAATGACTGGCCGCGCTTTAGCGTCATATCCGACAGCACGGAATTGGCCTGCGCGCTCGCCAGATTGGCCTCGGCCTGCATGATCTGCTGGTCGAGATCCGGCGCGTCGATTTCGGCGAGCAGCTGGCCCGCTTTGACCGGGGTGCCGATATCGGCCTTCCACTCCTTCACATAGCCGGTGACGCGCGCATAGATTTGCGCCTGGGTGTAAGCCTCCAGCCGGCCGGGAAGCTCGAACGTCGTCGTCTTGCCGCGGGTGTCCGGCAACGCGACGGCGACGACCGGCACCGCCTGGTTCTCGGTCCATTCCCGCAACTTTGCGTCGGCCATCTTGCGCGTCGTGATACCCGTGACGACGATGATGGCGCCAATAATCACCGCTGAAACGCCTGCGATGTACAATCCGCGTCGCGACGGCGCCGGCGGGGCGGATTCAGGCGGCATGCGGTTCTCCAATTGCCGGGGCGCCCAGCTTGCCGCGACGTTCGTGGATGATGCTGAAGACGACCGGAACGAACATCAGCGTTGCAACAGTAGCAAAAAAAAGGCCGCCGACCACGGCGCGACCAAGCGGCGCATTCTGCTCGCCGCCTTCGCCTAAACCAAGTGCCATCGGCAGCATGCCGATGATCATGGCGAGCGCCGTCATCACCACCGGCCGCAAGCGCACGAATCCCGCTTCGAGCGCGGCGGCGACCGGATCGCCGTGTTGTTCCAGCAGCTCCTTGGCGAAGCTGATGACGAGAACGCTGTTGGCGGTGGCGACGCCCATGCACATGATGGCGCCGGTGAGCGCAGGGACCGACAGCGTCGTCTGCGTGGCGAAGAGCGTCCAAACGATGCCGGCGAGCGCGGCCGGCAGCGCGGTGATGATCACGAATGGATCGGTCCAGGACTGGAAATTGACCACGATCAACAGATAGATCAGGACGATGGCGCCGAGCAGGCCGAAGATGAGCCCCGAGAAGGAGTTGTTCATGGTCTTGACCTGTCCGAGCATGACCACTTGCGCGGTCTTCGGCGCGTCCTTTGCGGTTTCGTCCACGACTTTCTGCACGTCGGCGGCGACCGCGCCGAGATCGCGGCCCTGGGTGGTGCCGTAGATCTGGATCATGGGCTGGATGTCGTATTGCGAATACACCGCGGGCGTGGCCGCTCGTTTGATGTCGGCAATCGCGCCAAGCGTTTGCGGCGGCGCCCCCGGCGCGGTGATTGGCAGATTTCGCAGGGCGTTGAGCGAATCGACCTGGTATTGCGGCGTCTGCATGACGATCGAGTAGTTGACGCCGTTGTCGGGGTTTAGCCAGAACGTCGGCTGGACCTGGCTCGAACCGGCGAGGTTGACGACCATGCTGTTGGTCACGTCGCGTTCGGTGATGCCGACATATTGCGCCCGCGTCCGATCGACGTCGACGTCGAAGCTGGGGGCGCTGAGCGATTGCTGAATGCGCGCGTCGGCGAGACCCGGGACGTGTCGGAGCCGCCGCAGCAAGTCCTCCGCATAAGCGAAATTGGCGGGAAGATCAGGGCCGCGAATTTGCAGCTCGATCGGGGCGGGTGCGCCGAAATTCAGGATCTGGCTGATGATGTCGGCCGGCAGGAACGAGAACGTCGTGCCCGGGAATCGGGCCGGGAGTTCCTCGCGCAACGTGCGAACATAATCCGCCGTACGCCTGTGACCCTCGTTCAGCTTGATTTGGATTTCGCCGTCCTGCGTGCCGATGGTGCCGGTGTTGTTGTAGGTCATATTGATGCCGCTGACCGGAAAGCCGATATTGTCGACCAGCGTCGCGAGCTCTTGCGGCGGAATGAGCTGGCGGACGGCTTTCTCGATTTCGGCAAATTGCCGCGCGGTTTCCTCGACGCGCGTGCCGATGCGCGTGCGCACGTGCATGAGAATCCGGCCGTCGTCGACCGACGGGAAGAAGTCGCGCCCGAGGTAGGGCGCCAGCGCGAACGTGCCGATCACGAAGGTGAGGAAGCAGGTCACGAACACCGCGCGGTGGCGCATCGCCATCGCCAAAAGCTCGCGATAGGCGAGGCGAGACCGCTCGAAGCGCGCCTCGAATCCGCGCTGCAGGCGCACCAAAGGATTGCGCGACGGCGGCAGCGAACCGTCCAGGCCGTGCATATCGGTGTGCGGGGCGTGCCTGCGCAGCATGTATTTCGCCATCGTCGGCACCAGCGTGCGCGACAGGATGAACGACCAGACCATCGCCGACATGACCGCTTCCGCCATCGGCACGAAAAGGAAGCGGGGCACGCCGGTGAGGAAGAACATCGGCACGAACACGATGCAGATGCACAGCATCGAGACGAACGCCGGCGTCACGATCTGCTCCGCGCCATCAAGGATGGCGATCTCGACCTCCTTGCCCTGCTCGAGGTGCCAATTGATGTTCTCGATCGTCACCGTGGCCTCGTCGACGAGAATGCCCACGGCAAGCGCCAGCCCGCCCAGCGTCATGATGTTGAGAGTTTCGCCCAGCGCCCACAGCGTCGCGATCGAGCCGAGCACCGAGAGCGGAATGGATGTGGCAATGATCAGGGTCGAGCGGAAGCTGCCGAGAAAGAGCAAAATCATCAAGCTGGTGAGCGCTGCGGCAATGACGCCTTCGCGAACGACGCCGCCGATCGCGGCATTGATGAAGAACGATTGATCGCCGATCTCCTCGATGGTGAGGGTGCTCGGCAGGGTCGCCTTCATCTCCCGCAATTTCTTCTTGATGCCGTCGATGATCGCCAGCGTCGATACCGCGCCGTTCTTCAGCACCATCATCAGTACGGAACGGCTGCCCTCGACATGAACGATATTGGTCTGCGGCGGATTGCCGTCGCGGACATGGGCGACGTCACGGATGTAGACCATCGCGCCATTGACGCTTTTGATCGGCAGGTCGCCGAGCGCATTGATCAGGGAAGGGGCGTTGTTGAGATTGATCGCGTATTCGAAGGTGCCGATTTTCTCGGTGCCGACCGGGGTAATCAGGTTCTGCGCGGCGAGCGCGTTGGCAACATCCTGGCCGGACAGGCCGCGCGCCCGCATCGCCGCCGAATCGAGATCGATCTGCACTTGCCGCTGCTTGCCGCCGTAGGGGTAAGGAATGGCCACGCCTGGCACGGTCACCAGCGCGGTGCGCAGAAAGTTGATACCGAGGTCGGCCAGCCTCTGCTCGGTCAGGCCCTTGCCCGACAAAGCGAGTTGGATGATCGGAACGGTCGAGGCGTTGTAGTTGAGAATGAGCGGCGGCAGGCTGCCGGGCGGCATCTGCCGCAGCAAGGTTTGCGAGATTGCGGTGACTTGCGCGTTGGCGGTGCGGATGTCCGCGAACGGCTGGAAGAACACCTTGACGATGCCGAGACCGGTGTAAGACGTTGCCTCGATATGCTCGATGTCGTTGACCGTCGTGGTCATTGTGCGCTCGAACTGGGTCACCATGCGGCCGGCCATCTGATCCGGCGGCAATCCGGTGTAGTTCCAGATCGCCGCGATCACCGGAATTCTGATTTCCGGGAAGATGTCGACGGGCGTGCGCCAGGCCGCGAGCGGGCCGACGATGAGGATGAGCAGGGCGAGCACGATAAAGGTGTAAGGGCGCCGCAGTGCAATGCGGACAAGTTCAGTCATTCGGCACAGGTTCCCAATTGCCAATCATGGCCGCCGCCATGGATGGCACAGTCGTCACCCCCCGGCGAGAAAATCCCGCTGTGCGCTGCAACATAGCGGCCTTGTCCGCCCGCACAACTCACAAACACGTTTTCCGGCCGCTACCGCGGCGTTTTGCGCCCGCCAGACGAGTTGATGGACCCATAAACTCAACGGAACGCGCAGTGAACAAAGTCCACGGATGTTTTACGGATCGTGGTGCCAGTTTCGCGCTGCCGTACGCGGAGGGTGAACAGTAGACGGAATCACGTGCCGCGCGGACTCAAATCTCGCTCAAAGGCAAGAATTGATTTTGCCGGAATGGCCGCGCAGCTTATGGCCATGGGCGATCTAGCGATTCTCTTTCAACGGGCGAGGAAGCCGATTACGGCTTCTGAGCGCTGGCTCGGTCGCGCCGCCCGGGCGCGGGGAATAGCGATGATGCTTTCGAAGGCGGACGCTATGGTAGTGGAGGCCTACGCTGCCGAGTGCGAGGCGGAAGCCAAGCGGGTGATCGAAGCGCAACGAGCGCCGATCGCTGCATAGCCGGGGTCCAACCGGTGATTTCTGGTGAACTGTAAATAAACCGCAACGCGCGTCTGCACATGCCGCGTGGTGTTGGTGTGTGTTCAGCCATACGGCACTGCAAACACAGAGGGTTTGGTACCCCAAAAAGGTGCGGCCGGCTCCTGGGGCAGAGCTTAGTGTATGTAGGAAAATCAAAAACTTGGCGGCCATAGTGCCGCCATTCCACGTCTATTCCACGGATTATACCAGGGTTGCGAGACCGACCTTGTTCGGTCGTAAGGACCGTCAGCGCGTCTTCGTCACTTCCGCTTTTGTTGAGGGTTTCGGATGCCGGCCCATCGCGACGATGCGGCTTGCACCGTGGGCCGGCGTCCGAAAGCCTCTACAACAACGGAAGTCGCCGTTTCGGCGAGGTAGGTGCCCGACAAACGACCTACCTTTGCTAAATGTGTTCACGGGACCAGGTCGTGATCAGACGCCGCTCAACGCAGCCGTCCTGTTCCGCAACCATCCTTCCGATTTCTTGTGAACCCAACTCTGGGCCTCGTCGGCAGACGCGAAGCCGCTAACGTGCTGCTCTTGGCCATACTGCCATAAGACTCGCACATACCATCCGGGCGCAAATTTCAGTTGACGCACCGCAAAGGTCGGAGGGCGTCTGCCTTCAGCAAGGCTGGCAATCAGGCGCTGTTTATTGGACATCGCAGTCCTTGTTCTTCTCGCATGCCTATTTTTTGTAGTATCGCGAACGTCGAAAAGTGTAACAACCGGACACCGGCGCGCGCCGGCGAGCGGCTTTTGACGGTCATTTAGAGTCCGCAAGCGCGGCACCGGGTGAAGCGCGTGCGCCGGCCCGCGGAATGCGGCCCGGCGCATCAGCAGTGATTACTTCGACATGTTGTCTTTCGACATGTTGTCTTTGGACATGTTGTCTTTGGACATGTTATCTTTGGACATGCTGTCCTTCGACATGCCGTCCTTCTTCATGCCGCTGTCTTTCGACATGCCGTCCTTCTTCATGCCGCTGTCTTTCGACATGCTGTCCTTGCTCATGTCGTCGGCGAACGTGGCCGGTGCAGCGAAGGCGAAGGCAAGCGCGATGGCGGCCACCGGCAAAAGCAGACGCGAACGGACGATCATCCTGGTTCTCCGTTAGGTTACGATGGTATCGATCCCATCATCCTTAATTCGAACCGGCGGGCGGAACGGTTACATGCCGGCAAGAGAATTTTGCAGCGTCCGAGTGCCGAACGCCCACGCCGTAGCGACGACGATCGCCACCGCAACCGCGTGCACTGCAAGGTCGATCGCCGCGGCGTCGAAAGGATGGAAGAAATTCAACAACGTAGCCGCCGCTGCTGCCGAAGCGAGGCCCGCCATCGCCGCCGTCAGCGGTGGCGCCAGCGAATAGGCGCGCCGCAGCATGACGATCAGCGCCGCCGATAGCGGCACCGACAGGCCGATAATGAACAGCAGGCAATCCCGCGTCTCGCTGATCGCAGCGACATGAGTGCCCGGCAGCACATAGGCGCGCATGCAACCGAGGCCGCTCGCTCCCACCCACAACGCCGCCGCCGGTAGCGGCAGTAAAGCCCACGCCCGGGACCGATCTGGCAGGCTGACCTCAAACGCGGCGAACGCCGCTGTCGCCATAGTCGCGATTGAGCCAAGCCCCGCAAGCCACATGTCGGGAGTCGCGGTCATCCGATGCCACACCGCCGCCACGTCAGCGAATGTCGCGAGCGCGGCCGCGACGGCTGCGACGAGGATGAGCCAGAACAGCGTGCGCAGCGCCGGCGGCGGCAGGGGGCGTACCGGCCGAAGATTTGCCGCCAGCGCGCTGATCAGGTGATCGTTAGAACCGTCCATTTCAATCTCCGCGATCCATCTTGAGGCGCAGCGCGTTCAGCGCCCGATGCAAGTTCACCTTGAGCGATCCTTTGCTGCGCCCCGTCAACGCCGCGGCATCGTCCAGCGATTTCTCGTCAAGCATGAGATGGTGCACCGCCTCGCGCTGGCGCTGCGGCAATTCAGCGAGTGCCGCGCCGATGCGCTTGACCTTTTCCTTGTGCTCGATCCCGGCCGAAAGATCGACGGCTTCGTCGGCATGGCTCTCGTAGGCGAGCGGTGCATGCACTTCGCGCGCTCCACGTCGGTGCATCTGGCGCAGGATGTCGATTGCGCGCCGCTCGACGATGACGCCCAGCCACGCGTTGAAGGAACGCCGTGGATCGTAGGTCGCTCGGGCGCGGTGTACGGTTAGCAACGCCTCCTGCACCACGTCATCAGTGCGGTCAGACGGGACGCCCTGACGGCGAGCGACGCTCACGATGAATGACACGCAATCGCGCAGCAGTGTCTCATAGGCCACGCGATCGCCCGTTTGGGCAGCGGCCATCAACGCCGATCGACGAGCGTCCGACTCTGTTTGCCTATTCTCGGCACGCTTCATTGTATGTTCGATCCGCCGCTCCGCTGCCGATGGCAACGATATCAGTTGGGACGATATCGAGCACCGGAATAGGAAGGGGCGCAACGGATTGCGCCTCGACGCCAATATCACATTTCCTTGTGCCATTTGCCCCGACACTCCTCCTTCTAGTGTCTTTCGCTCCGAGGCGGGCAAAAGTTACAGGGGACAATCGGCCGACGTTCGGCGAACTGACGCTCAGGGCGGGGGCGAGTGGAACTCATTTTGAGCAAGCCTCGTCTGCTCCACTTCGACAAGCGGGAGTCCGGCCGTAGCAGTCGTTTTTGAAATTATTGTCAGCGGAAAGGCGCTTGTCAGCGGCCAGGCAAATCTGTTCCAAAAAAAGGTGCGGCCGGCTCCTGGGGGAGAGCCGGCCGCGGCGAACCCGGTCTGGGGGACGGGGAGGGTGGGGACGTGACCGGGGTCGCAAACTCCTTTCGAATGCCCTGTTGTCAGCGCGAGGTTGCCGTCGCCGGCGCCGCGCGCGGTTCGCCGAGCGAGATCCAGACATTCGGATCGGCCTGCGACTGGCGCTTGACGAAGCGGTAGCCGGTGTCCGACCACAGCAGGATTTGATCGTTCTGGTTGTCGAGGACGTACTCGCCTTTGTCGGTCTTGACCGTGAGGATGGCGTGACCGTCGCCGCGCTTGTCGCGCACCACGGTGATGAGCAACGCCTCGCGCGGCCAGCCCGTTTGCATCAGCATTCGCCGCTTGGCGAGCACGTAGTCCTCGCAGTCGCCGTAGCCGTCATCGGGATAATTCCAGCGCTCGACTACGCCCCAATGGTCCATGTCGGTCATCGGCTTGATGTGGGTGTTGACGTACAGGTTGACGCGTTCGAGGTCTTTCCACGCCTGCGCCGAGAGCATCACGTCGCGCGGCTGCGACGGCTTGGTCTTGCATTCCGGATCGTACTCGACGCAGAACTCGATCCAGCCGATGGGCGCACGCGTCGCCTCGCCGAGCGAGATGAACAGGGGACGTTCGTCCGCATTGCTTGCCGTCGGCCGCGCCAGCACCGCGAGTACGATGAGGCTCGCAGCGGCGCCACGCCGGAGCATTGCTTTGGCAACCGAACTCATGACCCCTCTCCCGTCTTGTTGGGGCCACGTTTGTCACAAAGCTTTTGCGCTGCGGCTAAGTTGAGTGCTTCAATTTGAAGTAAAGACCGATAAACAGCCGAGAAAATCCGGGCGATATTGTCCGGAAGCTCATGTAAAGTTTTAGTTGTTCAATTTTGCTGCAAATTGCGCGCATGTCGTCGGCGATAGCGGCGGCAGTGGTTTTGTGCGCATCGCTGTGCGATCGTTGCCCGCTGCTGCGGCGCGGCCGGCGCGGCCGGCGCGGCTGGGCAGCTTTACGCGCGGCTTCGCGGAGTCAGAAAAGTATCTGCTCGGCATTTACCCGCCGGTGACGTTGCCGGCGGAATCGTCGACGGCATCCGTGGTCGGCGTTTCCACTCATGGGCTGATCCCGCAGCATGAACTTGCCGGCACGTGGGCTCGCAATTATTCACGTTGCAGAAAAAAGCGCCAGGCGGGCCACGCCTCAAGGCGTGGTAAGCTCGGCTTGGATCAACCGACAACGTTAGGGAGGAGTATAGATCATGTCATTAGGCAACTTCGTTCCGACCCCGGAATTCAAAACCTACAAGGAGCGCTTCAAGGATTTCTACAAGATGGAGCGCCGCGCCGACGGCGTCATTCTCGTGCAAGCGCACACCAAGGGCGGGCCGATCCAACTGAGCGTTGAGAATCACAGGTCGGTGGGACAGATGTTCAAGACCATCGGCGCCGATCCCGACAACGAAATCCTGATCTTCACCGGATCGGGCGATGAATTCATGATGGACGCCGATCCCGAGGGTTTCAAGCTGGAGGCGGAGGATTTGGCCTATTGGGCCTACGAATACGCCTACAAGGACGGCCGCATCAACGTCAGCTCGCTGGTCAACGATCTGGAAATCCCGACCATCGGCGTGATCAATGGTCCCGGGTTTCACACCGAGATGTGCCTGATGTGCGACATCACCATCTGCAGCGAGGACGCCATCATCTACGATCTGCATTACGACATCGGATCGGTGCCGGGCGACGGCATCCATAGCTGTTTTCAGGAGCTGCTCGGCGTCAAGCGCGCCGCCTATGCGCTGCTCACCGGCCAGGCGATCGACGCCAAGACGGCGTTGGACTATGGCATGGTCAATGAGGTGGTGCCGCGCGCCCGCTTGCTCGAACGGGCCTGGAAGATCGCCGACCACATCATGACCCAGCCCCGCACCACCCGTCGCATGACGACGCAGATCGTACGCCGTCCGTGGTGGCGGCAGATCACGGACAGTCTCGATGGCGGCTTCGCCATGCAGATGTTTGCCCACCTCGCCAAGAAGAAGGCCGTGCACAGCCGGGGCAATATCGGTGACGCCGTGGCCTATGTCCGCAAAGGCAAGCGCAACAACTTCGACTAGTACCCACTTTTCTTCGCAGGTGAGTCATGATTCAAGATCGGGATGATTCCCAAAGCAAGAGAAGTTCGGCTCAAGCCGAAGGTACGCAAGGTGCTTGAGGCGCGCTGCCGGGCGCCGAC
>Ga0187856_1001373_pt1 | contig 19451 bp, 19 predicted proteins | sample June2016WEW_8_40_FD_132443 | JGI IMG/M metagenome (GOLD analysis project Ga0187856, IMG submission 132443) | Peatland microbial communities from SPRUCE experiment site at the Marcell Experimental Forest, Minnesota, USA - June2016WEW_8_40 | ecosystem: Environmental > Terrestrial > Soil > Wetlands... | reverse complement strand
GCAGGCCGACCTAAGCTCCGTGCTGAACTGCTTCAGCAAATCGTCTCCGGTTACGTGCCCGTGATCGTCGTTCACCTTCTTGAAGCGGTCGATATCGACGATCGCCAGGCAGAACGGCCTTCCGGCTCCCATCCGCTTCTCGATCTGGCCCTCCACATAAAGCCGGCTGCTCAACCCCGTCAGCGCATCGCGCGAGGCGATCTCCTCGGCCTCCTCCAGCTTGGTCTGATAGCTGATCACCTGCTCCTTCAGTTGATCCAGCACAGCCTTGCCTTCAGCCGTCATTCGGTCGATCGACGTCTTCAGCTCAGCCGCGCTCTTCTCGATTGAAGCGCGAATCTCCGTCAAATCGTCAAGGCTCGCGATCGCCTTCAACCGCTCCGTCACCTCGGTCATCTGACCCGCGCATCGCTGGTCGCGCGTGCCCACTGACTCCGCGGTGCGCGCCATCATCAGCAGCATTTCTTTCACTTCGCAGGCCTTCTGCTGATAGTGCTTCGCCGTCCCGCGGCCCCACCCGCGCAACTGCTCCCGCACGCCCGCGTCGGTCGCCGAAAGCGTCGCCGAGCTCATGCTCACCGAAAGCTCCGACTTGAACTCGCCCAGATTCCGCTTCAGCTCATCGCCCATTCCGGGACACGCATCCAGACTCGCGTGGCCCATTTCAAGCAACGCTGAACCATAGGCGTCGACGACCGCCGGAAGCAGATCGCCGCCGGCAGGCTCTACGGCCGGGCCCGAATCTGCCTGTTGCAAATCGAGATATTTTTTCAACGAGATCATCTCAGTCTCTGCGGCGGTCCTGGGCGCCAACTTTGGACGTACACCGCGCATTGAACTTTATCGGCAAGAACTCTGGTTTTCTTCAGTCACGGAGCAATTCGGTCTTTCAGCGGGCGTGGCTTTGAAGCGGTTTCCATTGCTTACCGTGGATCGTGCCCGCCTCGATCGGAAAGGAACGAGGAAATCCATCATTCAGCCCTTTCGCCTGGCCCAGATTGCCTCCCGCTTTATGCTTTTTCCATTCCGTTTACCGAGAATTAACTCATTGATTTCGTTCATAATCAGACGGTAAAGTTACCAAAGTGTATACTGGTGCCTGAAGAGTCCTACAAAAGCGCTATCGCCCTTTCTTAGAAAATCGCTGATGCTGTCTTTAATCGAGATTAGAAAATGCGCGGCGCAACGCACGCGCATGAATGGAGTGCCTTGGTTGACTGGAGCAAACTTCCTGATTTGGGAGCCGTCGGGCTCCTCACGATCGCGTTTGCGTCTGTCGCACGGCATGGCCGGAAATCGGTTTCGTCCGTCTGGCTCACCGGCTGGCTCCTGATTGCAATTCATTTTGCTGCCTTCATGTTTCTGGGTGCCGCCGGAAACTGGGCCAGCCTCGCATCGTTCATCGGACTTGCCGCTCTTGCCTGTGCCGGCGTCTTGTTTATGTGGGCAGCCGTGCCCCATCGCAAGCTGCAGGGCTCCAGCCAATGGATGCTTGCCGTCCTCCTGACGAACTACACACTTTACTTCGGGCTTTTGGTCATCGATCCCGTCGCATCCTGGGCTTTGACGCCCGTTGCCGTGCTCATCGGCGCTTTGCCACTCGCCATTTTGATCCTTAGCTGGCGTCAGTTCAGGCATCCGTTGCGCTGGACGATCGTCGCCCTCAACGTGGGCCTCTCGATCTTCCTAATGACCTTTCAACACCGGCCCGGCGTGGGCACAATGCTTGCGTTCGAGGCGGTACTCTTCACCGTCTATCTCGGCTGCGCAATCCATTTCTGGTTCACCTACAGGCGCGCTACCGCGGGAGCCTTCATTACCATCGCCGGCTTCTTTGCCTGGGCGAGCGTCTTCGTGGCAGGACCATGCGTCCTCTACTTCTTCCCCAATCTCCACCTCGAAAACGAGGTCTGGAATCTGCCCAAGTACATCGTAGCCGTGGGCATGATCATGCTTCTGCTTGAGGACCAGCTCGAACACAACAAGTACCTGGCCCTGCATGACGAACTGACCGGCCTGCCCAACCGGCGCCTCTTTCAGGATCGCCTGACCAGCGCCATCGAGCGCGCCCGCCGTACCGGATCGCATGTCGCTTTGCTTCTCATCGACCTGAATGACTTCAAGCTAGTGAACGATACCGCCGGCCATCACGTCGGCGACGAGCTACTCAAGCACGTTAGCAATCTCTTCACCGGCCGCGTGCGCCGCTCCGATACCGTGGCGCGCACCGGCGGAGACGAGTTCTCCGTGATTCTCGAAGAGCCCATGACCCGTGCCGACGCCGCGCGCGTTGGCCGCACCCTGACCCAGCTTCTCGAAGAGCCCCTCACCTTCGGCGAACAATCAGTGCGCGTTGGCGCCAGTGTGGGCATCGCCGTCTTTCCTGACGACGCCTCGGATGCCGAATCCCTGCAGATCGCGGCCGACCTCCGCATGTATGCTGGCAAGAACGCTTCTAAAGAGAATGGCGGGGAGGAACCACTCAAACCCTTCCCGGTGAAATCGGCTATAGTGACCAAGCGCCCGCCGGGCCTTCAAGCTGCAGAATAGTCCTGCCGCCAAGGCCCGCTCTCCCTCCTGAAAAACTGCATCCCCCAAAAACGCCCGCAGACACGAAGACCCGGACACATAGCCCGGGTCTTCTTTTGCTCAAGGGAGCAGGCTCTTCATCCCTGCCCGCCGCCGGGTCCGCGTCTGCCCCGCCGCCGCCTGCGCCGGTTGTTGGCGCCTGCACCGGCGCTCCCGCCCGGCCTTCCTCCCCCGCTGAAAGGCGGGCCGCCGGCGTGAACAACGGGTGCCCCGTCCACGCGGTTGAAGTTCGGCTCGTTCGTCTCGTCAAGCTCCACGTCGTTCTCCTCGTCGAAGTCGTCTCCGCCCTCGATCAGAATCGTGCTCTGGTTCGAGCTCGGCTGGCGCTCGTCAAACTCGTTGCGCGGCCTCGATGGAATTGGCGCCGCCTTTACGACCGGCTGCGTATACTCCGCTTCTTCGGCCTCCGCCGGGGCCGATTGCGCCAGCTTCGCCTTCTGCTCCTTGATGAGCGCCTTGCGGCTCAGCTTGATGCGATTGCCCTCGATGGCCAGCACCTTCACCATCACCTGATCGCCCTCGCGCAGTTCGTCCTTCACTTCCTTCACGCGATGCTCCGCGATCTCGGAGATGTGCAGCAGCCCGTCCGTTCCGGGGAACAGCTCCACAAACGCGCCAAACTCGGCCAGCCGCACCACCTTACCCAGGTACACCTTGCCCACCTCCGGAACTGCGGTCAGGTTGCCGATGATCGCCAGCGCCTTCTGCAGCCCCTCGGCGTCGGTCGATGCCACGCTCACCTTGCCCGTGTCGTCCACGTCGATCTTCGCGCCCGTCTGTTCCACGATGCTGCGGATCGTCGCTCCGCCCTTGCCGATCAGGTCGCGAATCTTGTCCGTCGGAATCATCACGGTCTCGATGCGCGGCGCGTACTTCGAGCGCTCCATGCGCGGCCCGTCCAGAACCGCATCCATCTTGTCCAGCAGGAACAGCCGGCCCTGCCGCGCCTGCTCCATCGCCTGCCTCAAAATCTCGCGCGTCAGGCCGCCAATCTTGATGTCCATCTGCAGCGCGGTAATTCCCTTCCGCGTTCCGGCAACCTTGAAGTCCATGTCTCCATAGTGGTCTTCTGCGCCGGCAATGTCGGTCAGAATGGCGTAGTCATCGCCCTCCTTCACCAGGCCCATCGCCACTCCGGCAACCGCGCCCTTCAGTGCGATGCCTGCATCGTACAGCGCCAGGCTCGCTCCGCAAACTGTAGCCATCGAAGAAGATCCGTTCGACTCTAGAATGTCGCTCACGATGCGGATCGAATACGGCGACTCATCGGCGCCCGGCAAAACCGCGCTGATGGCGCGCTCGGCCAATGCTCCGTGACCCACTTCGCGACGGCCAACGCCCGTCATCCGGCCTGTCTCGCCCACACTGAACGGCGGAAAGTTGTAGTGCAGCATAAAGTTCTTGCGCTGCTCGCCTTCGTAGCTTTCGAGCCGTTGCCCCTCGTCCGCCGTGCCCAGCGTCGCCGTCACCAGCGCCTGCGTCTCGCCGCGCGTAAATAGCGCCGATCCGTGCGTCCGTGGCAGCACGCCGGTCTCGATCGTGATCGGACGAATTTCGTCGAACGCCCGCCGGTCGGGCCGGATGCGCTCCTTCGTCACCTGCTCGCGGAATATCCGCTCGCGCAACTGCTCGTAATAGTGCGCCAGCTTCTTCTTCGCGTTCGCATCGTCGGCCGGCAGTTCAGCCGCCAACTCATCCCTGATCTTCTTGATCAGCGCGTAGCTCTCTGTCTTGCCGTGCGTCTTGGTGTCCAGCGCGTCTTTCAGCCCGTCGCCGATCTTGGCCTTGAGCTCCGCGTAATACGCCTCGTCAAACTCCGGCGCGGTAAACGCTCGTTTCGGTTTTCCGGCCTTGGCCACCAGCTCGTCGATCGCCGCGACAATCTTCTTGATCTCGTCATGGGCAAACTCAATAGCCGCCAGGATGACTTCCTCGGTCTCCTCTTTGGCGCCCGACTCGATCATCACGATGCCGTCCTTGTGGCCGACCACCATGATGTTCACCGTCGTTGCTGCGCGTTCCGCGTACGTGGGATTGGCCACGAACTCGCCGTTCACGCGTCCCACGCGCACGGCTCCAACCGTCGCGCTGAAGGGAATGTCCGAAAGAGCTACCGCCGCGGCCGCCGCATTGATTGCAATTACGTCGGGATCGTTCTCCTTATCTGCGGAAAGAACCAGCGCGATCAACTGTGTTTCATTGCGGAATCCGTCCGGGAACAGCGGCCGCAGAGGCCGATCGATCTGACGGCAGGTCAAAATCTCTTTTTCGCTGGGCCGGCCTTCGCGCTTGATGAATCCGCCGGGAATGCGCCCACCGGCATACGTGTACTCGCGGTAATCCACCGTGAGCGGGAAAAAGTCGATTCCTTCCCGGGGGTCGGGAGAAGCCACTGCAGTGGCCAGAACGACGCTTTCGCCCGTGCTCACCAGCGCAGCGCCGGAGGCTTGCTTGGCCATGCGGCCGGTCTCAAAGACCAGTCGCTTGCCGCCGGAAAGCTCGACGGCTACTTCATGTTTCGTAAACATAATGTCCTCGTTTCGTTTTTTTCGCTTGGGAAAATCGTGTGGGGAAGGTGCGCCCATGCGCGCAACAAACACCTCTGCGCCTGCTCAGGCGTCCTCTTCAGGCCGCCCCGCGCGCCTTGGTCCGGTATTCCATGTTGTATGGGGACCGTGACCAGTGTCCGGTCTGAATGCTTCCGGTTCAATGTCGGCTTTCGTCGATTACTTGCGGATTCCAAGTTTGCCGATCACGTCGCGATAGCGGTCCGTGTCGTGCGTCTTCAGGTAATCCAGCAGGCGGCGGCGCTTGCTCACCAGCATCAACAGCCCACGCCGGGATGCGTGATCCTTCTTGTGGGCCTTGAAGTGCTCGGTCAGGTCGTTGATCCGCTCGCTCAGAATCGCGATCTGGACTTCCGGCGATCCGGTGTCCGTCTCATGGGTTCGGAAGCGTTTGATCAGGTCAGTCTTTTTTTCAATCGCCAGCACGGCGTCGATAACTCCTCATTCTTTGTCGGGTCCACTCTTCAGTGTCTACTGAAAGATTAACATGAACCCGCCCTCAGACAAAACCAGCGCCGCGCAAAGTGCCATCCTTGCAACATAATGGCGCAAACGCTCTCGGAATCATTGCGTCTGCGCGTCCCGCCAGTAATTGGCCCGCGCCACGATCCTCGCCCCATAATCCTCGGCGGTCCGCACGCGAATCGTATGCAACCCCGGTGCCGGATCAGATGGGCTGAACGTAATCAGGTACCGGTTTCGCGCATCCCTTGCCGCCGTCATCACTCGCGCTTCGAAGCGCTTGTCGCCGACAAACGTCGTGTACTCGCCCCCGCTCATCTCCGCCACTTCCTTGGCCACATTCTTTTTGAAAGCCTTCACCGCCATCACTAGCGCCGAAACTATATTCATCGTCCGGTCTTCGCCGGAGTCTTTCACATCGTGCCCCAGCTCCGCCAGCGCCGGCGAAAAACTCACGCTCAGCACCAGCACATCCGATTCACCGATCTGTTTAATCAGCTGGACTACCTTGGTGTGTTTGCTTCCATGGTCGCGCTCCTCGCTAATCAACAGCAGTACGCGCCGGTACTCCTTGGGCTGCGACTCCAGTAGGGTCACTCCGTAATTCACGGTGTCCAGAATCGCCGCGCCGCCATTGCCCGGCTCCAGTTCGGTCAACTCCTTGTTCACCTGGTCGCCCGAGTGCGTGAAGTCCTGGATCAGGTGCGGCGCGGAATCGAATCCCACCAGCGCCACCTGGCTCCGCGGGTCGAAAAGAAACACATCGAGCAGCGGCCCCAGCCTGGCCAGCTTGTCAAACTCCAGCACGCTCACCCCGCCCTGCTCCACCGCAACCAACAGCGCCACGGGTGCCGTGTCCATCTCCGGCTGTACCTTGATTTTTTGCGGAACGCCGTTGTCTTCAAGCACAAAATCCTGCGGCTTCAGCCCGTAGAGAATCCCTCCACCTCGTTTCTCCACCAGCGTCGGCACCAGTACTTCTGTCGTTGTCACGCGCAGACTCGGTGCTGCGCCTTGCGCGGCAGGCATTGGCTTGGGCGGCTCAACCGGCGGCAACTGCTGCGCCCACGACATCGTCGACGACGCAAACAGCGCCGCTGCAATCAACAAAAGGAGCCATCGTATCTTCATACAATATGGAGTCATTGGGGGGGAATTCTGTTACTGCCGGAAGAAACTCGACGCCTCGCCAGCATCGTTCGCGTGTTCCCGGTTCTTCAATTCCCTATTGGCTACTCCCCATTCCGTGCCTTGTTCGCGCTTCGCGCTCCAGTTGCCCCGTCCACGCCAGAAAACGCAGCAGCTCCCAGCGCTCGGCCCATAAGAATCCCATCACGCTCTTCGCCGTCAGTGTCTCAGCCTTTTTGCCGGAATACGTCTCCACGCGCCAGCGCAGAAACTCACTCCGCCACGGAGCCAGCCGGTGGCCCCGCGTCGCATTCCACAAGAAACGCACTCCAGTAAACAAGCGGATCCTCTTGCCTGGAGTATAGAAGAGGCCGCATCGGTCACGCCTGATCCGATTTCATCCCTGCAGGTTGCTGAACAGGCTGTTCGACGTCGATTCCAATTGCGCAATCACGTCTTCGAGAGCCGTCTGCTGTGTCTCCGCCAGCGAAAGCTGCGTGGAGATGGTGGGAAGATCGGCCTGCATCAAATCGGTCTGCGCTGCCGTCAGTTGCGTTTTCTCGCTCGTGACAGCGCCCGAGGCCGCGCTCAGTTGCGTGATGGAGCTATCGATGGTCACGCGCTGCTGCGAGACGAAGTTCAGCGCCGTGCTCAGCGCGGCCGTGTCGCTCGCCGCTTGCTGCGTGTTCACCTGCCCGCTCGAGTAGTCGGCCACCAGCGCATTCAGCGCGCCGAATACGCTGTCCAATCCGTTACTCGCGCCGCCGCCCAGAAAAATCTGGTCGCCCGGCACGTTCAACTGAATCTTCTGGCCATTGGGCAGCTCCAGAAAGTTCACGTTTTCGTCGCCGTTGTAGCTCGTCACCGCCGGCGAGGTTGCTGTCGAAGTCGAAAATGGCGCCGCGCTCGTCTTTCCCCCCGCAAAAATGTACTGGCCCTGATAACTCGTATTCGCCAGCGACTGCACTTCGTCCGCAATTCCCGAGATCTGATTGGCGATCGATTTCACGTCGCTCGCGTTCATGGTTCCGTTGTTGGCGCTCGTGGCTAGCGAGATCGCCTGCGTCAGCTCGGAAACCACGCTGCCCAGCGCCGAATCCGCCACCTGCAGTTGCCCAGTCACCAGGTTCGAGCTCTCGGTGAAAGAATCGTCCTGCTGAATCTGGTTGAGCAGCAGCACATTCTCGCCCGAGCCCACCGGGTTCTGGCTCAGCGAAGTGATACTCACGCCGCTCGAAAGTTCCGAGCTCAACTGCTGCTCGCTGGCCTGCGTCTGATCGAGCGAGCTCACCAGATTCGTAATGTATGTCGGATCCACTCGCATGATTTTTGCGGGCCCTCCATCACCGGTGGCCGTCGAATCGCCTTTCGGCCGCGCCCTCGCTGAGGTTTGCTCCAGCACGGCCAGGCTAAGAGCTGAAAGCTACTAGCTAAGGGCTGCTCTTACGCCACCGCCGTCTCTTCGCCCAGGTTCAGCGCCGAAGCCATGATCGTGTTCAGCAGCGTGAACACCTGCGAGGCCGCCTGATAGCTTTTCTCCAGCGTGGACATTGCCGCCGCCTCATCGTTCAGGTTCACGCTCGACAGCGCATTGTTCTGCGTCTGCAACTGCGTTACGGACGCGTTCTGCGCCGTGTTCTCCGTCTGCACCTCTAAGACCGTCGAGCCCAGCGTGGAAACAAAGTTCGAGTAGTAGTTGATGGGTGTCTGCCCATTCACGATCAGCCCGTTGGCAAGTCCTGCCATCGCCACGGCATTGGAGTTGTCTCCGGTCCCGTTCCCCGCTCCCGCCGCCGCAACCTGGCTGGGATCGGTCATGATCACGCTCATCGCCGCCGCGCTTCCCGCCGCCTGCGCCGGCTCGTTGAAGATGTAGAGCGGATTGGTCGGCGTTCCCGTTACGCCATTCAGATCTGTGCCCGCATTGTTCTGCGCGTTCACCGTGGTCGAGATGCTGTACGCCAGTTGGTCGAGCGAGCTCAGCGCGCCGGGAATGTCCACGTCCCGCGCCGTTAAATACCCTCCCAGTTGCCCGCCTCCCGAAGCCAATTGCGAAGTAATGTCCGTTCCGCCCAGAAAGAAGTCCGTAACTCCGTTCACGGTTCCCGTGGTCAGTTGAAAGTTCTGCCCCTGTGAGACCAGCAACTGCCCTGAGGTTGTCGTCACCGACAATCCGTTGTTCTCCGTCGTCACCTGGTTGATCCCGACAAGTTGCGAAAGCTGGCTCAGGTCCTGCTGCCGCTGGTCCTCAAGCGTTCCCGCATCCGCATTCGGCGAGGCGGACTCGATGGCAAGGTTCAGTTGCGCAATGGCGCCGGTCAGCGAGTTCACCTGGCTCACCATCCCCGATGCTTCCTGGTCGATGGCCGCGCTCTGGCCGTTCAGACTGCTCGCCGCACTGGAAATGTCGCCGGCCAAGGTCGACGCCGACGACAAAACCTGCTCGCGCAGCGCGTTGTCCGTCGGAGCGCTCTCCAGCGACGAGAAGGAATCGAAAAAGCTCGTGATGTCGCTGCCAATGTCCCCCGCCGACGCGCTCGACGAGCCCGAATCCGGCGTGAACAACGCCTGCATATTGTTCAAGGCTGACAGCCGCGTGCTCGATGCCGATGCCATCTGCTGCTGCTGATCCAGCCGCGCCTCGAGCACCCGGTCGCGCTCGGACGTTGCCCCCGTCTCCGTCACGCCATCGCCGATCAGCACGCCACCAACCGAGATCGGCGTGTTCTCCTGCCAGTCGGGCTTCTCCTCCGTGTATCCCGTTGTGTTGGCGTTGGCGACGTTGTTCGCCACCACGTTCAGAGCTTCCTGATCGGCGTCCAGAGCTCTAGTCATCATGCTCAATGCGGAGTTAATCGTCCCCATCGACCGCCTCCGCTTCCAGACCAGCGTCCGGGGCGCCACGAATCTGCCGCTCGCTGTACTCCAGACGCCGCTCGCGCATCTCTCTGAGCCGCCGCATCACGTTTTGGTTGGCTCGCGTTACTGCCAGCACGCGCCCAAGCACCGCCATGCCTGGCGCCGCCTCCCGCGCCTGCCGCGCCAGATCGCTCTTTTCGCCCTCATCCATGGAGTCCAGGTCCTGGTTCAGTGCCTCGCACGAGAGCGCCAGCTCCTCGAGCCGTGGGGCATCCAGCCGCGCCAATGCACGCGATGCCTCCACTACAAGCTCCTTGAGCTCCGGATTCTTCGCGGGCGCCTCGAGCTCCTGCATGCTTCGCGTTCCTCTCCCCTTTGCCTGCCTTCGGGCCTCGTTGGGCTCAGGTTTGCGCCGGTTTGTTTCGTCAAGCCAGCCCCGGTTTCGTGACTGCCGGAAGCGCCTACGCGCCGCTCAACATCGCATCAACAAGCTTCGAAGCCACGGCTGCAGCCGGCACATCGTACGTTCCCGCCACCAGCGCCGATTGAATGGCCGCCACTTTCTCCGGCCTCACACCCTCGTCTGACAGTGCCTGCGAGACCTCGTTTGCCGCGGTGCTGAACGTCGCCCGGTCGGAATCGAATCCGCTCCCGCCCGTGGCCGTGCTGCCTTTGGGTTGCGGCGCCGACTGAGGAATCGGGTTCACCCCTAAAAGTGACCTTAATCCGTCCAGGCTATTGCGAATATCCATACTCTTTGCTCCTTGCTGGGTCTATCGGCCTCTTTGCTAATCACTCTAATCATTCAGGAGTTCTCATCACGGTATTGCCGTGCAAGTATCTGGTTACCTTCCCGTCTCCGTGATGGTTACCGGAGTGTGAGAGTTCTTTAACAATACGATCAGCAATTCCAAACCCGCCGTGCTCGCTCAGCGCCTGCCCCAGCGCCTCGGACGCAAACTCGCCCAGTGCGCCGGTTGAGCCGCCGCCGGATCCCGCACCCAGTTCCGAGTCACCGTCCTCGGAGCCCGTCAGGGCATCACCGGCCATCATGGGCTGCAATAACTCCTTCATCATCTGCCCTTCAAACTCGTGCGCTGCACGCTCGAGGCGCGGCGATGGCGGCGACGGCACGCCATTTGCGGCGGCGTTTCGGGCGATCGATCCAACGTGCATCGTTCTCCTCAATTCCCTGTTCCCCGTCTTCTCGGTCCCTCCCACCCTAGGTCCCTTGTTCCCTCGGTCCCCTGGTCCCTGCCGTTAGAGCACTTCCAGATCGGCGTCCAGCGAGCCTGCGGCCTTCATCGCCTGCAGGATCGAGATCACGTCGCGTGCTCCCGCTCCGGTACGTTGCAATTCCTCGACCAAATCCTCCACGGTGGCGCCTTCCTTCAGGTCGATGCGGTTCACCGGCTTGTCCTGGGCCTGCACTGTGGTCTGCTCCACCACCTGCGTGGTCCCGGATGACAGCGCGTTGGGCTGCGAGACCTCCACTTGGGTGATCACGTTGATGCTCAGCCCGCCATGCAGGATCGACACCGGCTGCAGCCGCACCGTGCCCCCAATCACAACCGTTCCCGTGCGCTCGTTCAGCACCACGCGCGCCCGCGGAAAGACTTCAATCTCAAGTTCCTCCACTTTGTCGAGCAGTTCCGCCACATCCTCGTCGGGCTTGACCGCGATCTCTACGCGCCGGCTATCTGCGGCCTTGGCCCGCGCCGTGCCCAGCGCCTGGTTGATTGCCTCCGCCATCTGCTCAGCGGTGTGAAAGTCGGCGTCGTTCAGCACCACGCTCACCGTGCGCATCAGCTTCAGGTCGAAGGGCGTCGCCCGCTCCACCATCGCACCGCCCGGAATGCGCGCCGTAGTGGGATGATTCACCTGCTTGGTGCTGCCTCCCGAGGCCGCCACATAGCCTCCCAGCACGAGCGCGCCTTGCGCCTGCGCGTAAATTTGCCCATCGGGCCCGTAAAGCGGCGTCATCAACAGGATCCCGCCTTCGATCGACCGCGCATCGCCGGCCGACGACACCGTGACATCCACCTTGTACCCCGGCCCGCTGAACGGGGGCAGCGTGGCCACCACAAACACCGCTGCCATGTTCTTCACCTGCATGTTGCTGGCGCTGTTCGATCCCGTCTGCGGCACGGTCACGCCCATCCTCTCCAGCGCCGAAACCAGCGTCTGCGCGGGAAAGACCGTCTGCGAGCTGTCTCCTGTGCCCTTCAACCCAACCACAAGCCCGTAACCCACCAACTGGTTATCGCGAATGCCTTCGATGGTGGTCACATCTTTGATCCGCGACTTTTGTCCCGGCTCTTCGGGCTGAACCAACGTCATGGCCAAAAGCCATACCGCGGCCACTCCCAGCCACCACCAGAACATCCAGCTCTGCCGGATTAGCCTGTTGCTGATTCGAGTCTGCGCAACTGGGTCCAACCTGTGCATCGTCAAGTCCGTTCCCCGTTCCCTGCCTCTAAAACACCAGGATCTTTTCCAGCAAACGCACCAGCGGATTCTGCCGGTAGGTGGAGTCGTTCACAATTCCCTTGCCCGTCACCTCAAGCTCGAGATCGGTCATGGCCGTCGAAAGCACCTGATTCTGGTTGCTCACGTCTTCAGGCCGCACCAAGCCGCGCAGCGTGATCAGTTGTGTCTGCTGCGAGAAGGTGATTTGCCGCGTCGCCTGCACCACCAGCATTCCGTTGGGCAGCACATCCACCACCTCGGCGCCAAAGGTTGTCGCCAGGCTGGAGTCGGTGGTGCTCTGCCCCTGCGCCGTCAGCCCCGAGGCGGCGTTGGCGGTGATCAGGTTCTGCAAAGCATTGGAAGCCTTCAGCGCGCCAAACAGCGAGGTAATTCCGGAGTTGGCGTTCGATGCGCGCGAATTCTTCACCTGGCCGTCGGTCGAGGCCGTCAGGCTTTCGCCCACCACAATCATCACCACGTCGTGAATGCGGAAAGCCTTCACATCCGTGCCCAGGCGCACCAACTGGCCATCCGGGCTCCAAAGCGATCCCGGCGTCCGCACCTCAGCCGCCTGCTGGGCGCGCACCCGCCCAATATAGGCGCGCAGAGCCTCCTCCGGCGGAGTCGCTTTGATCGCCGGCGTCGCGGGGTTGTGTTTCTTTCCCCATGTGCAGGCCGGCGCAGCCAGAAGCGCGCCCACAACCACTGCCACCGTCCAACTCCCATTCACTGCTGCGCCTCTTTCTCCGGCGTCATCTCCGCCCTTCCTTCCGCCAAAGCCACCACGCGCAGCACCTTGCCGCCAATCTTCAATCGCGCCCTGAACTGGGCTCCAACGACCGCGGATCCGAGCGCTTGAGCTTCAAGCCGTGCGTCGACCACGGAAGTATGCTCCTCCACAATCACCGCGTCGCCTGCATGAATTACGGGACGGAGTGGCGCGACAACCGGACTTTGTGTGCCTTTCCGCGCCGGCTCTCCCGCAACTCCGCCCGTTGAATCCGCCTTGCCAGTCTCGATCCGCACCATCCTCCCGGGCCCTCCCGGATTCGTCGTGTCACGGACCAGAAGCCAACGGTCCCCTGTTGCGAAACCGTCGATCTCCCGGATCCCATAGCCGAGCCGTTGTTCCGCCGACGGTGCGCCGGCGGGCGCGCTTTGGCAGCCGGCTTCCATCGGTAACGCAACCGCCAATGCGCCAACTCCAGCCAAGACCATGGATCGCAGTGTCAACGGTGTTCTCACCCTATTCAATCCCTCAACAAATACATGCAAATCAATGCGTCATATTGTTGACTTCGGAATACATATCGTCCGCCGCTTTAATGACCTTCGAATTCGATTCGTAGGCCCGCTGCGCCAGCACCATCTGCACGAACTCGGTCACCACGTCCACATTGGAGTTCTCGAGATACCCCTGCTGAAGCGTGCCCATGCCTTCGGTGCCGCCGGGGTTTCCCAGCACCGGATCGCCGGAGCTGAGTGTCGCCGTCAGCAGGTTGTTGCCCATGCTTTCGAGGCCGCCGGGGTTGGGAAACGTGGCCAGCTGGATCTGTCCCAGTTGCGACGGGTTCTGCTGTCCGGCCAGGGTCGCGTTCACCACGCCGTATTCAGTGATCGTCACCGCGGTGGCATTCGACGGAATCGTGATGGTGGGAATCAGCGGGTCGCCGTCGGTCGTCACGATCGTGCCCTGGTTGTTCAGGTGGAACTGGCCGGCGCGCGTGTACGCAATCGTGCCGTCGGGCCGCTGCACCTGAAAAAATCCCGCGCCCTGAATCGCCACATCCAGCGGGTTGTCGGTTTCGTTCAATTCGCCCTGGGTGTTAATGACCTCCGTCGCCGCCGACTTGGTTCCGAGGCCGATCTGCAGCCCCGCGGAAACCGTGTTCTGGCTCTCGGCCGCGCCCGGCGTCACCATGTTCTGATACACCATGTCCTGGAACTGGAGGCGCAGTTGCCTGAAGCCGGTGGTCGATGAGTTGGCCAGGTTGTTGGCGATGGTGTCCAGATTCATCTGCTGTGCGCTCATTCCGCTGGCAGCGGTATACAGGGCTCGAATCATATCTTTCCTCGCTTTGGACTAGACCTTTGGAAGATCCTCTGTCGCGAACTTGTTGAACTCGGTGTGAAACACCGTCAGCGCTCGCTGCATCATCTCCGCCTGTCGCTGCATCACGATCAGATTCAGCGATCCCTGGACCACATCCTGGTTGGCGGCCTCGAGAGCGCCCTCATGCACCGACGAATCCTTGGCCGCAACCGGCGTCACCCCTTGAGGCGCCACATAACGGTTCGCGCCCTCGGGAGTGAGCTCGGTTCCGGCAGGAAATGTGAAGACTCCCACGGTCGCCACGGCTCCGCCTGCCACCGAGACCGTTCCGTCGGCGCCCACAGAAACGTCGCCCGGCGGAATCACGATTGGCTGGCCCGCGGTCGAGAGCACCGGCTCGCCCGCTTGTGTCACCAGCTGCCCGCTTGGTGTGCGCTGCAAGCTGCCGTCCCGCGTGTAGCGCGTGCCCTGTGGCGTCTGGACCATGAAGAATCCCTGGCCCTCAACGGCCAGATCGAGGGGGTTGCCGGTCTCCTCGAGCGCCCCCTGCGCCATGCTCAGCCGGTCGCCGCCGAGCAGGCCGTAGTTGTTCACCGTTTGGCCCAGTTGCGAGTCCAGGGCGTCGGGCCCCAGCAGCACAGAGCGAAAGAACTCGCGCTCGGCGCGATACCCCGGCGTCTGCGCGTTGGCCAGATTGGCCGCCGCCGTGTCCAGCGCTTCGGTACGCGCCACCAGGCCCGTCATCGCTGCATAGTAGCCGCTGTCCACGGATGGGTCTCCTGCCGCACAGGGGGCCATGCAGATGAAGGACCGGAAGGGAGGGGATGGAATTAGAGCAAATTAGGAATGGAGCGAACTAAAAAGTGATAACCTCGATGATCCTGCAATTTGCGCCAATAAGCGTGAAATTCGGGGTGATCTGTTTGCATAATGGATCCTCATGTCCTATTCTCTTACGCAGTCGGAGCCTTGAACGCGATGAAGTTCTCCAAGCGTGCTGGCCTGTTCTCCTTCAAACATTCAGCCGAAAGGCATTATCCGAGCATTGTTGCTTGCACAACGGTTCTTAGTCTGTTTGTGCTTTCTGCAGCGGTTATTCCGATGCCGAGTTTGGCTCAGAACGCCAAGAAGCTTATTTATCTGAGTGAGACATCAAGCATTGATGTCAACGACATTGCGGGGCCTTTAAAGAAAGATTGTCCGGATATTAGCCTCACTACAGATAAGACAAGCAATGATTATGTCTTGGAGGCAAGTACAAGAGTATCTGCTCCACAAGACGACCCCAATGCGTCAGAGTCGGGACCTGTGACAACAAATGAGTTGGTGCTTTTTGATAGGGACCACATACTTATCCGCGCAAGTTCCTCATCGAATCTTGGTAATTCACTCAAAGATATATGTCATGCGATAAAAAATGCCATATTGATACAGATCGTTGATTCTCAGACTTTGACAGAATCGCTTGACGTTCGTGGCGTTTCCGGCGGTTCTGGCCTGGCAGGTGCCGTTGGCACTATTGTGAACGATACGACAGGGCGAAGAACCCACACCGATAATTCACTACTTTACGTGATTGCTAATGGCGAGCATGCCATTCTTAACTGCTATGAAAGACGCACGGGATGTGTTCCCGTTGGGGACGGAAAGTATTATGCAGAGTTTGACGGGGAATCTTTATGGGTAGATTTCAGGATGCCTCTGATTCACACATATGTTCGTAATCATTATGTAGTGGCAGGTGGGTGGTAGTAGTCCGGCGTCTGCGGGTCAAGCGCCGGCAATCTCGCTCATTATGGAGACGCCAGTGCGCTCCACGGCTCGGCGCAACGCCACCTACTGCAGTCCGTCGCACACGATACTGACCTCGAAGACCTCGTCGTTGAAGCAGTAGATGTGGTGAATCTGAAACTCCGGGGCCTGGACATGCAGCTTGTAGTCATGACCTGTAATCACCGCGGGAACCGAGAGCCCGGTGTTGGCCGCCAGCTCCGGTATTTTGCCCTTCCACGCCCCGGCGAGCATGTTGCAGATCTCGCCGATCCCGTCCTTCACCGTGTCGTCGATTCCGGCGAACTCCATTCCCGTCATCTGCGCAGCGATCTTCAGCGCCGCCCCGGCGCCCGATTTGAAAACGCAGGCGCCGCTCAAGATGCCGCCAAATCCCACCACCGCGGTTACCGTCTCCTTGTCCAGGACGGAGGGGCCGGTGACGCGCTTGCACTCCAGGCCCAGCATCGTCCGGAAGACCTCTTCTACGCTCGCATCCAGATTTCGTGGATCGGAGACCTGTTGCACGGAATCACGCAATGAAACCGCCATCGTACGCTCCCTTGGAACTTCGCAACCCGTACCCGCGCCACCTTGATCTCGGCCACCCTCTCGCGTGGCCTCTGCGCTTTCGACCCCTTTGTTTCCGCCGCCACTCTGTCCTCCCGTGACGGATGAACGCACACCATTCAGCAGTACGGCGCCCTCCCGTCGTCTTCCGGCGTAAGCGGGCCCCACGTGACCGGGCCCAGAGCTGCCATGTTTTCCCCTAAGCCGCGCGCACCAGCGGCAACACACGCTCCTTCACCTGCTCGGCGGTGAATGGCTTGCGAATGTAACCCTGCGCTCCAGCCTGAATGGCCTGCTTTACGTGCTCCTCGCTCGATTCGGTCGTGATCATCACCACCGGAACTCCGGGAGCCAGATTCTGTGCGCGAACCTGGCGCAGAAACTCCAGCCCGTCCATGGCCGGCATGTTGATGTCGGAGAGGATCAGGTCCACCGGCTTGGCCTTCAGCACTTCCAAACCCTCGACGCCGCTGCCGGCCTCGTGCACCACCAGCGGATCGAGTCCCGCCTGGCGCAGCGCCCGCTCCACAATCTTGCGCATCACCGAGGAGTCGTCGACAATCAACGTTCGAATCTCGCCCATGCCCAGGCCCCCTCCACCCTCCATCTATCGGCGCTCGGGCTCCGTCCATGAGGGCAAATCCACACTCCGCTTCTCTGTTTGCCTCCCCGCTGGCCTGCCCCAATTGCCTGCCTTGCTGGCCTGCCCCAATTGCCTGACCCGCATGACTCGCCTGCATTCCTGACCCGCCCACCGGCCGCGTCCCCGCCCAGGTCAGTGCGGGCGGGCCGAGCCGATCAGGTCCCGGATCGCGCCGATTTCGGGTACCGGCCCGGTCTGCGGGCGTAACCACATGCGCAGCCACAGGCAGTCGTGCACCCTTACCAGACGCGACTCCACGGGGCGGCTTCTTTCCACCGCTTTGGCGAAGGCCGAGGCCAACGCCGGCTCGGTCGCCGCCTCGATCAGTTCGGCAGCTGGAAAGCGCGCCTCGAGCAGCCGCGTGTGCGCCGGGTGAAACGCCGACTCCTCGACCAGCCCGCCTTCGACCTGGAGTCCGGTCATGCGCTCAACGGCCAGCGCCAGCGCGGGATCGAGATGGTCTTCAAAACCCAGATAGAGAATCTTTCCCGCCGCCACGCGCAGGGGCAGCGCTCCAAACGCATCCACGAACAGCCGCGGCAGCAGCGCGGTCAGCCCTTCGGGATGGTGAAACTCCATCCCCAGCACCGGGCATCCCCACTGCAGGCCGAGCGCGCGCGTCACCTGCTCTTCGCTGGCGCTGCGGCTGCGGACGAGCCAGTTGCCCAGCCGGCCGGCGCCCGCATCTTTCTGCGCCGTGAGCGCCGAGCGCAGGTCGTCGTTCGTGATCCAGCCTTGCTCGAGCAGTACCAGGCCGAGCGGAATGCGATGCCGGTGGCCTTCGCGCGGGCTGCCCCGCCCGTCCATCTCCCGGCTCAGCGCCGCGGCCACCCGCGCCGCCATGCAGTCTGAAGAGCAGCACCATCCCCCTTCGAAGACCGGCGTCTCGCGGCGGCGCCAGAGGCGCAGCCACCCCGATCCGCAGCGGGGATTGGCGCATGTCGAGAAGATGCCGGCGCGTGGACCCGTAGCAGCGCCTCCCGAAAACGATCGCGCGGAAAAGGCGCGATCGGCGCCAGCGGCTTCCCTTGTCGCGAGCTCCGGCACAGAACCCGGGGAGTTCGGCCGAGAACGGCGGCTCAGAAGAGGCATCGGATGCTCTCCAGACGCTTCCTCGGCGCGGCCACCTCGGTCACGCGCAGCCCGAAATTTCCGTTCACCAGCACCACCTCGCCGCGCGCGACGATCTTGTCGCCCACAATCAGGTCCACGGGGTCGGCCACATGGCGGTCGAGCTCGACCACGTCGCCCGGCCCCAGATCGAGAATCTCGCCGAGAGGCATCTCGCGCGACCCGAAGCGCAAGGACGCTTCGAGCTCGACGTCGAGCAGCAACTCGAGTCCCGGGCTGAGCGACGGCAGCCGAGACCTCAGGTCGTCTGAAGGGACCGAATTGGAAACGGCCGCGGCCGGCGAAGCCTGCGCCCCGGATTCGCGAGCGGGCGCGGCAGCCTGCTCGGCCGCATGTTCATCGACCTCGTCCCGCACCAGAACCGTCCACGCCCGCTCGCCCGAGCGGAGCTGGAAGGCGTTCGTGATCTTCGCCTCTCCTGCCGTCTCTTCGAAGCTCGCCATCTGGCATTTTTTCCCCGTCGAAGCCAGCAGATCTCCCGCCGCGGCGCTGGCCGCCTCACGCAGCAACTCCTCCCAGCCGGCCTTCTGATCCACGCCTTCACCCATCAGCGGCGTCTCCAGAACCTTGCCGTCGAGGACCACCGCGAACCGGCCGTGAACGTCGCCAGTCAGCGTGGCGGCCCAGCCGAAGGCTTCCGCGCCGAGCGGCTTGGGCAGTGACTCGCTCAACTCCGGCTCTCCGGAGAGGGCCTGCGAGAAGAGCGCTCCGGCCACCTCGACCCAGCAATCGAAGTAGGTCTTCATTGCTCACCCCCGGCGAAAACACGCTCGATGCGCGCCGCGCGATGCGCCCCGTGGCGCATGGCCTGGGCCAGCGAAAGACGCTGGCCGGCAACTCTCCACTCCGACAGAGCGTTGGTGCCGACATTGAGCCGCAGCACGTCGCCCGGCTCAACCTGTTCGAGAGCGCTCGCCGCCAGCCGTACCGTGGGCAGTTGCAGCGAACAGCCAAATCGGATATCGCGCGCCACCTCGCCCATGCGCGCCCGCGTCTCTCCCGCGTGCCGGCGCCGCCGGCCCCAGTCGGTGGTCAGCCGGCGCAGAATGGTGTTCGCAACCACCGCCGGAAAGGCCAGGTTCAGCAGTCCCGAGCTGTGCGGCATGCGAATCTCGAAGCTCAGGCAAAGCGTCTTCTCGGTCACCGAGATGATGCGCGCCACCTGGGTCTGCATCTGGCGGCGCTCGAAAAGAAAGCTCAACCCAACCGG
>Ga0187856_1001360_pt1 | contig 19523 bp, 22 predicted proteins | sample June2016WEW_8_40_FD_132443 | JGI IMG/M metagenome (GOLD analysis project Ga0187856, IMG submission 132443) | Peatland microbial communities from SPRUCE experiment site at the Marcell Experimental Forest, Minnesota, USA - June2016WEW_8_40 | ecosystem: Environmental > Terrestrial > Soil > Wetlands... | reverse complement strand
GAGATCAGCACAGTGATCAATCAGATCAACGACATCTCCAACAACATCGCGTCGGCCGTGGAAGAGCAGACGGTTACCACCAATGAAATCGGCCGCAATGTGACCGAAGCCGCCAAGGGAACCGGTGACATCGCCAAGAACATTTCCGGCGTTGCCAGCGCCGCGCGCGAAACCACGCAGGCGGCCACCGACACTCAAAAAGCGTCCCAGGCGCTTACCGAGTTGGCGGTCCAGCTGCAAGGACTTGTTGCCAAGTCGAAGAATCAATAAGCTCCGACGGGGGCGCAGCGACGCTGCGTCCCCAGCCCAACCCCCATGCCCCCACAAATCGTCTTGATTGGCGTCGATTATCGCCGGGCTCCCCTGGATGTCCGAGAGGAGCTCAGCTTCACTCGGGAGCAGACGCTTGAAATATTGCCCGAACTGGTCAAAACCAGCGGCGCGCAAGAGGCTCTGTTGCTCGGGACCTGCAACAGAACAGAGTTCTACCTGGCTTATCGTGGCGATTCGCCGGTCGCGCCGGTGCTAGACACCCTGCGAAAGACTCGAAGTCATGCGCGCGCCCTGCAGGAGGACTGCCTGCGGTTTGTCGAAACCGGTGACCGCGCGGCGGAGCATTTATTTCGCGTGGCCGCCGGCATCGACTCCCAAATCCTGGGGGACACGCACATCGTTGCGCAGATCAAGCAGGCTTATCGAATTGCGACTGAAGCGCGAACGCTCGGTCCACTCCTGGATCGGACGGTCACCGAGAGCCTGCGTGCCGGCAAGCGCGCACGGCGAGAAACAGAGATTGGCAAAGGATCTGCCAGTGTGGGCGCTGCGGTATTGCGTTCCGTGCGCCATGCCTTTGGAAATATCGAGCACGTTCGAGTGTTGGTTCTTGGTGCGGGAGAAGCCGGACGGGACATAGCCTATCATCTGTCCAAAGTAGCCTTGGCGAGTCTGACGTTTGTGGCACGTAATTCCGCGGAGGCGGCAATAATGGCTCGAGAATTCAAAGGACGCGCTACAGAGTGGGAGAACGTTCCAGATGAGTTGAAGGCTGTAGACGTTTTGGTGGCGGCGACGTCGGCTCGCCTGACGATTCTGAGTCCGGACTCAGTGCGGCGCGTCACAGAGGGTCGTCAGAAGCAGTTGTTGATCGTCGACGCGGGCGTCCCGCGCAACGTCGATCCCACCGTGGCGGAACTGCCGGATGTTCGTTTGCTCAACCTGGATTCTCTAACTCGGGAACAAGAGGAAGCTCTGGCGGCAAGGCAACTCGAAGTTGCGCGTGTGGAGGCGATCTTGAATAAGGAACTACGCCGCTGGCGATTTTGGTGGGAGCGGCGCACGGTGGGTGCTTCCATTGAGGAGCATAGCCCTGCGAGTCACGCCGCACGCGAGTTAACTAGAGTAGGCCAATCCCGGACCGACCAAGGAATTTATGCCCGAACGCCGCGCTCAGCCGAGGAAATCAATTGTATGCCGAGTTGAAGTTGAAGTATTAACTGAAGGAGCGCCGGTGAGTAAACAAGCTGGAGTACTGGAAGATTGCTCCGCCGGAGGCGCCGGTATATCGGTGGCCAAGCCCATCGCCGTTGGAGCCCGGGTCAGAGTCCGTCAGAAATGTTGGGAGGCTGTCGGAACCGTTCGGCAATGCCGCCGGGAAAGTTTCGGATATTTTGTCGGTTTCCAGTCGGAAACCAAGATGCCAGCGATCGTGAGACATACAAATGGGCGATAGAGACTGTCATGGGCAAGGCAATGGTCATCGATGATTCTCGTACAATGCGGATCTCAAGCCCCCCGCTCGCCGTACTTGGGCCTGTCAAGCCAGTAATGGCAAAGAGGCCGATTTCCCTAACATCGATCCAACGCTTCCGCCGACGTTTCGTGAATCCAGACGCACTGGAGCCGGGAATAAGAGCGAGCGTTCATCACGAGATGGCAAGTCTGACATCCCTGAAAGGATAGATCCGAAAGCGGAGAATTTCATGTCTAAAGCGATGGTAGTTGATGACTCGCGCACTATTCGGCTGATACTCGCAAAGACACTCGCCGAGCTGGGATATGAGGTATGCCAGGCGGCCAACGGGAAAGAAGCGTTAGCCGCTATTGAGCGGGAGAACGGAAGCATCTCACTGGTTCTGGTGGATTGGAACATGCCGGAAATGAACGGACTGGAATTCGTTCAACAGGTGCGCTCGGATTCCCGATTCTCTCAGGTTCCCCTCATGATGGTGACCACGGAAACGGAAATGCACCAGATGGTTAAGGCGCTGGAAGCCGGTGCGAACGAGTACGTCATGAAACCCTTCACCAAGGAGATTATTACGGACAAGCTGCGCTTGATGGGTGTGATCCAGTAGGTACTTCACATGGCTGCCCTTCAACGAAAAGTCATTCGACGAGGCAATCGAATCCGCGTCCTGGTGGTGGACGATTCCGTAGTAATCCGGCGGCTGGTCACTCACGTCTTGGAGGAGGACAAGTCGCTGGAGGTCGTTGGATCGGCTCCCGATGGCGCAATTGGGCTAGCTCGCGTTCCACAACTCAATCCCGACGTGATCACACTGGACATCGAGATGCCGCAGATGGACGGCCTGGAAATGTTACGCCGCCTCAGGCAAACTCACAAGGATGTTCGGGTAATCATGTTCAGCACGCTTACCGAACGGGGTGGTGCTGCCACCTTGGAAGCCCTGTCCCTGGGAGCGGACGATTATGTGACCAAGGCTTCCAACGCCGGCTCGCTGGACCGTTCAATGGCCGCGTTGCGCGGGGAGTTGATCCCAAAGATCAAACAGTTCTTCACCCGGGAGGATGAGCCTCGTAGTCCTTCGCCACTGACAGCGATACCGCGTCCGGCTCCTCCGGCCGCGCCTGCCGCGCGGAGCTTTGAGTTTCGCGTGGCGCCCAGGGTGGTCGCCATCGGCGTCTCCACAGGTGGACCAACGGCATTGGGAGCGATCATGCCCGCCTTTCCGTCTGATTTTCCACTACCGATTCTGATCGTGCAGCATATGCCGCCGGTCTTCACGCGGCTGCTGGCCGAACGCCTGCAGACCATCACGAAGCTGAAAGTGGAGGAAGCCGTGGAAGGCGCCAGCGTCGAAGCGGGGAAGGTGCTGATCGCGCCCGGCAACTATCATATGCGCCTTCGTAAGAACGGTCTCAAGACGACGGTTACGCTGGACCAGGAACCGCAAGAGAACTCTTGCCGGCCCGCAGTGGATGTTTTGTTCCGTTCCGTGGAGGAAGCGTATGGCGCCGCTTCGCTGGCCGTGGTACTGACCGGAATGGGATACGACGGTCTGCGGGGAGCCGAGGTTTTGAAAGCCCACGGTGCGCGCGTGATCGCCCAAGATGAAGCCAGCAGCGTGGTATGGGGCATGCCTGGCGCCATCGTCAACGCGGGTCTCGCCGATTCCGTGGTGCCCTTGAATGAAGTGGTGCCGGAAATCCTAAGGAGGGTGGGAGGAAGATGAGCGCCATGCAGCATTCCGGCGAACAAGAACTCCCCTTGAGAACGTGATGTCTAACAGCACTTCAACCCCATCCATTCTCGCGGAAAACTACCGCTTCTTGAGGGAGTATATCTATCGGGAATCCGGCATTGTTCTCGATGACGACAAACACTACTTGCTGGAAGCGCGCCTGCTGCCGGTCGCGCAAGAGTTGCATCTGGCCTCACTCGACGCTCTGTGCGCGGCGCTTCGCAACACTGCTGGCGATCCGCCCCTCAAGAAACGAGTGGTCGAGGCCATGACCACGCATGAGACGCTGTTCTTCCGCGACATCGCGCCATTCGACGCGCTGAAGACTGACATTCTACCCCCGCTTATCGAATTACGCCGGGTCACGCGCAAGCTCAGCTTTTGGTCGGCGGCGTCCTCTTCGGGCCAGGAAGCCTACAGTCTGGCCATGCTGCTGCTGGAGATGGGGCTGAGTGGCTGGAACCTCCAGATTCTGGGGACCGATCTTTCCGACCAGATACTCCAAAGGGCCAGGGATGGGCGTTACATGCAGATCGAGGTCAACCGTGGATTGCCCGCTACCCACCTGGTAAAGTATTTCGATCGTCAAAACATGGACTGGCAGATCAAGGATCATCTGCGGCGCATGGTGCAGTTCGAAAAGTTCGACCTCCGAAATAGCATGCGGACCAAGGGGCCGTTCGATGTGATTTTCTGTCGCAACGTTCTCATCTATTTCGACACGGAAACCAAGAAGAAGATCTTAGCTGAACTTCGCGGCGCGTTGTTTCCGGGAGGTTACCTGGTGCTTGGCGGAGCAGAGACCACATTGAACTTAGACGACAAATTTAAGCGGGTTACCTCGGGCCGCGCGGTTTTCTACCAGGCTCCCTGAAGGAGGAACATGCCAGTTGCCATTGAAGTCGATTCTCATCAAATAGATGTTGCCCAGATCGTGGAAAGCGTGTTCCACACCATGCTGAATCTGGAGGTCCGCCGATCGAATGGGTACAGCGCCCCCGCGCTGAACTCCCTTACCGCGGTGGTTCACTTCGCCGGCGAATGGAGAGGGGCGGTCTTGCTGCAATGCGGCTTGCCGGAGGCCTTGGCCTTTACCAACTGCATGCTGCTGGGTCAAGAGCGCTCGGGCGTCGACGACGATGTGCGGGATGCTCTGGGCGAGCTGGCCAACATGGTGGGAGGAAACCTCAAGCCCGTGCTTCCTCACGGAGTCGCGCTATCTATTCCCTCCGTGGTGGCTGGCACCGATTACGCGCTGCACATCTGTGGCGGCAACGAATATAAGACAGTGGGTTTTTCCAGTGATCTCGGAGCTTTCTGGGTCACTCTGGTGCAGGTAGTGGAGAGAAAGCGAAGAACCAGGGAATAGGATCTCTATGGGTTTGGGTAATGTCAGCGAAATTGTGGCCCTGTCTCCCGATGCCATTATCTTGCTCGATGAAGCTCAATCCATCCGGCTTTTCAATCCGGGGGCTGAAAAGCTCTTCGGGTATAGCGCGCATGAGGTATTGGGCCAGCACCTGGAACTGCTGATTCCCGCACGCTTCCGGACCCATCACGGGGAGCACGTTCACAGGTTTGCGGAGGCTGCCGAGCCGGTACGCCGAATGGATGCACGGCGCGAGATCTTTGCCCTTCGCAAAGATGGCACGGAGTTTCCCGCGGAAGCTTCCATTGCCAAGTCTGATACAAAAACAGGCGGCGTGTACACCGTCATTGTGCGTGATATCAGTGAACGGAAAAAAGTGGAGGCCGTTCTGCGGAAGGAACGGGATTTCACTGCCGCGGTTCTGGACACGACGGGCGCTCTAGTGGTAGTAACAGACACCCAGGGGAGCATTGTCCGCGCCAATTGGGCCTGTGGGCAAGTGACGAGTCACTCGTGGGAGGAGCTTCGGAGAAAGCTACTTTGGGACCTGTTTTCAGTCGAGGAAGAAGCCGAGGCCTTCCAGGCGGCTTTCCAAGAGTTATGCTCGACGCAATCCCCCAACGATCATGAGAACTACTGCTCCACCAAAGACGGTAGCCGCCGCCTGATCGCCTGGTCCGACGCCGTCCTGCTCAACGGCGAGGGAGCCGTGGAATTTGTCATCTGCACGGGGATCGACGTTACGGAGCGCCGGCGGGCTGAAGAGGCTTTGGCGAAAGAAGCGACCCTGCTACGCACGGTGATCGACTTATGGCCGGACCACATCTTTGTCAAGGACTCCGTGGGCCGGTACATAGTAAACAATGCAGCGCATCGGAGCGCTTTGGGGAAATCGTCGCTGTCAGAGGTCATAGGCAAAACGGACTTCGACTTTTTCACCAAAGAACTGGCGGCACAAATTCAGGCGGATGAGCGAGCGATCATCGCGTCCGGCCAACCGATGCTGGATCGCGAAGCCCGCGTCGTGAAGCCAGACGGCACACAGATTTGGCTCTCCACTCGGAAGGTGCCGTGGCTAGGCCATGCCGGGAAGGTGGTCGGGCTGGTGGGAATGAGCCAGGACATCACGGACCGCAAACGCATCCAAGAAGAGTTGGAAAAGTACGCGCTCGAGTTGCGGGAGAACAACGAAAAGCTTGGCGTTGCCTTAGCCGCGGCCCAAGAAGCAACGCAGTTGAAGAGCCAGTTCCTGGCCAAAATGAGCCACGAGATTCGCACGCCGATGAACGGCGTAATCGGGATGATACAGCTCCTGCTCAACACGATCCTGGATGGGGAGCAGCGCGAGTTTGCCGAGTTCGCGTTGCGCTCGGCCGAGGCGCTGTTGCGTCTGCTCAACGATATCTTGGATATTTCCAAGATCGAAGCCGGAAAATTGGAACTCGAGCAGGCGCCCTTCGATTTGAGGGTCACCCTAAAGGACGTCATCTCGCTGCTCGCTCCTCGTGCCACCGCCAAGGGCCTGGACCTGAAATGCACGGTTCATCCCGACGTGCCCCAATTCGTGCGCGGCGATGCGGGACGGCTGCGCCAAATACTGACCAATCTGCTCGGCAATGCAGTAAAGTTCACCAAACGCGGCGGCGTGGTGGTCCAAGCAGAACGGATCGGCGTGGCAGACGGAAGATCCACGGTTCAATTCAGCGTCGATGATACCGGGATTGGAATCGCTCCCGACCACTTGCCGGGGCTATTTCAGAACTTCGTGCAAGCGGATAATTCGACGACACGCAAGTATGGAGGAACCGGACTTGGCCTGGCGATCTCGAAGCAGTTGGCGGAAATGATGGGTGGCAAGATAGGCGCGGAAAGTGAACCGGGCCGAGGCAGTAGATTCTGGTTCACCGTGGTCCTCGAAGAACAGCGCGACACCGGAGCGCTTCCACCTCGCGAAAAACACGAAGAGCACAGAGTTCAAACTGCGCTGGTTTCAGGGTGCGCGGTCCCGGAGCGCAGGCACTCGGGCCAAACCACTGCTCACCGCATCCTTTTGGCAGAGGACAACTACATCAATCAGAAGGTTGTAGTTGGGATCCTGAAGAAAGCGGGCTACCAAGCAGATGTGGTGACGAATGGCCGCCAAGCCGTGGAGGCAGTGGCGGTGAATCATTACGATCTGGTCCTGATGGACGTCCAGATGCCCATCATGGATGGGTTTGAGGCCACAGCCGAAATTCGCCGCCGGGAGGGCGCAACCCGGCGCATGCCGATCGTCGCACTGACTGCCAATGCCATGGCTGGCGACCGAGAGCAATGTCTGAAAGCCGGCATGGACGATTTCCTCAGCAAACCGGTCTCCGTGGAAGAAATCTGTCAGACTCTTACACGCTGGCTTGGCCATGATACAGGGCGAAGCCATGTGGAGAGGCCCACCGCCGGCTCGGAGGCGCTAACATGAGCGATTCACGGTACTCAGAAGTCAGATTCGATACTGCTAGGCAATTTCAACCAAGCGATATCCCACTCCGCGAACAGCCTCGATCAGCACGCTGGCTGAAGCATTCCCCTGAACTTTTTGCCGCAGGGTGCGCCGGAACCATCAGTCTTCTTCTTCCAACTGAAAATGTTTCTAAAACCGGTCATGAAGTATCGATATGGTAGTCATGACACCAACCCAAACCATCTACAATCAGGTCGGAGGCGCGCCTGCGGTGGACGCCGCCGTTGATATCTTCTACCGCAAAGTTCTCGGAGATCCGAGAATCTCCCGTTTCTTCGATGACGTCGATATGGACCATCAGATCGCCAAGCAGAAAGCTTTTCTAACCATGGCGTTTGGCGGCCCGACCAATTACTCCGGCAGGGACATGCGAAGCGCGCACGCAAGCCTGGTGGCCGAAGGGCTGAACGATTCGCATTTTGACGCCGTAATGGAGCATCTTGGGGGCACGCTGAAGGAACTGAGTGTGCCCGCGCCGCTGATTGGGGAAATGGCAGCCATTGCCGAAAGCGTGCGCAAAGAGGTCCTCGGCCAGTGAATCCGGCGCCTCCCACGATTCGGTTCGAGGGGGGAATAATTTCGCTCGAACCGGGTGAATCCGTGCTGGACGCATTGCTCCGGCTCGGCGTGAGGGTTTCTTACAGCTGCCGTGCGGGAGTTTGCCAGAGCTGTCTGTTGAGAGCCGCCAGCGGCCCTCCGCCGCCGGCATCGCAGAAAGGTCTCCGCGACTCTCTCAAACGTCAAGGCTACTTTCTCGCTTGTGTCTGCCGGCCCGTGAGCGAATTGGAAATCTCTACCGAAGCTCCCGCCGACGATATACCGGGGCGAATCGCCGCCATCGAGCGCCTTGCGCCCGACGTCGTGCGCGTGGTGGTGGAAACTAGCTCACGTCTCGATTATCTTGCCGGACAATACGCCACACTGATTCGAGAGGATGGCTTGGCGCGGAGTTATTCGATTATCAACACTCCAGGCGAAAGCCGCCTTGAGTTCCACGTCAAGCGCGCGCCAGGAGGGCGAATGAGCCAATGGCTGCACAGCCTTGAGGCCATCGGGGCGGAAGTCATCGTCCGCGGACCGGCGGGCGACTGCTACTACCGGGCCGGGGAGCCGGATTCCCCTCTGCTGCTAGCGGGGACAGGAACGGGGATCGGGCCGCTCTATGGCATAGCGAATGAAGCGATCCGCGCGGGACACAAGGCGCCGATTCACTTGTTTCACGCGGCGTCGGATGCGGAAGGTCTCTATATGCATGCCCAGCTGTGTGCGCTTGCCGCGGCGCTTGACAACTTCCACTACTATCCCGTGAATCGGGCGGATTCAGGGCGGCCGGACATTTTGTCGGGAAACCTGGAATCCCTGCTCACCTCGCAGTTGCCCGATGTCGGGGCCTTCGAGGTCTATCTGTGCGGCAATCCCACGTTCGTTCGCACCGCGCGGAAAAACGTCTTCCTCGCCGGGGCGTCATCCCGGCGAATTCACGCCGACGCCTTTGTAACCTCCCCATGCCCTTAGCGACACATCTTCCATAAAGGACGCGACCGTTGAGATAATCCTCAGTTTCAGGCCGAAGCGCTATTCGCGCTCCGGGGCTACTGTGTGCTGGGCGGGGGCAAGGGCTGCGCCCCTTTCCCCGCACTCCTTTCTCCGCTAGCGGCGCTTTTCCTCCGCTACGCTCCGGACAGGTTTTCCTTGACGATGCCGAACACTTCCTGCACAATCGAAGTGCCAGCGTCGCTACGCTCCGAGAACTGTTCGCCTTCGGCCCGGAATGCCGTTCGCCTTCCCGCCGGAATCAGCGTTCGCCTTCGCCGGAATCCCCAGACACCGAAGCGAAGGCGCTAAGACAGGGTTTTTCAGTACTCCTGCGCAACTTCTACCAAGCGATATCCCACTCCGCGAACGGTTTCAATCAGGACGCCGGCCGAAGGATTACCCTCAATCTTGTGGCGCAGATGCCCCATATGGACGCGCAGCGCTTGAATATAGTGCACGAACTGCGGTCCCCAGGCTTTTGTAAGCAGAGCTTCCGGGCTAATGGGCACGCCGGCGTGCTCGGCGAGACACTGCAGAATGCGGAACTCCTTCTTTGTGAGTTCGATCTCGCTTTCGCCCCGGAAGACTCTGTGGCGGAAACCGTCTATCCGGAGATTCCCGATTTTAGTCACCAGGACCTCGGAAGGTCCCGCTTCCAGGGAAGCAGCAGCTTGATCGGGAGCCTCGAGCGGATGGCGGCCTCGGTGCAACGCTAAACAAATGTTCGCAGCGAGACTTCTTTCGTTGAATGGTTTGACGATGTAACCGGCGGGGTCCACAGCCACGGCCCGATCGAGGGTGTCAGGGCTCGAGTAAGCCGTGACAAAAATCAGCGGGATTCCGGTTTCTTTGCGAATCCACTCTGCGGCGACGATTCCGTCAACTGAACCGTCCAGATGGATATCCATGAGTACAACATCCGGCCTTAGCCGGCTGGCCATTGCCATGGCCCCCTCACCAGTGGTTGCAACCGTCACACTGTATCCCAGGGTCGCCAGACATACTTCCAGATCGAAAGCGACAATCTCCTCATTTTCAACTACCAGAACCCGTTGGCCCATCACGCCGGCTCCTGCGCCCTAACATTCAGGGTAGTCCGCACGGGGAACTGGATCTGTACATTCACGCCGCTCCCATTGGAGATAGAAAACGTTCCCTTGAGTTGCCGCGCCAATCGCTGAACCAGGCGAAGGCCCAAAGTGTCAACTTGTTGAGGATCGAAGCCAGTGGGCAAGCCGATTCCGTTATCGCCAATGCTCATGACCGCCTTCCCGCTCACTGTCCGCAGTCGAATCCTGATCTTACCCTTCCGGCCGCCGGGAAACGCGTGGCGCAACGAATTGGACACCAGCTCGTTCAGGATCAAACCGCACAGCACTGTAGTTTGGGAATCTAGAGTCACAGGTTCGAGGTCAAAATCAACCTCAACTGCTTCCCCAGAGGATTGATTGGTGCTCATCAGTTTTGTTGTGAGCCGTCTGATGTAGGTCGAGAACTCAATCTCGGAAAGATTCTCAGCTTGATGCAGATACTCATGAAGCAGGGCTATTGTTTCGACCCGGGTTCGGCTCTCCTGGAGTGCCACAATAGAGTTCTGATCGGGCGTCGAAGCGGCCTGTAGACGCAGCAGGCTGGAAATGATTTGAAGATTGTTTTTCACCCGGTGATGGATTTCCTTGAGCAAGACCTCCTTTTCCGCAAGCGCCGAGCGCATCTTGGCAACGGCCTCTTCGCGCTCCGTAACATCTTCCAGCAACCCTGCGAAGCGGTAAATCTCGCCTTGTGCATCTCGAACCGGGAAGGCGTGGGATTGGACCCAGCGGATGCGGCCGTCAGCCAGGATGATTCGGTACTTGTAACGCGCCGACACACCTTGGTAGAAAGTCGCTACGTTGGCCAGGTAGCTTTCGTAGTCGTCAGGGTGAATCATACTCCGCCACTGCTCCGTACTAGAAGGCGGAGGCAAGCCAGCGATCGCCCCAAACGCTGGGCTGGCATAGAGAAGCTTCTTGGTATCCGCCGCCATCATCCAGAATGCGCTGCTCGAGTTCTGAATGAACGCATCAAAACGACAACTAGCCTCCTGAAGAGCCTCCTCGGCCTGCTTGCGCCAAGTAATGTCACGGATGACGAACATGAACAACTGATCGCCGTCGCCGGCCACCGGAAAGCCGCTCGCTTCCGCGGTAATTTCAACTCCAGTTGGGCCGAGAAAAGCGATCACGTTTTCCCAGTACTCCTCCTTCTGTATCACCGAGATCACGCTGCTAAGATTCTGATGCCTCCAGTGCTCGCATGTCTCCACGAAGCTTCTCCCCACTGCTTCGCTCCTGGTATATCCGAATAGCTTCTCCGCAGTGGGGTTCCAATCCACAATCTTCCCATCCAAGCCGGTAATAACTAGCGCATCACGAGTGTTCTCAAATCCGTGCTGAAACCTCTCGGCCAGGGCGCTTGCCTTGTCCCTGGTGCGGCAAAACTCGATGATGTTCGCGGAACAGTCCAGGAGGGGTTGAAGTCTGAGGAGGAGCGCCCCGTCGTACCCTCCCGGGCGGTTTGCCAGGCCGACCATCCCAACCACGCCCTGGCCTGTCAGCAGGGGAAGGCCCGCAAACGAAGTGAGAGGTGGATGGCCGGCTGGCAGGCCCCCACTCCTCGGATCCAAAGAAGGCGCATTGGTTACCACGGCCTCTCCATGTTTTACGACGTGTCCAATAAGAGAGTTCTGCTTCCGAAATTCGAAGCCATTGCGCAGGTAGGGTTGGAAAAAGCGTAGAGTATCTGGGTCCTTGGAGCTGGATTGGATAGTGTCGGTTCTGATGTACGGCTGGCCCTCACGGTCCTTGCGTACCTCTCCACAAAATCCATGCTCGCTGTTGGTCATCTGCAAGAGCATTGACAGAGATTCCCCCAAGACAAGCTGAACATCTCCGCCTGACATCGAGCGCCGCTGAAGACTCTGAATGGCCTCTAAGAGCTGGCTGCTCTCCTGGAGGGCTTTGGCGTGCCGCGTGAGCTCCGTGATATCCACAGAGACGCTGAGGAAGCCACTGGGAGCGCCCGATCCATCTCGGAGAAGAGAGAGCGCGAAAGCGAGGTGAGAGATCCCGCCATCCTTTCTCCGGAGTGGCAGGCGGAAATCGAAAGATCCTTCCTTGAGGAGGATTGGGATGATGTTATCGGGTAGACAGCTAGAGCCGGGTGAAGTGCAAAGCACCCGAACATCCCGCCCCAACATCTCATCCGCGGAGAAGCCGGTAGCCTTAACGGCGCCGTCATTCCAACTCGTCACATTGCCATCGAGGTCCGTGGAGAAGACACAGGCATGGGTCTGATCGCCCACGTTTTTGCTGGGTATCAGCTTCCGCGGCCACGCGGCTTGTTGTTGGAATACGATGCAATCCGTCTCCCCTGCCGTGTCGCGGATGAGCCAGGCCTCCGTGGGCACCTGGGCCTCTGAGCGGTTCTTGCAGCTGAAGTTCAGAACGACGCGGACTCGTGTTTCTAGGCAGGCAGCCGAGTTCTTCCAGCGGCCGATTTCTGGTATTTCGCCCCAGACAAAGGACCGGGCCGATTTACCCTCGACTTCTTGCCGTGCAAAGCCAGTCAAGCTGCAGAACGCCCCGTTCACATAAGTGATGGCGCCGTCAAGAACATCCTTGGGATCCACATTCACCACCAGGACGGCATCGCCGCAGTTGTCAAATACAACGCGCAATAAGTCCTGAATCCACATGGTCTTCTCCCAAAGCCATCAACACCCAGGACTGTGACGAGCCTGGTAAGTCGAATGTAACGTGCTTCGGGAGTATTATTACAAGACGCGACTGGAAAGCGCTAGGGCATTTTGCCATTTCAAGTACCTTATGTCGGAGTGGGAAGGCCTGTCATCCGCTCCCGGATCAATGGTCGATGATTTTGTTCTCCCACATCGCCGGGGCTAACACGCCCGCGGGCCGAGGAGCCTCGCCCAGAACGTGGCCGGGAACCAAGGAGATGTTCACTTCCAAGAGTTCGCCATCGCAGTCAAACAGGACCGTGATCCAACTCTCCCCATTCCAGTTCCGCGCCTCAAAGTTGTTTCCATAGATCACAGTCGGTGTACTCAGACCAAGAGGGCCTAGCTTGTATGCAGCGTCGTCCTTGAAGTTGCCGATGATCATGTTGGCAATCTCTCCCATCGCGTCCAACACTTCATCGTTGACGTAATCAAAGTGCGTCAAGAGTAGCTTCCCGCTGATGGAACAGGCGAGCTGACCGCTGCATCGAATACTGCCCGAGCCTCGCCAGCGGCCCGCAAATCCTACCAGCGATACCACTCCGCCCTTCCGAAGAGCCTTTATCCGTTCTTCGGGAGCCAAGCTGGACTTCACGGTAAGACCGAGCATGGTGGAGAACACCTTCTCCGTATTCGACCAGATGAGCGCCACTACTTCGTCGTCCGTAAGCACTGGTTCCTGAAAGCTCATTTCCCAGCCACGCTCAGGCAAGACGATATCTTTTCCTTAATCTGTTCGGCTGTGAAAGGCTTTCGAACGTATCCTTGCGCTCCCAACTGCACGGCCTCCAGGACCTTCGCCTGGCTCCCTTCCGTCGTGATCATGATGACCGGGACTGCGTTCCACTCTGGCCGCGATCGCATGGAGGTTAGAAACTGAAGACCATCCATGTTCGGCATGTTGACATCGGAGAGCACTAAACCTACCTTCTTGGCCTCGAGTATCGTTAAGGCCTCAATTCCATCACCCGCCTCGAAGACATCACCAATCTCGAGATCCGTTTGTGCGAGCACCCGCAGCAATATTTTTCGGATTGCCGCGGAGTCATCCACGATCAAAACATCTAGTCCCATTGCCCCTCCTCATTCGGGCGGATTGCCTAGCAGATACGCTCCGGCGACTTCCCGTAGTCCTTGCTACTGAGAGACTCTATCTCCAGTGCTACGCACCCTAATCCATCGTCGGAACTTGTAAGTTAGTCAAGGCAACGACAACGCCGGGCAGGTAAAGTTTTAGTAAAGAACGCAGCGCGTAAGCTGAGGGCGAGAGATTTTACTAAATCTTTATCTAATTCACGCCTCGCTCCTCTACGGGCGGATGGTGTTACGACGATACTACTAGGGCCGATGCCAATATCTACTCAAACCACCACGGGCAATCGTCTCAGTGGTCAGCAGAAGGCTGCAATCGTCTTGCTGTCCCTGGGCCAAGCAGCGAGCGCAGAAATCATGAAGAAACTGTCTGAACGAGAAGTCGGAGTGATTAGTACGGCGATTGCAAAGCTGCACGGGGTGACTCCACTACAGACAGAGGCTGTTTTGGAAGAGGCCCACGCGGCGCTAACCAAGCAAACTGGCAGTTTTAAGGGCGGCATCGAGCCCGTCCGCTTGATTCTCACGCAAGCATTTGGACCTGATCACGCGACCAGAGTCGTCGACCGTGTTGCGAAGTCCCTGGATCAACAGGCCGCGGATTTCACCAGTCTTCGGCAAATCGATCCGCAGCAGCTAGCCAAGTTCATCCAAGACGAGCACCCTCAGACTGTCGCTCTTGTGCTCTCGCACCTGGATCCGTCGCAAGCGGCTGCACTACTAAGCTCTCTTCCGGTTGAGATACGCACGGATGCCGCGATCCGGATGGCGACTCTGGAACAAATCTCGCCGGAGTCGGTCCGTACCATCGCTATGGTGCTGGGACAAAAAATTAAGAATTTAGGAGAACTTAGCCGTGCAGCCTGCGGCGGAGTGCGAGCCGTGGCCGATATGCTCAATCGGTTGGATCCGACAGCTTGCAACGATCTCCTCAGTGCGGTGGAAAAGGAAAATACCGCATTGTCAGACGTCATCCGGCGCTTTATGTTCCTGTTCGAAGATCTCGCCTCCCTGGACCCGGCATCGATCCGGGAACTGCTAGGAGACGTGGATCGCAAGGTTTTGACCACGGCGTTAAAGGGTACTAGCGCCGAGTTGCAGAAGCGTTTTCTGAGTACCATGTCCCAGCGGGGAGCTGAAATGCTAAAGGACGACCTAGAAAACCTTGGGCCGGTCAAAATCAAGGACGTGGACGCCGCTCAGCAAACCATCATACTGCGGGCGAGGGAGATGGAGCGGGAAGGCAGACTCAGTCTGCAAAACTCTTCCGCGGACCAATTCGTGAACTGATTCTATTCTGCAAACATGAGCCCTCAACAAGACGTGCTTTTAGATGAAATGAAGAAAATCAGCGACGTCCCGATCGCGCTTCGCGCCGAACTGGATCAGACAACTCTGACTCTTGGCGAGGTACTGGACCTGGAAGTGGGCAGTGTCATTCGGTTGTCGCGCCCGACCGGAGAGAATATCGATGTCTACGCGGAAAACGTACTGATCGGATGGGGTGAGATGCTCATGGTCGATGGCGCGTTGACGGTGCGACTTGCCGATCTTCGCAGTTCGCAGCTCCCGACTCTACAGGAAGAAGAAGCATCCGATCCGGGCGCTGCTGAGGAGCGCTCAGCGCAGGACGCGGGCGCATAGGTAAGAACACAATGGCGGCCCGCTGCGTTGTGCGCGATGTTACCGAGGAGGAACAACCCCATGGCGGAACATGACAAAGAAGTAGCGACTACCTTCTTGCAGGCCTGGAGTCCAGAACTTGCAAAGTCCGTGGAGATGTTCACTGGTCTATCAGTCTCTATTCGACCAGGCGGGGAGGCAACGCCGGAACAGACGTTGGGCGCGGGCGATTCGATTCTATGGCAGACTCAGGCAATTGAGTGCGGCGTTACCGGTTCGGTGTGGATCGGAACACCGGCCGCCACTCGCCTAGCTGTGACGGAGTCTTTAGCGGAAGACGCTGCAACTCGTGAGTCCCTTTACAGGGAGCTGTTGCGCCAGTCGCTGGAAGGAGCCACTCATGTCCTCAGTTCTGGGCAGGGACAGAGGATGGTCTGCAAGAAAGCCCTCGAGGATGGCTCTCCCCCGCCAGATCTCGCCGACATGCAGATTGCCTGGCTCAACCTGCCTGGGCGTGAGCCAGCACCTATAGTGGTAGGTTTCCAATCGGACTTCGTCGCACTGATGTTGGCCGTGGAACATGGATCGTCCGAGGAACCACCACCACCCCCTTCGAAGGAACCTTCACACGGATCGAGCAGTCTGATGGATAGGTTGGTGGATATCGAGCTTCCCATGGCGGTGGTTCTTGGACGGGCACGAGTGCGAGTTCAGGACGCGCTCAAACTGACCACCGGTTCGCTGGTTGAGTTGGACAGCCGTTCGGGCGACTCTGTTGAGATCGTTGTTCACAATGCAGTGGTAGCCCGCGGCGAAGTTGTTTCCGTCGGCGGAAATTACGGCGTGAAGATTCGAGAGGTGATCAGCCGGAGCGATCGCGTCGCGCTCCAGACTTCGGCCTCGCGCTCACCACGCGGGACCGTCCAACGATCGTGAAGGCAAGAGATTCGGCCCGACAGCGCCCGCAAACGGAACTGCCATTCCAACAACTATGAAGCGTGAACTATCTCAGCAAGAAATCGACGCAGTCTTTCAGCGAACCGGCGGGATAGCTAGCGAGAACGTTATACCCTTTGACTTCAACCGGCTCGATCGAATTCCGAAGTCTCAAATACGGGCAGTACATCTCCTACACGAAGAGTTCAGCAGAAACTCATCTGCGAACCTTTCAGCGTACCTGCGAGCCCATGTAAGCATGAATCTGGTCAGCCTGGAACAGATCTCGTACGCGGAGTTCCTAGAAGGTCTCGCCTCGCCAACATTCATCGCATTCGTCGGATTGCGTCCCTATGAGGGGGCCGCTGTCATGGAAGTGAATCCGGCGCTGGTGTTCACATTTGTCGAGATGCTTTTGGGGGGTGACGGCAAGGCGGCCGTGAATCTGCATCGCAAAGCTACGGAAATTGAAAAGAACCTCATGCGCAACCTGCTGCGAATTATTCTTCAGGATCTTGGCGAGGCCTGGAAGAGCGTTACCGATATCCGCTTTGCTGTCCAGTCTCTTGCGGATGAGCCACAGGGGTTGAACATCTTTTCTCAAAGCGAAGCGGTGGTGGCGATCGGAATTGAAGTGGGCGTGGGATCGACCACCGGCATGATCAACTTCGCGCTTCCGTCGATCTTCATCAAGCGGCTGAGGCACATGTTTGAGCGGCTGCGCCGCGTGCAGCCCGCGGAATCGAAGCGGCGCGATCAAGCTCACATGGCGGAACTGCTGGCACGCGTCGGCCTGAACTTGGAAGCCCGTCTGGATGGCGTGACCATTTCTACGGGGAACCTGCTGAATCTGGAAGTCGGAGACGTGCTCGTCCTAGATGCTCCGCTCGATCAAAAGATCACCGCATTGTTGAATGGCGAGCCCAAGTTCTGGGGTGAAGTGGGAATTGCGGGAACCAAACTCGGGTTCAAGGTAGACTGCGAGCGAGAGCGGGATTAGCAGTGCTACTCGCCCGAGTTCCAGCGTTGCTCGCAGCAGCCGCGCGATCCTTCCGCCAATATCGATGAGACACTTACCGCGGCCATAATTACGGAGCAGGGCGGCGAGGAGAAACATCGTGAGCGAAGCCAAGATTGCAGTACCTTTCGCAGCCAGTCCGGCGGACTCAGAGATGGCTGGCGCAAGGAGCGCGATCGCGCGGTGCACAAAGCCTTTTCTCAGAAACGAGGTCCGCAGCCGCAGCGCAATCCACTGGCCGCCGAAAACGAAAAGCTGCGCCGCCAGAATCAACGCCTGCAGGAGGACCTGGAGAAAGCGCACATCATCATCGACGTTCAAAAAAGTGGCCAAGCTGTTGGGGCATCCGATGACGCAAGCGGAGAAATGGTGATGGCCGCGGTCGATCAACTCAGTCCGTTGGTGGGCGTGAAGCCAGCCCGCCAGGCGTTGGCAGTGCCGCGAGCCAGTTGGTACCGGCGGCGCAACCGCCGTCTTTTCCCCCGGCCTGCGGCCGGGCTGCGGTTCTCGCCTCGGGCTTTGACGGAAGCCGAGCAGCAAGCCGTGCTGACGTGCCATCACGAGGATCGTTTCCAGGATTGCTCGCCCGTGCAGGTCTACGCGGCGCTGCTCGATGAGGGCCAGTTTCATTGCTCGATCCGCACCATGTACCGGTTGCTGGAAGCGCGTGGCGAAAGCCGCGAGCGCCCCGATCAGCGAACTCATCCGCCGTATCAGAAGCCGGAGCTGCTAGCAAACGTCCACCCGGACGGAGAAGTCTGGATCGTCCGGCAGACACTCGTGGCGCCACGCTGCCAATCGATGTCGCTCCACTTGAGCGCCAGGTATTCACTGGGCCTCATTCCGGTGGTCAGGGCGACCGCAAGCAGCACGAAGCATTCGGGCTGTCTCGCGGACGTGAGGAATCGCCTGTATCCTCGGGGACACCCAAAGATGTCCACCGAGGCCTGCGTTCTTCAACGCTCAGGGCCTCCATCTCCCACCGCTTCAACAGATCAACTCCAACACATGGATCTTCGGCAAGAATTTTCCAGCTCACAGCCTGGCGGACCGCGGATTGCAGAACGGCATTCGTATACTCGATTGTTCGCGGCGATAGCCCATGGTTGAACATCTGAGCATAAACGCTCTGAATGTCGAACTGAGTGATTGCTCCGAGCGGCCTTGCGCCAAGGCATGGACGGATGTGGAGACGCAGCAGGCCTTCGTAATCGGTATAACTTTTCGGCCTCAATCTTGGCTTGGCGGATGTTGCCAACCACTGGTTCAGATAGTCATCGAGTCTGATCGCGGCGGCGCGAGGAAGACGGCCAGTATCACGCTCTTGAAGTTTAGCGTTTAGGTACGTTTGTGCCTCACGGAATGAGCCATGAACCGTTCTGTTGTGGTACTTCCTAGTTCCGGTCCCCGGATCACGGCCAAGCGATACGCGAACGAACCATGTTCGCGTTCCGGGTGAAATCAATTGCCCTGCTTTTCGAGCCATTGGATACCTCCGGCTCGAAAGCAGGCACACAGTCCGCACACACGTGTGGCGGGGATGTAGATTCAGTTGGGGCTTTGCACGCTGCTACTGATATTGAGTCTCAGTGCCACTCTTCCAAAACCTGATGGTTCTGGAATGGTCGGACCCGTCATTCCAACTCCAATGGGATCGACCCCGAACCACCGAAACCACCTGAGGCTTTTTGGAAGGCTGCCCCGCTGCGTCAGCGTGTACTACAATCTCAGGGAATCGTGCGCTTGTCATTAAGCCCGAGCCGATGAAGCTTATTCTTGATGGTCCAAAATCCTAGGAGATTCGGCGCGGCCGCTGCCTGATCAAAGAATTGATCGGTTTGGTTGAGAGCGGCTCAGGCACGGTAGTTGGCGTGGCTGAGCTGACAGGTTGTGTAGGTCCACTCACGCGCGACCTTCGGATTGTGAATGACAACGTCCTTTATCATTCACTACTTGGGTTGGCAAGCGGTGGCCAGTTGGGGCCAGATGTTCGAGTTTGGACGCTTCGCCCAGTGGACGGCTTGGCGGTTAATATCCCCGAACGCCATTGGATCAATGTCCGAGTCGCCGACTAGAACGAAGCCGCTGGCGCGGCAGACGCTGCGCGTGCCGACGCGCCGACTGTTGTGCAAATCTGGAAAGCGCTTGCACGGAAGAGGCAAACCGGGTTAGGATCAGCGGCAGAGATG